>Ga0185299_10001212_pt1 | contig 53717 bp, 44 predicted proteins | sample PaiPotPPA55metaG_FD_128002 | JGI IMG/M metagenome (GOLD analysis project Ga0185299, IMG submission 128002) | Iron sulfur acid spring bacterial and archeal communities from Banff, Canada, to study Microbial Dark Matter (Phase II) - Paint Pots PPA... ... | reverse complement strand
GCGCATGTTCGGACGGCTCAAGGACTTTCGCCGGATCGCAACCCGCTACGACCGCCTCTCTCGCAACTTTCTCGCCGCGGTCTGCCTCGCTGCTACCCTATGCTACTGGTTATGAGTCTGGGCCCTAGCGCAATTGCCGGGAACGACAATCCTCCGCGCACGAGGGTTGCGGTATCTCGGCGACATTTCCTACGGGGTTTACCTGATCCATATTCCGTGCCTCGGGCTCGCGACCGGGCTCATTTGGGATCCTCACGCCAATTTCCTCGGGCAGCGTCCACTGATCTGCAGCCTCCTTGCGATTGGATCGGCAATCCTGCTTGCGACGCTGTCGCTTCACCTGTTCGAGCGATCGATCCAGCGATGGGCACGGCGAGCTCCATTCTCATCCGCGCCCACAGCCGAGCGGGTCGCAGCCTAGCTTCTTTCGGCTCAGCTCCGCGTAGCGTTCGGATCAATATAAAACGTCGTCGAGGGCTCTGCCGCCTTCACATCGAGGGTGATCGGACCCTTTGGCTGCGGCGCGGCGTGAACTCATGCTCATCTTGAACGGGGTTGTTGAGCGTTGCGATCCTGCGGATTGGTGCTGCTGATAAAATAGCCCTTCGGATTGCCGTGAGAGCCTTCGCCAAGCGTCACGGCATCAACCTAGTCGACGAAGTCGCCATCGGCACAGCAATTACCCGTTCCCGCCGCTTGCGCGCCGCAGAAAGTGGCCGACCGAGATTCCGCGCAGCAATGCCGACCGATACTGGTCAACAACTTCGCTTTTTTCCCAGCCTTCTTCCGGCCAGTTCTCGACGAGCCGACGCATGCGCGCTAAGTCCAGCGCGCGAATGGCCCCCGGGGTTTGTTCCAATCGCGTAAGCTCTTCGACCAGCTGCCGCCGAGCCGCCGTCAGACTTTCGTGCCAGTCCACCGCCTGAAGGCCGCGACGCCGCTCGTTGAGCACCTGTATAGGCACGCGGTCGGCCAACGCTGCGCGCGCGAGCGCCCGAGGGACACCATCCCGGAAGAATTGCTCGGTCGGTACGGAAAGGCAAAATTCAATTAGGCGCCGATCAGCCGTTGGGTCCCGCACGTCGACGCCCCAGCCAGCGAGTACGCCTTTGTTGTAATTGCCGGCGTCGACGCGCTCCAGCATCCAAAGTCGCATCGCAACTCCGTCCTTCCACGGCCGATAGCCAAAATCGAGCCCATGCGAACGGGTACGAGCCTTGAGGTTGAGTTCTGCTAATCGGGACGGGTTGATGGCGGAATAGCGACGTAGGTCGTGGCTCTGTCCCTGAAAGGTTCGCAAAAAAAATCGCCGCATGACATTGGGAAGCCAGGGCGCAAAGGTGAGCATTAGCGCGCCGCGAACACGGGTTTGTCGGGCACGCACGATAGCTGTGACGATGCGTCCCCACCTGACCCAGTTACCGCTGCGCACTAGTTCCGAAAGCAACTCTCTACCGTTATAGCTGATCGAGGCATTGCCCAGGTGACCGGTCAGAAGCACGGTCAGCCCGCGAGCTCGGATTTCATCATTGATTGCATCCGTCCAGACCCCATTGCACAGGTTGAGCACCGGTCTTTCGTAAAGGAAGAACTTACGATCGAGCATGTCGACTGGAGATCGTTCGCTTGCCCTGATAAGCACGTGCTCTATGTTCGAATGCATAGAGGCGGTAGCCGCTGCAAGTGGACCTTCATCGCTGAGCCATCGGTTTTGTGCCGGCACTTGGTATCCGACACGCGGCACCGCCGTAAATGCAATCACCTTGCCGCCGGATGGCGCGAGCAGACGAGCAGCGGTCGTTGCGACGGCCGAACTATCCAGCCCGGCGCTCAAATGGGTGGCGACCTGACCCCCGGATCCGCGTAGTCGACTCTCAACTGCACGGTCGAGATGATGGCGGAACGCATCGACGTATTCTTCTGTCTTACTTGATGAGGAGGCATAGCGCTGCCAGTTCCAGTGTCGATGCACACGCAATTCGGACTCAGTTACGGTGACAACATGTCCGGGCTCGACGCGTTCGATACCTTTGAAAAAGCTTTGCGAACCATATTCCGGCAATAACGCCAGAAACTCAGCGAGCCGCTCCTCGTCCGCGACCCGCGGGATCTCCGCCAGCGCATGTAGGCCCTTGGGCATCGATGCAAAGACGAAGGAGCCCTTTTCTCTGTAATAATGCAGCGGGCGCGAGCCAACAATGTCCCGCGCGAGCACCAATCGTCGCGTGCGCGGCTCCCATATGGCGAAGGCGTAGTCGCCGACCAGGCGATCGCAGCACTGGTCGTCCCAGCGCTCAAACGCGGCCAGCAGCAGAGCGGCATCGCACATGGTGCTGGCTCGTGGTCGGGCGATACTGAGTTCGCTCGCCAGTTCGTCGCGATTATCGATCCGAAGATCCGAGACGACAACAAACCCGCTAGCCTTACCAACTATTGGTTGATTGTCGTAGATATCCTCGGGGAGTAAATTTGTCAGCCGGCGGCCGAGCGCGACGGTTCCATCCGACCAGTGATCTTCCGCGTGCCGCCCGTAGACCAACTGTGCAGCGAGGATGCGCGCGCATGCTTGCGCAACGTCCCGATCGCCATGGAAATCCCAAATGCCTCCAATCGCGGTCATTGGCCTGAAGAACCGGGGGTATACGACGCGCTCGATCCATCTGGATAAGCAGCGAGGGTAGCTATAATCGAATGCTTAGCTTGCCGCTAGTAACTGTGCCGCCGCAGAGCCTAATCGTCAGCGCCCACAAATCATGCGAATTCGCTGGCCGTTACGTCTACTAGCTTTCTGGAAGGTTCTCATATAGCTTTAAACAAATGGCTGGCCGCTAGGTCGATATTTTGCTCCGAGCTTTCCAGGATCCGGCCCTAGCGCGATGTCAGGGAGGTGGAGAGGTTCCGATGAGCGACGATACTGATAGGGAGAAACGCGATAGCGGGAGGAGGCCTTCACCCGTCCGCAAGCCTTGGCACGCACCGGTCCTATTCCAAATGGACGTCTCCGCGACGGAAGTAGGTCCAGGTATGCGACATGAGGAGGAGGGCCGCTTTGGCTCGCATGAGGACTAGGAGAAGATGCCATCGGGCGGTGGAAAATTCCCAGGCAAGGCTCATTCGATCACCGATTTAACTATGATCTCGCGTAGCGTCGCTGTTCTCACGGCCGAGATCGATGGCGAGATCGTTATGATGAGCATCGAAGGCGGACGCTATTTCGGCTTAGACGACATTGCCAGTGACATTTGGAAGCGTATCGAGGCCCCCTGTTCATTTGGGAAACTGGTCGATAGTTTGACAATCGATTACGACGTCGACCGCGAAACTGTCGCAGCGGATGTTCGAGTACTACTCGGTAGCATGCTCACAAATGGTATCGTGAGCGTGACGTGATCAGACTGGCCCTCATGTTCTCCCGCTTCTCCTCGCGAGAGCGTGCCGCCGTTATCGAAGCGGGATTGAGCCTGCTAGCTGTGTGGCTAAGCTTCATTTTTCTGTCGTTTCCTCGGGCTTTGCGGCTGCTGCGGGCGGTACAGAACGACGCGAGGGTCGGCCGCGTGAGCGCGACCGAAGCCGGTGATGTTAGTCGTGCCGTTGCTCGCGCGGCGCGACATGTACCCTTCCGGGCTGTGTGTCTGCAGCAGGCGTTCGCTGCCTCGCTGATGCTGCGTCGCCGCGGTCTAGCTGCAAGCGTTCATCTTGGCTTGGCGCGTGGCAAGATCAGCGCAAACGGTCTAAAGGCACATGCCTGGTGTTACTGCGGTGAAGTTCCAGTCACCGGCGACAATATAGCACCAGCATTCCAGCAAATCGCGTCTTTCACCGTATGAACAAAACTTATCAGCTTGGCATGCTCAAGCTGGTCTCCGACATCGATTTCCCGGAACTCCTACCGTGGGCCGACCGACCGGACGCCCCGACAGAACTGGTATTCCGTCTCGGTAGCGTGCCCGTGGTGCTCGAGGGCGGCGATCGGGTAGACGGCTGGTTTCAGGCGCAAAATAACAGTCGTTACCTAATGGCCTTTCAAGGTGCAGGGCGTATTTTGATTGAGAATGGGCGCGAGGTGACGGTTGACGTCGATCCCGAAGGTAATCTTACGGACGTGCGCGCGATTTTAATGGGCTCGGCGCAGGCGGCACTGTGGCTCCAACGGGGGCTCTTGCCGCTGCATGCCAGTGTTGTCAGCATCAACAATAAAGCGCTAGCTCTGGCGGGGCCCTCTGGGGTGGGCAAATCGACCCTCGCGGCGGCGCTTTCCGCCGAGGGTTGCGCCGTAATGGCGGATGATATCTGCGCCATCGATACCGCCGATGGCGCTGCTGTATTGCCGATCACACCCCGGCTCCGGTTGTGGCGGGATGCGCTCGAGCAGTTTGGGATGAATGCTGAGGATCTGCCTCGAGCATTGGCCCGTCGGGAAAAATACCTGGCTCAAGAGAGTAGCCGCCTTGTAAGCGAGCGCCGGAAGTTAGCCGCTTTGGTGCTGTTATCGCGAGGAAATGGCGACGCCGTTACTATCGAGCGGCTACGTGGTGCGCGTGCCGTCATCGAGCTTCACTCGCTTGTGCGTATGCTTCGAGCAGTGCGCGCGCTTCGTCTCGAGGCCGTTATTTTCGGGGGCTTGACGGATCTCCTTTCGGCCGGGGTGACAGTATGGCGGGCGGTCATGCCGAAAGCAGGGTTTTGCAGCGGTGAAGCGGCGGCAAGGATCTTGACGCTCCTGGGCCATTAGGGGCTAAGACCGTTTGGCCGCATGACGGCCGGCGCAGCGGGTTCGCTCGACGCGCACCTTGAAGAATACATTTTGCTGCAATGCGAATCCTAGGAACCCCAGAATTTCGACTTTGCTGCCTAGCTCTGCATGATCCGAAGGATCTCCGTGCGGTCGGATTACTGCGTAGCGCGATCGCTGCCAGGCCGGACTGGAACCGTGTGCTTCGGGCTGCGCGCCGGCATCGGATAGCATCGGTGCTGCTGTCCAACCTCAAAGCATCAGCATCGCCGCACGTCCCCTCAGACGTCATGTCTGATCTGCGGCAACAGGCGTCGACCGCGGCGCAGCAAAGCTTGGCACAGATCGCGGAACTCAGGCGATTGTCACGCCACTTTACGCGGGCCGGCCTTCATGTCTTGGTCCTCAAAGGGGTCGTGTTGTCGGCTCAACTCTTTGGAAATCCGGCTCTGCGATATCCACGCGATATCGACCTGCTTGTCGATCCGGCGGAATTCGCCACCGCCGAAGAGCTGTTGCTCAAGTGCGGGTACCGACGTATCGGCCCAACCCTGCTACCACGTCAAAGAACGGTATATCAGCGGTGGATCAAAGAAACCGCCTATCTGAATGCTCAAACCGGGACTCTCGTCGAGCTGCACCATCGATTCAGCGATAACCCCGCATTAATTCGGTGTGAGTTCTTCAAGCTATGGGAGGACCGCGATCAAATAGAAGTCGCAGGAGCCATTTTCGCCGGTCTACCCCGCGGACAACTTCCGATCTATCTCTGCGCGCATGGTGCCTCTCATTGTTGGGCCGAACTACGCTGGCTTGTGGACTTCGCGGCCTCGGTGCGGGAAGCCGGCGCTATCGACAGAGCAGTCGAGATGGCCGAAGTTGCAAGTTTTGGTCCGCCGATGCTGCATGCTGTGATGCTCGCGCACGATTGGCTCGGCCTACCTGTCGACGAGCATTTTCTTACCCGGGCACGGACTGACCGACGGGTCATCCGTTTGCATCGTATCTTATCCCGTTTCTATTCTGGGGATGTCTTGGACCAATCACAGCGAACGGCTTGGCTCAACTTCCGGCGCTATTCGCTTTGGTTGCGGCTCTACAGATACTTCCTCAAAACGGAGTGGCGTTATTTGAAGTATCAGGCGCTGCGCGAGTTTATTTCGCCGGCGGATTGGGATACCGTTCGGTTACCCGATTCATTGTTCTGGTTGTTTCCGTTAGTCCGTCCGATTGGTTGGCTAGTGCGTCGCTGGCGCCACTGATCAATCTTGAGGTAATCGGCTCCTAAGAACGGGTAAAACATTGTTCGCATCGGTCGAAATCGAGACCTGCCCGCCCCGTACATCCAGGAGCGAAGGACCCGACCCGGGCCATCGAGCCGCTCGAAAGTAGCGAGCTTTTCGGCGAAGGCGCCGGCTCAGCCGGAGTTCCGTCCAGCTTTAATTGTTGCCGATGCTGCAGTATCCCACGGTCATCCGCCGAGGCTATGCCCCAGAGCGCTACCTTTGTGCGATGCACATATACGGATAAAAAAATGATATTGAACGACTGGGGCTGCGGGCTTTTTGGGACGGATTTGCTTTAGGTTTGGGCGATCGGTCCCTGGCGGGTCGATCTCTTCCTTGACGATCCATGACAACCGTGCAGAATTCAACGAACATTTTGGGCGTATGCCCAATAGCGAGCACCTTGGGGAGCGCTTCTTCGTGATGATGCTTATCAGCGGGACAGATAGAAGGGCCGGGCATTCGGCCTGCTCTGATCAGGGGCGAGAACTCGGGCCCTGCTTAACAGCTGCTCTCCGGCGGTCACCGGTTACGATCAATCCGAGTTCCTTTTCGGCGGGCGCTAAAGATCATCCGTGTAAAATCATATTGACCGCTAGTTTTCGTATTTAGGGGAAGGCCGTCACGACGAAATTTGGCTGACCGAATTCTGTGACCTCTTCAGAGTTTAAGAATTTAGGTTTGTAGACGGGGCGGTATCACTAAGGCCGCAACGACGCGGGTGAGAGGATGCTTTCACCCGAACGGCGGTAGCGTGCTCTAACGACTTCCTAAACGCGAAAAACAGCATTGGCCGTGAACCTCGACAGCAACGCCATCGTGCGCACGGCGGGTCAGGCGACGAGCTTTGCCGCGTTGCCCAAGCTCCGTGCCGCCCGCGCGCAGGTATGGGGTGGGGCCGCGGAAACAGCCCTATTTTGGCTCCTGATCGGGGGCCTGGCATGGCTGCCATTTTGGAACGGTAGCAACGAGCTCATCGCGTGGGGCATCAACGCAACTCTCTTCGGCGCGATCGCCGGGGTCTTTGAAATTCTCCTGCTAGTCAGAGGGGCACGGCATCCGGTCGGGATCCGGAACATCGCCTTACCCGCAACCCTATTCGCGCTCGTCGTTGTATGGATCTATGCTCAGACGCTCACCTCGCAATATTCTCCATTGACGCACCCGATCTGGAAGATGGCTACTGATGTTCTGGAAAGGCAGGTCGATGGCAGCATTACTGTCGACCGAGACTTAACCAATCTGGCGCTGCTGAGGCTGATAACGTCGGCAACCGTATTCTGGATATCGCTGCAACTCTGTCGAAATGGTATCCGCGCAAACGACTTAATGAAGTCGATCAGCGTGATTGGCTGCGCCTATGCTGCATACGGGCTGGTGGCGCTTAGCGTGCCGGCTCTCCGAGTTCCTTGGCTCGATGCGCCGGACGGGGTGGTTTCATCGACTTTCGTCAACCGCAATTCGTTTGGAACTTATGCTGGTTTAGCGCTGATCCCAATTGTAGCGCTGACGATCCGCATCTTCCGCGACGAAGTCCTGAAAAAGGCGGAAAATGGGCGAATGGCGCTGCTGACCCACATCGATCTGGCCGGACGAACGGGCGCGGTTATGATCGGCGCCGGTTTTGTGGTGTCTGTTTCGCTTTTTCTAACCGGATCGAGAGGAGGTGTCGCCGCCGCCGTTCTGGGGATCTTTGTGCTCGGGGTACTTAATTCCAGGCGCCAGAAATACCCCTCGCCAACGACGCTGATTGCTTTGGCGGCTCTTTGTCTTGGAGGCTTGCTGTTTCTGTTTGGTGATCCGTTAATCGCCAACTTCGCCGAACGCGGCATTGGCGACGTAAGCCGCGGTTCGGTGTATCTGCTGACACTGCGGTCGATCTTTGATCTCCCGCTGTTAGGCCATGGATATGGCACCTTTTCCGATATTTTCCCGCTTTACCGCGACCGCTCGATCAGCGTGTACGGCAGATGGGCCCAGGCACATAACACCTACCTGGAGGTTTTTCAGGGTCTGGGCGTGGTGTTCGGCGCGATGTTGGTGATCAGCATCATGCTCCTGATATACCGGTGCATCGGAGCGGCAGAAAAGCGCCGCGAGAATGCGATGATCCCACGAATAACTGTAGCGGCAGCGGCGCTCCTCGGTGTTCAGGCGTTTGTGGATTTTGGTCTCCAAATTCAGGCCGTTACCTTGACATTCGCCGCGATGCTCGGGGCAGGCGTGGGGCAGGCGCAAAGCTCAAGGGTGTCTCTCCAGGATTGACGGGAGCATTCGCTCCAGAAGCCTGAAATCCTCAGGCGCGGACAGCAATCAGCCGCCGCGGACCATGAACGAAGGTTTACAATCTTGAATTACATCTCGCCCCCTGCGACGCCCGAGCCGGCGGAGGTCGAACCACTTTTTGATCTACGCCAGATCCTGAGCTTTGCGTGGCGTCAATGGCGGTTTACCGCGACCATAACCCTTCTCACGTTGCTCGTTGGGGTTACGATCCTCATACGCCAAACCCCTCTTTATACTGCGACGACACACATCCTGTTGGAACGGCAGCACGAAAAGGCCCCTGGCGCGGAAGCGATCCTTGTCACCGCCGACCCAGACGTCGCAATGATCGAAGGTGAAATGGCGATCCTTAGATCAAGCGTCTTTCTGCGTCGTGTTGTGCAGCGCGAACATCTTGCGAGCGAGCGTACGCCTCCAATCGAGAATGCATCTGACGAAAGCTTCCCCTTCTTCGACCAACTCCATTCATTCTTACCGGGCTTATTCGCTGAAGATAAGGGAACACCCGCGCTAACCGGGCCGGAAGCAAGCACTGCGGCCGAGATCCAAGCGACGCAAAATCTGAAAGGCTCGCTCATTGTGTCTCGGGTCGCGCAATACGGGTTTGTGATCGGTGTCTCGGTCACCTCGCCCGATCCGGCTCAGTCAGCTCGATTGGCGAATGCGATCGCCGAGACATACCTTGTCGATAAGCTCGACACTCGTTTTGAAGCCGCAAAAAAGGCATCTGCTTGGCTTAATGATCGGATCGTCGAGTTGCGAACGCAGCTTCGAGAAGCTGAGGAGGCGGTTAGTCAGTTTCGCTCCGCAAATAACCTCTTCCAAAGCGGAACTTTGACCCTCAGTCAGCAGCAGTTATCGGAGCTCAACGCCAAACTCGTTGAGGCCCGGGCGGATGCGGCACAGAAAAAAGCGCGCGTGGATCTTCTAACCTCGCTCGAGGCAAAAGGCAGCGGGATCGTAAATCTGCCCGACTTTGGAGTGAACACCACGCTCCAAAACTTACGCCAGCAGGCAAGTACGTTATCGCAACAAGAAGCGGATCTCCTGGCGCGCTACGGTGCGGCACACCCACTGGTGGTCAACATTCAAGCACAACAGCGTGACATGGAGCGCTCCATTGCCGCCGAGACGCAGCGGCTCGCCGCCGCTATGAAGAATGACTATCAACTAGCGCAGTCGCGTGTTGTGTCGCTTGAGAAATCCCTTCGAGAAGCCACGGGGCAAACCAGCATCGATGATGCCACCGCGATCAGACTGCGAGAACTTGAGCGCACGGCCGCGGTCAACAAGACGTTGTTCGAGGATTTTCTGCAACGGGGCAAGGTCACCGAAGAGCAGTCGACATTCCAGCCGCAGCAAGCGCGGATTATAACGCCGGCATTGCCGCCAAAGATGCCCAGTTATCCACGAAAAACAATGTTTCTATTCGTCATTCTGGCAATTGGCCTGGTCCTGGGCATAGCGGGTGCGGTTGCAAAAGAGAAGCTCAATAGGGGCTTTACGATGACCAAGCAGGTGGAAGATCTGCTAGGTCTGCCTGTTTTGGCGTCCGTGAGTCGATTGACGGATCGACAGCTTACGGTTTCGGGGAGCCCAGTTCCGATCTACGAGTTGCCGGGCGTCAAACCCCTGTCGCGGTTCAGCGAGTCGATTAGATCGTTACGCAGCGGGATCCATATGACCGATGTGGATTCCCCACCGAAGGTTATCCAATTCACGTCGGCTGTGCCCCGCGAGGGAAAAACAACACTCGCGATGGCGGTATCGCGTTCGGCCGCGCTCTCCAAGGTCAGGGTCTTGCTGATCGACGCGGATTTGCGTCATCCATCGGCATCTCGGTTCTTTAAGTTTGAGGACGAGCCGGGCCTTGTTGAGCTGCTGCTCGGTGACGTTGACGCCGATGCGGTCATACGGTTTCAGGAGAAGGAGGGCTATTGGTTTTTAGCGGCGGGGGGCAAGACACAGGCACCGACCGACTTACTGAGCTCGGAACGCATGAAATCCTTGGTGAGCTCTTTCAAGGAGAAGTTTGACCTGATCCTTCTGGATACCCCGCCAGTTGGGCCGGTCATCGACCCCGTCGTCGTTTCTCAACTGGTCGACAAGGTGGTGCTCGTAATCCGGTGGGGACAGACGGCCCGTGAGCTCGTGAAAGAATGCGTACGGGAGCTCTCGGGTCATCGGAAGATCGCCGGTATCGCACTGAACGTGGTGCACGATCGTCAGGCTCAAAAATATGGAAAATACGCGTACTCATATTATTACCGCGCTCGCTACTATAAGAACTACTACGTGGAGTAGCGCGGGCGCGATGCTACGGCTGCTGACAAGCTTTGTAGTTTTGGCCATGGCCGGCCTTGCAATTTCGTGGGGATGGAGCGTCGCTTATTTTGCGGCGGTAGAACAGAGTGCGACGGTCCAGGAAAGAAAGGCGGATTCCCAGCGGGGTTGGGTTGGTTTCCCGGGCCTGACCGGCGCCGCCCTATCGGCGTCTCTCACGCAACTGTCGGATGCAGCTGATATCGATGGAGTGCAGAGGCGCGCTGACGAACTGACGGCGCTTTTATCGGTCCGCCCTCTGGCTTCACGTGAATGGTTATCGCTGGCCGGAATGCGTCTGGCCGCAGGTCAGCCGAAGAGCAGTGTTCTGGCTGCATTGCGCATGTCCTGGATAACGGGCCCAAATGAAGGCACGATAATGTGGCAGCGCGGCATTTTCGGGGTATTGATATGGGAGCTTCTCCCCACTGAGGCACGCAAGCGAACGGTCCGAGACTTGGTGGGCGCGCTTGCGGAAACATCGATCAGCGCGACCGATTTGACGGTTGCGCGCAGCGTGCTGAATAACTCGCCCGATGAAACGCACCAGGAAATCGCAACCATGATGCGTGCGGAGTCCGAAGCGCAGGCGGTTCGCCTCGGCCTCTAAACGGAGATCGGATCTCTCTGGCATGTGCGGTATCGTCGGGATTTACGCCTATCACTACGCCGCGAACCCTATCGACAAGATCGAGCTCTGTCGGATACGCGACCACATGAGGGTGCGGGGACCGGATGGCGCGGGAGCCTGGTCCTCCGAGGACAAGCGCATAGGGCTTGGAAGCAGGCGCTTGGCCATCATCGATCTGTCGGACGGCGGCTTGCAGCCGATGGCCAGCGCGGATGGCAAGCTCGTCGTCACCTTCAATGGCGAAATCTACAATTACCGGGCGCTTCGGGCGCAGCTGGAAAGTCGGGGGTATGAATTCCGGACCCAGACAGATACCGAGGTCCTATTGCACCTTTATTCGGCCAAGGGGCCGGATATGGTACGCGAGCTCCGCGGGATGTTTGCTTTCGGATTGTGGGACGGCGAACGACGTCGATTACTGCTGGCGCGGGACCCGTACGGGATCAAGCCACTCTATTACGCGGATGACGGGTGGACCTTGCGCTTTGCCTCGCAGGTCAAAGCGTTGGTCGCGGGAGGACGGGTGTCCGCCGATCCGGAACCGGCCGGCTGGGCCGGCTTTCTGCTGTTCGGGAGCGTTCCCGAGCCCTTTACGGTTTATCGAGAAGTGCGGGCTCTTCCAGCCGGCAATTGGATGTGGGTCGACGCGCGCGGCCCCGGTACACCGGTGCGCTATTTCTCGATAGCCGAAACCTTTCGACGCGCTGAGCAGCACCAGATCGCCCGTTCCTCTGATCAACAAGAATGCGTCCGCCAGGCAATTCGTGACAGCGTGGACGATCATCTCGTGGCCGATGTCCCGGTCGGCGTCTTTTTATCGGCCGGAATCGACTCCGGCTCGCTTCTCGGGGTTATGAAGGATCTCGCCCGGCAAAATACTCATACGGTGACGATCGCGTTCGAGGAGTTCAACGAGACTCACGACGATGAGGCGCCGCTCGCAGCCAAAATCGCACGACACTATGGCAGCCCGCATACGACGCGAGTCATCTCAGAGCGCGAATTTCGTGATGACCTGCCAAAGATCTTCGAGGCGATGGATCAGCCGAGCATCGATGGCATCAACACCTGGTTTGTCAGCAAAGCTGCGACCGAACTGGGTTTAAAGGCGGCAGTTTCGGGCCTCGGCGGCGACGAATTGTTTGGCGGCTACAGTTCGTTCCAAGATATCCCGCGTTGGGTAAGGTGGCTCAAGGCCCCGTCGCGGATACCGCTTTTCGGAACCACTATTCGCCATCTCGGCGCCCTTGCTCACCAACTATCAGTGCCGTTGCACCCGAAGGCCTCAGCCCTGCTTAGCTATGCCGGGACCTACGCCGGCGCATATCTGGTGAAACGCGGTATCTTCATGCCTTGGGAGCTTGGCCGGCTTGTTGATAAGGGGTTTGTGGTTGACGGGCTGCGGCGGCTCGATCCGCTCGGGCTTATCAGGGCGTCAGTCACGCCCACACCGCGATCGCCGTTCGGGAAAGTCGCGGCACTCGAAGCCTCACTCTATCTCCGCAATCAGTTGCTCCGAGATACCGATTGGGCCAGCATGGCGCATTCTCTAGAGGTGCGCGTCCCCTTTGTTGACGCTCGCTTGCTCGAGGCCGTCGCGCCGGTGGTCATCGGATCGCGGAGCCCTCAAGGCAAATCGCTTCTTGCAGGAACGCCGAGCAAACCCCTTCCGGCCGCCATCCTCGATCGCGCAAAGACCGGCTTCAGCACCCCGATCCAATCCTGGTTACAGCAGGACCTTCGGGTGCAGGCGTGGCGCCGCGTGCCGCAACTGAGTGCTCCCAGATGTCCCTGGGCGCGTCGTTGGGCTTATCAATTGGCGGCGGCGTAGCAGCCAAGATGAAGCTTCTGGCGCTGGTCAGCGACGCATTTGGCGGAGAAGGCGGCATCGCGCAATACAACCGTGATTTGCTGAGAGCGCTGACCGCGCATGAGGACGGTGCCCATATCTTGGTAATCCCGCGGCACGGCCGCGCCATTGCCCAGGAATTGCCGCGTGGCGTGAGGCAGCTCGCACCCGGTAGAAAATGCCGCTTCCTGCTAACCGCACTTTGGGCCGCTCTGGTTGAGGGGGGGCCGTTCGATGCGGTGTTTTGCGGCCATCTTCATCTGGCCCCGCTCGCAGCAATCATCGCGGGGCTGCTCAGGTGCCCGTTGTGGCTCCAGGTGCACGGCACCGAAGCCTGGGGTCGCCTCTCACGCGCGCAACAATGGGCAGCGGAGCGAGCGATTTTGGTGACTGCCGTGAGCCGCTATACGCGGCGCCGATTTTTAGCTCTATCGCGGATCGATCCAGCCCGGGTTCGGGTGTTGCCAAACACGGTTGGCGCGGAATTTATACCCGGCCCCAAACCTCACTCCTTGCTGAAACGGCATGGATTACTAAGCAAACGGATACTGCTGACCGTCGGCCGGCTCGCTGCCGCCGAACGCGGCAAGGGGCATGATCGGGTGTTGCAGGTCCTCCCTGAGCTCCTCAAAACAGATCCCAACCTCGTCTACCTGGTTGTTGGCGATGGCGATGACCGAGAAAGGCTGCGCGCGCTCGCGCAGAAAGCCGGAGTCGAGGACAAGGTTGTGTTTGCGGGGCATGTCCGGCCGGACGAACTCGCGGACTATTACCGTCTCGCGGACGTGTTCATCATGCCGAGCACGCAGGAAGGGTTCGGGATTGCGTTCGTGGAAGCGGCGGCATCGGGCCTCAGCGTGATTGGCGGCGATCGCGACGGCAGTGTCGATGCGCTGGGGGAGGGCGCAATCGGTCGGATGATCGACCCGCTCGATGACGCTCGACTACTGGAGGCGATCCGTGCCGCACTTGCCCAACCGGGCCCTGATCCAACACTGGTGCGCCGGTTTCGCTTCGAAAACTTCGCCGAGCACGTGTGCGGTTTAGTTTTCACCCATCTGCTTCCGGGACCGGGCATGGCTATTGGCGGCGCGGCGGCGATCTGGTGACCGTGTCGACATCGATCATTACTCGACCACGCCGGTTAGCCCGTCTGACGGTCGGCCGCGTCTCGCTCGCAATCTTGGCACTCTTGCTGGCGCTCGGGATTATCAGTTGGTACGCCCGCGCAACGCTGCTGCGCGGCGCGGCTGATCTATGGATCGTATCAGACTCGCCCGGGCCAGCCGACGCCGTTGCGGTGTTTGGTGGCGGTATCGAGGATCGGCCCTTCGCAGCGGCGGAATATTACCATTCAGGTTTGGTCAAGAAGGTTCTCGTCTCAAATGTGCGCGAGGGCCGGACCGAGCTGTTGGGTGTGCTACTGCCGCATACCGAAGCCAACCGGCATGTGCTGTTGAAGCTCGGCGTCCCCGAGGAGGCGATCCAGACGTTCGGAGCAGACCTCGCGAATACCCACGAGGAAGCGCTCGCCTTGCGAAACTGGGCGGTGCGCACCGGCGCGCACAGCATCATAGTGCCGACCGAGACGTTTGCGGCGCGACGAGTAAGTTGGATGCTCCGCCGGGTGTTTGGCGATGCGGTGGTGATCCGAGTGCCGGCGCTCGACCCTCCAGAATACCGCGATGACAATTGGTGGCACGACGAGAAGGGTATTGTCGCGTTCCAAAATGAAATCCTCAAGTACGTGTATTACCGACTCAAATATTAAAAATGGCTGCAGCATTGAAAGGCGCGAGAGCATTCTCGTCGCCTCTGCCGGAGCATAAGCCGTTAAAGCGCCTGTTGGGCAGCATAGTCGATTGCGTGCCGCGGGGGTTAGCTCAACCACTGCTCGCAAAGGCGGCCCTTCTACCGCCGCTGCTGAAGAGTGCCAGATTGGAGCGCTTCTGGGCCAGGATGGCGCGGAATGCGGGGGAGCAGACGCGGCTAATCGAAACCAATCTCGGGATCGCAGGGCGGGTGCGTTGCGCTATTCCAATCCGGAAGTCTCAATATGTCTTCGGCTGCCCCAAGAACCACCTAGCGGAGCGGTCCACACTTTGCCTAGCCGAGGAACTATCGAAAGACTGCGCGCACTTCCTTGATGTCGGCGCTAATGAAGGAGTTTTTACGTTCTCAGTATTTGTCGCCCGCAACCATTCCATTGCGGTGCATTGGTTCGAACCGGACAAAGCGGTCTCCGATCGCCTCGCCGCGAATTTGAGGCGAAACGGTATAGAGGCTGTTGGAAACACCAGCGCTGCGAGCGACAAGACCGGCCAGGTAACTTTTTACAGGAATTTGACGGACGATGCTTCGGGGTCGCTTTCGACGTATTTCGGCAATAAGCACACGCTCAAGCCCGAAGTGGTAAACAGCATTCGACTGACTGACTACATAGATGCAGGGCAGATATCGCGCGCGCTCGTCAAAGTGGATGTGGAAGGCGCTGCGACACAAGTCTGGTCCGGATTGCGCGAGTCCTATGAAAAGATCAGTTATCTGATCATAGAAATGATTGCGCCCGATATCGAGAACGGCTTGCCGGCGCAGATCATTCGGCAGACCGGTTGGCGCGCATACTACATTCAGGATTTCGAGCTTATCCAGTCGGTCGACGGGGAATTCGAGTATATTGAGCCCTTCTGGAATTGGTTGTTCTGCGGTCTAGAACCGACGGCGCTCGCTCAGTGCCTCTCCGGAACGAAATTTCAGATCGTTGGGGCGCCCATTAAAATCCGAACAATGCCTGTTCGGCGCCCGCTTAGCGGTCCGAGTTGAATGTTAGTTAAGGTCGGCCGTGGCACCAGCGCGTGCTTGGTACAGGAGTGGATCACCGCTGTTCGCGCAAAGATCGTGCACGACGCTCCGGTCCGACGGGTACGCAGAAATAGCTCTGAGAACTGGCACTATCACTACTGCTGATATGACCGGCGACGTCGTGATCCGGGCAGAGGGGCTCGGCAAAAATTACCGGATCGGCCATCAGGCCGAGCGCGAGCGCTATGTCGCCTTGCGGGACGTCTTAGCGCGCGCCGCCCGCCAGACCTGGCGTAAGGCGGCCGATCTGGCGCGCGGCCACGCGCTCCTCCGCGACGATACGGTCGAGGAGTTTTGGGCGCTCCGCGACGTCAGCTTCGAGATGAGGCGCGGCGAGGTGCTTGGCATTATCGGCCGCAATGGCGCCGGCAAAACGACGCTCCTCAAGATCCTGTCGCGAATCACCGAGCCCAGCGAGGGCCGCGTCACGATCCGGGGCCGGGTAGCGAGCCTCCTCGAGGTGGGCACCGGCTTTCACCCCGAACTCAGCGGGCGCGAGAACATTTACCTGAACGGCGCGATCCTCGGCATGACGCGCGCCGAGATCCGCAAGAAATTCGACGAGATCGTCGCCTTCGCCGAAGTCGAGAAATTCCTCGATGTGCCTGTTAAACGGTATTCCTCGGGCATGTCCGTGCGGCTTGCGTTTGCAGTAGCGGCGCACCTCGAACCCGAGATCCTGGTTATCGATGAGGTGCTGGCGGTCGGTGACGCCGAATTCCAGAGGAAGTGCCTAGGTAAGATGTCCGAGGTAGCTAACGGCGGCCGCACCGTATTGTTTGTCAGCCATAACATGGGATCAGTGGCCAGCCTCTGCGGAACCGGCATTTATCTCCATAAGGGTATCATCAGGCACGTCGGACCCGCACAAGCAGTCATTCAATACTATGCTAAGGACACAACGGCTACGATGGAGGCCAGTTTCACGGCCGACAAAAACAAGCCCAGCATTACGCGCGTCGTTTTGGATGAACAGGCCCTTCACCAGGGCGACATTTCGGTCGCAGTGGATTTTGAGTCACCATATCCATTGCGTCCGCCGGTGGTTGGAATCGTGGTCTCCAGTGTCATGGGTGCGCCGATCTGGGGCAGTAATCCCCGCTTTCACCCGAAGGGCTATTCCCATTGCTCCGCTCGGAATGGGACGATCACCTGCAAGTCAGTGGGAGTGCCTCTGGCGCCAGCGCTGTACACTATGTCTTTCTGGTTGGGTGATTGGTACCACGATTTCGATGTGAAGCGTGATGTCCTCAATTTCACATTTAGGCCAGAAGGGGAGACGGGACTGCGCCCACCCCCGACGGCAAACGGTCATCTCGATTGGGCCGCTGCCTGGACATATGAAAGCACTCGGTGCTGCGAGCTGGTCCATATTACTTTACCCGATAATCGTGCGATCTGATGTAGCCATTTACACCGTTATCCCGACTCCACCGAGAAGCGAGTTTTATTGGAATGCCTGGAACGTCTATTCATGGTGATGGGCGTGAATGTGCTGAGGTGATTAGATACCGACTGACGATTGGTTGCGAGATCCAGAGTCTCGAAATCTTTAAGCCGCATATCGAAAGCTCGGAGCTAGAGTTGTTTGGATGCGACTCATGAGTAGCTGCGTCGGGTCAGAACCATCGTTATTGAGCTTCACGACCGATACAAGCCTGGATGTGCAGAGGCTTCTTCGCCGCTCTAGGTGGGCGATTGTGGGAGATAAATGGTGAAGACATATTCATTCTATACAAAGACTGACATACGGTCCCGATCGACAGGCTGAAATTTTGAAAGTATCAATTCGTGACCGCAATATCCGTTATCATTTGCACACACAATCCAAGAAAGGACTACTTTGAACGCGTTCTGCACGCATTACGTGCGCAGACTCTACCGCAAAATCAATGGGAACTCCTGATCGTCGACAATGCCTCGGCCCATCCGATTGCCCCAAATTGGGATATTTCCTGGCATGCTGATGCCCGACACGTACGAGAGGAGCAACTTGGATTATCATTAGCCCGTCTTCGGGGCATTGCGGAAACGAACGGGGAGGTGCTGGTCTTTGTTGATGACGATAACGTCCTTGCGGACAATTACTTGAACGAAGCTCTGAGAATTGCCGCCGAGTGGCCTCAACTCGGAGTCTGGGGAAGCGGGTGCACCCTGCCCGAATTTGAGCTCGAGCCACCAGACAAAATTCGGAGATATATTCACTATCTTACTATTGTCGACATAAACGCCCCACGTTGGACAAACATCCCGAACTGCTATGACGCTTTTCCTTGCGGCGCAGGTGTGTGCTTACGGGCAAGTGTGGGCTCGGCATATCGGACGTTCTACGAGAGTTCTGAAATCCGTGTGACTGGCAGACGCGGCACTGATTTGCTCAGTGGAGAAGACGCAGAGATCTGCCATGTGGCCTGCGATATGGGCTTTGGTATGGGAATATTTCCCGATTTGAAACTGACGCATTTGATTCCACAAAGACGATTGACTAGCGAGTATCTCATTCGGTTGGTAGAGGGAATTCACTTCTCGGGGTATCTCGTGAATTTCAAACATTTTGGGCATCTGCCGACGTCACCGCACTGCGGTATCGAGCTGCTGCGCTTCATAAAATACGGAGCACTGCGGCGAGGAATTGATCGTCAAATGTTCTTGGCGCGTCGCCGTGCTATGCGTCGGGCTCGCGCAATTGTTCGCGATATAAAGGCGAACGGAGCGAATGTTCTCGGTACTGCAAAGTTCAGAGATCTGCATGCAAATTCCGCTGACCAAGGCTGACCTGCCAGGTCCTAGCCAGGCCCGCCGGCCGTCTGACGAATTTTTCGGAGCTGGGAATCCGCCGAAGTTTGTGGACCGCATTGCCTCGCGCGCGGATCTCGCGATCAACGGCGCGCGGCCAGTGTTTGCGGAGCAACTACATGTCGGCCGACCGAACATTGCCAACCGCGCCCGTTTTTTGGAGTTGGTTGGCGACATGCTCGACCGTTGCTGGCTATCCAACGACGGTCCGCTGGTGCGGGAATTCGAGCGGCGCCTCGCCAGGAATATCGGCGTCGAGCATGTGATTGCGATCTGCAACGGGACCATCGCGCTTGAAATTGCGATACGCGCGTTGGAACTGACCGGAGAGGTGATTGTCCCGTCCTACACCTTCGTCGCGACGGCGCATGCGCTGCATTGGCAGGGCATCACGCCCGTTTTTGCCGACATTGACCCCGAGACGCATTGTCTCGACCCTGAGTCGGTGCAGTCGCTTGTCACGCCGCGCACCTCCGGTGTAATTGCGGTTCACCTTTGGGGCCGACCGGCGCCCATCGCGGCGCTGCAATCGCTCTGCGCCGAGCGCGCATTGAAATTGGTGTTCGACGCAGCGCACGCTTTTTGGGCGTCGCACGCCGGCCGAAATATTGGCAACTTTGGCGACTGCGAGGTCTTCAGCTTCCATGCCACTAAGTTCCTCAACAGCCTGGAGGGCGGTGCGATCGCGACGAATGATGCAGGACTGGCCGCAAAAATGCGGCTGATGCGCAATTTCGGCTTTGCCGGCTACGATAATGTAATACACCCTGGCACGAACGGTAAAATGGTGGAAGCCTGTGCGGCGATGGGTATCGCCAATCTGGAGTCAATCGAGGCAATCGTCGCGGCCAATAAGCGGAATTACGAAGCCTACGCTGACGGGCTCGGCGGCTTGCCCGGCCTGCGACTACTCCGCTATGACGAAACGCAAAGAAACAACCGGCAATACATCGTTGTGGAGATCGGCCCAGAGTATGGCTGTACCCGCGATGAGATCATAACGGTGCTGCATGCTGAGAACGTGCTCGCGCGACGCTATTTCTGGCCCGGTTGTCATCGCATGCAGCCCTATTGCGATCTGTTTCCGTCGGCCGACGCGCATTTGCCGCACACGAATGATGTCGCCGCGCGCGTGATCGTTCTGCCCACCGGGATGGCCATCGGAGCGGAGGAGATCGCAACAATCTGTGCGATTCTTAGGACACTGCACGCGAGCTGATCGGGAATCGGCAAAAGACATATGCTGCGCACGGATGCTGTTTATGGGATTTTCGGCGCGGGAGGCCACGGCCGGGAGATTGCATGGCTCGCGACGCAATCCGGTCTTCCTTCCAAATGCCTGCGTTTTGTCGTCGATGCGGAATTCGCGGCGGCCCCCATCCTCAATGGCATCCCGGTCCTTAGCGCGGAACAATTCGCGCGACATCATCGGGGCGCGCCGGTCTTCGTCGCGATCGGCGATCCGCAACTGCGGCGCGGGGCCGTGGCGCGCCTGCGATTGGCCGGCAATCGTTTCCCCCCGCTGATCGCGCCGCATGCAACGGTTTCCCCGTGGGCCCAGTACGGAGAAGGCGTTATCGTGTTTCCCGGGGCGACGGTGACGGTTGATGTTCGTCTGGGCGAACACGTGCATGTGAACGCGAATTGCTCGATTTCTCACGACGTGGAGATAGGTCCGTTCACCTCATTGTCTCCGGGAGCAACCCTATGCGGACACGTGCGCGTGGGGCGGGGCGTGTTTGTCGGGGCGGCGGCCTGTGTCATCAACGGAGCCAAGGGGAGCCCCGTAATTGTCGGCGACGATGCGTTCATTGCCGCCGGTGCCTGTGTGATCGGGCCGGTCTCCGCCGGCGCCAAGGTCGGCGGCATCCCGGCACGTCCTCTCAGGAACAGAACGGCAGGCTGAGCGTGTCCCGACAATGAACGCGGGCATCGGCGTCAGTGTGCTGACGATTACCTACAATCACGCGCCTTACATCCGCCGTGCGGTGGAAGGCGTTCTCGCGCAGCGTCTTGAAGAGCCGTTCGAATTGATCATCGGTGAGGATTGCTCCACCGACGGCACGCGAGAAATCGTCGAATCGTTCCGGAGCCGCCATCCGGACGTCATCCGGGTCATCGCATCCTCGGCCAATGTTGGCATGAACGAAAACCTGCGGCGCGTCGCGTTGGCGGCAAGAGGGGAGTACGTCGCGTTCTGCGAGGGCGACGACCTCTGGCACAACCCCGATAAACTCTCGCGCCAGCTGGCGATCGCCCGCGCCGATCCGAAGATTGGCATGGTCTATTCCGATTATGACCGTGCGCTGCGCATACGGGGCCGCTGGCGAGTCATGCCGAACGTGGTGGCAAGGTCGGGGGCTCCCCCGGCCCAAGGGATGGCGTTTGAAGATCTCCTCGACCGCGTTCAGGTTCACCTGTCGACTATGCTGTGCCAGCGCTCGCTCGCTACCGCCTATCTGCAAAGCGAGCTCTACGACCCGAACCTGCGGCTGGGTGATATTCCGCTATTGTTGTATTGTGCGGCCCACGGCAAAGTTGGCTATCTTCCAGAATCGACGAGTATTTACCGCTCGGCGCCGGGATCAGCAATAAACGGCGGGGTGCGCCAGCGGCTTGCGATATTTCAAGACCACGCAGCCGTCGTGCGGCGCTTTGAAGAGCATTTCGCTTCGGATCCCGCCCGTCGGCGCGCACGGGCGCCGAGACTGGACGCGCTCCTAGCAATAGGCGCTTACGCCGCCTGCGATTTTCAGGCCTACTCGGCCGTTGCCGCTGCGGGACGCAAGGCGCGGCTGCGCGCCGCACTCATGTGGGCGCCGACGGTGCATCGGATTTACATGCGGTGGGTCGCCGAGAGGCAGAAGCTGCATTTCTGGCGGGTCTCCGAGGACGCCGACAATTGGTTGAATTGAACGGCACGACGGCGAGTCGGCCATACTCCCCCGCAAAGATTCAGGCGAGAAGCCAGTGCGACATCCTGCACGTCCCCTACACCTATTTCCCGGATGTGGTGGGCGGAACCGAGGTGTATGTCGCGAGCCTCGTAGCGGCATTGCGGTCGCACGGCATTGGGGGCGCAGTCGCGGCGCCGGGCGAAGCCGAGGCCGAGTACGAGTACGAGCAGGTGCCGGTGTACCGCTTCGCGACCGACCGCAATGCTGGCCTAGCGCAGGCCTACGGCATGCCTGACGCGGTGGCGGCACGCTCGTTCGCGGCGCTGGTCGCGCGGCGGCGGCCGCAGATTGTGCATCTGCACGCTCGCACTGCAGCCGTCTCCGAGCGACTCGCCAATATCGCCCGGCGAGGCGGCGCCAGGGTCGTCTTGACGTATCACACTCCGACCGTCAGCTGCGCGCGCGGCACGATGATGCGGCTGGGGCGCACGCCGTGCGACGGCAGGCTCGACCGCCGGCGCTGCAGTTCCTGCGCCTTGGCAAACCATGGTGTGCCGCCGCTGGTTCGGGATGCGCTCGCTGCCTTGCCGCAAGCACTCGGAGAGGCGCTTGGTCGGACCGGTCTTGCCGGACCTGTGTTGACAGCGCTGCGGCTGCCTTCGCTAATCGGCGCGGCGCACAGGCAGTTTCACGCTCTGATGCAAAACGTCGACCGGGTGGTCGCGCCTTGCAACTGGGTGTACGAGGTGCTGCGCCGCAACGGCGTTCCGGACGAGAAGCTTCTGCTGTGCCGGCAGGGCCTGGCCTGCCCGCCGACGCGGCCCTCGGCGGCGCACTGGGCTGATGTCGAAGACGGCGCGTCGCGCGTCGCGCTGCGGCTCGGCTATTTCGGCCGGCTCGATCCGACGAAAGGCGTCGACATCGTCATCGAGGCATTGCGCCGGGCGCCCGATTTGGCGGTGCGACTCGATATATATGGTATCCGACAGTTGGGCGGCGACGCTTATGCCACAAGACTTGAGCGCATCGCTGGTGGCGATGGCCGCATCGAATTCCAGCGGGCGGTGGCGCCCGAAGCGGTGCCCGAGAAGATGCGGAATTGCGACCTCGTGGTTGTGCCGTCGCGCTGGCTCGAAACGGGACCGCTCGTCGTGCTTGAGGCCTTTGCTGCCAGAACCCCGGTGCTGGGGGCACGGCTCGGCGGTATCGCCGAGCTGGTGACCGACGGGGTCGACGGGGTGCTCGTCGAACCGGACAGCTCCGCCGCCTGGGCGGCGGCGATCGCGGCGCTAGCTGGGGCGCCCGAACGGGTCGGCCGGCTGCGGGCGGGCATTCGTCCGCCGCGCACGATGCAGGACGTCGCTCGCCTTATGGCGGGGCACTACGACACGCTGTTGGCCGATGCCGCCGCGTGAGGCCGACCGAGGTCGCGGACGGCCCGGGCGCGTGCTGTTCGTCCAGGCGACCGAGCCAGCCGGCTATCCGCCGCTGATAAACGCCGCGGTGCTGATGGCCGGAGCGGGTTGGGATGTCATGTTTCTATCAGCGCCGATCGCCGGCAACCGCTTGCGGATGCCTATCCATCCGCGCATCGCGGTGCGCGTGATCGCCGAGCGGCCGTCGCATGTGATGGGAAAAGCGTCCTATTTCAACTATAGCGCCGCGGCGGCTCGATGCGCGCTCGGCTGGCGACCCGATGTGGTCTATGCCTCCGATCCGCTGGGGGCCGGGCCGGGATTGCTGGCCTCGTGCCTTGCTGGCGCGCGCCTCGTCTATCACGAGCACGACAGCCCGGTACCGGGCGCGTTGCACCCCTCACTGGCGCGGGCGCGGAGAGCCGGGTCGCGGCACGCTCAGCTCATCGTGTTCCCCAACGAGGCGCGGGCACGCCTAGCGCAGGCGGAGCTCGGATTCTCGGAGGATCGGTTGCGCATAGTGTGGAATCTGCCCCGGCTCGCCGAACTGCCCCCGCTCGCGCCGCGGCCCGATGCGCCGCTCGTCTTATATTACCACGGCAGTATCACCCCCGACCGTCTGCCGCCGCCGGTCTTGGAGGCGGTGCGGCGGCTCGAGGGGCGAGTGCGCCTCCGCGTCGCCGGCCGTGAAGCGCCCGGCGCATTGGGATATGTTCAGCGGCTGCTCGCCTCGGCAACTTGGCCCAACGGCGGATCGGAGGGACAACCCTCTATCGAATATTTGGGCCAGATTTCCCGCGCCGAGCTGGGGCCAACCGCCGCCGAATCCCATATTGGGCTCGCGTTGATGCCGCGCGATTCCGGCGAGGTGAACATGCGGCACATGACCGGCGCCTCGAACAAAGTCTTCGATTACATGGCTGCCGGTCTCGCACTGCTCGTCTCGGACCGGAGCGATTGGCGCGACATGTTCGTCGCGCCCGGCTATGCGCGGGCGTGCGACCCGGACGACCCCGGCTCGATCGCGGCCGCCCTGGCGTGGGTTCTTGAGAATCCGGCCGAACGGCGCGCGATGGCCGAGCGTGGCCGCGCCCGCATCGAAGCCGACTGGAATTACGATAAGGCGTTCGAGCCGGTGATGAGCGCTCTGCGATGAGCGGCGCGAGCGTAGCGCTCAGACTTGCCAGATCGATAGTGCGAGCGATACCAGACGGGCTGCCCGGCAAGACGCGGATGGCGCGCCTGGCGCTTCGCCCTTTCTTTCAACAGGCGCCCGCCTGTGTACCCGACGCCTTCGGAAATGTGCTGCATCTCCCGAGCCTCAAGGAACCGATCGCGCTCGGCTTGTTCGCGTTCGGAGTCTACGAGGCTGACACACTTTGGGCGATCCTTCGACACCTGAGTTTGACGGGGGTATTCGTCGATGTGGGTGCCAATATCGGCGCACTGGCGATTCCCGTCGCGGCGCAGCGTCCGAATGCACGTATCATCTGTATCGAGCCGGACCCGCAGATCGTTTCGGTACTGGAGCGGAACATTATAGTCAATAAGCGGTCGAACGTGAGCATCGCTCGATGCGTGGCAGGAGCAACCCAAAGAGAAGTATTCTTTTATAAAGCACCTATCGATAAGTTCGGCATGGGGTCGCTCGGACCTCAGTTCGGCGCGTCACCAGTGACGCTGCAACAGCGTCGGCTCGATGACGTACTCGATGAATTGGCTATCGACAATGTTGATGTCGTCAAATTGGACGTCGAGGGAGCGGAACTCAGCGCGTTGCAGGGCCTAATCCAACGGCTTACAAGCGCGCGGCCCCCCGTGATTATCTTCGAGTTTGCCGACTGGGCAGAGGTGCGAATCGGCGGGCAAGCGGCGGGGGATGCACAACGATTGCTACTATCGCTCGGATATCGGTTGTTCCGACTCGGGCCTCGCGGAATACGCGGTGTGCCGATTAGGCGACCTATGCATTCGGGCTCGGCTATGATCTTGGCGACTGTTTCAAAGATCTCAGAATGATAAATTTTGCGCCAACCTCACGATAAGAGTCGCGCCGCGCGATTTCTATCATGATCTTTCCTGCCCAACCGCTGGACTCGAATCGGCCCCCCGATTTCGAACCGTTCTTCTCTGTCTGTATTCCACAATATAATCGGACCGACTTTTTGATAGCAGCCTGTAAGACTTTTGCCTGTCAAGATTTTGTGAAATTCGAGATATGCATAAGCGACGACTGCTCGAACGATATGCAAGAGCCTGTGTTGCTGGATTATTTGAGGCACTCAGGGCTAGTCTTTACGTACGCGAAGACTCCACGCAATTTGCGCTTTGATGGCAACCTCCGAAATGCCATTGGGCTCTCGGTTGGCGAATATTTGTTGCTGATGGGAAATGATGATGGCCTGAGCGACGCAACGACTCTGACTTGGCTGCACAACGAACTCGTGCGGTTCCATCCCGTGGAGGTCGCAGTCACCAATTATAGGGATGTACTGTCCGGCCGGATCTACCGACGCATTCCGAAAACAGGCGTGATCGGCGCTGGGCCGGCTACGGCTGTGCTCAGTTTTCGCAACTATAGTTTCATAAGCGGCGTCATACTGAAAGGAGAGCCAGCGCGTCAGGCAGATACGAGCACCCTGGATGGAAGCGAGATGTACCAAATGTACTTGGGCACGCGGCTGGTCGCAGGTGGCGGGAGGCTATTAGGTATCAATCGCGTCTGCGTGAACAAGGACCTGCAAATTCCTGACCAAGTTGTCGATAGTTATCGGCGATCACCTAGACTCCATCCCTGTCCAGTTGTGGAACGACCATTGCCGCTTGGAAGATTGCTCGAGGTCGTTGCGACCGGGTTGTGCAGCGGGTGCGGCGAAGCGGCCCCGTGCCCGCAGAATTACCTGATCAATGTCGCAAAGCAGTTATACGCATTCACATATCCGTTCTGGATCCTCGAGTACCGGCTGATACAGTCCTGGCGTTACGCGCTGGGGGTTTGTTTAGCCTTGCGGCCCTCGCGGATTGCCACAGGGTTGGCATTTTCACTCTGGGGAAGAGTCCGCCTCTGGCTAATGTACGGAACATCGGCGCTGTTGTCATTGACCGTTCCGATCAGCTTGTTTCGGGCATTGGAGCCTAGCCTTTACGCCTTAGTAAAACGTCTCCGCACGTCGTGACGTTCGAAAAAAGTGCGGCAGTACTCGCGATCGTGGGTAACGAGGGAGCCACCAACGTCGGAGAGAGCTTGCGACGAGCCGCCATTTCCGACGGCAATGAAGTGTTTTTCTTCAGCGCGTTCAGCGCTGGCGGGAAATCGCAAGTTATGCGGGCGATGAGTTGGCGCCTTGGTCGTCGCCCGGTGAGACTGAACCGGTTTTCGCACGAGGTGGTCGAGGCCTGTCTCGATTCCAAACCGTTTATGCTGATCGCCACCGGCGCCGCGCCCCTGACGATGGATGCCTTGCAGCGGCTGCGGGCGGCATGCATTACCTGTGTGAATTACTCGACCGATGACCCGTGGAATCCGAATTCACGCGCCTCGTGGCACTTGCGCGCCCTCCCGGAATACGATTGCGTGTTCACGACGCGGCGCGCCAATATCGCAGACTTCCGGAAACTCGGCTGCCGTAAGGTTCATTACCTGCCGTTCGGGTATGACGAGTGGCTATGGCGCTGCGCGGCTCCGGTGCCAGACAGGGCGGCGCTGGATGTGTTGTTCGTGGGCGGCGCGGACCGCGATCGGGTCGTGTTTATGACCGAGTTCATGCGCAACGGGCCGGCGGTCGCGCTGGTCGGCGGGTATTGGGAGCGCTATCCCGCAACGCGGCCGAATGCGCTGGGTCACAAGCCGCCGGACGCGGTCGCCGCGCTAACAGCGGCAGCGAAGGTCAATCTCTGCCTTATGCGGCGGGCCAACCGCGATGGGCATGTCATGCGCAGCTTCGAGATCGCCGTGCTCGGTGGATGCATGCTGGCCGAGGACACCCCGGAGCATCGCGACCTCTTCGGCGCGGACGGTGAGGCCGTCGTTTATTTCCGCACTGCGGCGGAAGCCGCCGAGCGGGCACGTGCCCTGCTCTCCGACCCCGCAGAGCGCGCCCGCCTATCGGACGCAGTGCAAGCCCGGGTCGTGGGCGGGTTACACACTTACCGCGATCGGCTGCGCTCCATTACCGAGCTTTGCGTCCGAACTCCGGGAAATAAATCAGCGTTGTCGGCGTGACAAGGCGGTGCGGCGATTGAGGATCGCGATCGCGACAGCGGGCCGCTTCCATGTCCTCGATCTCGCAAGGGAATTGCACGCGCTCGGGCATCAGGTGAAATTTTATTCCTACGTGCCGCGAGCTCGGGCGCGACGCTTTGGGCTGCCGGACGAGTGCCATGTGGCGCTGCTGCCGTTCGCCTTGCCAGCGGTCCTTTGGGAGCGCCTCCTGCCGCGCTTCATACCGAGGACGCGCGAGTGGCTGCTCTACCTGCTGCTGAATTACTCAGTCATGCTCCGGTTGCGGCCGTGCGAGGTGATCATCTGCATGTCGGGCATCTATCTCGAGGCCGCGCGTTATGCGAAACGACGCTATAACGCGACGATTTGGCTGCATCGCGGCAGCCGCCATATCTTGTCGCAGGACGAGATCCTCGCGGCAATCCCCGGCGCCGAGCGACCGAGCCCGCTTGCGATCCGCCGCGAACTCGAAGGCTACGTCCTTGCCGATCGCGTTGTCATTCCCTCGGAGCATGTCGAGGAGAGCTTCGATCGCGATTGTGCCACCTACGCCAAGCTTTTTCGAAATCCCTACGGCGTCGATCTCGCGATGTTCCGGTTCCGCGCCGATAAGGAGTTGAATCAGGAACTCTCTCTGCTTTTTGTGGGAACCTGGTCCCTGCAAAAGGGCTGCGATTTGTTGGTAAAGGCGATTTGCCGTGTACCAGGCACCCGCCTCGTCCATGTCGGTGCGATTGGGGATTATGCGTTTCCCGCGCATGACAACCGTTTCATCCATTACGCTCCTGTACCTCAGCCAGAACTCGTCCGCTTTTATACGACGGCCGATGTGTTCGTGTTGGCCTCACGTCAGGATGGTTTCGGTGTCGTGTTGTCGCAAGCCTTGGCGACAGGTCTGCCAGTGATATGCACCGATCGCACCGGCGGCGCCGATCTCCGGCATACGCCGGCGCTGGCGGCGCATATCATGGTGGTGCCTGCTAATGATGTCGAGGCGCTCGCAGACGCAATCGCAGCGTGGCGCGACCGACTGCGCGCCGGCGACCGCCCGCTCTCACTGTCGGAAGCGGATCGCGAAATGCTTAGCTGGGCTGGCTACGGCCTGCGTCATAGCGACGAGCTCTTGCGCAGTTTGTCGCAGGCGAATTTAAAAAATGGTCCGACGCGATGCTGACTATCCTGATCGTCATCTGGGCGGCGCTGTTGGCCGTGCTTTTGGGCATCGCGCTTGGCCGCGGGCGCGACGGTGGCGCCTTAACAGTGTCATATTTCCTTGGCGCCTCGCTGATCCACGTGCCGGGCGCACTGGCTTTCCTGGCGCCAGTTCCCGTCATTCCCCATTGGGGCCTCGGCGACCGCGATGCAACGGAACTTGGCTTCGAAATGACCGTCATCGGCATGGCGGCCTTTGTCGCCGGTGCGATTCTGGCCCGCGTGACCGATCGGCGGCGCAGCGCCGCCAAGTCCGCGCTGCCTCAAGGGCAGCCGCAAGCCCGGGCCTTGCAGCGCCTCGGGCACCGCGCGCTGATCGCCGGCGCAATCGTTTATTTCGTGCTCCTCCCGTTAGCAAGTTTTTTGCCGTCGGTGACGGCGCTGGCTTCGGGATTGGCGACGCTGCTGATCCTCGGCCTATGGCTCGTCACCTACGGCGCGGTGCTCGACGACGATCGACAGCGCCTGCGGCTGACACTCGCGCTCTTGCCGCTGCTCCCGCTGGCGACGCTAGTCACCGGTGGGTTCCTCGCCTACGGCATCAATTGGATAGTGAGCGTCATTGCCTTCCTGTTCGTCATCTCGCGGCAGCGGATATTGTTTTATCTAGCGGCGCCCTTGGTCGTGTATCTCGGCCTGTCGCTTTTCGTCACCTATATGGGTCAGCGGACCTTGATTCGAGAGCTCGTTTGGCAACAGCAGTCCGGCATCGCCGAACGGCTCGATCGAGTTTCGAAGATTGCCACCGATTTTCAGTTCTTCGACTTCTCGTCCGCGACGCATGTCACGGCGCTGGACGACAGGCTCAATCAAAATGCGTTGGTCGGGCGGGCAATGCAGCGTATCGACAGCGGCTGGGTCGAGTTCGCATTTGGCGCAACGATCCCGATCTGGGCCTTAATACCGCGAGCCGTCTGGCCCGACAAACCAGATGTCGGCGGCGGCGGCACATTGGTTAGCGACTTCACCGGGATTCCCTTTGAGCGTTCCACCAGTGTCGGCGCGGGACAAGTATTCGAGTTCTACGTCAATTTCGGGCTGGCGGGCGTGGTCGGTGGGTTCCTTCTGCTCGGTTTCGTATTGATGTGGCTCGACCGCGGCATCATGCGCGCGCTGGATACGAGCGACACGCGCGCGCTGCTTCTGCGCGCCATGCCGGGCCTCGCGATGCTGCAGCCCGGCGGCAACCTGCTCGAGGTCATGGTCGCGATAGTAGGTGCGATCATTGTCGCATACTTGACGATGCACGCATCGATTTTTCGGCTGCTGCGCAGACAGCGCGCCAAGCCGCAGCCGGCGTGATCGGCAGAGCATCGGAAACGGCGACCCAACATTGAGCGTGCTCTCAGCCGACCCCGCCAGTGCGGCCGAGCCACCGACCTGTGCGCGTATCGGCGCCGTTCACGTTATTGCCGGTCTCGACCCGATTTACGGAGGACCGTCCTACAGCGTTCCACGGCTCTGCCAAGCTCTGGCCAAGGCCGGGGCGGAGCCGATCTTGCTCTCGGTTGCCAATGCGCCGCATGTCGCCCATGAGGGGGGATACTCCGATCGGCGGTTCGCACACAATTACGCGGGTCTACCAATCGTACGTGGCCTGCGGATCTCGTCCGGGTTGTCGAATGCGCTGAGCGAGGCCGCTTCCGATGGCGATCTCGTCCACAATCACGGGCTGTGGTTGATGCCCAACGTGCAGGCGGGATGGGCGGCACGGCGTGCGCAAAAACCGCTGGTGGTGTCCCCGCGCGGCATGCTGAGCCCCGTTGCGCTGCAATTTTCGCGGACGAAAAAGCACGTCTTCTGGCAATTAGTACAAGGCCCGGCAGTCCGGCACGCCGCCTGCCTCCATGTCACCAGCGTACAGGAACACGAGGAGATTCGTTCCTTCGGGTTGAGCCACCCGGTTGCTGTCATCCCGAACGGCATGGACCTGCCGGAGGGGGCAGCCGTATTCGACCAGACGCGTGATGAACGCATCGTGCTGTCACTAGGGCGCATTCACCCGAAAAAAGGACTCGATTATCTGCTGCGAGCCTGGGCAATCGTCGAGGCGCGCTATCCCGAGTGGCGACTACGGATCGCCGGGGCTGATGAAAGCGGGTATGCCGGCGAATTGCGCGCGTTGGCTCGGAGGTTGGCCCTTTCCCACGTCACTATCGAAGAACCTATCTATGGCGACTCGAAGTGGGACGCCTATCGGGGTGCCGATCTGTTCGTGCTCCCGAGCCTTAACGAGAATTTCGGGCTTACCGTTGCCGAAGCGCTGGCGGCCGGAATCCCCGTGATCTCGACCAAAGGCACGCCGTGGCGCCAGTTGGAAACGGAAGGCTGCGGATGGTGGATTGATCACGGAGTCGAGCCTCAGGCGGCTGTGCTGGATACCGCAATGGCGATGCCACGCGCAAGCTTGCGGCGGATGGGCGCTAAAGGCCGCGCTTGGATAGAGCGTGATTTTTCCTGGGACGTCGCCGCCCGCGGTATGCTTGACGTGTATCGCTGGTGCATTGGCCTCGCAGAGGCTCCAGATAGCGTCAGGTTCAAATGATCAAAAAAGCCTTGGACCACGCCCACGCCAGCTGGCGGCCCAACTCTGATTGCGACCTGTGATGAAGTTTCAGTCCTGACGCGTAAGCATGAACTCGTTGTTGATACGCAAGGTGCTGCGCGTAACGAGCCGCAAGGCGGACGCAGCCGTCGGGCGGCTCTGGCCGCTGAGCTCAACTTTACAGGAGATGGCGACGCGGCCCTACGAGCTGCACTTGGAATTAACCAATCTGTGCAATGCCGACTGCATCTTTTGCCCATACCAATTCCAGACCCGCCCAATCGAGACAATGGAAGATGCAGTATTCGACAAGGCAGTTGGTGATTACGTCGAAGAGGGCGGCGGCAGCGTCTTCCTGACTCCGATCGTCGGTGATCCCCTCATCGACCGCAATATCCTGCGCCGCATCCGTCGATTAAGGTCACTGCCGCAGATCGACCGGATCCAGATGATTACTAACGCGATTATGCTCGATCGCTATGGTGCGAGGGAAATCATCTCGTCTGGGCTAACACAGATAACGATCAGTATCGCTGGGTTCGACCGACAGATGTACGAGCGGGTGTATCGGTCCAAACAGTACGCGCGAGTCAAACGAAACGTTATCGATCTGTTGGCGGCGAACGCTGCCGCAGGCAGCCCGATCAATATAGTAATAGGGCTACGTCCGGATCGGCCGCTCCAGGAGGTTATGAAGCATCCGGATTTCGCCGCTGTCCTTGCGTATCGCCCGGCACTGGATTTCACTTGGTCCTTCACCTCGGCGGGAGGACGCATCACGCGCGAGATGCTGCCAAAGGCAATGCGCATGCGCACAGTAGATATAAAGCCAGAGGCATGCGTCCAGACCTATAATGGTCCAATCGTATTACCCAATGGGACAGTCATGGCGTGCTCTTGCGTTGCTGCCATTGATGCGGTCAAAGATCTCGCAATTGGCAATGTTCTCGAACAACGACTGGGCGAAATCTGGCGCTCAGACCGCATGCGTCGGTTGCGCGCGACCTTTGGCACTAATGACCTTAATGCAACCTGCGCAGCTTGTGACATGTATCGTAATCTCGAGCTTTATCGGACACGAGAGGGTCGGATGCGGGCGCGGGTTAATCGGGCGCGAGCGGCTGGCGAAATAGTGAGGCGACGACCTGAAGTTGGCCAGTTTCGCGGCGGCTGAGTTAGTGTCAGTTCGCTTCGGCGACGGCCGTGAACCACAGCAACATTCAACCTAAGTGCTTGACCAGATCACACCGCTAATTCTCGCCTTCAACGAAGCACCAAATATACGGCGCACTCTGGACAAGCTGCTGTGGGCTCGGCGAATCGTTGTGATAGACAGCGGAAGTACCGACGAGACCGTTGAGATCGTGCAGTGCTATTCGCAAGCGGAATTAGTGAAACATGAGTTTGTCGATTTTGCAAGTCAGTGCAATTTCGGTCTAACCCAGATCTGTACTCCCTGGGTCCTGTCGCTTGATGCCGACTACGAGCTCAGCGATGCTCTGGTTAGAGAGATCCAATCGCTCGTCTCGACGGATCAGGTCGCGGGATATCGAGCGCGTTTTGTTTACAGGATACACGGCCGAGCCTTGCGCGGTACGCTATATCCTCCCCGTATTGTCCTCTACCGGAAACAGCAGGCAGTCTACCAGCAGGAGGGCCACGGGCATCGTGTCGTCATCACCGGCGAGGTTCAAACACTACGAGGAGCGATATCTCACGATGACCGCAAGCCATTAGCGCGATGGATCGGTTCGCAGCTCCGCTACGCACGAGACGAAGCCGAACATCTGCTGACGACGCCGCGCGAGACATTGACCCGAGCTGACCGGATACGCCTAATGGGGTGGCCGGCGCCCATTGCCACTTTTCTTTACACGTTGTTCGTCAAAGGTTGTGTGTTGGATGGTTGGGCCGGTTGGTATTACGCGCTTCAGCGCGGGACGGCGGAGGCGCTGCTCGCGCTGGAGCTGGTGGAAAGGCGGCTCGGCACCCGTGCTCGCGCCGCTGGCCGCGCAACCCCTTACGAGATAGATCATGACGATTGACGCCGTTGCCCCGTCAACCGCGCTAGCCTGCGTAGAACCCGCTCCCGAACCGCAGAATGAGGCGTACTTCCGCTCAGATCAGCAGGCAGAAATCCGCCAGTGCTACGATAAAAATGGCTATGTCGTCGTTCGCGGCCTGATACCGGGACAGCTATGCGACCGCGCGCGTGCCCTGTTTACTGACGAGGTCAGGCCGTTCACAGGTTTCATTTACCGCCAGGCGAGCGCCAATCCCGAGCGACACATTTTGTCCAATCACGGGTTCATGTTGAATACGATCCTGAACGTGCAAAGTCTCAATCCGCGCTACTTCGCAGGATTTCGCCGGGCCGGTGTTGAGATCCTCACATATCGAGAATTGCAGCGTGTCGTGGGCTCGATCCTCGGTGAGCCGGGCAAACTCGTCCAGAGCATGTTTTTCGAGGGCAACCCCGAAACCTGGGCGCATCAAGATACCTATTATCTCGATGCGGAGGAGATCGGCCGCATGACGGCGGCCTGGATCGCCATTGAAGACATTGCACCGGGGGCGGGGCGTTTCTTCGTTTGTCCGACGAGCCACGTCTTCGACATGGCGAAAAACGGTGGCGATTTCGATGTCGCCTTCCATCACGAGCGGTATAAGTCATTAGTACAGCGGATCATTCGTGAGCAGGGACTCGTCTATGAAGCGCCGGCGTTATGGAAAGGTGACGTGTTGTTTTGGGCTGCCAAGACGATCCATGGCAGCCTGCCGACCGCCGATCCCGCACACTCGAGGAGCTCATTCACTGCACACTTTATCCCCGAGTCGAGCCGCTTCTTGCAATATCAGAGCCGCATCAAGCCGCTTAAAACCCGGCTGATCAATGGTCTCACCGTACATCATCCAAAAGACCTGGCAAAAGCCTCGAACCGCGCGGTGTTCTTCGTCGAAACGCGTTTCCCGTGGCTATTTCAGGCTGCGAAGAAGCTCGTTATCAAGCTGGTCACTCGGTAATGCAGCGGGCGGATTTTTTTCGTAATCGGTCAAGCTAGCGGCATGTTCATTTTAGGTATCAATGCGTACCACGCTGACTCGTCGGCGGCTTTGATCCGCGACGGGCAGCTCGTTGCCGCGGCGGAAGAGGAACGTTTCCGTCGCATCAAGCATTGGGCGGGGTTCCCTTCCCACGCGGTCGCCTATTGTTTGCGAGAGGCTGGGATCGGGCCGGGCGAACTCGACTATGTCGCGCTAAACCAGAACAGCCGGGCCAATTTGTGGCGGAAGCTGCGCTACCTCGCGAACGGACGCCCGGATCTTGGGCTCGTGTTGCGCCGCCTCCGCCACCGCCACCGCCGGCGCAGTGTTACGGAGCAGCTGCAGCAAATTTTTCCGGGAGAGCGGTTCGAAATCGATACTCAACATATCGAACATCATCTCTGCCACCTGTTTTCGGCTTACTACGTATCGCCGTTTCGTGATGCTGCGGTCGTATCGGTCGACGGCTTCGGAGATTTTTCGAGCGCTGCCTGGGGCCACGGTGTCGACGATAGAATTGCCGTCGAGGGCCGCGTCTACTTCCCGCACTCGCTCGGCCTTTTTTACGAAGCGATCACGCACTACCTCGGCTTTCCTCAATACGGTGACGAATACAAGGTCATGGGCTTGGCCCCTTATGGCAAGCCCATCTATGTTGACGAGATGCGGCAGATCGTGCGGCTGAAGCCGGACGGCACGTTCGAGCTCGACCTTACATACTTTCGGCATCATGTCGAAGAGGTACCGTATCAGTGGGAGAACTGCGCGCCCCAAGCGGGTGATGTATTTTCGCCGGCTCTGGAGGATCTGCTGGGGCCCAGGCGGCAGCCGGGCGAGGCGCTCGAGGAGCGCCATCACGACATCGCTAACTCGCTGCAAGGGATGTATGAGGAGGCCTTCTTCCATCTGATTGGCGCGTTGCAGCGGCGCCATGGAGTGACCGATATCGCACTCGCCGGCGGCTGCGCGGCAAACTCGGTTGCGAACGGCAAAATCCGCCGCATGACTCCGTTCCGACGCGTTTACGTACAACCAGCGGCCGGCGACGCAGGCGGCGCGATCGGTGCCGCCTTCGCAGTCTGGCATCAGCTAGGCGGCGGCCGCTCATTCGTAATGGATCACGCCTATTGGGGACCGGAATTCGCGGCCGGCGATATCGATGCGCTGTTAAGGGTGCGCCGGGGCGACATCGCTGCAGCTGGTTGCAAGATCCTTGAAATCGGTGACGAGAGCGAGCTTACGAGCCGGGTGGCCGCCGCAGTCGCGGCTGGCGAAGTCGTCGGTTGGTTTCAGGGGCGCATGGAGTGGGGCCCGCGCGCGCTCGGGAACCGCTCGATTATTTGCGACCCGCGCCGTACCGACATGAAGACTATTCTGAATGCCAAGATAAAACGGCGCGAATCGTTCAGGCCCTTTGCCCCTTCAGTGGTCGCCGAATCCGTCAAGGACTGGTTTGAGGAGGACGACTCTGTTCCGTTCATGATGCAGGTCTTCCAAATCCGCGAAGAGAAGCGGGCCCAGATTCCGGCTGTCACCCATGTCGACGGATCGGGCCGGCTGCAGACGGTGTACCGGCACACGAATCCGCGTTATTACCGGCTGATCGAAGCGTTTCGCGATCAAACCGGCATACCGATGGTGTTGAACACCTCATTCAACGAGAACGAGCCGGTGGTATGCCGGCCGGAGGAAGCGCTCGAATGTTTTTTGCGCACCAAAATGGATGCTCTTTGCCTCGGTGACATTTTGATTACCCGAAATTGACGACTGTCAGGATCTCAGCGCGGCCACACCCGCCCGCCTGATGTGCGGGACATCTTACAGCAATCTATGCTGGCCGCCGCGCTTCAGCTCAGCCTCTGCACTGAGCCGCAACCCATAATCCCAACAATCGATCGTACCCGAAGGGAGACACCGATGAGGTGGTTCGTTCCCATAGTGTTGCTTTTTGCCTCTGGCCCGTAGCGGTGATGCTCAAGTACGCGTTGGTCTCGATGAAGGCCAGGCTGAAAGGGCATCCCTAATACTTATAAGTAAGTCCCAGAGTCACGACTTCCCGACTAAAACTCTGAAACGGAATGTTAGAACTTAGCTCAATGTACTGAAAATCCAGTGTAACGCCGAGGTTTTGCCAGACGCTGTAGGTCACCGTTGTACCAGCCGTCCAAGAATCGTCCTTTCGAACGTTTCCCGTGTAATCCGTATGAATAAACCCGGCGCGACCGCTGGCCGACCATTCTTGCGCAAGCTGATACCTTGCTTGTCCTATGATATTGGTGACGACCGTCGATGTTCCCACGGATGAGTTCGATGCATTCGCGAGCAATGAAACCCCGATCGTTCGGCCAAATGACGTATCGATCGTAAGTTCCGGCAATGGAAAATAATGGATCTGACCGTTAAACGCGATGCCGCTGATTGTCCCCAATGCTGGCGAATCACCCATTTCCGATTGATAGCCGAAGGATGCTTCGCCTTTGAACAGGCCGACTTGGTCCGATCCGACACCACCGGTAATCCGATAGCCTGATGAACTCAGAGTGTTCGTTGCGTATCGGCGGGTATCACCCAACACTTCACCAAAGCCGTATAAGACCGGCACGATCCAGTATCCGCCTCGAATGCTGCCGGTATAGATGGTCCCGTCCGGCGACGGCGCGGTCTGCCCCAAACTCGGCCGATCATAGCTCAAATCGAGTACGTTAGCGCTTCCGAGAACGAAAGCTTCGCTGAACGTTTTCTGGACGGTTGCATTTGCAACAAGCTGATTATACGAAACTGGATTTGTCGACGGCGCGAGCCCAACTCCCGTCGGGTTTAGCGGCGTTAACGTGGGATCCACACCGAATGTCGCGAACAGGTCTCGTTGCCGAGTGAAGTCTAATTGGCCAGTCAGAACCAAATCGGATAAAGGCTGGTAAATCTCTGTAACGCCCGCGCGTGCGGCAATGAGATTATTTGTATTGTCAATGGTGGTAAAGAAGAACCGGGCATCGGCCATTCCATATAGACTTGTTTTGTGAATCCCATCTGCACGTTCAGCGAGAAAACTCGGAACCAGTCGTGTTCCGAAACTCGATGTTGCGACTGGGCTCTGGGCCGGATTGCTGTCATAGAAGAATCCGCCAAACGCAGTGGGGTAGATTAACCAATCATCTAGCGCCAAGGCAGTGCGTTCACGTCCGGGAGCGGCAAACTCTTCAGGGCGCCCCGTTGCAACAGGGGGCGCAGAGAGGCCTGAGGCGCTCGGTCCACCAATCACACCGATTTGTGCCAATTCGGGCCCTGGCGCAGCCGTTCCAGGATTACGCCATGCCGCAACCGCGGGTGGGACCAGTGCTGGTGCTGGAAAGCTGTCAATAGTGCCCACCTGCGCCATGGCAGGGGAGCTAACGCCCACAAGAAAAAAAATCAAAACGGACGCGGTGCGCAGATTGTCTGCTCTCCGCGCCCAGCGGAGCGCCTTAACCCACATGGGCCCCCATCCCCCTCGGAACCCGCCAGCACTGTCCTTTATGTAACAGAATCTTCGGTCAAAATAAACTATAAATTGAGAGACCGCTTTATAGTCTTTTACACGGACAGGAGTGACAAATGCCCAAACTTCATGAGACCGGCACCTTTCCTGTTCGGGGTTCGCAGTCGCAAATTGGTCGGGCGTGAAAACGCCATCAAAAGTAGCGTCGCGGGATCTGAATTATGTCGCCCGGCATTACCGGGATTGCTGCAGAGGCCGTATACTCTCGAAGCCCGCTCTCTCCAGGGTGCTGTATGTAAATGTGCGAGCGGCTCGCCCGGTAAGTAGTTCCACCTGCTATGGCTATGGCGCTTAAGACGTTCAGTCCGCTGGCATACGGATAAGCACCCGGCTTCTCGACCTCGCCTACAATATAAAAAGGTCGAAATTCGGAAACACTCACCGTGATCTTTGGGTTCTTGAGATACTCTTGGTTGTACCGCTGCACTAATTGCTGCTGTAAATCGCTCTCGGTTATTCCGGCCGCTTTAACGGTCCCTACGAGAGGAAGCGACAAAAAACCACTGGGATCAATTTGATAATCCCCAGACAGACCTGCTTCACCAAAGATCGTGATGCGAATTCTCTCGCCCGGTTGAAGGCGGTACGGCGCATTAGCGAGAGCTGCAATCGCCTGCTGGTCAGCTGCGGTCGGTTGTAAGATTACATCGCTGCCGCACCTGGTGAGGGTAGGCGCGAGCACCAAACCGAGCACGATGCAAAAGCACGTCATCGTCCAGTGCTGGATCAAGCGTCCTTCTCTACCGGCCATTCCAAATTTCCTGTTTTTTCAAGGAGTAGGCTTGTGAATCAACACTCGCGCGGCGACCGAATGCTCCATCGTCTTAGTCAAGTTTGGGGAGATCCGTCGCGCGCGATATCTTATTCGGAGTTTTGCGTACCTGAACCGAGTGTACCAGGACGGCTGTATCCTGCAATGTCTGCGTCAGTCGAGCCCGGCGACACTCCACACCAAACTCGGCAGGAGCGATGCCGCACTCCTCGCGGTTGCGCGATCCGGGGCTGGGCTGCGCGCGGGTGCCCGACCCGTTGGAGAGCGAGCTGGATCCCGCGCTCCTGACCGACTTTATCGCGCAATGCCACGCGGCGATCCGAGAGACGGAGCAGGCCCATACGGGAGGAGGCGCCGTTTTCCGACGGCTTGGGGGGTCGATGCGTTCTTCCTGCGGTGCTGCGAGACACTGAAGGCGGCGCTTGGCTCCAGCCGTGTCGCGGCTCAAGGCCTGTGGAGACGGGTCGCCGGGGCCGAACGCCGGCGGCACCCGGAAGTCCAGCAAAGAGCTGCCGAGGAGTCCGTTCGCGGCGCATGGAAACACGAGGAAACAGCGCGCCGTCACGGAGCACCCCGCGCGCGGGGCCGAGAGTTTGGAAGATCGCCGCCCTATGGTTCGTTGAATATTAACGCAGGTTGGTCGGTACTGACGGCGCGGTCGTGTCCGGAGGCACGACGATGATCGTACCAGTAAGCACAATGGTTACCGGAGCTGACGACTCATAGTCGTACCTATAGACCGAGCCTGTTTGCATTATGCCCCCGGTTACCGTCCAGGACCCGGGCAGCGTGAAGCTTCTCGCGCCGGGGGCGCCGGAGAATGTCAGCCGTGCAGAAGTTGTCGAAAGAGTGATCTCCATCGAGCCGCCCACAATGGTCATGCCGTTGGCGGAAACCGGCGAAGCGTCGAAGGACGTAAGCATCATCTCGTCGCCGAGTGAGTACGAATAGAAGTGATCGTTGACTCGGATCGTCTCTCCCGCTCTCGAGATGATAACGTCAGTCGATGTTGAATCTTGCGTCACTGCCAAATCAGCGGGACGCGATCCTTTGTCGTATGGCAAAAGTATTGTCCAAAAGTCGCTCGATCCATGCACGCGCAGAATATCCTGGTTTTCCGTAAAGGAAGTTCCGCTTGCCGCTCGATATTGATTCTGTTCCGCTCCCGGATGCCAGGAGTCTCCCCAATTGCCAATGACGGCTTGTTGCGACTCACCGGCAACCGTGTACAGGTCCCAATCGATGCCGCCGGAGGGATGCTGCGGCCAGCTTTGGCCGGTGAAATGAAACGCATTGAGGCCCGGTGCAAGCGTGATCGTCCGACTTACCGACGGAAGCGCGTCGGGCGTCTGAGCGGTACTTGCAAGCCGAGTCGGCGGCAGCACGGGACCCGCCGGCGTAGAAACGGTGCCGGTCGCCATCAGGTTGAGCGTCATCACTTTCCTTTGCGTCGGATTGCTGCCGGCGAACGTGTCCTTGATCATCACGACGGGTAAGTTCGCATTGGGTGTGAGAGAATAAAGCTTGCGTTCCCACTGTAAACCATTGGCGTTCGTCATCACGCCGTTGCCCATCGAACTGTTTTCGAAGGACTCGAACTGGGTATTCGTCGAGGTGCGCCAACCCGATTCGAATGAATTGATGGGTTGATTGTCGCCGTTCCACGCTACGCTTGAGTAGCTGGTGTCCGGCATGACGATGCTTGCCATATTTCCCGAGCCGGCTTGAGGATAATAAATGGATCCCCAATTGATGGATAGTGGAGCTTTGAGCGAATACAACATGACTGTTCCCCGGTCATCATGGCGATGTCCGGTTGCGGACAAATAGTCGCCATTGAGCAACCACGCCGCATTTTCTTGATTGGTGTTCCAGCCGTTGCGCAGTACGGACATGTAGCCGGGAAAATTGTCGCTTCCGAGCTGCGGATCGGCGCTCGGGGCCTTTTCATTGATGATGCCAATGGTCGAGGCAAAAAACCCGCTATGCGTCTTGCCGCCCGCAATCCAGGCTCCCATAAGCCGTGCCGCAAGCGTCGGGTTTGCGTCGCGGAATCCTTGCGCCATAATGCCGGTGAGTTCCGTTCCTTCGGTTGAGCCGTCGCCCTCGGCAAACATTTTCCGCGGAATAATGGTGCTTGCCGGATAGCCGACACTGTAGCTGTTCCCCGACAGTTGGAAGCGAACTTCCGGCGGTGTGGATAATTGCATGAGCAGTTCAGCGAAGCGCGTCAGGCGCGGGTTGTCAGTGGCAAAGTAATCGGTACCCGCCATTTTTCCCTGCAAGAGGCTGTCGAGCGTCGGCTCGGCGGAGGCTCCCGTATAATGCGGAGACGAAGCGGAGGCTCCCCACGCGCTTACTTGCGACTGCAAGGCCGCATCGGCGCCCGAAATGGCCGACTCCGCAAAAGAACCCAAAAACGGGTGCTGCGGCATAAACAGCGTAAGGTCGTTGCGATAGCCGATCTGTTGAATGGGCATGTTTGCCGTGCCCGCATTCAACCCATTGCCGGTCACGCTGAGATTAAATCCAGCAAGCGGCACAAAGTCCTCATCATATAAGATGTATGCAAACAATGACGCGACCGCTTTTGTCGTAATCTTGTCGGATGTGGTTGCGGTTGGATCTCCCAGAATCGAATCAAAAGACGGCACTTCGCGGTTCATCTGCACGCCGCCCATCCAATAGTGATCGTGGAAATCATAGATCCCATCGCCGTTTACAAAGACATTGAGCATGGACTGTGCCAGTTTGGCGGCACTGACAACAGACGCGTGCGTCTTGGCGCCCGTCGCGTCCGCCCACATGTCGTAGAGCGCCCTGCCAGCCGGTTCGGTGTTGTAGAGATAGCCCAGATAGGTATTGGCATACGGATTGTCACCCGCCGGATCCGCGCGGAGCTTTTGAATAATTGCCTGAACGACAGACGGGTCGTTGAATAGCCCGCCGTAACCTTTAGCCGGATCGGTAAAGGTCAGTATATAGCGGTACAGCTTATTGAGATTGATGCCGCCGTGAAGGTTCATTTGCTTATTTATGTTTTGCGTCTCGGTCGGCGCAGCCAGGTCATTCCCTTTCGTGCCCACGAATATGCCCCAGTCATACCGCGTGGTCGGGAAAAACGACGCATCGGGACCGGTGCGGTTGGTGTAGAACTCAAAGCCGGCAGCGCGCTGTCCCGTTCCATCGTTAGGCAGTGCATACGGACTGTAGCCCGTAGCGTTGCTTCCTATTGCGCGGGAAGCCGGCCCGAGAAATGCGCCGACAACGGGCGCGCTGCTGCTGGCGGCGCGCTTATAGAGCATCCAATACCATCCGGTACCGGTCGACCACGGATTCCACGCCTGCATGTATGCAATGCTGCTCGCGTCGGTCGACTGATAATTGGTCGTTATCGGGCTCGCGTAGGAAAAGTCACGGAAGCAATCCTGTTGTGGACGGCTATCGAAGCCCCCGCAGACGCTTCCATCCGCCAAATATCCTTGCACGCTGGTATTGGCTCCGTGTCCGCGGTACCGTCCCTGATCGGGCTGCACTTGCGGATACAGGTTCAGGGCATAATACGAAAAGTTCTCATTGGTATCGTCCTCAATTTGGATCGACGGTTGGCCGGCTTCGAGCCTGATTGTTGATGTGTAATAGCCGTCGGCAAGCGACGTCTTGCACGGCGCCATCTGGCCGTACCGTGCGCATGCGATCGTTGTGTTGTTGTTGACATTAGAGATGGTGTATTCAATCGGCACGTAGGCATATGACAGCTTGACGATCGTCTCAAGCGGTCCGCTCTCAACTACAGTGGTCGTAACGTTTTTTGCGTACATCCGCTTGTTGTTAAACGGCGTATAGCCGTTGACCGTAGTGAGCGGCACTCCTCCTGAACTCCAGCTGCCGTCCCTCAGTTCGATGCCTTGGATGGGAGCCATGTCTGTTTCCGCGACGGTGACAACTCCGCCGCTCGTGTCCGAGCAATTGGCGCCGAAAAAATTATCGAGCGTGAATTGCGTCGGAGAAGCGTCCCAATACGAGGCGTTGGAAATCCGCCAGCTGCCCTTTAGATAGCTGCACGCACCCGTAAGGCCGGAGATGGTCACGGGCAGATCGGATGTTCCAAAAAAAGCGTCCGGAATGTTCGACGTCACCGTCTCGAAATTATTGGGAACACTGGTGGTAACGTGTGCGACACCATCGCTGACCGAGACCGAAGCGATGGGAACGCCGCGCGTCTGTCCATGAAAGTTGTATAGGCGTACACCCGTCAGCGAATTTGAAATTTGCACGTAGTCGGGATTGGACGTATCTATAGTGACTTGATCGGCGTAGGGTGCTGTATTAGGCGTACAGCCCGATTCGAGCTGCCACGACTTGCTCGTCTGCGCAGGCAAGTCGGTGCGAACGGCGAGTTTATCGGTGGAAAGAATTTGAAACGGCACCTGCAAGCCGTCCGGTCCAATCATGCAGGTGTCTGCGGGATTGAGCGACGTAGCGCCCGCATAGTCAAAATCAATAATCTGATCCGGATGATTTACGCCAAAGCTCTCGGTTACGGTGAAAATTTTTAGAACAGAAGCGCCAGTAACCGACCCCGCTTGGGCCGGCAGCACATCGGTTCGCGAAAACGCTGCAACGACGAGGAATGCAAACAAAAGGAGGAGGGGGGCGACCCGTCGCGGAGAAGAAGGCTTATATGGAGAAGAAGGCTTATATATAGTAGAGATCTCGGGCACCGAACGAGGAGATTGCCCTGTGGCCTAAACTATACAGGGCTAGGTATGGGGACAATCAATTTATCCACCCTCCTACGCATGAGTTGCAGCTAGAGTGCAAAGAGGTTCTTGAAAATCATGGCAACGGCGATGGGCCCACGCCGCCAGGAACGGGCGTGAAAATATCACATTTTTGACGGATCATTCAGGCGCTCGTGGGCCCGACCGTCGTGTCTCGCTCGACGCGCCTTTCGCGTCGCTCAGAGCTCTCGGGCTCTCGATCGGTTCCGTTTTTGCGGTCTGTCGCATGTCTGTTCGGATCGCCGCATCACAGACAGTGGTTTTTCAGGGCGGTGATCCGGGTGTCCACTGCCGCCTTCCGGCGCTGCCGGTTTTGTGAATCGCTTGACAGACTCGGCGCGATGCGATTTGTTCCCAGCACTCTCGGGCAGAGAGTGCTAACCCGATTTTGTCAGAAGCGTGCAGGAGGTTTAAATGGGATTCCGTCCGTTGCATGATCGCGTCGTCGTTCGGCGCGTCGAAGCGGAAGAGAAGACCGCGGGCGGCATCATTATCCCCGATACGGCGAAGGAAAAGCCGATGGAGGGCGAGGTGGTGGCTGTCGGCCCAGGGGCCCGCGGCGAAGACGGCAAGATTCAGCCGCTGGACGTCAAGGCCGGCGACCGCGTGCTGTTCGGCAAGTGGTCCGGGACCGAGGTCAAGCTCGATGGCGAAGACCTGATCATCATGAAAGAGTCGGACATCATGGGCATCGTCGAGCACACGGCTGCCCGCAAGGCCGCCTAGAGGAGTAGGAAAAAATGGCTGCGAAGGAAGTCAGGTTTCACAGCGACGCGCGCGAGCGGATGCTGCGCGGCGTCGACATTCTCGCCAATGCCGTCAAGGTGACGCTCGGCCCCAAAGGCCGCAACGTCGTCCTCGACAAGTCGTTCGGCGCGCCGCGGATCACCAAGGACGGCGTCACCGTTGCCAAGGAGATCGAGCTCGCGGACAAGTTCGAGAACATGGGCGCGCAGATGGTCAAGGAAGTCGCCTCGAAGACCAGCGACCAGGCGGGCGACGGCACCACGACCGCGACGCTGTTGGCGCAGGCGATCGTGCGCGAGGGCGGCAAGGCGGTAGCCGCCGGCCTCAACCCAATGGACCTGAAGCGCGGCATCGATCTCGCTGTTGAATGCGTCGTCGGCGATCTTAAGAAACAGTCCAAGAAGGTCTCGACGAATGAGGAGATCGCGCAGGTTGGCACGATCTCGGCCAATGGCGAGCGCGAGATCGGTCAGATGATCGCGCAGGCGATGCAGAAGGTCGGGAATGAGGGCGTCATCACCGTCGAGGAGGCCAAGAGCCTTGAGACCGAACTTGACGTCGTCGAGGGCATGCAGTTCGACCGCGGCTATATCTCGCCCTATTTTGTGACCAACGCTGAGAAGATGATTGCCGAGCTCGAGAACCCGTACATTCTGATTCACGAGAAGAAACTCTCGGGTCTCCAGTCGATGTTGCCGCTGCTCGAGTCCGTGGTGCAGAGCGGTCGCCCGCTGCTGATCGTCGCCGAGGACATCGAGGGCGAGGCACTTGCGACGCTCGTCGTCAACAAGCTGCGCGGCGGCCTCAAGGTTGCCGCGGTCAAGGCGCCCGGCTTCGGCGATCGCCGCAAGGCGATGCTCGAGGACATCGCGATCCTGACCGGTGGCCAGGTCATCAGCGAAGACCTCGGCATCAAGCTCGAGAACGTCACGCTCGACATGCTCGGCCAGGCCAAGAAGGTGCGCGTCGAGAAGGAGAACACGACGATCATCGACGGCGGCGGCAAGAAGGCCGACATCGAGGGCCGCATCGCCCAGATCCGGCAACAGATCGAGGAGACGACCTCCGACTATGACCGCGAGAAGCTGCAGGAGCGGCTCGCGAAGCTCGCCGGCGGCGTCGCGGTGATCCGGGTCGGCGGGTCGACCGAGGTCGAGGTGAAGGAGCGCAAGGACCGCGTCGACGACGCGATGCATGCGACCCGGGCCGCGGTCGAGGAAGGCATCGTCCCGGGCGGCGGCGTCGCGTTGCTCTACGCGATCAAGGCGCTCGACAAACTGACCCCGGCCAACCCGGACCAGAAGGTCGGCATCGAGATCGTCCGCAAGGCGCTGCAATGGCCCGTTCGCCAGATTGCCGAGAATTCCGGCACCGATGGCTCGATCGTGGTCGGTAAGCTGTTGGAGAGCAAAGACGCGAACTACGGCTACGATGCGCAGAAGGGCGAGTTCACCGACATGATCAAGGCCGGCATTCTTGATCCCACCAAAGTCGTGCGGCACGCGCTGCAGGATGCCGCATCGGTCGCCGGCCTGCTCGTCACCACCGAGGCGATGGTGGCGGAGAAGCCCGAGCCGAAATCGGCAATGCCGGCGATGCCGCCGGGCGGCGGCATGGGTGGTATGGACTTCTAAGCCCCACCTTATCCCGATCGCTCATAAAACGCCCGCTCGCGGGAAACCGCGGGCGGGCTTTTTTATCCGGTCCCGTCAGGTTACGTCACATGTTCTGTTTGTTTGCCGCGGCTTCAAATAGGGTTGGCAACAGCAGAGGCCGGGGTTCGGTTCGCATTGTGTACGGCCGTCCGTATGCATATGTATTGAAGTCGCGCGCGTTTCGCAGCATTGATCGGGACACCGACTCAACCCATCCCGTTTGCGAGTTGTCGCATTACAGGGTGCGACCGCTCGATTTGATCTAGAGGTTTTCTCGTCCTCGGTGAATGGATTTCCATGTAAGCGACAAGGTCCTGGTTTGGGATGTGGCCGGCCAGGCGAGAAACGTCCAGAGTCCTTATCCCTTGGCGTAATAGAAAACTCAGCCAGGTATAGCGAATCGCATTCGGCGTCACCTCTCGCGGGCGATCAAGCCCAGCATCATGGGCGCTGTACTGTATGAGCTGTTGGATTTCGTCGATGCCCAGGCGCTCTTCTTTGGTAGTGCGAAACACCGTCACAGGAGCATCCCCAGACTCTCGCTTGCGGCGCGCTTCGAGCAATTGGCGCAGCGGTTCTTCCAGCGGAACCGTGCGCTGACTCTCGCGGGCGAGATGGATTATCCCGGCAGAAAAGTCGATCTGGTCCCAGCGCAACGCGACCAGATCTTCGGTGCTCAAGCCCGACAATAACCCCAGCACAGCAATCTGCGCTTCATCGTTCCCGGCGTCTATTAGCGCAACGATCTCAGAGTCCTCGAGCTGCCGTGGCAGCGTGGGAGGCGCGGGTAACTGTCCGGCGGCAGTTGCCGTCAGCGAGCGCGGCTCCCGCGGCTCCATCACGAACTCACGTCCCAATGTCGATGACATCCAGGAGGGTTGCACCATGATGTTAGGTACTATGGGGGCGATCGGCGGGCCAGCAATGAAATCCACGAGCCAGGCAGCAAACAACGCAAAGACGACCGAACCCCCGATCGCCATCAGCGCGTCTCTTTGGTAATCGGGTCGCCAGACTGCTGAGTTCGGCGTTGCGGCCTCTAGTACCTCGACACGCGGCGCCCGCTCCTGTTCGCTGGATTGCAGCTTCGTCAAGCGATCAAGCGCCGCACGGTGCATGTCTTCCAAATGATCGAGGTCTTGCCGCAGGGCTTTGTACTCATTCAAGTGCGTGGCGAATTCCTGCGCTTGTTTTTGGTTGTCGACGACGTCTTGGCGCAATTTTTCGGCGGCACTTTGCGCGGCAGCCAGTTCCTCCTGCGCCTCCGTCAAGTTCGTGCGGGCGCTCGCGTCGCGCTGCACCCTCAGCTGGCTCTCTAAACTTTCCAAACGCGCTTGCAACGCTTTTGTGTTGGGGTCCAGCGCGAGGTAGTTAGGGGTGTAGCGCCTTTGCAAGTCTTGCCATTGCTCGCGTAGCGCCGAGGCGCGGTTCGCGATATCAGCCAGAATCGGGTCATCTTTGGGGCGAACAACAGACTTACCAGCCGTAGCCGAACTCTGCAGAGCCTGCAGTTGCGCCTGCGCCTTCGCCTGGCGGTTCTTCGCATCAGTATAGGATTGGCTCAGACGCTCGATTTGGGCGAGGACATCGTTTTCCTTATGCTCGATCGAGACGATGTCATGTTCTGCCCGGAAGGCGTCGACCGCCTGACGTTTCGTCTTCACTTCCTGGTCTAGCCTGCTGACTTCTTCGTTGACTTCGCTGTACGCGCCGTTAGCGCTGCCCTTATATGCATCGGTTATCCGCTGACGATACGTGTCAATGACGGTATTGACGAGCGGCGCAACCAATTCCTGCCGCCGGCTCTCAGCCGAAAGCTGGACGACCTGGGTGCCGACAATCGGTTCGGCGTGCAGCATGTGCTGTAGCTCGGTAACCGGATCGCCGCCGAGGTCCGGAATGGCACCGCTCTGTTTCAGGCGATCGAGTACATTCTGCAACAGCGGACGGCTCGTCAATATCTGTACCTCGGTCAAGAAGGATGCCGCGTCGCTTGTCACCATCGGCGCGTTCTTAGCCTCGGCCGGAGGCATAACGACTGCGGCAGGCGCGATTTTGAGCCGCCCGACGGCGCGGTACTCGGCCGGCCGCATGTATACATAAAGCAAGCTACCGACCAGACCGAGAACCAACGCGCAGAGGAATACCAAGGCGCGCCGGCGCGAGTTTCGCGGCAAAGGTTGGACATCTAGCCAAGTCATCGGTCAGTTTGCGCTGTTTGTTTCCAGAGCTCGGCGCAAGGCTAGATTCAAGGATACAGATGGGTAAGGCAAGGCTCCGCGTAAATCTGTCGTAGGCGGGCACAGATCGCGGACTTCCAGGTCCGGGGAGCGCTCAGGCAAATACGCCGATGCTGTTCTGCTATGGATGAGCGAGAGCATGGGCGCGTCGTGCTTGCTCGACGAGAACACAGAATAGCGATTAAAGACACCATTCTAGACCGAGGACGACACGCTTCGTTCGTCCTGCGCACTATGACCGCGAGATTTCGACCGGTTACGTTTGACAATATCGAGCCTCGGTATCTGCTCAAGAACAGCGCTACGCCCCAACGTAATGTCGAATGCCGGCGTTCAATGTGACTTTATAAGTGGATGTCAGAGCTTAGTGTCGATCGTCTGCTGCTTTCCGATCCTGGTGCTTAACAATACCCATCCAGAAAGTTGTCGTGCAAATGGAGCCTACCTTGAAAGAGATCCGCATTGCCATTCTCGGCGGTGGGATGCTGGGTACCTGCACCGCGCTCGAGCTTGCCCGGCGCGGGCGTCGTTCGACGCTGTTCGAGGGCGCGTCAACTCTTCTACAGGGGGCCAGCCGTTGGAATGAGGGGAAGATCCATCTGGGCTTTCTTTATGCCGGGGACCCGACGTTGCGTACGGCGCAACGCCTAATTCCTGGTGGTCTTGCATTCGCAGCGCTGGTGCGGCGGCTCATCGAGCGGTCTCTCGATGCGTTCAGCACCGTCGAAGACGACATCTACCTCGTGCACCGCCAATCCATAGTGGCTCCCGAGGCGTTCGAGGCGTACGGCAGATCCACGGCGACGTTGGTGCGCGAAGCGGCGTCGCAAGCAAATGCGCTGCAATATTTGTGCGACGTCACACATGCCATAATTCGACCGCTCTCACCATCTGATCTTGCGCAGGTCACCACCGCCGACGAGGTGATCGCGGGATATAAGATTCCGGAGCGTTCGATTTCGACGGTGGCCGTTGCGGATCTCATGCAACAGGCTGCCGCGAATGAGAAGCTGATCGAGATTCGAGCCAGCAGATGGGTCATCGCGGTAAAACGTCGCCTCGACGGCCGATTCAATGTGTGCACCAACGCGACGTCCATCGGGCGCGAAGAAGAACCGTTCGATCTGGTTATCAACGCATTATGGGAAGGACGCCCCGCGGTCGATGCTTCTCTCGGCATTCAGCCCGTTGCTCCATGGTCGCACCGATTTCGCGCAGCGGTCTTCGCGTATGCTCCCGATGTCTCGTTTCCGAGCGCCGTCCTGTGTACGGGTCCATTCGGAGACGTGAAGCGCTACGCGGACGGTCGTGTCTACTTGTCGTGGTATTCGTCCGGGTTGCTGGCGGAGGGGCATGCCATCGAACCACCACGGACCTCGGCCGTGCTGGATCAATCCCGAAGCGCTGCAGTCCTAGAGACTACGGTGCAATCGCTGTCACATTATTTGCCCGCCGTCCGGCTACTGAACGAGTCGGACAGAGGGCTCGAGGTACACGGAGGATGGGTCTATGCGCTGGGCCAAGGCTCGCTTACGGATCCCGCCAGCACGCTGCACCGGCGCGACGGGTTCAACATGACGATCGACCGCGGGTACATCTCGATCGATACGGCCAAATATTCTTTGGCGCCCTGGCTTGCGCATTCCGTCGCCGAGCTGATCGTGTCCGGCTAAGTTCAGCTGTGATCATTTGCGCCGGACGAGTGGCGGCCGGGCTTTAAGAGTTTGACCCCGGAGGACAGGAATGACTTGGCTCGAACGATTAGCGCGTGTTGGCTCCTATCCGCATCGCGCAGGATTGCGACAATCTGCGGGTGCACTACCCCGGAGAACAGGAATGACTTGATTTTAGCCATCAGCGTTCTATCCGCATCGCGCAGGACTGCGATAATCTGCGGGTGCACTCGCTCGAAGTCCTCCCACCGTTTCAACAAGGATGAATCATTGTTTCGGTACTTGGCGTCGATCGCGAGCCAGCGGGCAAGCTTCGCTTCTTTCGTGAGCATTTCACGCGCGTCGAGCGTTGGCCTGCGCCCACTCAGGTAAGCCCGCATTGATGCGTATTCCGGAGCAAACGCCAGGTCGAGACACAGCCGAACGTGCTCGAGCGTAAAGCGATAGGTGTCCTTATTATTGCGCAGGGCGGCGCTGATTGAGTTCCCGTGCACGCGGAAGGTAACAAGGTATGCTGGAGCTATGGCGAGTCCTTCATTGCTGCCGACCCGCATCCAATATTCCAGGTCCGGAAAACCCAGGATTCCCGAACTGAAAGCGCCATAACGTACAAAACATTCGCGGTGCAAGAAGCTCGAGCTCGTCGGCCCTAGGAAATTGCGTAACCACTGCGTTAGCACCGCTTCGCAGAAGTCCTCCGGTGCTACGTATGCTTTAGAGAACACGGTGCGCAAAGTGGGCAGCGTCTCGTAGAAGGCCCGGGTCTGGTCGTCCACTTCCGCCTCGAAGGCGTAATTGTGCCAGGAGAGTGCGAACCGATGACCATTGCGTGTTGCATCGAGAAGCGAGGCGAGGCAATCCGGCGCCATCACATCATCCTGAAAAATGAACTTGATCCACTCCCCACGCGCATGCTGAACACAACGATTAGCGTTCCGTGCGCTCGACCCCGCCCGTTCCGAAGGTTGTAAGAACTTCACACGGTCGTCCGAAGCTGCGTACGCTTTGGCCAAAGCCACGGAGTTGTCCGTCGAATGATCATCGACGATGACGACTTCGTAATCCTCAAACGTTTGCCCGGCGATGCTCTTCAGTGTCAGAGCCAAGAGGGAGCCGCCGTTATACGTCGGCACGCAAACGCTCACGACCGGGTTACCCATGATCATGTCCCGTTTCGCATTGTCGAGAGCCGTCTCTGCCCAGGTTCCGCGGGAGATGCGGCCGGGGGTGCGCTTCGCAGCGCACTGCGGGTGCCTCGGGCGAGTCTTGAGGGGATTTGCTGCAATTGGCTCTCCTACCGGTGGAATTCCCTTGATGCTGCGGGCTCGATTGCCCACTGCCTCCATATCGCACATATGCCGAGAACTGATGGCTCGTCGTCGTCGGCAAACTGCTGGACTGCATTGCGGCTACGACGCGCAGAAGGGCGAGTTCACCTGATCAAAGGCTTCTCGATCCCACCAAGGTCGTGCGGCACGCGCTGCAGGACGCGGCGTCTGTGGCCGGCTTGTTGGTGACCACCGAGGCGATGGTGGCCGAGAAGCCGGAGCCGAAACCGGACCACCGGCGATGCCGCCGGACGGTGGCATGGGTAGGATGGACTTCTAAAGGCAAGCTGACGGTTCAAAAGAATACCCGCTCGCGGGAGACCGCGGGCGGGTTTTTTTGCGCAAGCGATCCTGCCTCGCTTATAAGACCCAAATCAAGGGTTCGGTCCAGCGGTCCGACTTCCCAGCTTTCACCATCAGTGAAGCGCGGCGCTCCTGCGCTTTTTAAGGGCCCTCGACCTCAGGTACACACGTCTCCCTTGGTATCGGAGCGAGCGATGCCGGCAGCCGTGCCCTCCTGATCGAAAAGGAAGCGAATTCCGGCTAACTCAACGGCATGACGCAAACCCGCAACACTGTTTGCGTGTGGCAGCTTTTGGCCTCGTTCAAACGTCTGAACGGTGCGTTCTGAGACATTAGCTCGCTTAGCGAGTTCCGCTTGCGACCACCCTAACCACGCGCGAGAGGCCCGAAGTTGCTCGGGTGTGATCAGCGCTTGGTCTGCCCCACGATTCACTGCTCAGCACAAAGCGCTTGTTTTCCGCTAAAATACGCCTTATACGTATTTTTGCGGATATCCAGCAACCGCTGTGGCGCCAGGGCGTATCTGCCAGCGGCATCCGGGGAGAGAACTAAAACTGAGTCTCTCATGTCAAAAATCATAGCTCTCAGCCCGCACGTTACTGCGCCCCCGGCCCGCATTCTAGGCGATGCGATGGCGGCGCGGCGCACCATTGGTCCCCGGGCTTATTTGCCAGCACTGCCCCAGGTCATGCCGCAACTGAGTGCGGTCAACGGGCCGAATCCGGCGGGCTGGTGCCGACGGTTGGAAGGCTTCCGCAACCTGAGTTCGACCGCGTCCCGCCGAGACCTGCTTGAACAACAAAGAGGGCCATCATGATGAAGCCTGATTGTGCACCCTCGGCTCGCCGGATCGTCGGCTTGCCGGCCGTCGATTACCACGCGATGCGTGCCTTGTCAGCGTCCGGGGCGTGGCTGCTGGCCGAAGAATGCGCCGCTAAATTCCTGTGGCGCTCGCCGTGGAACCCGCTCTATATGCCAGAGGCGAAGACCGAATTCGATCTCGGGGTCGCCGCGCATCTGGCCGTCCTCGAACCGCAGCGCCAGGCCGACAGCGTCGTGCTGATCGAGGCCGGCGATTACCGCACGACGAAGGCGCGTGAGACCCGCGATGCCGCGCGCGCCGCCGGCAAGGTGCCGCTGTTGCCGTACCAGCTCGATATCGTGCGCGCGATTGCCGGCTCGATCCGGGCGCATCCGATCGCCTCGGAAGCGTTCAATGGCGGCGACGCCGAAGTGACGCTGACCTGGGACGACCCCATGACCGGGATCCCCTGCAAAGCGCGGCCCGATTACCTACCGGCGCATAGCCGCTGGCTGATCGATCTCAAAACCGCCGCCTCGGCCAATCCCCGAACCTGGCGCGACCAAGCTTATCGCCTCGGCTATCACGCGCGCGCCGCGTGGTATCTGGACGGCGCCGCAACGGTGCTCGGCGAGATGCCGGAGGAATACTGGTTTGTCATTGTCGAGAAGGAGCCGCCCTACCTCGTGAGCGTCATCACCTTCGACGAAGAGGCGCTGGAGTGGGGCCGGATTGCCAACCGTAAGGCGTGCGAGCTCTTCGCGCGCTCGGCCGCGGCCAACGACTGGCCCGGCTATCGCGAACCCGGGCAGAACCGCGAGCGCGCCTTTCGCATCGGGCTGCCGCCCTGGGCGCTCTACCAGCTGCAGGACCGCGAGGATGCCGGCGAGTTCAAGCCGGGCATGCTGCCCGAGCCGGCCGTGCTGCGTGCGGCCGCACCGTTTTTTGTGAATCCGTGAGGCTGGACGATGGGCATTCTCAACATCGCGCCGGCCGAGCGCGCCGGCGCGCATCTGTTGATCCAACTCTATGGGCCGCCGCGCAGCGGCAAGACCTATACGGCGCTGCGCATCGCCCGCGGCATGGTCGGTCCCAAGGGCAAGATCGGCATGCTCGACACCGAATCGGGCCGCGCCCGGCTCTACAGCGATAACGTGCCGGGCGGGTTTGTCGTTGGCGAATTGACCCCGCCTTACACGCCGCGGCGCTATCTCGAAGCGATCGAGGAGTTCCTACGCTACGGGGTCGACATTCTCGTCGTCGATTCGTTCTCGCATTGCTGGGAGGGACCGGGCGGCGTCCTAGAGATGGCCGACCAGGCCGAGGAGAACGGCCAGAAGGGGCTCCTCAAATGGCTGCGGCCGAAGCGCGACTACAAGAAGCTAGTCTCGTTTCTGTTGTCGACGCGGTTGCACATGATCCTGTGCTCGCGCGCCAAGCAGCCGATCGTCGAGGCGGTTGTCGACGGCGAGAAGACCCTGATCACCCAACCTTCGGAGCGATCCAGGACAAGCGCCTCAAATACGAGATGACGATCGTCGTGCCGATGACCCTGGATGGCGGCTATGAGACCGACCCGGGCCGACTGAAGGTCCCCGGCGATCTGGCGCATCTGTTCCAGGGCGAGCTGCTCGACGAGACGACCGGCGCGGCGATCGCCGCATGGGTCAAGGGCGGCAAGCCCGTCGATCACGCGCTCGAGCTGCTGCGCCGGGCCGGGTTCGACGCCGCCGCGGGAGGAACCGCGCTCTTTACCAAATGGTGGAACTCGGCGG
>Ga0185299_10001211_pt1 | contig 53722 bp, 51 predicted proteins | sample PaiPotPPA55metaG_FD_128002 | JGI IMG/M metagenome (GOLD analysis project Ga0185299, IMG submission 128002) | Iron sulfur acid spring bacterial and archeal communities from Banff, Canada, to study Microbial Dark Matter (Phase II) - Paint Pots PPA... ... | reverse complement strand
TTATCAATGGATTACTACGACGGCCACGGGCTTTACCGAACCAAAGTTTGGCACTATTACCTCCTGGAGATTCGGCGGGCATGGAAGTCTACTGGTCAGCTAGGGCCGACGTCGGGTAGTTCCTCAGCGGCGCTTACAGTAGCGTTACAACACATTTTGTTCTCCCTCGTCGGCGGAGCAGTAATGTTGGGAATCGGCTGGGTTGTCAAAAAACGTTCTCGGCCAACGTAATGCCGCCGAAGCAGCGGCCGAAGCTGTCCGGGGCCGCCATTCTGGTTTTCCGGGCGTCAACGTTTTTGCAGGCGGACCCGGCAGCTTAGCCGAGTAGTTCGGCGGCAAATGGGGGTGGGGGTTGTGTCTGTTGATCTTTGCGTCTTTTTTGAGGACAAGCGCCTCCCAACTTGGGAAGAATGGCAATGTGCCATCAATGCAACCGGCACCGACTTGTACCTTCAACAAGTCTCCACCCGTGACCATACTGGCTTCCTACCCATGCGTCTTCGCGGAAATGAATGCGGCTTCGAATACTACTTTGATCCGGTTGAAGAAGAACCGGACGACGTGCAGAAAGAGATCGGCGATAGGGATCGTGTCGTTACTCTTGTACTGCACACCGGCCCGCCGGAAGACCTCCAGGGAGCGCTGCTCTGCGCGGCCGTACTCACGCAGATGACAGATGGAGTCTATTTCGATCCTCAAAGTGGCGAGTTTGCCAGAGGCAACGAAGTTTTTGACCTAATTCGGCGGGACGATGAGGAGCGCCGAAAGCGTGGAAAACGCGCGGCCGAAAAGGATGTAGGAACGACCAGCCGCCGCTGTCCAAACTGCGGCAGCCCCTTCCCTGAGTATCGGAAGACCTGCAAGGCGTGCGGTTTCGAGATGGGCCGAGCACTCTGAAGCCGCCGAACTAGCGGCTGATGCTTCTATGAAGGCGATTCTGTCAAGCCGCCCTTAAATTTCTTGCTAAGAAATCTTTCGCGCCGACTGGGGCGCAGACTTTCTGCGCCGACGCTTGACAAAGCGTCCAACCAACCCGTCCGCATTGTTTCGCCGCCGTTGGGCTAAGCCGCAAACCTTTACATAATTCCCACGGCCGCCGCGCTTTTTTGTGAAGAGCTCTTATCTCCCTACCGACAAGCTTGCCGCCGCCGCCTTCGCAGCCTGCGAGTAGCCCTAAAATTAGCAAACTCAGACTGATCCGACTTTTCGTCACGGTCGATAAAGAGAGCAGAGGGCTCCCTGTCGGCAGGGTTTCCCCTTCTTGATGCTGTGTGCTAGGAAAGGAGGCCCGGCTCATGGTCCGGTCCAACTCAATACGGATTTGGTTCGCGCTGCTGGCCGCGATAACCTGGCAACAGGGCCAGCTGGCTGCTTCCTCCGGCATTCCCGCCAACGCCGTCGGCCGCACCATCGTCGTCACTGAAGCGGGCAAGCAATCGAAATGCACTGTCTTGAAGGTGTGGCAAACGGCCGACGGCGCCGGCGCCATGCTTGTCGAGGCCATCGACACAGGCGAGAAGATTACGATAGTTCAGGCCGGCCAGGCCGGCGAGTCCGGTAAACCGCTCGCTGCCCGAATCTTCCATTGGGGTCGCGGGAACACAAAGGCCCCGGCGGGCGTTCCCATTCCTCCCGGCGGGGAAAACCAGGGCACTGCCGCTCAGGACACCGAGCAGTCAAATCGCTCAGTGGAAAAGAAGAAGACAGTCGTACTTCCCGGCGCAAAGACGGCAAGCTTGCCGGAAGTCGTCGAGTTGCCCGCGGCTCCCCTATCGGAAGCCAAGGAGCCTCCGCAGATAAGCGGCAAGGCCGGGCCGACATCGGCAGTGTGCTGCCCAGGCGCCAACAACCCTCTGCCGGAAATCAAAAACAGCCGCGAGAATAAGGCATCATCCAAGACTCTCAAAACCCGGCTGGCTAACAATCCTGGCAGTCAGAAGAGTTCGCCCATGCCGGTGAAGGAGACCCAGCTCGCCGCCAATCCGCCGCCTGCTTTTTCCGGATCGCCTTTCGCGCGTCCCGTTTGGACCCAGATCGGCACAAACAATGTGGATACGCCCGCTTCGGGGACGCCTGCTCCCATTCCAGCGACCGCTACCACCCTGCCCGCTGCGTCATTGCCTCAACCCGCACCCGCCTCGCCTCCGCCGGTTGCCGTGAAGAAGGAAACGGTTCCGGCCCAACCCGCTGATTGGCGTGAATCGTGGGGCAAACTCAAAGATTCCACACCGGCGCCATCGGGCAAGGCGGAGAAAAAAACCATCAATAATGCCCAAGTCGCCGCTAAGCAATTGAAGGAGCCGCGTGCCATAGAGAAAGTCGAAAAAGTCGATCCTCTCATGGATCCTGAGGCCTACAGCAAGACGCCTCCCACTGAAAAAGTCGTTCAAAAAATCGAAGTCATGAAAGCGGATAATGAGAAAGTCCGGGCGGCGTTGCAGCCCAAGACGGCTGTTCTGCCTGAGACCGTCGTAAAGGCAAAGGCACCGGTAATAGCGCCGGAGTCAATGGATCTACCCCCCGACGATTTTCATCCTGAGCCCGAGTCTGCCTCCGTCGTCAAGCCGGCCTACATGCCGCCAGTGCCGGAGAAGAACCCCCTGCCGCCGATTGCGCAGCCCGATCTACCTTCGGCGGTCGTCCACCAAAATGCGGCTCCGGTCTCAACCCCGGCAGCGCCGATCTTCGTGGCAATGGGCGAACACACGGTCCACAAGACCGTCATGCCGCCAGCGGGTTTGAACAGCATGCTCTTTACCGCCCCGATGAAGGAGGATCCTTCTCTCGTTCCGTTGCCTTTCAATGACAAGGACAAGATCAAGCAGTGGATGGCAATTTTGAAGGAATCGATCTATCCGTCGCAGCGCGAGTGGGCCGCAGATCAGCTTTCCGCTTGCGATTGGCACAAGAATCTGGAAGTGGTTCCCGTACTACTGAAGGCGGCCAAGGAAGATTTGGCTCCGACAGTCAGAGCCGGCTGCATTCGCTGTCTGGCGCGGATGAACGTCAACACCGTCCCGATCGTCCTCGCAATCCAGACGATGAAGAAAGATGGCGATCCGCGCGTTCAGACCGAGGCCGAACAGGCCTTGTCCATCCTGGCTCCGGACCTGCCCATGAAGGCTGAGAAACCGGGGCCGCCAGCCAATGGTGAAGCGTCCAATTCCAATGAGGAGGTCCCCGCGAAGGAGAAACCGGCGCCGGTCGAGGGTGATTTGCCTCCACCTGACGGCCAGGAATAACTTGAAAGCGCGCGCCTATCGATCAGGGCCGTGGCCGTGAGGGAACGTTGCAGACCAACGCTCCCTCACGGTCGCGGCTCTGAATTCCTATCGTTGATGGATCGGTTTTCTTTTGTTTTCTCTCTGCTGGTCCGTTACAAATCTTTTTTGCAGTTCCCTTGTCGAGCAATCCATTCCGGCTCAAGCCATCTCAAGGTCTATCTCTTCCCGCCCTTCGGCTTGCCCGCTTTTTCGATAATCTTTATCGCCGCTTCTAGCTCCTGGATCTTGGCTTTGAAAGCAAGACTGACCTGCTTGACCTGGGCATTTTCCAGGGCCCGCAGCTCGTGGATCTTAGCTGCGTCTAAGTGGATGCCATTCCCCATGGCGTCGCGCAAGGAACTATACTGCTGCCGAATCGCATCGCGGTCTTCTTTGGTCGTTGCCACGGCCAGCAATTCCTTTTCTTGGGCGCCGAGCACCTTCCGTCCCTCTGCTAGCTGCGCTTCTGACAGCTTATCGGCCTTGATGACCGTCTCATACTGGGCCCGAAGAACTTTAATGATGGCTTTTTCCTGGGCCCGCAAAGCTGTGATGTCATTGCGCAACGCCTTCACGTCGGCATTCTCGACTGCGAATAGGTCGCCGATCAGAGCGGTCAACACCACCAGGCAACCCACAATTCCGAGGCGAACCATACTTACCCCCAAATGAGAACCTGTCAACCGGCACCGCGACCGCAAAGCTTGGCCTAGGGAATTAATGAGGAGAATCGGTCGCTTTGCGGCGCTCCAATAAGGAGAAATTATCCTCCCGGTTTGGGCATGTCCATCACAATTTGGACAACTTAGGTGATTTTTTTAAGAGGGTTTGAAAAGCGCGATTGAAGGCTGGCGAGGTTCCCTTTTCGCGCTGTCAAGCAGACTGTTTGGCAGGCGTTTGCCGCTGAAGGTATCGGTGCTCTTCCTGGCTTATATACTGGCGGGTCACGGGAACCGCGTCGCGGCGGCGGGCTAGCTGCAGGTGAAAGACCATCCCGCTGCCGTGGCGGAAAACCATTTCGCAGGCTACAAGGTAAAACTCCCACATGCGGCAAAAGCGCTCGTCATAAATCGCCGCGATTTGGGCCCGATTGGCCTCGAATCGACGGCGCCATTCACGTAGCGTCTTGGCGTAGTGCAGTCGCAGAATCTCGACGTCCGTCACCCAGAGCCCTTGGCGTTCGACCGCCTCAAATACCTCCGAGAGGGCCGGGGTATAAGCACCGGGGAAAATGTATTTGCGGAGCCAGGGACCGGTCGTGCCCGGTGGGCTCATTTTGCCGATGGCGTGGATCAAGGCTATCCCATCGTCAGTCAGGAGGTCACGGACCTTGGCAAAAAACTCGCCATAATGGCGCGCGCCGACGTGCTCCATCATGCCGACCGAGACGACGCGGTCGAATTGCTCGCCGACATCCCGGTAGTCGCACAGGTGGAAGCGAACCCGGCCTGCCAGTCCAGAACTCCGTGCGCGCTCGCTGGAAAGCTTATGTTGCTCTTCCGACAACGTCACGCCCGTCACATCGACGCCGGCCGCGCCGGCGAGGTAAAGGCCGAGCCCGCCCCAGCCTGATCCGATGTCCAGAACTTTCAGCCCCGGCGCCAGCCGTAACTTAGCGGCAATGAGGCGTTTCTTATTTTCCTGGGCTTGCTCCAGCGTATCGTCAGGGTTCGCAAAATAGGCGCACGAATACTGTAGGTCGGTGTCCAGAAAAAGCTGGTAAAGTTGCCGGGAGAGGTCGTAATGATGGGCGACGTTTTTCTGCGCTTTGCCGATTGGGTTGTGCTGTTGCAAAGACCTCAGTCGCCGCCAAAGTTTACGCAGCACGGCCTGGAGCGGGTAGGCGCCCAGAGCCAGACGGTTAATGGAGAAGAGGTACAGAAAGTCGTAGAGGGTGCAGTTCTCAAACGTGAGAGTGCCGTCCGTGTAGGCTTCGCCAACGGCCAATTCGGGGTTGAAAAACAGCTTGCGCGGCAATGATCGATCGTGCAGCCGGATGGTAACAACTGGCCCTAGAGCGCCAACAAATTCACGAAGGTTTCCGGATGGCTCGATAACGCGGAGTGTACCGGTGCGAACAAACCGCTTGAGCAGGTGGGAAAGCAAGAACATGGGAATCCGTTCCATCCCTTGCGAGACCGGCGGCCAAACGAGATCCGGCCCAACGAGTTCCTTCCGAATCACCTAAAGGAGCTTTGAAACCCTTATTTTACTTCATTCGAAAGCTCATTCCCGCACCCCCTCACACACCCCCCGTGCCGGTCCGAAATGAACCTTCCGGCCTCCGTAGCACGGTCCATCGCCCCAAAATGGGAATGCACTCGACCTGCTACGTAGCCTCTACCCTCAACTGACTAAGCTCGCTCCGGTTTTTGCGTCAAAACGGCAAAGTCGGAACATGGGGAACGAGAACTATGCGCTGAAAACCGAATGTGAATGTAAGCAGTTTAGAGAGCAACCGCAACCCCACCTGGCGGCGGCGCGATCCGTTCCTTGCTCGGAAAAGCCTTCCAAGGTTTGGCGGCCAAGGAGAAATCGATGAGGCCCTCCGCTCAGCGATCGCGACCCACACTTATGCGCTGATGTACGATCGAACAAGGCTGCGGCGCGTATCGATAAAACAGGCTGGCAAAACTGTCCGTGCACCAAATCGGGGGTTGACCTAATCCCGTAGGCCATATAGAGTTTTCTGGCTACGTGTGAGCTGGGGTGCCAAATCAAGAAAGTCGCCCTCCTTAGAAAGGAAGCATCCATAATGCTCAAAAAACTGTTTCTCGCTGCTTTGGCCGTGATCATCCTGCCGTTAGCCTCGGCCCAAGCCGGCGGCGGCGTGCGAATCGGCGTAGGGTTCGGTGTTCCCTATTACCGGCCTTACTACCATCCCCATTATTACGGGCCTCGCGTGGGCGTTTTCTTGGGACTGCCTCCGGTGTATGTTGGACCGCCACCTGTCTATGTCGCCCCAGCCCCCGTGTATGTCCAACCCGCCCCGGCTCCCGTGTATGTGCAGCCCGCGCCTAGCCCCGTGTATGTCCAACCTGCCCCGCCTCCTGTGAAATAACCCTTTGGCAAATCCAGAGAACTGAATTCCGTCGGACGCTAGTGTCCTGTTAATGATTGAATTTCCGGTTTGTAGCACCGGTTCTAGCCGGCCAACTCGGCAAGAGCCGGTCCTACGAACCCGAAAACCATGTCCTGACCGACTGTCGGGAAATCGTTTGGTCGGCTAGCGATATCGAACGGCCTTGTCTCGTTTGCCCTTCGTCGCCTTGCGGAGTAATGGTAACTTTCTTAATTCCGTGTAATTCAAATAAGCAGACATCACCACTTGAATCGGAAGCCCCCGTAAAGCTGTCCACGCTCATCCCAGGTCTTTGAGTCTCCCTTGTTTTCCCAGTAGTGTTTGGTTCCCATTTGCAATTGCCCGGATTGCCCCAACGGGAAAACTAAACGTAAGTCGTGTTGGATCAGATCACGTTCCAAGGAATTGAATGCCGGACTAACCGCTCCTTGCCACTCCAGGGTCAATTGTCCCAATAATAGCCAACGACCTTCCACGTCTAGGCGCAGATACTGAGCCGAGAATGGGAGCGTCGATCGCTCTTGTCCCTGGCTGATTCGCGAGGATTCGTTGGCGGTTAGCTGGGGTCCACAGCGAAACAACAGTTCTGCATTTTTCTGGATGGGCACCCCCCAGGCGACGCCTGTCTGGCCGCCGGTTACCTTTGCATCCGGTGAGGCGGTCAACTCATCGGCTCTTTTAGCCTGGCCGAATAGAAACACCGAGCCGGCAAGGGGAACACGCAAAGGTTCTGCGTGGTTGCTTTCATCAGCACCGCCAAGTTTCACACCCTTTACACTATCTTCTCGAAAGAGTGGCGTATCGTCCCATTGGTTTGGAAGCGACCGCTCCGGCAACTGGCACTGCCCATTCAACGAATGCTTATTTACCCAAGGCGACAGGATAGCCTCCTCAAAGATCGGCGGTGTGGGATTTTCGTTAATAAACCAAGGAGGATCCGGCGGTAGGAATACCAGGCGGCGGCTTGATGCTTCGGCGTCTTCCTGCGCCGCCGGCTGGCCTTGCACCGCGGCGGTCAGCCAAATGGCCCAATATCCCAGGATGAGAAGCTGGGAGAGCCCAGGTCGCATTTTCATGGGGCTTACTCCTTGGCCGCCAGGACACAACACGATTGGTAAAGAAGGGGCTTTGAATGCCTCAATGGTTGCTGCTTTTATTGCCCCGCAATTTTTTTCGAGAACCACGGGCTGTCACTCTTCACCGCCGAGGTCTACCCGGGCTCCTTGCCACCTTTGTCCTTCTTCCGATTGTTAGATTGGACAGCTTACCTTGAACTCCTGACGGGACAGAAAGGCACCATATAGACCATATTCATTTACGTGGCAATCGGAGCCGCAAGAATCCAATCATAAATTGCGCCTTGCTCTTCTTCGCAGGCTCCAGGTCCGCGATTAGTGCCCGGGCCAGATTTCAACTTGGAATGGTGATGAAGGCCGACGAGTGGTTGTAGCAGTCGTAGTCCCGGCGTTCGGCGAAAAGGTCTTACCAAGTATCCCCGACAGGGATTGAACACCCTTCAAAAACCCCAGGGAAAACATCAGACGTCAAGCAAAGCGGCGCAAAAAGCGGCGCATTTCAACCCCGGAGCCCCCTCAAACGACCCGGACTTAGCCTCGATCGTTAAGGTTTGGCCAACGCTGCCCGAGGCGATCCGGGCCGGCATCATTGCGCTAGCCCGGGCCGCGGGGGGCTGAGCTTGTGTATCGGGTGCATCTACGCTGTCTACGTCTACGAAACTCGTAATTTCCTTCGGCTCTTGCGGGTTCCGTAGACAAGCCCGCGCGACCATGACGCGAGCAACGAAAACGGCCCGGCCGTTTCCGAGCTGGCCGACCGGGTCAAGGCATCGAAAGCCGCCAACACCATCGAGACCACGCCACAGCGGGTTCAGTCGAAGCAAGCTTCCGCCGAGGAACCGATCACCGCCCGAATACGCAAGCGGCAGGAAGCGAATTCCGCATCGGATCACCCGGTTGAGGGCGATGTTTCGCCGGAACCGTCAGCTCTCCAGCCGCCGCCGGCAGCCGGGGAGGATTCATCTGCTGGGCAGCCGATGACGTTTCAGGAACGCATCGCGATGGAACGCCAACGGCAAGACCACGAGCCGAGCCTGCCGTAAGGCCAGGTCGAGGAATTCGTCGGGCCGTCATCGAAGGAGCGGTCCATCCCCTGCGGCCCAAGCTACTGACGGAGGGCGTGGCGATCATCGCCATCTTCCCGATGGTTTTTGCCACGGGGGTTTGGCGGAGAGATCCTCCGGCCGATGGCGCTGCCGGTGCTTGGCGGCTTACTAATCTCCGATGAGGTTGTGGACATCTTCCTGCCGGTGCGCTTCTACTGGGTGCGGCGCGCCCGCTGGTTAAAGATGAAAAGAGAACGGCAGCAGACGGAAGCCAAGGAAAAAACGGAAAGCAACAGGATGCCCCAAGTGCCGGCTGCGGCGATGGCGTAACGACTCAGTGTGTTGTAACCCACCGGAAGTTGGGTCATCTAAGTATTGGTCAGAACGGTCAACGTCTGAGCCGACCGGGTACGTCGAGGCATTCCCGTGTGAAGGCCTGCCCGGTGTAGGGCATCAGCAATGTGTTTCCTTCTCGGAGGTGAAAGATGATCCGCGCTTGTGTCGCTCTGCTCGCAGTCGTCCTCGTGGTCGTGCTTGGTCTTGGCGTGATCGGCTGTGGTCCGACCCCCACGACGAGCAAGGACAAGATGGACAAGATGAACATGGACAAAATGGACCATGACAAGATGGAGAAGATGGACCATGACAAGATGGACAAGGACAAGATGGACAAGAAGTAATTCCGATCTTTCGTAACGTCCGTGGGGCCGTCGGTTTTCAAAGGCCGGCGGCCCGACAGTACCGAGGGAAATACGCTCATGACCCGACTGGAAAGGAAACATCCGCGGCCGATCCGCTGGCTGCACTGGATAAACGTTCCTGTGCTCGCGGTGATGATTTGGAGTGGGTTGCTCATTTACTGGGCAAACGATGTGTATCGAATCGGGTTGGGCGATGTTACCCTGTTCGAGTTTTTCCCGAATTGGATCTACCGCTTCTTTAACGTTGGCCATCGCCTGGCAGAGGGGATGTCCTGGCATTTTGCCTTTATGTGGCTCTTCACCATCAATGGATTCTTATACGTCCTCTATACACTGTTTTCCGGGGAGTGGCGTTTTCTGGTGCCGAACCGCCGATCCTTCTCTGAAGCCCTCCAGGTGCTGTTGCACGACCTCCGCCTGAGCAAGGTGGAGCCGCCCCGGCGGAAATTCAACGGCGCCCAGCAGATTGCGTATACGACCGTCATCCTGATGGGAGCAGGGTCGGTCGTAACGGGCCTCGCGATCTATAAGCCGGTCCAGCTCGCTTGGCTGACCGGCCTCCTCGGCGGCTACGAGATGGCCCGCTGGGAACACTTCCTGCTGACCGTCGGCTACGTCCTGTTCTTTATCGTCCACATTAGCCAGGTCATACGGGCGGGTTGGAACAACCTTAGGGCTATGATCACCGGCTATGAGGTGGTGGTGGCGACAGAGGAGACGACTCATGAGTGAACTGAAGGCGGAACGCCGGCCAGGCCCTGAGCAGGAAATCGAGCATGAGATCCGCCGGATGACACGGCGCAGTTTTGCGTGGGGTGCGGCCGCCGCAGTGGCCGGTCTTGCGGGATGGGGTTGGCTCCGCACACGGCCCGTGGACGGCGGCATCCCTTGGCCGTTGCGGCGCGTCTTGGAGTTCAATGAAGGGCTGAGCCGGGCTTTTTTCAACGAAGCCCGGCTGGCGACCACGTTCCCCGTCGAAAGGGCCCGAGAGCCGCGCGTCAACGGACGGATCGGCTTGGGCGAGAGCTTTGACCCGGCCAAGTGGTACTTGCGGGTCGAAGGTTCGGGAGAGCAAGCGGCTACCCTGCGGTTAGGGTTGGACGACATCAAGGCCCTGCCGCGCACCGAGACGGTGACCGAACTCAAGTGCATCGAAGGCTGGAGTGAAGTCGTGCACTGGGCGGGGGCACGCTTCGCCGACTTTGCCGCCAAGTACGGCCCTGCCGTGGGGGCTGGCACGCTGGCCGTCACCGAGAGGAAGCCCAAAGGCCGGTGTGATTATGTCGGCCTCGAAACTCCGAACGGCGAGTATTACGTAGGTTTCGACATCGAGAGCGCCCTGCACCCGCAAACGCTCCTCTGTTATGAGATGAACGGCCAGTCGCTGACCCCGGCGCATGGCGCCCCTTTGCGCCTCTTCACCCCTGTCAAGTATGGCATCAAGAGCATCAAGAGGATCGGAACCATCCGCTTCACCAACCAGCGCCCGGCGGATTACTGGGCGGAGCGGGGCTACGACTGGTATGCGGGACAATAAAGAGTGAGCGCAACCTTTTAAGGTAATCGGGGAGGCTCGTCATGACAGCGGCACGATCGAAGTGGGTGGGCTGGATGGTAGCCCTCTTGGTGGTCGTGATAACTGGAACTTTCCTCTGGTACGCTCACGGCCGAGGTTGGCTGACCCGAGGCGACCGAGGGAAGTCGAGCCAAGCAGGCATGGACATGAACATGCCGGGGATGAACATGGGGTCCATGCCAGGAATGAACATGCGATCCGACCCTTCTCGGCAAGGCACTGGTTCTCCCGCAGTTCTCGGCCGTGAGGAACTAATCATCCCGTCTGATGTCCAGCAACGTATCGGGGTAACGATTGGCCAGGTCGAGATGGCGCCGCTACGGATGAGCGTGCGTGCCGTGGGAATTGTCCGTCCGGATGAGACCAAGGTAAGCCATGTGCATCTCAAGACCGAGGGTTGGGTCGAGGATTTATACGTCGATTTCACCGGCAAGGAGGTCAAACGAGGAGAGAAACTGCTAGCAATCTACAGCCCGGATTTCATGGCGACGCAGCAGGAGTATCTGAATGCGCTTCAAGCCGGTCGGCAGTCGTTGGCCGAGCTGGCTCAACGGCGGCTGGAACTTTGGGGCATTTCCCGCGAAGAACTCGGCGAACTGGATAAGACCAAGATGCCTCATAAGAACCTGATTCTCCGGAACCCGCGGACGGGAACTGTTCTGATGAAGAATGCCTTTGAGGGACAGCGGGTGAGTCCCCAGGATGAGCTGTACGTCGTTGCCGATCTTTCGACGATCTGGGTCCAGGCTAGGGTCTACGAATATGAACTGCCGCACGTCGAGCTGGGCCAGCGGGCCACAGTTACCGTTCCGGCTTTGCCTGGGCGCGAATACGCCGGCAAGGTAGTGTTCATCCAGCCTACTCTGGATGAAGCCACACGTACCGTTCAAGTGCGCGTCGAGCTTCCCAACCAGGATGGCGAGTTCAAGCCCGGTATGTTCGCCAACATCGAGATCCATCATACGATGGGCGAAGGGTTGCTGGTACCCACGTCGGCAATCATCCGTGCCGGGGAGCAGGAAGTCGCCTTTCGGGTCCAAGAAGCCAATCGGTTCGTGCCGGTGGAGGTCAAGATCGACACGGTGAAGTTTGGGGACCGTTTCCGCGTCCTGAAAGGGCTCAAAGCGGGCGACCGGGTCGTGACCTCGGCCAACTTCCTGATCGACTCGGAGAGTCGCTTGCGTCTGGGCGGCGGAAACATGGCCGCAATGCCCGGAATGGGCGGAATGGACATGGATGGCATGAAAGGAATGGACCTCTCCAAGATGAAGCACTGAGACCATGGACTGGCGAGTGGGAAGTGATGAAGGCAACTGTCGTTCTCTCGTAGGCGTAGGCGGTCCGACCCATGATCTCCCGTATCATCGACTTCAGCGCCCGCAACACCTTGATTATCCTCCTATTGGTCGTGGGGATCGTGGGAGGAGGCATGTGGGCAGTTTCCAACACACCGTTGGACGCCATCCCCGACCTGTCCGATGTGCAAGTGATCGTCTACACCCCGTGGGAGGACCGCAGCCCCAACATCATTGAGGATCAGGTCACCTACCCGATCGTCACGCAGCTCCTCTCGGCTCCCAAGGTTAAGGCGGTGCGGGCCAACTCCTTCTTCGGCTTCTCGCTCGTCTACGTCATCTTCGAGGACGGCACCGACCTCTACTGGGCCCGCAGCCGGGTCCTGGAGTACCTCAGCGGCATGGCGGGTAAAATGCCATCCGGCGTGACGCCCCAGCTGGGTCCGGACGCCACCGGGGTCGGCTGGGGCCTGGAATACGTCTTGATTGACCGGACCGGCAAGCACAATCTAGCCGACCTGCGAACGCGGCAGGATTGGTACGTGCAGTACCAGCTCCGGGCCGTGCCCGGTGTGGCCGAGGTGGCCCCGGTCGGGGCCTTCGTCAAGCAGTACCAGGTGACGCTCGACCCGAACAAGTTGCTCGCCTACGGCGTTCCCATCAACCGGGTGGTGGAGCGGGTCCGCCGGAGCAACCAGGAAGTCGGCGGTCGGGTCCTTGAGTTCACCGGCGCGGAATACATGGTGCGTGGCCGCGGCTACGTCCAGAGTGTCTCCGACATTGAGGAGATCAGCCTGGGGGCCCGGCCTGACGGCACTCCGGTCCGGGTGCGCGACGTCGGGGCTGTGCAGCTCGGCCCCGACATCCGCCGAGGCGTCGTGGACTACAACGGCGAGGGCGACGCGGCCGGCGGGGTCGTCGTCGTTCGCTTCGGCGAGAATGTGTACGAAGTGCTCCAGCACGTCAAGCAGGCCATCGAGGAAAAAGTCAAGCCCGCGCTGCCCGAGGGGGTGGAGCTGCGCATCGTCTACGACCGCTCCGCGCTGATCGAGGAGTCGGTGGCCACGTTGCGCGAGAAGCTCATCGAGGAGAGCATCATCGTCAGCTTGGTCGTCATTGTCTTCCTTTTCCATTTTCGCAGTGCACTTGTCGCGGTGCTGACCTTGCCCTTGGCCATTCTTTTGGCGCTGTTGGCCATGCGCGGGATCGGCCTGACCTCGAACATCATGAGCCTGGGCGGTATCGCCATCGCCATCGGGGCCATGATCGACGCGACCATCATCATGATCGAGAACGCCCACAAGCACATCGAGCATGACGAGGCCAAGCCGGAGGGGGAGCGGCGCGGCCGCACGGAGGTCATCATCGAGGCCGCCAAGGAGGTTGGACCATCGCTATTCTTCTCGCTGCTTATCATCACGGTTAGCTTCCTGCCGGTCTTCGCCCTCCAAGACCAAGAGGGCCGGCTGTTCAAGCCGCTGGCCTGGACCAAGACGTTTTCCATGTTCTTCGCAGCCCTGCTGTCGATCACCGTGGGACCCTTGCTGATGACGCTCCTGATCCGCGGCCGCATCCCAAAGGAGGAGAAGAACCCCATCAACCGGGTACTGATCTGGCTGTACCAACCGATCGCCCGGCTCGCGCTGCGCTTCCGCTACCTCATGGTGCTCTTGGCGGTTGCGGGTATCCTCGCTATCGTGCCGATTTACCTCAGCCTGGGCTCGGAGTTCATGCCGCCCTTGTGGGAGGGAAGCATCCAGTATATGCCGGTGACCAGCCCGGCTGCCTCGATCCAAACCATGAAGGAGGCCATTCAGGCGCAGAACAAGATCATAATGAGCTTTCCCGAGGTAGCGAGTGTATTCGCCAAGGCCGGCCGGGCCGAGACCGCCACCGACCCGGCGCCCCTGGAAATGGTCGAGACCATCATCAGCCTCAAGCCGCTGCAGGACTGGCGCCCGGGAATGACCCCGGACCAGTTGATCGACGAGATGGACGAAGCCCTGCGACAGAAGCTGATCGGCTTCAGCAATAGCTGGACCATGCCGATCCGGGGCCGCATCGACATGCTGTCTACCGGTATCCGCACACCCGTCGGGATCAAGATCTATGGGCCGGACCTGAACGAAATCAACCGCATCGGCCGGGAGATTGAGCAGCACATCAGCATGGTGCCCGGCACCCGCAGCGCCTTCGCCGAGCGCGTCTCCGAGGGCTACTACCTGGACTTCGACGTCCGCCGCGAGGCCATCGCCCGTTACGGCTTGGCCGTGGCGGACGTGCATGAGGTGATCCAGTCGGCCGTGGGCGGGGCCAACGTGACGACCACCATCGAGGGTCGCGAGCGCTACCCGGTAAACGTCCGCTACGGCCGCGAGTTCCGCGAGGACCTCTGGCGCCTGCGGCGGGTGCTGGTGGAAACTCCCACCGGTACTCAGGTGCCGCTGGCGGAACTCGCCGACCTGAGAATCATCTCCGGGCCGACCCAGATTCGCAGCGAGGGGGCTCGGCCCGTCGGCTATGTCTACGTGGATGTGGCCGGCCGTGACCCTGGCGGTTACGTTCAGGAGGCCAAGGCGATGCTGGAGCAGAACGTCCACCTCCCCCCCGGCTACGACCTGGAATGGAGCGGCGCCTATGAAGGTTTGCAGCGATCCAGCCGGCGGCTGGCCTACGTGATCCCCATCACCTTGCTGGTGATCTTCGTGCTGCTGTATTTCAGCACCCGCTCGGTGACCAAGGTTTTCATCGTCTTGCTGGCCGTGCCGTTCTCGCTCATCGGGGCCTTCCTGCTGGTCTACCTGCTGGACTACAACCTGAGCGTGGCAGTGTGGGTCGGCGTCATCGCCCTGGCAGGGGTGGATGCTGAGACCGGGGTCATCATGCTCCTGTACCTCGACCACGCCTACGACCGCCGTAAGCGGGAGGGGCACATGAACAGCCTGGAGGACCTGGAAGAGTCCGTCATCGAAGGCGCGGTCCAGCGCATCCGGCCCAAGATGATGACCGTCCTGGCAATCCTGATGGGCCTGTTGCCGATCATGTGGTCCACGGGGACGGGCGCCGACATGATGAAGCGGATTGCCGCCCCGATGGTGGGCGGGGTCATCACGTCCTTCATCCTGGAGCTACTGATCTACCCGGCCATCTACACGATCTGGAAGTGGTGGGCCGAAGTGCGCCCGACTACCCGGCAGCACTCGGCACAGGAAGAGGCGCGATTGGCGTGAGACGCCCTTGCTCTAAGGAGGCCGGACGAGGCCACGCTACGGTTAGCGGGGTCAGGGCATCGGACAAGAGCTGGGGCCGAGTTCAGTTCGGCTCCAGCTCTGCGGCCCTGGCTCAAGGACAGAAGGGGCAGGGTGGGCAATTGGTCTTCGCCATAACCTGGGTGCTCTTGGCTTTGGCACTCAGGTCCAGACAGTCCGGCGGACACTCAGGCGAGCAGCCCGGCGGACAGGTCGGGTCGTCGCAACAGCATGAGGTCTTGGTGTTGCACCCAGCCGGGCCAGTGCAGTCCGATGGGCAGACATCCGAGCATCCTGGCGGGCAGGTGGGGTCGAGGCAGCAGTCCGCAGCCGTCGTGCCAGTGCGGGAGTTCGCCCACGCCAGCCCCACCCACGCGGTACCCGCCGCCATGAGCGTCAATATCACCACGCCCAGCATCAACGTTCGGTCCGTCATCGGGAAAAAACCTCCATGACAGAGGGACACAGACCACGGAAGCAGAACACCTACTTGCCGTTGAATGCAGGTTGAGAAGTTCTGTCGTTGGCATCTTCCATGAGGCACAATCCCTGGTCTAGCAGGGCCGTCACGCAGGGATCCACCAATCGGTAAAAGATGCTGTTGCCATCCCGCCTGGACGACAAGATGCCCAAGTCCGATAGCCGTTGCAGTTGGTTCGAGACGGCCTGCGGCTTCATCGCAACAGCGGCGGTGAGGTCCGTTACGCACATTTCATGGGCCCGCACCAAAGCGTGAAGGAGCCGCAGGCGGGTGTCGTTGGCCAGCACCTTGAACATAGCCGCTAACCCGCCCGCTTGGATCGGCCTCAGCAAGGGGCGATCCTTCAACGCCGGTTTCGGCGGGCAGCAGATCTCGAGAGCAGGTTTCTTCGTATTCATCGTGTGCCGCCCCTGCATGATCAGCTATTACACTAACCAATGGAATAGTTATCGTCAATGGTTATTTCCAAGAAATAGAAGCCGAGAAGCCCGTGTAAAGCGCGACGTAATTCGTCACCCGCGAGCCTGCTGACATCCCGCCGACCGCTTGTCAGCGATTCTGCCCGCCGGCCAGAAAAGCCCTTGACTCTGTAGTATGGTACGGAGTGTATACTGCATTTCAGAAGGGAGGTTGATGCCATGGGACCACTGACCATCGGGCAGCTTGCCCGCCGTGCCGGGGTCGGAATCGAGACCGTGCGGTTCTACGAACGCCAGGGTCTTCTGGAAGAACCGGCTCGAAAAGAATCGGGCTACCGGCAGTACGAGGAGGACGTGGTTGCCAGACTGCAGTTCATTCGGCGAGCCAAGGAACTCGGTTTCTCGCTCAAGGGAATAAACGAACTGCTAACCCTGCGGGTCGATCCGGAAACAACCTGTGCCGAGGTCCGAAGAAAGGCCGAGGCCAAAATCGTTGATGTTGAAGAGAAGATCCAAGCCCTGCGGCGGATCAAAAAGGCGCTCGTGAAGTTGACCACGGCCTGCAGTGGGCGTGGTCCGATCAGCGAATGTCCGATCCTGGAAGCGATTGAGCCCCAGGAGGTCCACTGATGCAGCACGAACAAGTGGGCTTGTGGCGTCGTTTGTTAGCGGTTGTGCCGGCCGTCGGAGCGGGCCTGTTGCCGACCGTCACCTGACCGTGCCTATTGCCGGCGTATGGCGGACTCCTCGGTTCGATGGGGTTAGTGTTCCTGTTGCACACAGCATATTTGCTGCCGCTAACGGTCGTCACGCTGCTGTTGGCGATTGGCGCACTTGGGTTTCAAGCGAGAAGACGCAGGGGCTATCGCCCACTTGTCGTGGTCTCCTGGCGGCCGGCCTCGTGATTGCAGGAAAGTTTCTCTTGGAATTGGGTGCAATGACCTATGGTGCGCTAGCCTTGCTGATCGCCGCGTCGATCTGGAACTCCAGAAGATGCAAAGGTTTCACTGGAAGATACTGGCAATGAGAGGTCTGGTCTAAGTAACAAGTTCGCCATGTGGGCAGTCACGGTGTCTGCCACGCAGCGAACGCTTTTTGTGAGGTGCGATATGCGTAAGTGGATTTGGGTTACTATGTTGGCGGTGCCGCTGGCAGTGGCAAGCGGCCTGGCCTATGCGAAGTCGCAGCAAGCCAAAGGCTATGTCTGCCCGGTCACGGGCGAGGAACTGCCTTGCCCGAACTGCTGCCCGCTGAACCAGGGTAAGTAAGCGGTGCTTCAAGCCCCCTGAAGGCGCAAATCGCCCAGGGGGCTTTCTGCGTTGAGGGGGCTTAAGGGGCAATCGTCGGCTATCCCCGGTGGCCAATTCTTTGCGTCACTATTTGAGCTTTTGATCGCCGACTACACTTTGGTAATGTCCCGCCTGCCCTGGAGCTGAGGTTTGGGGTAAGGGAACGAGTGACTCGCCCGTCACCCGTTCCAGAGTGGCTCGCCGTCGGAAGTAATCCGCCACGGCCTCGTAATACCGATCATAGAGGTTCAGCCGGTTGCGTTCCGCCTCAATTACGCTTATAGCGGGGATTTGCCCTGTCATGTAGTCCGCGCGGGCTGTCTTCACGTTCAGCTCGGCGTCCGGGAGAACCTTCTTTTCGTATAGACGCACGATACGTTCGCTCTCATGCACCTGTGCATAGGCATCTTGAACCTGAAGATTCACCTGGTCTATTTGCTTATCCAATTCAGCTTGTCGCTGGCCAATCTTGGCCTGGGCCTCAGCAATCGCGCCGTAACGGCGGGCTTTGCGGACCGGAAGGTTCAAGCGCACGCCAACCTGTGCCTGGAGGGCCTGCTGGGGCGGTTGCCAGAAGGCGTCGTAGGCAGCCATCACCTCAAAGTCCGGGTAGAATTCCTTCTGGGCCAAGGTCAGGGAGGCCTGCTCGGCGGCGATCCGGTCGGCCAGCGCCTGCAAATCTGGACGCTCTGCCCGAGCCGTTGCCTGCAACGCTTCCACGTCCGCCAGCGGTCCGGCCAACTTAAGTTGCTTGGGCGGTGGCGGCAGCGGGCTGTTCGTCGGCAAGTGCATCAGCGTATTAATTCGGGCCACGGCAACCTCGCGCATCCGCTCCAGTGTGAGTTGTCGTTCTTCCTGGCGACCGATCTCCACACGGGCTTGCACCACGTCTTGCAAGGAAATTTTTCTGTCTCTCGGAGGCGTCTTGTAGAGTGCTTCCGCATCCGCCCTGAATTCGTCCAGTCGCTGCCGGGTTTCCTTGTTCACAGCCAGCGCCCGGGCCACCAGGTAGTATTCGTAGAAAGCATTCCTAGCACTCTCAGTGAGCTGTAATCGCATGTCATCCACATCAAGGCGGGCAGCGCTCGCCTCCGCCAAAGCGTTATCGCCTCGGAGCTTTAGCTTGCCCGGATAGGGCAACTTCTGGGAGATCTCAAGACGGCCTGCGAAGTCCACGTTGTTGGAGCCGATTGAGCCTGGAGCCACCGTTGCGCCGAACATCGGATCTTCAAGGGAAGTGACCTGGGGGTAACGGGCCGAAGCTGCTTGCCAGGCCGCAACCATCTGGGCGAGTGAGGGGTTACGCGCTAAGACCTGCTGGACCAGGGCATCGACAGAAAGCTCGGACATGTCCGCGAAAGGAGGCGCAGGTGGTTGTTGGCTCAAGGTGGCCGCGGTCTGGCCGTCGACGGGAAGTGATGACACGGGCTCTTGATAAGATGCGGCCTGGATCTCGGGGGTAGTTCCGGCCGGTCGGGCGGCCTGGGGAATCCGTGCAACATGCGGCACCGACTGCCCAGGAGACAGGCCCGCACAGCCGGCTTGAAGCCCAAAAAGGAGGAGCAGGCACGGCCGGATTAGGGCCTTGCCTTTGTTTTCCATCGAAGATCCCATCCTTCCGCCCTTCCACGTCAACCAGTCCTGAGAAGCCACGGTCCCCCTTCCCGCACCTCGGCCCGCCTTCAAGGAGTGATGAGAAGGCGTTTCCGGTTTCCTTCCCTTGGGAGGAAACGGCTCGGGCGCGCGGGGGGGGTGTTGGCCCTCCATGCCCTAACCGCTGAATTTACACAAACGGCTCGGGCGCGCGGGGGGGGTGTCCTACGCACGCCCCACTTTTCAGTAGGTTGGCGGAGAGCCTGCCAGCCGCAGGCGTGAGGTGGATGATCTGGTTCGCGCTATTTCCTGTATCGGCTGGGTACTTTCGGACTATTAGTCAAAGTTAGCGAAGCTGGTACAATTCGCAGAAAGGAATAGCCGCCCGCTCAGGCAAGAGGCATCGGCTTGCCCAGCCGTAACTTCCTACCCGGAAAAGAGTAAAGCAGGGTCATCCGGCAAGGGGGCCAAAAGCAGTGGGCTGCGGTAGCCGAGGTGTTCCTGGGCCTTCGTGCGGAAGCCATCTACTCGCAGCAGAATCCTCGCGTCACGCATCTTCCGGCAAAGACACCGCCGAGGAGTTCTGCCAGGAGGGGCAGGGCCGGTGGTACTTTGACGGCAACCGTCCGGACCGGGCCGACATTATCGGCGGTGCCATAGCCCTCGTCGGTATATGCGTGATGATGTACTGGCCTCGTCCTCCGGTGGAAGACGCACGGCACTGGACAATCCCTAATGCGAAACGAGTCGTGTTCGTCTGCGTCGAGAACTCCAACCGCAGCCAGATGGCAGAAGCATTCGCCCACATTCACGGGGCTGTCCGGCCTGCCAGGAAACCGTCGCACTGGTCAACCAGGTCGCGTGCCCTTCCTGCGAAGTAACCGTACTCGAAATGAAGGACCCGAAGGTTGCGACCCGGGCTAAGGGCTTGGGCATCCGGTCAGTTCCCGCCGTGGTGATCGATGGCAAGCTGGCGGACTGCTGCACGGGCCGGGGACCGGAAGAAGCAACGCTGCGGGCTGCCGGCCTCGGCCAGAAGATTTAGGCTGGTCGGCTCGGCGTAGACGAAAGGGCGGGGCACCATGCTCGGCCCTTTTCATGCGCGCGGCGGACGTTCTACGGTCAGCCGGATAAGAAGTATAGATTCCGACGGCCCCTGGTCCTGTCTCCGTCCCTCTGTGTTCCGTCCGAAAAAAGCCGGAGAAACCGCTGCCTTACAGAGCACAGGCTGCGAGGAGAGGCTCCCACGTACTTCCGGACAAGGCACGATGGCCGACAACCGGCAGCCTTCAGGATGCGTGCTGCACGGAAATGCCGGCCAGGGGCCAACCCTTGGTCTTGGCCGGTTCGAACGGCCAGGCTCGCAAAGCTTACCCGTCTTCGCCGAGTACAACCGGCTCCAGCAGTGTCCTCAGAGCTTGGCGGGCTCGGTGCAATCGCGTCTTGACGGCTCCAGGGTTGATGCCCAGATGCGCGGCCGTTTGTTCGGTGTCGAGGTCCTCGATGTCGCGGAGCAGGAGGACCTGTCGGTAGGGATTGGGCAGCCGGTCGATGCATGCCCGGACGCGGGCGCAGGTCTCGGCCTGGGTTAGTCGCGCCAGAGCTTGGTTTTCCCACACCCGCACCGGGCGACTGTGGTGGCCGGTCTCGTCAAAGGTCGGGAGCAGGTTCTCGATCCGGACCTCCCGGTTCCGCGACTGGGCCCGCAATTTCATCAGGCAAACGTTGACCACAATGCGGTGTAGCCAGGTCCCCAGGGCTGAATTGGCCGCAAAGCCGTCGAGGGAGCGGAACGCCGAGAGAAAGGCGTCTTGTACGGCGTCGGCGCTGTCCTCTTCCGTTCGGAGGAAACGGCGGGCGACGGCGAGCATGCGCCCGGCGTGCTGACGGACAAGTGCCTCGCAGGCACATTCGTCGCCGTCACGGATGCGAGCGAGCAGCCTGGCATCGTCCGAACCACATGCGCCCGGGTCTTCGGGGCTGGGAGTAGGCTCCACCGCGCAGCTGGCCGCGTCTCTGATGTGGTCGGTCATCGGGCCTCCCGGTGTAGGAGTTCCGCGACAAGTCCCGAGCACGCGGACAACGTGACTCCGCGCCCAAGCAGGTCGCGCAGAAGCGCCACGCCAGGGCCGTCCACGAAGGTCACCGCTGAGAGGTCGAGCCGCAGACGTTCGGGGAAGCACGGCAACTCTTCGCATGACCGGGCGAACTCCTTTATCCACGGTCCCCGAAGCTTCCCCTCCAACCTGAGGGTCGAGACCGAGTTGGGGTCATTAATGTGGGTGATCCTGAGCATGGCCGACCTCGCATACGGGTATCCGGCCAAACCCTAAAGCGAGCGGTGTGCCAGGAGCGGACTTCATCAAAAATTGAATCGCAAGCCTAATGAAAAGAGAGACTTATGACGGGTGCGACGGAAACGCGAGGGGAAACGATCCTCAGAAGGGATCCTATCGCCCACGAAATGTCGTAGCCAGCTACGAGGCATCGTGGGGAGTGCGGCGGATGCCGAGCTTCTTGAGTCGGCTGCGCAAGGTGTTCGGGTGCAGTCCAAGGATCTTCGCGGCCCCGCGCGGTCCCTCCACGACCCAGTCCGTCTGCCGCAGTACCGTGAGGATGTGGTGCTTTTCCGTGGCCTCGAGTGTTCCAGGTTGGTCCGAAACCCCGTCTGAACAAGCTGGCGGCTCGATGTTCGCGGGTAACACATCGGCGCTGATTTCCAGCGTCGGGTCGGCGGTCAGGATGACGGCGCGTTCGAGGACGTTCTCGAGCTCGCGGACGTTCCCTGGCCAGGAATAGGTAAGGAGGCGGCTCATTGTGTCCCTGCTGATCCCTTCGATCTGCTTTCCGATTCGCGCGGCAAATTTGTTGACAAGGAACAGGGCCAGCGGCGGGATGTCCTCCTTGCGGTCGCGCAGCGGAGGCAGCTGAAGCGGGAAGACGTTCAGCCGATAGTAGAGGTCCTCGCGGAACGCCTTCTCGCGCACGGCCTTGAGGAGGTCGCGGTTGGTGGCCGCCAAGACGCGCACGTCCACCTTGATCGGCGTGTTGCCGCCGACACGGTCGAACTCGTGCTCCTGCAGGACGCGGAGCAGCTTGGCCTGCGCATCGGCGGGCAGCTCGCCGATCTCGTCCAGGAAGATCGTGCCGCCGTGGGCCAGCTCGAACCGGCCGAGGCGCCGGGCGATGGCCCCGGTGAAGGCACCCTTCTCATGGCCGAACAGTTCGCTTTCGACCAGACCGGCGGGCAGGGCGGCGCAGTTGATCTTGATGAGCGGCTTGTCTTTCCGTTGGCTTCGGGAGTGGACCGCCCGGGCAATAAGCTCCTTGCCGGTCCCCGTCTCGCCCGCGATGAGGACCGTGGCGTCGGTCGCAGCAACGCGGCAGACGTTATCGAGCACTGCCGTCAAGGCCGGGCTCTGCCCGATGATCTCCTCAAAGTTGTGGTCGGACTTGATCTCTTCTTGCAGGTACAAGTTCTGCTGCTGGAGGCGGGCCTTCTCCTGCTCCATCAGTACGCGGTCCGTGATGTCCACGATCATCGTGCGCGTGTACTTGCCGTTCGGCTCGGGCCTGGACCACCACTGGACCCAGACGGGCCGGCCATCGTCTTTGCGGCGGAGCTCCAGGACGACGCCGCCAGCATCCGTGCCCCGCTCGATGGACTTGAAGGCCTCACGGACACGGCGCTGCGCGTCGGGCGTGTCCGGCACGAGCGACATGCCCACCGTGCCGGCGACGTCCTCGGGTTTGAGGCCCAGAATCCGGAGCGCGGCCCGGTTGGCGGCGATGAAGCGCGATTCGAGGTCTTCCTGGACGTAGCCGATGGGCGCCTCCTCGTAGAGGTCGCGGTATCGGTCTTGGCTTTCCTGGAGTTGGTGCTCATACCGTAGCCGTTCCAGCTCCGCCGCTGCACGGGCGGCGAAGATCCGCATGGTAAACAGTCGGCGCGGTTCGGCGGGCATAGGCCGTTCGTCGAACACGGCGAGGTGCCCCAGGTGGGCGCCTTTGGCGTCGCACAGCGGCATGCCCAGGTAACTCTCGATCCCCCATTCCACCAGCGGTTTGTCAACCGGGAACCGATTCCTGACACCGGTTGGGTAGTGGCACAGGTTGCCGCGCACCACGTCCTGACACGGGGTGCCGGTTACGTCCCACTCGACGTTATCTGTGATTCGGTCTCGAAACCAGAACGCCAGCGTGCGCGCCCGTGGGCCGCCGGCGAACTCGGCTACAAAGGCGTAGCGCGTTCCGACCGCTGTTGCCAGGTGGGATACGAGAGCCTGAAAGAAATCTTGACCGGTGACGCGCGCGGTTCCCTCCATGAGCGCGGCGAGGCCGGTCAGCTCATCGGTCGATAGGGCGTCGATAGTTGTCGGTTTGTCGCTCATCAAGCGACATTGTAGCGATATTGCCGGACTGCGTAACGCCTTGCATCCAGTATCGCCACAGTCGGCAACTAGGCATCGATTACCACGTCATCTCGACATCGGGCCTGGCAAGCGAGAATCAGGCCGTTGGCCCGATCGACAGGGTCCAAGGCATCCTCGGCGTCCATTGTCACGGTGCCACTGACCAGTTTTGTCTTGCACTGGCCGCAGATTCCTGAACGGCAATCGTAGGGCAAAGAAATACCATGCTCCTCGGCGGTTTCGAGAATGGTCTTGTCGCCAACATCGGTAATCAGCTTTTCGCTCCGGGCGAACCGGAGGCTGCCGACTGCCTTGTCCACCTTATGGTCAACAACGCCGTTTCGTTGATCCGAGGGCGCTGCGGCATCCGCTGTTTTGGTCCGGCTCGGTGAAGCGAACGATTCAACCTTGATCTGTTCTGCGGGGACCCCGCAATCACGGAGCATCGTTATAACGGGCTCGCTCATTTCCGCTGGGCCGCAAAGATGAACTCGGCTTCGCGCGAGATCCGGAACAACCCGGGTGACAAGTGCGGAAGTGATTCGGCCGCGCTCTCCTCCCCAGGTGGGAGATGGTTCTCGAGTAAGGGTCACCGTTACGTTAAAATTGGCAAACCGCTTCTGAAGGTTTTCCAGTTCTTCTCGGAAGATGATGTCTTTCTCCGTCTTTACAGAAAAAATGAGATGAATTGTGCCCGACCAGCCAAGATCGGTAAGGTATCGGATCTTTGCCATCAACGGGGTAATGCCGACACCACCTGCAATCATGACGATCCGTTCGGCCTCGGCTCCCGTGAAGGTGAACCGGCCTGCCGGTGCGGTAATGTCAACAACGGCTCCCTCGCGAAGCATGTCGTGCATATAACGCGATACCAGACCTCGCTCCTCGCGCTTGATGGTCAGTTCGCAATAGCCGTTTCGAGTCGCTGACGAGGCGATCGTGTAGGAGCGCCGGAGCTGCTGGCCGTCGATCTCCGGCTTCAAAATGAGATACTGCCCGGGCAGGTAATCAAAGGGCAACTTCGACCCCGTGGGCATCACCAGACGAAAAGTCCGTACATCAGGGGTTTCCTGGAACACCTTTGCCACTCGCAACGACCCGGTCCATTGACTGGTCTTGGCAGCGTCTCGCGCAGGAACAGCAGCAGCAGTGCGGTACTTGTACGAATCGGCCCGGAGTTGCAGGTAATGGGCGATCAGACGATACGCGAAAAGAACGCTGAAGATAGCCGCAAAGATGAGGGGAATGGTCGTGTCCGCTTTTACCAGCATGTAGTAATGCAACGTCCCGGCGGCGGCAGCAGGGTAAGCGAACCGATGCAGCATTTTCCAGCGTTTGGGTCCGAGACGCTGAATCATCCGATTCGTGGAAGTGATCGCCAGCGGCAACATGATCAGCAATCCCACAATCCCTACGAGCAGGTAACGACGCATCCCGATTTCCGAAAGGGTGTCCGCAATATTCCCTGATCGGTCAAATATGAAAAACAGGCCAAAATGAAGGAAGGCGTGAAAGAAAGCGTAAAGCCCCAACACTCGACGGAACTGCCCGAGCCAACTCCAACCGGATAGCCGGATTATCGGCGTAACCGTTAATGCCAGAACCAGGAAAATCAGCGACAGAATGCCGGTCGTCCGGATCGCGAAGTTGACCGGGTTGGCCCCGAGGTCACCCTGGACCGCGTCCCATGCCAGCAGCATCGCCGGCACGGTGCAGTTCAGGATGACGACCCATTTCGTGAAGCGGCTGATTCTCATGACGGCACAGTCCCGATTAGTAATTGACTCGTAAATCCGTGCCGCTGTAAAGGTGGGCCACCTGGTCTGCATAGCCGTTGAATGGTAGCGTTGCCCGGCGGCCAGACTCACCCAGACGTTGTTCGGTGGCCTGGCTCCAGCGGGGATGGGGCACGTCGGGGTTTACATTGGCAAAGAAGCCATACTCACCAGGAGCCTGGCGATTCCACGTCGTCGCAGGCTGCGTGGATACCAGGGTGATATTCACGATCGATTTGATTCCTTTGAAACCGTATTTCCAGGGCACGACCAGCCGAAGCGGGGCGCCGTTCTGGGGAGGTAGCATGCGACCATACAAGCCCACGGCCAGGAGCGTTAGTGGATGCATGGCTTCATCCATTCGCAGCCCTTCAACGTACGGCCATTCAAGGACGGCATGCCTTTGACCCGGCATGCGGTCGGGGTCGAGCAGGGTCTGGAACGCCACATATTTCGCGCTGCCCATCGGTTCGACGAGGTCGATCAGCTTCGAAAGGGGAATCCCAATCCAGGGAATTACCATCGACCACCCCTCAACACACCGCATCCGATAAATGCGTTCCTCCGGTCGAATGATCTTCAACACTTCATCGACATCGAATATGCGAGGCTTGTGGACCATGCCATCCACGGAGATTTGCCACGGCTTGGCAACAAAGCCTTTCGCCGCCGCCGAGACGCCTTCCTTGTCGGTCGTGAACTCGTAGAAGTTGTTGTAATTCACCACTCGCTCGAGTGGTGTTTGTGGCTCGTTCACAGTGAAACCCTGGGCGAGATTGTCGGTGGAGGCAGGGGTGTATTCGGCAATTTCATCGGTCGTTACCGACATCGAGCCGGTCCGATTCAGACGTCGGTAGACCCATCCCGTAACGAGAACGCTGGCCGCGGCACCACCAGCTTTCAGGAAGGAGCGTCGGTTCCAATAGAGATGTTCAGGTGTAATGTCGCGTGATTGCGTGCGCTGAAGAGCCATGATAGATCCTCGTGGATAAGTCCGCCTGAACAGTTTGCCGGAGCCCACGGTCGGCGTGACCCGGGGAGCGCCTGCAAAAAAAAGGATTGCCTACCGCTCGGCCAACAGTTCCTCAATCAGTGCAGATACGTTCTTGTAGCCGGCTTCCCCCAGTTCTCCTTCCCAGCGGTGACGAATGGCTCCGGTTTTGTCCACCAGATAGATGCAAGGCCAGTACTGGTTTCCCCACGCCTTCCAGGTTGCTGCATCGTTGTCGACGGCGACGGGAAAGGTAAGTTTGTTCTTGGCCATCCGGTCTTTGATCCGGTCCACATCCTTCTCAGCCTGGAACTCGGGCGTATGAACGCCGACAATGAGAAAGTTCTTGTTGTCCTTGTACTTGTCCTCCCAGGCACGGTAGTACGGGTAGTTGTGGATGCAATTGATACAGCCGTTCGTCCAGAAGTGGACGACAACCACTTCTCCCTTCTGGTCGGCCATCTTGAGCGGTTTCGAGTTTATCCAGTCCGTAACGCCGGTAAACTCTGGTGCGGATACAGGAGTGGCCCCATCCGCGGCGGAAGGCGCGCCCGCGCTCGTTCCCGGACGACCTTCCCGACCCAGGACGGCCCAGGTACCGGCGCTCAGGCTGAGCACCAAGACGGCGCCGACCAGAAGTTTAGTGTTCATCGTGTTTCTCCGAGTAAGTGATCTTAGAGCCCGGCATACCAGTCGTATTTCCGCTCGGCCCAGTAGTGCGGGGTCGTTCGTCTTGAAAGCGGATGAGGCCGACGCACTTGAGGCTTTTGTAGCCGTATTTCACCGTCAGGTAGAGCCGCAGTGGCGCCATCGAATCGCTCTTGCGTGTTTGGCTCCAGCCTGTTCATGGAGCCGATCCTCGGCCATCCGGGCCGCTGTTGTGGCCGGGACCACTTCTCTTCCTGTTTACTTATCCTTCTTGTCGCCGCCCATCTTGTCACCGCTCATCTTGCCATCGCTCATCTTGTCACCGCTCATCTTGTCACCGCTCATCTTGTCACCGCTCATCTTGTCACCGCCCATCTTGTCACCGCTCATCTTGTCACCGCTCATCTTGTCACTGCTCATCTTGTCCTTGCCAGTGGGCATCGAAGAGCCACAGCCCAGGATAGCTAGACCCAAACCCAGGCCCACGACCGCTACGGCGGTTACCTGCCAGATCTTTCGCATTGTTGAGACTCCCTTGATTGTCCCCAAAAGGGGAATGACCTGCCTCCGCTCTACTCACGCAGTTCTCTCTAGCCCATCTTGAAGCGGGCTCGTCGAGAGGAACCTTCGCGGCGGCTCATGTCCTGTTGGATGTCGGCCGAGAGCAGAGGTTACAAACAATTCGGACAGGGGAATCAAAAGGTTCGAGGCCGGGCGCGGAGAATCGCTCGCACCACCTCTTCCGGCACGTCCGCGGGTACCGGTGCGTCCTCAGGGGCGGCGAACGCCGCCTTCTCCAATGCGAAGGTCTTTCGATAACTGTCCACATACGCGACGCACCAAGGGCACTCGGCCAGATGCTTCTCAAACTCGGCTCGCTCGTCGCCGGACAAGTTGCCGCACAGGTATTCTTGCAGGAATTCGGTGAATTTGCGACAATTCATATCCGTCATCCTTGGATGCTGTCGGTCAAGCCTCGGTTATTCATCGAAGATCGCCGTGGACTCAACGCAGGCGCGGCCACGCGCCAGGTGCACCTCATCGCCAACGGCGATTTCGCCTCCCTCGATCACAAAGCAGTTGAGTGCAAGCTTGCCCTCGAAGCGCCGGTAAATATCGCGGGTAATTTCTTTGTCCTGCACCAGCGTGTCGGGATCAAATGAAGTCATGATGCAACGATCGCGCAAGTCCTGAACGCCGATCCGCACATCGCCAATGTGCAGGCAGCCGCCCGGCCACGCGCGCTCGCCCATTCCCGCCACGCCGCCGATGACGATGTTCGGCCGCAAACGGCGAAGGTCGTGACCGAAGGCAGCGATCGCGCCGTCGGTGGCGACCAGCAACGGCAACACATCGAAGCGCTCGAACCCTTCATAACGGACCAGCTTAGCGCCCGATCCAGCAATCTCCACGACCTTGGCGGCGGATTCCCGACTGTCCCAGGGCTGGCCATCCACGATTGCTCCGCCATGTGGACTCAACGTACCCTTGAGGCCAAGGAAGTGCGGATGAGAACGCGAGGTAATTACGCGTCCTTGCGTATCCTGGACGTGTACGAGCCGGTCGCCCTTGATTCCGAGAGGGCCGACACGAACCCGTGCGAGTCTTTCGCAAGCCAATGTCTTGACCGGATATCTCCAGATCTCCGCGACCCACACTGCGGCCTCCCTTACAGTTTGAGGACGGGCCGCCAAACCTCGTAACCGTTGGATGCATCGGATCGGCCGAGGTTACACAGCGATACGCAGATGTTGGCGTGCCAATCGGGGGCAAATTGGGGGCAGCATTGCCCATGCGACTGCAACATGCGTACAATGCGATTGAAGCGTGGTTTTCCCTTATCCATCGGTGTTTCAATGGCTTGCGACGTGAATGCAATGCGAGGCGAATGCCAGGGAAACACCTCCATTCTAGGTTCGAATCCTAGTTCCCCAGCTTCGCTTTAGTTCTTGTGGATAAAGGACATGCGGCGACAAGCTGCATGTCCTTTTTGCTTTTCTGACGCGCTTCTGCCACAAACAGGGCGATTGGCCACCACGACTTGCCATTATTTGCACGAGCGGGAGGGAGAGCATTCGACACCCGCTTGCGGGGCCACTTCCCCCATGCTCAGATTCCCCATTGCCAGACCTCCCACCATTATTATCGACCCGGTACCATACTATGGAGTCAATCACCTCGTTTTGACTAGGGCCCGCTTCGGAACCGGCTCCATGACCTTCGTAGATATAGTCGCCCGCGTCGAGCGCCTGGAGTGCCTCTCCATTGGCCTGTCAAAGGAAATATTCACCTGGAAAGAATGCAACGACCCATTGCTTTACCGCGAGCGGCAGGATTATCTGCAAGGCATTCGAGATGCGCAGAGCGGGATTGAGACCGCGCGCGTGGCGCTGGCCCACGCCAAGCAGAGACTTGCAGCCCTAACAGACGGCGGTTAGGTTTGGCTGCACTCTGAACTCATGGTGCGCCAAGGTATTTCGGAGGTCGTCATGGCCGTCCATCGGTGCCCGAAGTGCTCGATTATCTACGTGGACGCTGAAATCGACCAAGGCGTCTGCCCGACCTGCAAAGCCCCACTCGGCCCGCCCCCAGGGTCCCCGCCCCACGACGTTCCGACGCCCGCCCAGACCGCCGCCCCCGTCCCGCGCCGCGCCGTCCCCTTTCTGCTGGGACTGTTCGTCGGCTGCCTGATCGGCCCGGCCGCCCTGTGGGCGGCGTTGCGGCTGGGCGCGCCGCTCCCCGGGATCAAGCAAACTGCGGGGTTTCAAGCCGCGCAGGCCCAGAAAACAGAGGCCGACAACCAGGCGCGGAAGTTCGAGGCCGGTCGTCAAGCGGCCGAGTCCGCTCACGCCGAAGCTGTGAAGTCGCTGGACGCGGCGAACCGGAAGGCGGCGGCCGCGTTGAAGCAGAAGGACGACTCGGACCAGCGGCTCCGCGACGCCCTCTCCCGCGTCGCCGAGGAACTGGGGCACCGGGCAGCGCTCGAAAAGGCCCTCGCCGAGGAGAAAAAGCCCAAGTCGGCGCCCACGCTCTCGTTCGTCCGCGACTGGCAGCTCCTGGGCCCTTTCGCCAGCACCGGCGAGCAGGGCCACGACGCCGTCTACCCCCCGGAGCGCGAGCCCGTCCAGCTTGAGAAGGCCTATGACGGGTTCGGCGGCCGGGTGAAGTGGCGGCCCTACCACAGCGCCGAGGACAAAATCGACCTGGCCGGCTTCTTCCAGTATCGGGAGGCTGGCGCCGCCTATGCCGTCAGCTGGGTCTACTCGGACGGGGACCAGGCCGTGACCCTCGGCGTGGGCAGCGACGACGGCGTCCGCCTCTGGGTCAACAGGGAGAAGGTGCATGATGTCAAGGGCGGGCGGCAGGCCAAGCCCGGGCAGGACGTCGTGAAGGCGCACTTAAAGAAGGGGTGGAACGAAATCCGGGCCAAGGTGGACAACATCTCGGGCCCATGGGAACTTTACCTGGAATTCCGCACCGCGGACGGCGGAAAGCCGCTCAAGACTTTCTCCACCAGCTCGCCGCCCCCCGCGGCGGTCAAATGAACGGCGCGCGCACCAGGCGCATAGGCTATGGGTGCTGCGGCAAGCTCCCGACCACACGATTTCCTACTCCCTCCTTCTGGCTTCGCGCAACTATCTATTGATTGGGTGGAGATTCGGAGGTGAAGCGATCCTCTTGTTGAGTACGAGAAGGGCTTCGATTCGGCTGGAGGTAGATGAAACTCTTCCCCAGTCGGCCCTCATAATTGCCAGCGGAAATCCTGACGAGGCCGGGGGTTTCCACTGCGGCCGCGATTGCTGTCTGGGTTGCCCTGGAAATGGCCTCCAAGTCCTTGCCATTGATGATGATCTCCATGATGGAACCAACGCCTTCGGGGACGCGCGAATGATCGCCAAGTTTGCTGCGCAGGCTAGGGCAGTATGCCTCGTAGGTGCTGGCGATTAAGAACTTGTAGCGACTGCCGGCCTTGGAGCCGCTGGCCGCGATACCGCCGGGGAACGGCATTATGACGCCTGGTGACTCTCGGACTGCTTGAACGGCCCGCTCCGCAGCTTGCAGGGCTGCATCCAGATCGCGGCCCATGAACCAGAGGTTACCACCCATTAAGCCGTCTTGATAACCAAAGCGACGGTCGATCAGAAATTCGCCGCCGAGGATGGGCACGACCCACACTTTCCTTCCCCATCGTTGGGCACGGAACTGATAGCCGTCACCGAAGAACGCCAGTTTACGGCCGAGGCGATAGAACGGCTCCGTATCGAGCAGATTAAAGCAGGATGCGGTGGCACAGGTCAGCACGTTCTGGCTGATCCTGACCATGAGCGAACGTTCGAAAGCTTTCACCCGATCCTTGCGAAAGCGCGGCACATGGAACTGGAGGACAGCGCCTGGTCTTCCGTCAGGGGTGGCGAACGCCTCATCGCCGCCGGGGCCAACGTAACGATCCAGTCCAGCCTCGCAGTCGCACAGGATGGTGCTGGAGGCATTGCCGGTGGCGGCCAGAACGGCATGGTCCAACCAAGTACGATCGCGAGCGGTGATGAGCACCTCGGCATACAGGCTGCGAAACGCCTCGGCATAAGTGTCCTCGACTTCAGCGCGGTTCATGGCTTCGGTTGGCCTTCCCGTGAATGAAATCGCCAAGATCTTACCGGTGCTTCGACTCTGAGACTTTTTCGGGCCGTTCATTCTTGATGGCCGCGTCCTTGGCCGGGGTAGGTGGCTTTCTCAGTGATGATCTTGTCCATGAAGATGTCATGAGCCTGGATGGGGATTTCGGGGAATAGTTGGCACTCGAAAGCCAGTGCCACCAGCGGTGCATCGTCGCGTGCATGTTGGAGCAGTTTGTCGTAGTAGCCGAACCCATGCCCCATGCGGCTGCCCGTGCGATCAAAGGCCACGCCGGGGACCATGACCAGATCGAGTTCGCCGGGGGAGACGCGCTTCTCCGCCAAGCTCCGCAGCTCGACCCGCGGCTCCAATATCTTGTACATGCCAATACTCAACTCTTCCATGTCCTTGAGCAGAAACAATTCAAGCTCGTTGTTGACGCAATAGGGAACGACAATCCGCTTCCCACTTGTGAGAGCGTCGGGCAAGGAGTTCCGGGTGCGTACCTCGCTGCGAACATCGACGTAGAACATCACCGTCCGGGCGGCGGCATACTCCGGGAGCGCCATAAACGTGGCACAGATTTGCCGGCTCAGTTCGTCTTTGTTCTGCTGCTGATTTCGATTGGCATGGGCCTGCCGGCGAATTTCGGCCTTGCGATTCTTGAGTTCTTCGGCATCTCTGGCATTCATTTCCGCACCTCTGGAAGGAAAAACGACTCTCGTGGTTCGGTGCTAATGCCGAGTGGATTGCTTTGTAGCTTGCGGGCCTTGAGGCGTTTCTGCCAAAGCGGTTTTCGGCCCCGCCCCATTCCACAATCAAACACTGTCGAATCTTTTCAATGAAGGCCAGATCACCGAAGAAGATAAACTCGCCATAAGCGAAGCAGCCGTCTCCCAGACCCTCCGCGTCGCGACGCATAATGGCGACCGTGCCTTTCCACTTGTCTACGAAATCGGCATTTATCGGCCATTTGGTCAATACGGTAAGGGATTTGTCGGTTGTGGTTAGGTAAACCTCCTGGTCCCAGAGGCCGTCAGGCCGCTGGCTGACCACGCGGAAGTCGAGGCCTTTAACCGCAAGCGCTCCTTGCCTTCTTCATCCAGCAGAGTCAGTCCGCCCCCCTCACGCGTGACGCCCTGGCCGAAGCGTGTTTTGCCTTTAGTGTCTTTCAGCGAAAGGAAGGAACCGGCTGCGTTGACAACCATCCGGCCGCGAATCATTCCCTGTTCGTCCAGGACGGAGACGGAGGGATCGTCCGGTTTTGTGGCGTCCATAACTACACGCAAGCGCCCTTCGCTATCTTGAAGACCAACGTAGGGGCCTTCGGCGATGACACCAAGGCGAACCCGCTCGATACCCTTGTCGTCGGCGAGCATCAAACCCGGTCCCTTATCGGTCATGGCCCACTGGCCGCGTACTTTGCCCGCCGGGTCAACGAGAGTAAAGCTCTCTGCCTGGAGCTTTTGGGCTAGCTTGCTTGCCTGTTTACTGTCGCCCGGATTAGACCATTGGTAGAGCAATCCGGCGATTGCCAGAGCGCCAAGAATTGCTGAGAAGGCGGTCAAGCGCCGGCTTCGATTGACTTGGCTTTCTAATTTCGCCAGACGCTCCTTGAGCGCATCCAATTCAGACATTGGGGGAACCTCAATAAGAAGTATGAATCTAAGCCTTGTTGGATTTTAGCGAAGGGGCCGCGATTCCCCGAAAAAAAACTGGCTTAAAGGCAATCTAGCCCAACGACATTTCGATTGGAACTAATAACCGACGTGTTAGGCAGGATCTGGGGCGGGAAATCGGATTCTAGCTAATTGGCAGATTGCTGGATGTGCAGTCACCGCTTTTCCGCTCATCTTTAGTCTTATTACTCCCTACGGACCTTTGTCACTGCCAGTCATCTCAGCCAGGAATGATTTAACCTCTGGCCTTGACCGGAGACTTTCGAAGTCCTTGCTTTCCGCCAGCTTGGTACGGTTTTCCTCGGATTTGAAATAGCCCTGCGTTCGAGCCTTGATCAAGAAATCCAGCGCTTGACTACTGTATTCGTTAGTCCGCTTGTCGCGTTCTTCAACGGCTAATGAGGTGTCTTTTATGGTCGCGGCCGAGGCGACTGCGAAAATGCAGGCGGCGTCGTAGAATGTGGCATCCTTGGCCGTTTTCTTTCCTACTAGCTCCAAACCATCTTTAACCGCTTCGGTAATGCGCCCCAGGCGAGCCAGCGTGCCCGCCCGTTTTATTCGCGTTTCGTCGCGGTCTTGTGGCCGATCGTAGGGAAGAGTTTTGTCCCATTCCTTCAAGGCCTCTTCGTGGCGGTCCATTAACGTATAGGTTTCCGCTTTGTTGAAATGGCCGACCGCCAGGGAGTTTTCGGCCCAAACGTGCCGGCCTTTTTCCTTCAAGAGCGCTTGGAGCAGCGCGATCGACTTGTCGTGCCAGGTCAGGGCTTCTTCCAATCGACCCTGGTACCTTTCGAGCCTTCCGCGATTGCCATAGCTATTGGACAGGTCAATGATCGCTAGCACCTGCTCGGGGTGATCGCGAACCAAGGGTTCGAGGATCGCAAACGCTTGATCATAAAACTCGCGGGCCTTGGTATAGTTGCGCAGTTGGCGATGACATTCGCCAATGCTCATTAGGAGTTGGCCTATGGCGGACGTATTCGCCAGTGGGTCGGAATGGTTTACGGTTGGGTCCCGGTGGTAGGCTAGCGACTTCTCATAGTAGCTGATTGATTCCTCGGGCTGATTGGCATTGGAAGCCAATAGCCCCAAGTTGAAATTAACCGACGCGGCCACATCGCTCTTTCGCGGCGCGGCGTCTTCGTCATTAATTTTCGCCAGCGTATCCAATGCCCTCTGGAAGATTTTGCGCGCTTCGTCGTCTTTGCCCATGTCGAGATAGATAGCGCCCAAATTATTATCCACTTGGGCCAGGATTTGAAGAAAGTCGTTATTCTGTGGATTCTCGCTAACCTTTCTTTCGATCGCTTGGCGGGCTTTCTCCCATGCCGGGATAACCTTGGCCCGTTGGCCTGTTTTGTAGAGAAGAGAAGCGGTTTCTTCATAAATCTGGAGCATTTGCATGGCAAAACCCGATCCCAACGGATCATGGGTGACCAACTGGTCCATGACCAATTGAGCCCTTTCGCACAACGAAAGAGCTTTGTCGCCGTGGCCGGCCTTGGCCTCGGTTCGAGCCGTTAGATAATAAATCCGGGCAAGCTCCTGGGAATACGAAGCGGCATCCGGATTGTCATGGACCACCTGCTCCTGGAGCTTTTGGGCTTTGTCGAACGCCTGCAACGCAAGCTCCGAGGAATTGCGCTGTTGATGCGCCAGCCCTTCGTTGCAGTAGCAGGTAGCCAAACGCGCCTGAAATTCCGTCGAGCGCGGGTTTTTCTGAAGGAACTTTTCCGTTTCTTCCCGAGCACTCTGGATGGCCTGCAGCGCCTCTTCCCAGTGTTTGGTCTCAAGATTCAGGGTAGCTTGGTTGAAATAAATCGTGCTTAGATCTTTGCTGAGATTCAACTCACCGGGATGCTCCTTCGTGATCATCTCCAAAATCTTCAGAGAACTGGCAAAATTGGCGCCTGCCTCTTTGTATTCTCGGTTTAGCACTTGGGCACCCCCCAAGTTGTAGAGCGTTTCGGCAAGGCTGTGGGCGAACTTGATATTTTCGGAATGGCTTTGCGCCAGTTGCTCTTTGCCCGCCCGAGCTTTTTCAAAGAATGCGATGCTCTTTTTCTGATCTCTGATATCGCGCGAAAGAACGATGCCGATGTCATTTTGAACCGAGACCACGTCATTGGCTTTTTCCGTGGACTGGGGATCGGCTTGGGCCAATTGTTCTCGGATTTCGAGCGCCCGCTCGAGATCGACCAGGCCTTTGGGCCCCGGATCGATTTCGCAGGTTATTCGGCCAAGCTGGTAATAGGCCTCCGCCACGTCGCTGAGAAGGTCCGGATCGTCTTCGTAATCCTCGAGGAACTTCTCGTAATAGGTTCTGGCTTTGCTAAGAAGGATCCGGCGCAGCTCTTGGGTGCCTGGTTCCTTGCGAAGGAGGCGGGGACTTTGGGCCACCTCCGTATAAAACTGCTTGACGGCTTCTCGTTCACTTTTGAAGCGTTGCTCCGCCAGCTTGCGGGCGCCACTCTCGCGGATCCAGGCTGCATCAACGAAAAATAGGCCGGTGCCCAGGGCGATCACACCCACCGCCAAAGCCGCGAACCCACTAGTCACCAGAAGCCGATGCCGCCGCATCCATCTCCTGGCTCGAAGAGAAAACGGCTCGCGCCAGGCGCCAACCGGCTCATCGGCAAGCCAGCGGTTGACATCGTCGGCAAGGTCGCTGGCCAAGCCATAGCGATCTTGGGTCTCATAGGCCATTGCTTTCTTGCGAATGGCTTCCAGCGCGGGTGGAACGTCCCGTCCGATCACAGTGGCCGGGGGAATGAATTGGCCGCGTTTTACTTGCTCCAGAACCTCGGCCGTTGATCCCTTATAGGGGGTGTTGTTAGTCAGCAACTTGTAGAGGATGGCCCCGAGCGCGTAAATGTCCGTCGCGGGTCCGATTTGTTCCACCCGACCGGCCGCTTGCTCGGGCGACATATAGCCCGGGGTTCCGAGCGCCTGGCCGGTCTCTGTCAAAGGATAATCACTTGCCGAATTGGTTCTTTTGTTAACCACCGATGGGTCCTGATCCGGGTCGACACGGAGGCTCTCCTCCGGTTCCGGACTCGCCATACGTTTGGCCAGCCCCCAATCCACCACCCAGGTTTCGCCGAAATCGCCCAGCATTATGTTGGCTGGTTTAAGGTCGCGATGAATTACACCTTTGCTATGCACATAAGCCATCGTTTGGCAAATATCGATGAAGTGCTTGAGGAGGTCGTGAAATTCCAGCGGGGTGGGCTGGCGGTGGTAAGCTTCGATAACCTCCGCGAGGGTTCGACCCTCAATAAACCGCATGGCATAATACGGATGGCCTTCCTCATTTTCCTCAAAGGCGTAAACGGGAATGATGCCAGGGTGCTCGAGCTGGCCGGTAATTTCAGCCTCAGTGATGAACCGCTGCCGCAGATTGGAGTCGTGAAGGCGGTCAGGGCGAATCTCCTTGAGGGCTACCTGCCGCGAGAGCCGATCGTCGTGTGCCAAACTCACCTGGCCCAGACCTCCAACAGCGTGCCGCCGCAAGATTGTAAATTTGCTGCGAGGGCCCTTGCCGACCGAAGCTTGATCCGCGCGCGTTTCGGAAAAAACCTTGGTGGAATCCACGCCGGTTGAAGCATGACCTGCCTGGTCGAGCGATTTGGTAGCATCAAGATCGGCGGAAGGAATTTCGGGAGGCGGAGCGTGGGGCTCCGTGTTGGGCTCTATCATCGTGAACTCTCGCAGGAGATGGTTTATCGCGTCGCGGGCGAGTGTATCAAGTGATGAAGCGTACTACAATAGTTGGCGGATCGAATGGCTAAGGGGCTTTAGCGGTTGAAGAACGACAAACCGGTCTGAATATCATGAAACAAGTTTCACGATTCTTTTGAGAATCGAAGCGATGGTTGAAACGTGCCAGCGCTTCCCTCGGCACGGGTATCCCCGCCTCTTCCAAATGTTTGGCGATCTTCCGAAGCCCTTTGCCCTCGGCACGCAACTGCCTGATGCGATCAATGACCGCCTGCTCCTCGGGATTGTCGATCATCTGGGCCGGATGGTTTGCGATCGAACTAGCCAAAGAAATGGGAGGACTAGCCGTGACAATGGCGGCGACGGTCCGGGGCAACGAGGAAAAATAGTATGCAGCAGCGCACCGGAGGGGTAGAATCACTTTCCTCCTTTCCAGACTCTTTCCCAGGGAGTGTCCCTGTGGGAAAAAATCGACTCGTTGCCTGCGTCAGCGGGCGCCTTACCCTATGGAGGTCGTCGTGCGAAGAATCGCTGCTTCCGTGTTAATTCTCTTGGCAATCGATACCGCCACCCTTGCGGCGGCGGAAAGCTACACTCTTCTCAAGACTGTCCCCGTGCCAGGCGACGGGGGCTGGGATTACTTGACCGTGGACGAGGCAGGCCGCCGTGTTTACATCTCGCACGGCAACCAGGTTGATGTCCTCGACGCCGACTCTTATGAGCTAAAGGGCACGATCCCAGACACCAAGGGCGTTCACGGCATCGCCGTGGCAGCGGATCTTGGGCGCGGTTTCACGAGCAACGGGCGGGCCGACACCGTGACCATCTTCGACCTCAAGAATCTCAAGAACCTAGGCGAGGTGAAGACCGGCAAGAACCCCGACTCCATCATTTACGACCCGTCCACCAAGCAAGTCTTCGCATTTAACGGCGGCGGCAAAAGCGCGACTGTCATCGACGCCGCCGCGGGCAAGGTTGCGGGTACCATTGATTTGGCCGGCCAACCGGAATTTGCCGCCGCTGACGGCGCGGGCAACGTCTTCGTCAACCTGGAGGACAAGAATACGGTCGTCAAGATCGACGCCAAGAATCTGAAGGTGCTGGACCGCTGGCCGCTTGCCCCCGGCGAGACACCCACGGGCATGGCAATGGATCCGAAGTCTAAACGCCTCTTCGTCGGCTGTCGCAACAAGTTTCTGGTCATCGTCGATGCGGACAACGGCAAGGTCGTGGACAAGCAGCCAATCGGGGAGCGCGTGGACGCCACGGCATTCGACCCGGAGACGGGGAATATCTTCAGCTCCTGCGGCGACGGGACCGTGACGGTCGTCCACGCGGACGGCAATGATAAGTACAGCGTAGTGGAGACGATCAAGACCAAGACGGGTTCGAAAACGATGGCCCTGGACCCCAAGACGCACAAGCTGTTCCTAGCTTCGGCGGATTTCAAGGCTGACAAACCGGGCACCCGCCCGACCGTGGTCCCGAAGACCTTCGCGGTCCTGGTGTTCGGTAAGTCGGATAAATGATACTTCACATTTAGAAGGCGCGATCGGAAAAATGAAAGCAGGGCGGGAGTCGGTTGCGTAGATTCCCGCCCATCTTGTTTCTTCCCGATACATTGACCAGGCTTCGGCCGAAATGAAAATAAAAGGTCGCGGCGTTGACGGCGCACGCGCTTATGAATGACCCTGCACCTGGAAATGGACTGAAACCAACAATGACCAGAAGCGCGCCGTTAATATATAACTAGATCCTTCTAATAATTGAAGCAATCGTCGAAGCGTGCCAGCGCTTACCCCGGCACAGGACTCCCGCCTCTTCCAAATGCTTGGCTATCTTCCGGAGCCCGTTCCCCTGAGCCCGCAACTGCCTGATGCGCTCGATGACCGCCTGCTCCTCGGGATGGTCGATCATCAGCGCCGGCCGATCCGTAAACTGACCGGTTTCCTTGTCCTTGACCATGAGTCCGTTGGGATCGGGCATCCTGCCATAGGGGCACCGATCGAGCCGGCCCATGCGGCGCCCTTGCGCCTGATAGTGCCGCATGGCCTTGCTGGTCCGCTCCCGGATCATGGCCAGTTGCATCTCGGCCACACCGGACAGAATCGTAAAGATCAGCTTGGTAATGTGCTTTCCAAGAGGGCTCAAGGTATTGATCCCCTCCGCGACGGCCGCCAGATGCGCCTTGGCTTTGATGAGCCGGTCCCACATCTCCAGGCCCAACCGAGCCTCGCGGGCAAAGCGGGTGATGTCATAGACCACAAACACGGCTTTATGCCGACAAGCGGCTTCCAGAGCGCGCTCGAAGCCTTCCCGGCCCGGATCGTCGCCAGAGACGCCTTCGTCCTTGTCTTCGAGGATGACTTCCCAGCCCATGGCCAGGCAGTAAGCGCGCTGGCGGTCGTGTTGCTTCTGGCAGCTATCGCACTCCGCACCCGGACGTGGGCTGTGCCGAGCATAGAGAATCGCGGTCGTCATGGCTTCCTCCGGTACGAGAAAACCCCGCCTGGGCGGCGGGGGATAGGTACACGCTACCACGTTGGTCAAGTGAGCGGCATTTGCAGGGCGTCCAGCACGATGCCCGACTCTGTTTCCGCCGCCAAGCCGAAGGGCTTACCATTGCCGTACCAGAGAATCTCCACGTCTTCGGCCCCGGCGGTCTTGAACGCCTTGAGCAAGCCCAAGAGCAGATCGACGCCGACCTTAAAGCCGATCCGCGATGGCGTCTTGGGAAGAATGCCGTGGTAGTCGGGATAGCGTCCCTCTACGGCCTGGGTTCGCAACGATTCGTCGCCTTTGGCCATCTTCAAAGCCATAGCCGGGCCTATCGTCGTTTCAATCAAGTTTCCCTTCTGTCTCGGCGAACTGTTTCCAACTCTGGTAATACTGTGGAAGTCGCTGATTCACATTCCACCTGTTCACACCCAGCTTCCGGGCGATCTCCAAGCACGAGTAGCCGGCCAGCCTAGCGTCGATGATGCGCAGGTCGCGCTTAGACCACTGACCACGCCACGCTGCGAAGTCGATGCGAAATGCCACTACGTCGGGAATGTCTTCACTGCGGCCGAGATCGCCGGCATTCAGCTTGTGGCAGCGCAGGCCGAGCTTTCGCTTAGTTGCCGGGCACAATGGATCGACGATGGACCGGCCACGCTTCTGGTTAGTGACTGCCCATCGGGCCATGCGGTGGACTTGAAGGGCAGCACGCGAGCCGATGGAATAGCACAGGTTGACCGGGTCGATGCCGCGTTTTATCAAGGAGTGGAATCGACGCCAGGACAAGGCAATCGCTTCGGCAATGGCGTCATCCTTGTCGTCTTGGTTGTAGTAGCTACGGAAATGCTTGGAGATGATCACCCTAAGACGTGGTAGAGCGGCTTCAAACCGGGCTTGTGCGCTCAGCATACAACTCTCCTCCTCTGACGCGAGGCTCGAAGGAGAGCAAAGGTTCGCAGATTCACGGCACGTTGTTGGGGTGTGGTGACAGGACGATCCGGTGGAGGTTTGAGCCAGGCCATGATGCGGTTCCACTCCTCACGGCGCGCAATCTCTTCGCAGGTCATTGGGGTGACTCCTGAAATGGGAATGGGATTAGAGCGGGGCAGAGATGCCCCAAAGTGGACCTGTATTATCGCATAAACGGCGGCTTATGTCAAACGGCTGGAAGGGGTTTGGGCAAGGAATTCTTTGAAATTGTGCTCGGACCGCGATCTCCACTATAGCCTGAAGCGCCAGCATACTTCGCTGGCACTTCAGCCTCATTTTTGACTTCAATACTTCGCGGAACTAGTCTTGAAAATCGTCCGGGGAGGAGCCCTCCCGGTACGGGATCTTGCTCACAGACCGATTATCTTGGCCGTTCGGTGGCTGATCCGAGTTCCAACTTGCCTTTTTTTAGCCATCCGGTCCATCCGACTACTACCGACAAGTCACCCGTCCCCGTAGAGATTTTCATAGGGGTGAGAGATGCGGCGCCGGATCCCCGAAACTATGAGGCGGTGCTGGAGCAGTCATGGCAATTCCCGGAGGCGCGCGAACCGTTCCCGGGCCGCGGTCCTGATCGATTGCAAAGGGGGCCATGTCCTTGCCCCGCCAGTAGCGGCTCGAGCTATACCAGGATTGTGAACGGATGAGATTCTAGGGCGTGGAAGCTTTCACGCTTCCACCGCGTTCGCTCTGGGAAACGAAGCATACGCCTGAGCCTGAAAATGTGTTTGGTCCAGCTTCGTGCCGAGACTTGCAAGCGGAATACCGCCGGTGCAGCAGACGCGACCGGTCAACAGCGATCCGCGAGACACATAAAAAGAAGGGAAAAAATCTTCCCCATTTCGCGGTGCACCTATTGACTTAGAGGCCATGAAATGGGTTCGGCGGCTGAAGCTGCAATTGCCACGCAATGTCTGGCCAGTTTCCGTCCCGCATGAACGGCGCACAATTACGGTGCGACGGTCAACGTCGTAGATTCCGCGTCCAGCTGAATCGGTTTTCCGTCAGGCGGTAGTAGGGTCAACAAGGAGACGATGGTGTATTGGCCCGCGCTTTGTCCAGGCACATCTTGGGATGTTGGGGACCAGCCGAAATCTGGGCCGAATTGCGGCGTGACCGGCCAAACCAGCACGGATTTTGACACAACTTCGCCCGCAGGCGACAAAAAGTCGATCCCAAAGAGAATGTCATAGGTACCGGGTTTGCTGTCCTTCGGAATGTGCACTTGAAGGGCATCGGCTATGCTAAACGGCCGGTTTGCCTTCGGATTCGGGGGAAACGCCACTGGACCATGAAGGCTACCGCTAATAGGGTCACTCGCCGCGTAAGATTTCCTCTCCGCCTTCGCCTGCTTGAGCAATTCATGGAGCGAAGCGGCAGAACTTATAAGGTCATTTTGCAGTTTGTCGATGCGGGCAATGTTCGTGCTCATGCAATGTCCTCCGAATAAAGAAAGAAAGCGGTAACGGATCGTTCTATGCCGTTTTCTGTCCGAAGCCGCCGAAAAAACAAGATAAGCTGCCGGGCCGGCTGAGCGGGCGTTAAATCCTGGAAAGCCGTGATGCCGGCCCGGTCAACTTCATCGCCTTTGTTCGGCTTTGAAACCTCGCATTCCGCCTGCCAAAACATGGAACCGCGAAAAACCAGAATGGCGGCCCCGGTCAGCATCTGCCGCTTGATACTTATCATAGCCTCCGAAGGGACGAGTGGGAGCCCGTCCCAGGAGTAAGAGATCAAGGGGCTAACCTTGTCTCAGCCGTGGCATTTTCAGGGGCGGACGTGCCTTTATCGTCCTTGAGGCTGTTTACTTTGTTTTCTCTTCTGGCAACCTCCACAATTTGATCTCACCTGGCTTGGCTGGCTCGCCTTTTTTATTCATTTCTCCGCCTCCTGAAGCCAGGAATTTTCCATCGGGGCTGAATGCCAAAGCCCGGACACAGGTGGAATGGCCTTTGAAGACCGCGAAGTTCTTGCTGGTCTCCATGTCCCATAGCTTGATGGTGTTGTCCAAGCTACCTGAGGCTAGCGTCCTACCATCGGGGCTGAACGCTAGTACATAGATAGGGGCCGTATGCCCTTTGAATGTTTTTGTGTTTGTGCCGGTCGCGGCATCTAGTAGCCGGATGGTATAGGTCGTAGGTCCGTTGGATGCTTCCGAACCTTGCACGGCAAACGTCTTGCCATCTGGACTCAGAGAAAGCGCTTTGACTGCGACCAAGAAGCCTACTCCGTAGCCATGGTGTTTGGTTGTCTTCACGTCCCAGAGCACAAGATTGCCTTCTTCTCCCCCCGAAACGAGAGTTTTGCCATCTGGGGTAAATAACACGGAAAATACCGCGCCATCATGTCCCCCAGCGAGGGTCGCGGTGTTTTTACCAGTGGCTACATCCCACAGTTTGATAGCTCCTGGGCTAAGGGGTTTTGGAGGGGTCATGGGTTCACCTCCTCCTGAGGCCAGGATTTTACCGTTTGGACTAAACGCCACCGAGAAGACGATTCCATCGTGGCCTTTGAGAGTTGCCGTTTTCTTGCCAGTGTTTACATCCCAAAGTTGTGCGGACATATCTCCGCACCCCGTCGCTAACTTCTTGCCATCCGGACTGAACTCAACGGAATTGACCCAATCCTTGTGTCTGAGAATGTTAGAGTTTTTTCCCGTTGTCACATCCCAAAGCTTCGCTGTTAGATCATTGCTCCCTGACGCAAGCGTCTTGCCGTCCGGGCTGAAGGAAAGAGACGTTACCATGCTGTGCCCCGTTAATCTCGCCGTATTGCCCCTTGTCTTCACATCCCAAAGCCTGATAGTGTTGTCGACACACCCCGATGCTAGAGTTTTGCCGTCTGAATTGAATGCAACACTGAGGATTGGCACGTCGCTTATCAAAGTGGCGGTATTTTTTTCACTGGCAACGTCCCACAGCAGGACTTGGCCATGTTCAAAGGGTTTTGCGAGTTCAACACTCCCTGAGGCCAGGGTTTTTCGATCTGCGCTAAACGCTACCGTAAAGACGGGCTCGGTGTTGCCCAGCAGAGTTGCAAGCTTCTTGCCCGTGATTGTGTCCCAGAGTTGGATCGTTTTGTCGCGACTACCCGACACCACCTTCTTACCATCCGGGCAAAAAGCTACGGTTAGAACAAAATCGGTGTGGCCTCTTAGTACGGCAGTGTTTTCGCCGCTTGGGACTGTCCATAAACGGACAGTCTGATCTACCCCGCCAGAAACCAAGGTCTTGCTGTCCGGGCTAAATGCGACGCTAGTTAATGCACCTTGGTGTCCTTTGCAGGTGGCGAGTTCCTTGCCTGTGGCCACTTCCCACAGCTTGATAGTCTGATCGGAACTTCCCGAGGCAATGAGTTTGCCGTCCGGACTAATCGCTACGGAGTTTACAATGCCGGAGTGACCTTTTAGGGTGTTTAAGTTCTTCCCGCGAGCCACATCCCACAGCTTGATAGTCTTGTCATCACTGGCTGAAGCAACCGTCTTTCCATCCGAACTAAAACTTACCGATCTGACAGGCAAAGTATGCCCCGTGAAGGTGGTTATATTGTTGTATGTTGTCACGTCCCATAGCTTGATCGTGTGGTCAATACTCCCCGAAGCCAGAGTCTTACCGTCGGCACTAAATGCCACCGACGAAACCGCCTCGGTGTGACCCCGTCCAATAGTTCGCAGCAATTCTCCTTCGTGGGAGAACGAAAGGGAAGCAAGCAGAGTGAGCAGTAGCATGCTTGGCGCCCCAACTCCCAGAAAGGAAATCCTGATATTCCTAAACATGGTATTTCTCCTCACGATTATGTGGAGACTCGAAAGTTGTCAAATCAAGGGATTCCAAAAACTTTTTGTTGGGCTTCGCACCAATGGAGTCTGGCACGGTTGCGGCTGCCATTTGTCTCGCCAGGCTCGATCGTAGGACCTCATGGAGCGAGAAATAAGCAATTTGAAACTTGGTACTGCGGAGGTCCTCGAGAGGCGTCGGGTCTGACCTAAAAAGGTGGGCTAGGGCAAGTGCAGTTAGACCGATTGCAGCGATGACTGCGGCTTGGATGGCGCAGGTATTGCGAATAATTTGGTCGAGAGTCACACTATCACTCCTGTACGCTGACCTAGTTACTCCAAAAATGTCGGTTCAAATAACCGACTGGCTGAAGCGAGCATGGCAACCTGCGACGCCATAGTTCTCAAGGAGGCGACGGGTGCTAATCGTGTTCCCCGGCGCTGCTTGCTGAGGCATGCAGGGATAAGAAGCCGCGTAACCGCTGCCGAGTGCAGGGCTAAACATTTCGAAAAGTGAGTTGATTCTTCCGACCTTAAAGCTTGAGCTTCTTGATCACTTGGTTGACCTGGTAACGGGCTGCGTTTTGCTCTCCCGCGTCCCAAAGCTGTTCCGCGCTGCATAGCCAGTTATGGGCAAAACTGAACTCATCGGTGTTCAGCGGCAACGATTCCACCAGCCGGTGCAGCTTCCTAAAACCCAAGGCCGCCTCGGTCACGGAAAGTTCGGACCGCTTGAAGAGGGCCAAAAGGATGGCCGCGGTGAAATTCTGACCTGATGTAAGAGATGCCATGCTTGTTCTCCGTTTAGAGTAACCTTTTAGGAATCGCGGAAACGGACTATCCGTTGCAACTTTCGGTTCCGATTACCTGGCGGCGACTTCCGACGGTGTCTTGAGATGCTTTTCCAGAAACGCCAGCGTGCGACGGATGGCGTCCTCCTTGGCAGGTCCTTGAAAGCCGTGGCCCTGGTCGGCGTACAGGTGGATCTCGTAAATCCGCCCTTTCTCGTTGAGGCGTTTTGCGAGGTCGTGCGCTTCCTGGACCGGAACCGTTTGGTCGGGTTCTCCGTGCAGGATCAATGCGGGCGGCATTTGTTCGGCGCCCTTGCGAAACTGGCTGGGAAGGGCGCCGTAAAAGTCCACCACGGCAGCAATCTTGGGCGCCTTCTCCGCAGGCGCCACCGACAGGGCGAGGTATGCGCCCAGGGAGTGGCCGACCAGCGCGATATGCTCGTCGTCGACGTTCTCCAGACCGGCTGCAAACTGAACGGCATGAGAGACGGTCGCCATTAAGCCGAAGAAGAGACCCTTAATCTTCACGGGGTCCGTCTCTTGCTCGATGCCAAAGCGGTCAAAGTAATGGACCAGCAACACAACGTACCCATTCCGCGCACATAGCCGTGCCGCCTCGCGGTATTCCTCGACGTGCTTCTTCACCCCGTCCGCCCCGGGCAGCAAAAGGACCGCCGGATGTTTGCCGAATGTGTCCGGCTGGTAGCGGTCGACGCGAATGGTGTGGCCGTCGTTGTAAAAGGCATCCGCCGACTCGCGGATGGGCGGAGGCATTGGCGCCTCAATAGGGGCCGCCGGCTGCGACGGCTCAGCGAGGAAACAGCCTCCTATGCAGGTGAGGGCGATCAGGTCGGCCAAAACGGTGCTCGTAAGGTTGTGCACGACGACCTTTCGGGTGAAATAGAACGGTCCGCCAAATCTTTGAAACATCGGTCGATCTCCCTCGGGGTCGGAAAAATAATAAACGGAGCATCTCTGGACCGAGTACCGGCTCGGGTCTGGCAAAGCCATACAGGTATTGCACTAAGGAACGGGAGCGATGAAGGAACAGGAAGAAATAGGGACGAAGCCTTTTAAAAGAGCTGCAGTCCCGCGCTACTGCCAGAACGTCTTCGCCTGAATCGCTTGTTGGCCCACTCCTATTTCAATCGCGTCGTGAGCTGCAACCTTGCCCTCCTGCTCCTGCCCTACGAGGGGCAGGAGCCCATCTGGCGCTCCACTCTCAGGGACAGAGAGCAGGCGGTGACAAGTGGGCGACCTGTCGCAGTGCGAACGAGACGGCGAACCGCTCGCCGGTGGGCCAAAACTAGGACCCGCGGCGGAGTTTCTCCTACGGAATAGGTCAAATCTTGGCTTTTCGAAACAAGAACTAGGCCACCGGAGAAAAAGAACTTTCCGGTAATGCCCAGCCAGGATTGTGGCTGCTTTCGCGGCTCCGCCTCTCAAACGATTTTGAAGCCGCCGTCGCGCAGTTTCTTGAACACTCTGCTGCGGCGAACGCGGAGTACGTCGGCGTCTAGCCCCAGGATGCGGGCAGCTTCCACGTTGCTGTTCCCTACCAGATACAGTCTTAGGAGGCGGCGATCGTCGTCGTCCAATTCGGCGAGCAGGACTTGAATCTGCTCGGCCCGTTCAACGTGTGAGGTGGGATCGCTCACGGCTCGGCTGCGATCCGTCAATAATTGTTGGAGTTCGAGATAGTCCCTCTCGCGTTTCACGCGCTCCCAGCGACGCGCTGCCTTGCGCTTCACCATAGTCACGGTTAAGGCGATCAAATCCGCCGGGCTCCTGATTGAAAACTTGTTCCCTCGAAGACCGACCATCAGGCTGCGGTGGACCGACTGAACCAGGTCCATCGAATCGAGCCAGGCACGCATGGCGGGACAGATCTTACCGTGTGCGACGCTCCGAATCCTGTCCTCGTACTGCTCGGCCAGTTGGGTTAGGGCGACATTATCGCCTTGGCGTGCTCGTGCGAGCAGGTCGGAGAAGTCTTGTTCTGGCATGGTGTCCCGCTTGGGTGAAAAGGTCAACATTGTCAGTTCCCTTCGTTCAGTCTAAGGGCGCTTGGAAAACGACACAAGAAAACCATTCGTGTTACGCTGGCCCGGGAGTTGATTTCCTAAAGTTCAAAGGTAAGCGATCAGAACTACTTCATTCCCGGACGTCTCCTCACAACCTAATGGTTCAAACGGGGACATTTCGAAACAGAAAACGAATCTTTTTTCCAAAAAGGATTTCTCCGGGCCAAATTCATCGCGCGATTCCTGTTACGAAATAGTCTTGTCGCGGGATTAACTGGATAGACCGCCCGCAACAAAGTTGCCAGGCGGTGAGCGTCGCTCTCGATTCAGCTAGGAACCCGAGGAACGAACCGTGCTCGCACCTGCCCGCTGGTTACTGGGCTCCTTCAAAAAGCGGCAGTCGCCGTCCGCAGGTCAATCCTTTTCTTGCTGCTTCAATTCTGTTGATTTCTCCTCCCAATGTGACTACATTGACGTGGCTCCATCTTTTTTCGCAAATGTTCCGTTTCATCATTCTCGTCACTCTCGTCTGGCTTTGCCGGGCGTCGAGAGACTTTTGACCCCTCATTCTGTAGGGGGTTCGCCTGTGCGTGCCGCCGGCGTTCAGACCAATGACCTGGAAAAGCGATTTCGGCAAGCGATGGCCGAACTGGAGCAGCGTCTACTTGCGGGTGAACCCTGTCGTGCCGAGAGTTTTTTCGAGGCCGACCCCGCTCTAGCGGCCGATACAAACCGCGCCCTCGATCTCATCTTCCATGAATACACCCTGCGCGGCGAACTCGGACAAAGGCCGGCTCGCGAGGAGTATTACCAACGGTTTCCGCAGTGGCGTAATGAGCTTCAACATCTGTTCGATGTCGAGGATAGTCTCGGTACCGATCCCCTTTTCAAAATGCGCATCGAGGGTGGCCCTGAATCGCGACTCGAGCACTATCAAATAATCAAGGTGATCGGAAATGGCCCCTTGGGGAGAGTGTGCAAGGTTCGCCAGCTAAGCAACGGCAGCGTGGCTGCTCTGAAGACGCTTTCCTCCGAGAACACCCCGGACGTCGATCGATTTCGCATGGGCGTCAAGGAGCAGGCCGATCTGAAACATCCAAATATTGTGCAGGTCTTTGACATAGGCGTGGCGCAAGACGGCTCGCCCTGCTTTTCCATGGAATTCGCGGAGGGCGGCAACCTCGAAGAAAGGATCCATGGCAAGCCCCAGCCGGCCGAGGAGGCGGCCCGCCTTGTGCGAACGCTCGCCGAGGCGATGGAGTACGCCCACCGCGCGGGAGTCGTTCATCGAGACTTAAAGCCGGCCAACGTCGTCTTGACGGCGGACGATGTAGCCAAGGTCACGGACTTCGGTCTGGCCAAACGCCTGGATACCGAAGGGAGCAGGACGCCTACGGGCGAGATTCTGGGAACACCCCCGTACATGGCGCCAGAACAGGCCGCGGGGCGGGCTCGGGAGATAGGCCCGCACAGCGACGTGTACTCCCTGGGCGCAATACTCTACGAGATGCTGACCGGTCGGCCACCGTTCCAGGGAAAGACGCTCGTGGAGACGCTCCAGAAGGTTCTAACCAAACGTCCTATCCGGCCGCGCAAGATCGAATCGCGCGTGCCTCGCGCCCTGGAATCCATTTGCCTAAAATGCCTGGAGAAGAAACCGCGACGGCGCTACGGCTCGGCGCAGGAACTGGCGGGTGACCTGGGGAGGTGGCTGAGCGGCGAGCGCCCGTCGGCGCACAGTTGGTTCGCACTGCTCGACCGAACTCTGCGTCGCCACGCGCTCGCAGCCACGGCCACATTGCTATTCGTATGTGCGGCTGTCGTCGTTCCGATGGTTATCTACCTCTCGCACCCGGACCGCATTCAGGAATGGGTTCAAAGAGAGCTGGAGCAAGGGAGGCCGGTTACGCTAATGGGGGAATCAGGTCGACCTCTCTGGTCCCAGTGGCGTACAGCTAAGGGGGACGTACGCGATTTTCTGAGTCCGGATGGCTACTTTACCGTGGAAAACACGGCTCGCTTCGAACCTGGGCTACTGGAACTAATCACGGACCCAAAGCGGCAGAGCTATCGCATGTCGGTAATGGTGCGGCACAATCTCACGGCCCAGGAACAAGGCAAAGTGGGGGTGTACTTCGCCTATAGCAGAGATGAAACTTTTCAGGGCTCTGAACACTTCTTCTGCACCCTGGAATTCAATGATGCTCACGATTTGGCCAACTCGCAATTAAAGGCCCCGGGTAACATGCTGCTATTCAACTTGCGAGGTTTCCCCGACACTAACTCACAGCAAATTAGCCATGCTCTTTGGGCACATTACTTCCCTCATGTCCCCATGGCCCGTGGCTCAGAGCCCTGGCATCGGCTCGTCCTGGAAGCTACGCCAAAGCAGGTCCGCACCTTTTGGGACAATGTGCCCGCAGTAACCCTCACTCGCAGCGAGCTCGATCAAGCGCGCCATGCAATGCTTGCCGATCAGGCCGGCGAAAAGGTTGCTCCGTTTGCTGTCCAATCGGCCCTTGGACTGTACCTCTTTCAAGCTTCAGCATCGTTTCAAGGTATTACTATTGAACCTCTTGGTGAGACCGACTGATCGGACTTGGGGCTTGCATAGCCAAGAGGCTAGCCGTACAGGTCCCCCGCGCTTTCAACAGGGGTATTGGCGGTCAGCATTGCTTTCAATTTGTCTATTCTTTGAATATGGCTTTGATTTCGCATATCGTCCTGCTTACTCTTCAGTAGTCTCTGGCAATTCACCAGTTATCCGGAGGTAACTCACATGCAAGAGCGAAGAAGATTCCTTTCCGCAGCCGGGGCTGTCCTATTGGGTTCATTCTTACCTGCAACAGGTTGGGCCAGGGGATTCAGGAGATCCCGATGTGAACGCGGTGTACCGACCGAGCTTCAGGAAGCGAAAGCTCTAACGTTAGCGCATCCTCTGACGATAGAGCATCCTCTGACGATAGGTATGTACGTGTTTGTGAAAGGAGAAGGTAAGGAACGAGGGCTCTCTATCGTTTTTCCCAATCCGAACTGCAATGGTCATGTAGGTAACGCCTTCACTTGCGCGGGGTATGTATCACCAGCGGGCACTCCTGTCACATGCGGGCTCTATGATTACCCGGCGGGCACAACACTGCTCTACCCCGGGAGTTGCACGACCGGCAAGACGACCTGGAATTGCCACTTTAGTTTGCCGACAAGTGTCACGGCCGGCACCAAGTTCATTCTGAAAGCGTCAACGATATACGATAAAACGCAAGAATGCGTCATGATTTGACCGGGGCGATTTTCAGCATTTTCACGGAAAGGAAGATTTGGACGGGCCGCGCCCAGGTTGTTGGGGCCGGCTTTGTGAACGACTCTGCATCGCCGACAATACGGTGATCCCGGCGAATACCAAGAAGTCAAGTGGCCGAACGCGCCGGATCAGTTGCTTGGCCGGCTCGCTTGACAGAGAAGCGCCGGAACGCCGTCAGGCCGGCCCGTGCAACTGCGTCCGTTTGTTCGGTCCCTTCTATTCAGAAAACATCGGAGGCATGGTAACCAAGTCGATTACCGGTCCAACTGACGCCATCGCTCGAACGAGTTCGGCAAGTTGTTTCGAATCCATTTTCAGTTTCGATGTCGAGTGGGCCGACCAAGTAGCTATTGTTCAGTTTCGCTCGCGGCAAACTTACTTTAAGAAAGGAATACATAAGCTCATGGCTGTTTCATTTGCTCGCGCCATTCTGCCATTGTTTCGCCTAATTGACATTCAACATATGGGGCTGCGCGGGGTTCATTTGGACCAATACCCCTACATGTCGGACTCGGCCGGCGACGGCACCTACGCCGATCACGCGCACGCCCGCGCTGTGTACTGCTATCTCACGGGGGATTGCACGCCGCGCATGCCCCCCGGCGGCCCGTTCTGGTCGACGGTGCAGTTGCAACTATACAATCAGTGGATGACGGATGGTTTTCAAGCTTGATGGCAGCACAACATCGGTGTGAGGACTCGATCCAGTACGGGACGTCCTTTTTTTTCGCAAAGGCGAAAGGACTTGCCATGTCCATTCAAGGGTTGATGAAAGTTCCAGCGGAAGAACGCGATGTGCAATGGTTGGCGTACAGTCTGCAAGAGGCTATCCAGTTGGAATGGGCTACTATCCCGCCCTACCTATGCGCTTGTTGGTCAATCAAGACCGGCGTCGGGATCCCGCCACTGACCGTCGAAATGCGGAGCACGATCCAGAGCATCGTGATCCAGGAAATGCTGCACATGGGATTGGCTTGCAACATGCTGGCGAGCATCGGTGGGAGTCCGAACATTTGCTCGGAGAACTTCACGCCGAAGTACCCCTGCGAGTTGCCAGGCCACGTGCATGAGGGCTTGGTCATCGGCCTGGCGGGCCTTTCCAGGGATGAACCGGGCAATAAAGACCAGGTCTACAAGTTCATGCAGATCGAATCGCCAGAGGATCCGCTCGCATTCCGGAATGACGAGGGCTTCTGCACGATCGGCGAATTCTACGAAGACGTGAGTCTGGTATTCGACCAAGTGAATCCGAAGCTCGAGCCCAATCAGCAATTGACGAACGATCTAATGAGTGACCTGGTGATTGTCCGAAGCGTAGCGGACGCGAAGGCATCAATTGACCTGATCAAGCGGCAGGGCGAGGGAACTTCGTCGTCCCCATTCGTCGATGGCAATACAAGGGAAATCGCGCCTGCCCATGAATTGGCCCACTATTACCGCTTCGGTGAGATTCACGCCGAGCGCCGACTTCAGCTGGACTTGACGGTCCCGACTGGCTGGTCATTCACGGGCGATTGCTTTCCTTTTCCCGATGCGAAAGATCTCTTTCTCATGGCGGAGGTCCCACCCGGCGGTTATCCGGAGTCCGACGAGTTCGACCTCGCGTATACCAAGGTTCTCAGACTGCTCCACGACGGCTGGGCGCAGGGGGATGGGAGTAAGCTTGGCGACGCGATTCAGACCATGGACGGAGATCTGACCTCCGCGGCCATCGCACTCCTCAAGGCGGGCATTCGAACTGGCTCCAATCAGGCCATCAAGGGGCCGGATTTCCGATTCTTACAGCCCTAATAATCGCGTGCATTCCTTGCAGCCTACCTTGCACAACTGCAAGCACGAGCAGCAGTGGAAATGGGACACGGCCACTAAGCTCACGGGAAGGAGAACAGATGGTCGCAAAGCAAAATTCACGCGACTATGCAGCTTTCCTGCGCCGGGTGCCATGCCTACGCCATGCCGTGGGAGGGCATACGGAACGAATCCGGGGCGAGTCTTACTTCCCTAGGATACCCTAGCCAAGATTCCGTCTGAAAGCGCCATTGTGGCTTTCGATCCGTCAAAGCGTCGCCGGAGCCGGGGGTCAAGCTGGAGCTGCCGGAACTGGAGCTTGAGCAGCGGCCGGTAGCGGTCCCATGACCAATCGTCAGCCTGGGCCATTGCAGCCTCTAGATAAGAGACGGAAACGGTTGGCAAATTCCCCGCGCGAATCCAAAAATAGAAAGGTTAGTCACCTATTATTGCCCAGGGCAGAAAGCGACCGCAAGAAGAATTAGTAATCGGCGTGGGGTTAAGGCACCAGGCTCTTGAACCTGAACCGCGCGAATTGCGCGCAATTCAACAAATCCGATTCAACCGGGCGGCAGGCGCTCAAGTGGGCGCGGTGCGCAGCACATGGGACGTGGGGGATTAGACGTGATGGATGGTGCGGAGGATGGAAATGAATTGTGCGCAATTTACGAAAAACCCTGCGTACCTTTCGGCTCACGGGGCAACGGTCGGCCGTGCATGCGATGAATTTTGAATTGCGCGCAATTCACAAAAACTACGCATTCCTTTCGGCATACAGGACAATTGGCACTAGGTGCGTACGGTGTACGGGACGTGGTAGTGTGATGGATTTTGAATTGCGCGCAATTCAAAAACCCCGTACAGGCCGCCTTGCCTGTACGGGGTTCGCACACGGCTAGGCCACGGCAGCCAAGCCGTTGTCGGCATGTTCCGGGGTGGCCACGCCACGGGACAGAATCACCAGCGCGGCATCAATCGCCCGGTGAGCCCGCTTGCTCAAGGCCGGATGCCCCTTGATGCCCTCTAGGATACTCTCCACGAGGTCGTCCGGTTCCTCGCTACCGGCCACGCGGTCGTAGATGAACGCAGGCACGTCGTCGATGCCCGCCCCCTTGGGCAGCTTGCTGCTGGGCTTGGCAGGCTCCGTTTCCCGCTCCACCAGCTTGGCCGCTGCCTTGTCCGCCTCCGCCTGGGCCTTGCGTGCCTCCGCCTGGGCATTCTGGTTGTCCGGTTGCTCCTGGGCCAGCTTGGCCAGTTCCGTGGCCCGCTCCGCCTTGTACGTGGCCACCAGCTTGTTGACGCTGCTCTCCGCCACCGTGCCCGGTGCCGCACTGTCCAGCATCTCCACCCACAAGGCCTTGGCCCGCTCCGCCGTGGCCGGCATAAGCTGCCAGTGCTCATCCCGCCGTGCCTCATCCCGCTCCACCAGCGGGGCAAAGGCCATGATAACCCGGATACTGGGCTTGGCCCCCTTGCCACGGCCACTAACCACATTACGCCCCGTGGCCTCACTCAGCACGTCATACGTGGCCGCATGGCGGATCAGGCTGTCAATCCGTTGCGGTCGTACCACGTCGGGGCTATGGAGCTGTAACTCTCCTACCAGCGTAGCCACCCCAGCGGCACGCTTGTAGTTGTCGCCTTGG
>Ga0185299_10001210_pt1 | contig 53746 bp, 52 predicted proteins | sample PaiPotPPA55metaG_FD_128002 | JGI IMG/M metagenome (GOLD analysis project Ga0185299, IMG submission 128002) | Iron sulfur acid spring bacterial and archeal communities from Banff, Canada, to study Microbial Dark Matter (Phase II) - Paint Pots PPA... ... | reverse complement strand
CTCAGCCTCCCCAAACCTTTTCTGCCCCATGTAGAAGTTGGTCAGCGCCGCCAGAGCGTCTGCTGACTCTGGGGCGACCGCCAATGCCTGCTGATATTCTCTCTCTGCCTCAACAGGATATTGTTGTTTCTCCAGCAGGGAAGCGGCGAGCAAGTGCGGCTCGGGATCTTTTGCGTCCAGGAGCGCCGCCTGCTGAAAAGCCTCCGTCGCGTCGCCGGGTTTGCTGGTGGCGAGAAGACTTCCCAAAGCCATCCAGGCGCGTTTACTGCTCTGCGCGGAACCCGATGCCGGCTTCAGGTTTGTTGCCGCGCGCAGAAATTGCTCCGCATCCGGCTGCCCCGCCGCCGCCAGCGCCAGCCCCAGGTTGAGATTCGATTCAAACAGGTTGGGTTTGGCCGCAACCGACTTGCGGTAGGCCGCGATCGCCTCGCCGCTCTTGCCCATACCGTGATACACAAAACCCAAGTCGTACCACGCCGAATAATTTTCGCGATGGTCTTCGAGATACTCCTTCAGCAGCGGCTCGGCGCTGGCATAATCCTGTTTATCAATATCGGTTTCAGCCTCGGCAAGTTTTACAGCGGCGGGATCCGTTTCTTCAACCCGGTGGTGGCGGACAGTCGCGTGGTCCTGAGCCCAGGCCGCAATTGAAACCGCTCCGGCAAATGCAACCAACGTCAGACGCAGAGCCAGCCCGAGGTGTGGCCAACTCATCGCCTTAGGGTCGCGCTTCATCTGTGCCCATTGGAACGCGAGACTCCGTTCTCTTCCAACACCCGGGCCAAAAACTGGCCGGTATAAGAATCTGCCAGCCCGGCAATTTTCTCCGGAGGCCCCTGTCCCACAATGTATCCGCCACGTTCGCCGCCTTCCGGGCCCACATCAATCACCCAATCCGCGGTCTTAATCACTTCCAGATTATGCTCAATAACCAGGATAGAGCCCCCTGCTTCAATTAGACGGCGAAACGCAGCCAATAGTTTACTGATGTCGTCGAAGTGCAGCCCCGTAGTCGGCTCGTCAAATAGATAGAGCACGCGCCGCCGTCGCGATGCCTCTTTCGCCCGCGCCGCGGCTGCTGGCTGCAAGTGCGCCGCAAGCTTCACCCGTTGCGCCTCTCCGCCCGAGAGCGTGGTCGCCGATTGCCCCAGCCGCAAATATCCCAACCCAACTTCATCCAGTACTCTAAGTTTGTCCGCTACCTTGGGCGAATTGGCAAAATGATGCATCGCTTCGTGCACCGTCATTTGCAGCACTTCGTGGATATTCTTCCCGCGATACCGGACTTCCAACACTTCGGGCTTAAAGCGTTGTCCTTTGCACTCTTCGCACACCAGCTCCACGTCCGCGAGAAACTGCATTTCCACCACCACCACTCCGTCTCCCTGGCAGGTCTCGCAGCGCCCCCCCGGCACGTTGAATGAAAAATGTCCCGCCGCAAATCCGCGCTTCTGAGCTTCAGGCGTCGATGCAAATAGGTCGCGTATCCCGTCAAACGCCTTGATATAGGTCACCGGATTTGATCGCGGCGTACGCCCAATCGGCGATTGGTCCACCAGCACAACTTCATCCACCCACTCCCCGCCTTCTATCTCCAGAGGGTGTCCCATTTCTCGCGCAGCTTGCGAGAAGTGCGGCTTTTCGTCAGTCTGCGCTTTGACCGCTGTCAGCCCCTTGTACAACACATCGTGCAGGAGAGTTGATTTCCCCGATCCCGAAACTCCCGTGATCGCCACCAGCATTCCCAGCGGTATGCTGACTTCAATATTTTTCAGATTGTGCTTCCGGGCCCCGCGAATCGTAATCTGCTGGCGCCCCGGTTTGCGCCGGTTGCCCGGAATTTGGATGTGTAGTTCGTTCGCGAGATATCGGCCAGTCAACGAGCCCGGCGTCCTCAGGACCTCCTCATAAGTGCCGTCAGCGATGATCTTGCCGCCATGTTCCCCCGCCCCCGGCCCCAGATCGAGAATGCGGTCGCTGGCCCGCATCACTTCCGGATCGTGCTCCACCACCAGCACTGTATTCCCCAGATCGCGCAGGCCGTGCAGAATCCCGATCAGCCGGTGTGTGTCGCGGCTGTGCAAACCAATAGAAGGCTCGTCGAGAACATAAAGCGTCCCCACCAGCTTCGATCCCAGTGAAGTCGCTAGTTGAATTCGCTGCGCCTCGCCACCAGAAAGCGTGGAAGTAAGCCGATCCAGCATCAGGTATTCGAGCCCGACATCATTGAGGAACCGCAATCGCGACCGAATCTCGTCCAGAAGCCTGTCCGCAACATCCAACTCCTTTGAAGTCAAACCGGGTGCCCTATCCGTCTCGGTTTTCGAAGCGGGGCCGGGTGCCCCATCCTTTCGCCTGCCGAGGCGGGAAAGAGTGGGCGGCAGCGCCGCCGCCCCGTCGTCCCGTGCTTCAGAGACAGGAGCCGGAGCCTCCGCAATCAGATCAAAAAACTCCCCCGCATCCTCCACCGTCATCGCGCAAACTTCGCAAATGTTCTTGCCCGCAATCCGCACTTGCTGGGCTTCCTGACGCAGCCGCGCCCCGCCACACACGGAGCACAGCGAGTACCCCCGATACCGGCTCAGAAACACACGCACATGCAGCTTGTACTTCTTGCGCTCCAGATAACGAAAGAATCCGCGCACTCCCAGAAACTTCTGCTCGCCATCCATCACCAGCCGCTGCTGTTCCGGCTCCAGTTCCGACCAGGGAAGGTCGAGTGGAATGTCTTTCTCCCGCGCAAAACGCTTCAGCTCAGTAAACAGTCCCCGATACTTCGGCTTCGTCCAGGGCTCGATGGCGCCTTCATTCAAAGTTTTTGATGGATCAGGAATTACCAGATTGAGATCGAAGTCGATGGTATTTCCGAACCCCTGGCACCGCGGACAAGCTCCAAACGGATTGTTAAACGAAAACAGCCTCGGCTCCGGTTCCTCATAGCGAATGCCGCAGTTCCTGCACTCAAACCGCTGCGAAAACCGCATCTGCCGCGAAGCTTGACCCTCACGCGCCGCCGTCTCAAAAATAACTTCGCCACTCTCACGAAAACTAATCTCCGCCGCATCCACAATCCGCGCCCGCGCGTCTGCAGAAACCGCCAGACGGTCCACCAGCACAAATACCGGCTCTGCAAAGTCAATCTCCAGCAACGACTCTGGAGTCGAGAACTCGAAAATCTCCCCCCGCTGAAACAGCCGGTTAAACCCTCGCTGCCGCAGCTCAAACAGCCGCGTCTTGATCGCATCCGAAAGACTCTCGTCCGCAGTAGCCGCTTTCGAGGCCCTCGCCGGTTCTTCCGACACCGCCTTTGCCGTCTTCCGTCCCCTTTTCAACCCTGTCATTCTGTCAAGCGGAGTCGAGGAACCTGCTTTTTGCTTGCGACCACCACCACCTTCGCCAGCCTCCCCCGCCACCAGCGGGAAAAACACATTCAGCCGCGTCCCCTCCCCCAACTCCAGCACTCGTTCCGCCACCTCGTCCACGGTATCTTTCTTAACTTCAGATCCGCACTGCGCGCAGTAAGTCCTTCCCACACGCGCAAACAGCAACCGCAGATAGTCATAAATCTCAGTCGCCGTCCCCACCGTTGACCGCGGACTCCGCGTAGTGTTCTTCTGCCGAATCGCAACCGCCGGAGCAATCCCCTCAATGTGGTCCACATCCGGCTTTTCAATGCGCTCCAAAAACTGCCGCGCATACGCCGACAGCGACTCCACATACCGGCGCTGCCCCTCCGCATAAATCGTGTCAAAAGCAAGCGAGGATTTCCCCGATCCCGAAACTCCTGTCACCACGGTCAGCGCGTTATGCAGAATCTCAAAATCAATATTCTTGAGATTGTGTACCCGCGCTCCACGCACGAGAATGCTGTCGTTAGAGGTCAATCGAGAATTCGACGTTGAGTTCGCTGCAGACATCAGCATGGACTTAGATGTGGATTCCAATGTGGAATCAAAAACACTCACGTAGCCCCGGACGCCCCAATGGCAGACAATTTCCGCGATTATGCCCCCACAGACGCGTCCAGAAGCCCTACCGAATCTTTCTATTATAAGGCCGGGATTATGTGAATTAGCGTGGTTAGAACCCAGGGTTATAATCACGACGATCATGACCCTCGCTCCGCGCACAAAACTGGGGCCTTATGAGATCGTCTCGCCGCTGGGCGCGGGCGGTATGGGCGAGGTCTATCGTGCCCGCGACGAGAGCTTGGACCGCGAAGTTGCCATCAAGGTGCTGCCGAAAGACTTGGCGTCCGATCAAGATCGACTGCGACGTTTCGAGCAGGAAGCGCGGGCTGCGGCGGCGCTCAATCACCCGAACATTCTGGCGGTTTATGGCTTCAGTACGACTGAGGAACATGCGCCCTATCTGATCACGGAACTTCTTCAAGGACAGACTCTGCGGGAGCGGCTGCAACAGGGCGAGGTTCCAGTTCGCAAAGCTGTCGAATTCGCCCTGCAGACGGCGCGAGGGCTAGCCGCAGCGCACGGCCGCGGCATCGTACACCGAGACCTGAAACCCGAAAACCTCTTTCTTACCCGCGATGGAGTCGTCAAGATTCTTGATTTCGGACTGGCTAAGCTGATCGGCCGGACTGCAGGTGGGCCACAAAGTTCGCTGGCAACCACCAGCGTCACAGAGCTGGGAGTCGTGTTGGGGACTGTAGGTTATATGTCCCCTGAGCAAGTGCGTGGACAGGCTGTGGACCATCGCACCGATATTTTCAGCCTGGGCGCAATCTTGTACGAAATGCTTTCCGGAAAGCGAGCTTTTCAGGGGAAGACGACTGCGGACACCATGAGTGCAATCCTCAAGGAGGAGCCCGCCGAGCTTTCCGGCACCGGTCACAATCTTCCTCCGGCGCTGGCGCGCATCGTACATCGCTGTCTGGAAAAGGACCCGGGAGAACGGTTTCAATCGGTGCGCGACTTGGCCTTCAACCTGGAATTGCTCAGCCGTGAGGAAAGTGGAAGTGGCGCAGCTGTGGTTCTCGCGGCTGGAAAAAGTCGACGCTGGCTGATACCCGCTTTGGTTGCGGCGGTAGTATTGGCGGCGGTAGGGCTTACCTTCCTGGCCCGAGGCCTGAGGCCGCAGGCGCATTCTTCCCCGGTAGAGCTGATGCGGCTCACCGACTTTGTCGGCATGGAAGAATTTCCGGCGTTGTCTCCTGACGGCAAATCCGTGGCGTTCACGGCAGACATCGGCGGACGAAGACAAATTTGGGTTCGATTGCTGTCTGGAGGCACCCCACTGCAAGTCACCCATGACGACTCCGACCATCAATGCCCGCGCTGGTCGCCGGATTCCTCATCGCTGATTTATTTTTCTCCGTCGGAGGAGCCCGACGGCGAAGGGAAAATCTGGCAAATCACCGCTCTGGGAGGAACGGCTCAGCCGCTGGTCAGCAGCCTGGGCGGCGCTGACCTGAGCCATGACGGCAAACACATTGCCTATTTCCACTCCAAGCAGGGTGAACTCGAACTTGCCGTGGCCGATCCAGACGGGTCGAACTCCCGCAAGATCACAGCCCTTCCCACCGAATACACCTACTCCGATCTGCGCTGGTCTCCCGACGACCAGAAATTAGGATTCCAGCGCGGCCGAACCTTTGATTACGACGTGTTTTATGTGCCCGCCGAAGGCGGCAGCACACAAGCGATCACGCGGGATGGGAATCCGCTGGCGGGTTTTGCCTGGCTTCCAGATGGCTCCGGCGTGGTTTACAGCTCTTCCAGAGGCGACACCGTTCTTTACCTACGAACCATGAATCTGTGGTCGGTTCAAACCGGAGGAAAGAATCTGCGTCAACTTACCTTCGGGGAGACGTCTTACATCTCGCCGGACCTGGATCGGCATGGCAACATCGTCGCGACCCGCAGGCAGATCCAGTTCGATATCTGGCGCTACCCGGTTAACAATAGTCCGATGGAAAATGTCCACCGCGGTGTCCAAATCACGCACCAGACTGGTGCGGTACAGACGCCGTCCGCCGCGCCGGGAGATCATGAACTCGTGTATCTGAGTGACAGCGGGGGACATGGCAATCTCTGGGTATTGAATCTCGAAACCCAGCAGAGTCGCCAAGTCACCTTTGAACACGATCCGCAAGTCACGATTGGTGTGCCTGTCTGGTCTCCGGATGGGAAGCACATTGCCTATGTGAAGCGCGGACTCATTGGGTGGAACGTTGACCTGTGGCTGATGAACCCCGATGGCAGCGACGCTCATAAGGTGTCGGAAGGCGGTGGGTGGGCTTGCTGGTCTCCCGACAGCCGATGGTTGTATTTTTCGCCCCCAGGCCAGAATGGATTTCGCATAGAGAAAGCCTCGCCTGCGGGCGGCTCCAATCTGTTGGTGCGCGAAGAAGGACAGAAACCCGCGGTGGATGCAGAAGGAAGGCTTTACTTTGTGTTGACTTTGCCGGCGTTGAACGGCTTATCAGACATGGAAATACTGGTGGCCAATCCGGAGAGCGGCCCGCCGCAGAAAGTAGCTCGTATTTCAGGATCGCGCCTGTCCAGCTGGCTCCTCATGCAGCCGGTGCTTTCTCCAGACGGCAAGTGGCTGGCCGCGCTGCTGACCGATGGACCGACCACGGACATCTGGGCGCAGCCGACCTCTGGTGGACCGATGCGCCGTATCACCGACTTCGGCCGCCAAGCCACGTTCATTAGCCGAAGAGTTTCCTGGTCCTCGGATGGACACTCTATCTACGCCGCAGTGGGAAAAGGCGAGGCCGACATTGTCCTGTTGAGCAATCTCAAGCCCTAGCCAAAGGATTCCAAACCCAGCATCGGCTCCTCGGAACCTACCTCCCAAACTGCAGCAGCGCAAAAATATAAACCCAAAGCACTCCCATAAAGTGCCAGTACCAAGCCGCAATTTCCACCACAATCCGGCGCTGCTCAATTGCGCGATGCAGCAGAAAAATCACGCCCGCATACAGCAGGACCAGAATCCCTCCCGCTAAATGCACTGCGTGCGCCGCAGTCAGCAGATAAACAAATGGACTCGACCCGCCGCTGTCAATATGAAATCCATGCGAGCGCAGACTTTCCCACGCCAGCCATTGTCCGCCGAGAAACACCAGTCCCAGCGCCACCGTAATCGCAATCCACGCAGTTCCACCGCCGCCGTCGCCTTCTAAAGCAATTCCTGGGATACTCCGCAGCGGCGCCAGCGCCATCTCTCGCCTCACCAACCGCCGGGCCATTTCGATGCTCAGGCTGCTCAGCAGCAACACGAATGTATTCACCAGCAGCAGCCGAAGGGGAAGCGTTACCCGCACCCAGTTCTGAACATAGATTCCAGTGTGCCGGTCCAAAACCACGCTGCCATGCCGCAAGACAAATATCACCGTGAAGGTGACAAATAGAATGCTAATAGAAGTGAGCGCCAGGACAAGCGTCAGCCGGGCCCGGTTGAGTCGGCGCCCGTAATTGTCAGAGCCATCGCCCGGCCCATTATCTCCACCGCCCCTGAATGCGGGAGGAATCACACCTCCGCCGCCTTGCCCAGTCCGGGGCCTGTCTTCAACCACGATTGGCGGAGAAATTACCGGCATACTGTACCACTCGCGCGAAGCTATTGTTTCTTCGCTGTTTTAGCTGACGTCGCAAACCTGCGCACATACTGGATGACCTGACTAATCTCGTCATCGGTCAACTGCTCGCCAAACGGAGGCATGTTAGCTTGTCCGTCATGGACAACCTTGTGCAGTTCTTCATCGCTCAGCTTCTGCACTTCTTTCGAGCGCAAATTCGCCGCCTGCAGTTGTTTTCCCAGCGGAGTGTTTCCCGCCCCGTCGGCCCCATGGCAAAGCACGCACTTGGCTTTAAAGGTGGCCGCGCCCGCTGCCTTCCCGTTCTCCTGCGCCGCCGCCAAACGGACTCCCAGCAACAGCAGTAACCCAGCTGTTACCACCCGCAGCCCACTGCCCACTCCCCACTGTCCACCGACCACTGATCTATCGTCCACGTTCCTCTCCCATTTAAGGATAGTGATGTCATTCCCAAGTGCCGCAGGCCCAGAGGAACCTGCTGTCGCTTGCGTCGCCACTGCCGCCCACTGGACCGCCCACGAAGCTCTTTGGATGATAAACGACCGCCCCGCGATTCCAAGAAGCCCGTTACAATGCAACCCACATGCCCAGAAATATTTCCAAACACTCTGCCCGCGGCCACGCCACAAAATCCTTCCCCCTCAAGAAAAACTTCTGCTTCGCCTGCGGACACGACAACCCCGAAGGCATGCGCCTGAAATTCGTCCAAGAAGGAAACCGCTTCGTCTGCCGTTTACGCCTCGGCAAACGCTACACCGGCCCTCCCGGATACTGCCACGGCGGCATCATCGCCACCATCCTCGATGACGCCATGAGCAAACTGAACAAACTGCGCGATGTCAGCGCCGCAACTTCGCAATTGAAGATTGAATACCTCCGACCCGTGCCGCTTCATGCCGCTCTACAGGTTGAATCTCGAGGAATAAGCAAGCGCGGCCGCCGGTTGATACATGCTGCCGAAATTCTCGACCAGAAGGGCACCGTGCTGGCCCGCAGCCGCGGGACCTTCGTGATCATTGACCCGAAACGCGTGTTTCGGCGGAAATGAAAGGGCGAATGTTAAATTCCGAACTGCGCTTGCAAATGAACCTGTTCCGGCGCAGAATGCCACGAGAATTTTTATGGCTCAAGTGCCGGATCACTCCCGAACCTTACGTGCCTTCATTCCCGCCCTCGTCCTTCTCGCCATTTCTTTCCTCATCAACTATATTGACCGCGGCAACATCTCGATTGCGGCCCCCCTGGTAAAGGCCGAGTTCCGTATCTCCGATGCGCAGCTTGGCATTCTGTTTTCGACATTCTTCGTTACCTACACCGCCATGCAATTCATCATCGGCTGGCTGGTGGACCGCTTTGACGCCAACCGCATCCTCGCCGCCGGTTTCCTGCTCTGGTCGCTCGCCACCGCAACCACTGGCATCGTGCATGGATTCGCTTTGTTGCTGGTGATGCGCTTTGTCCTTGGTATTGGCGAGTCGGTGGCATTGCCCGCGGGTTCGAAAATCCTGGCGCAGCACTTGCCGGAGCACCATCGAGGTTTTGCCACTGGCGTGGTCATGTGTGCGCTCAAGTGCGGAAACGCAGTCGGAACCCTTGGCGCCGGGCTCCTGATGGCGAAATTCGGCTGGCGGTTGGTGTTTATTTGGATCGGACTGTCCAGCCTGCTGTGGCTCCCGGCGTGGATGAAATGGCAGCCGCGGGACGACCCGCCCTTGCGTCACTCCGTAATTGCCGACGACCCAAATGTTCGCGTCCTTCTGCAGCGTTCTTTTTGGGGAACCTCAGCCGGCCACTTTTGCAGCAATTACCTTTTTTATTTCATGATCACCTGGCTTCCTTCCTACCTTGTGCGTGAACGTCATCTGTCCCTGACCGCCATGACCGGCATTGCGGGCCTCTTCTACTCAGTGGACGCCGGATCGGCATTTCTCTCGGGATGGCTGCAGGATGTCTTCATCCGCATGGGACACTCGCCTACTCTCGTCCGGAAATCAGCGATGGCTATCGCTTTTTCGGTCGGCGCCGTCGGCGTCGTGGGCTGTGCTATTGCCAGCGCCAATTCCTATGTGCCATGGCTCCTCGGTGCAGCTGTGGGCTGCGGAATGTCCGCAACCGGCCTCTACACCTTTCCCCAAACCCTGGCCGGAGTGCGAGCCGTCGGCAAATGGTATGGCTGGCAAAACGGCTTTGCCAACTTCGCTGGCATTATTGGTCCAGCCCTCACCGGATTCGTCCTGCAACACACCGGAAGTTTCCTCGCCCCATTCGCGATTACAGCGGCAATATGCCTATCTGGCATTCTCGCCTGGGTGTTCATAGTGGGACGGGTCGAACCCGTTGATTGGGGTGCAGCCACCCGCCGTGCAACCGCAGCCGCCAGCATTAACGCTTGACGCTCGCTCTCCGCGATGTCATCCACTCACCGGCCGCATCGTGGACAAGACTGGCCACTTTCCGGCGCCTTTGCCATCACCGGCGTGATCAGGGTGCCCGGCGGTTTCGCCTCGGTCTTCGGGAGTCGGTCGCCTCGAGCACAAGGACTGCTCCCCCAAGAGCCAAACCACCATCGCCGTGGCCAGGGCCCAAGCCGATACTAACCCCAGCACCAGTGGGAACAGCCGTCCCCGGCTGTCCGCGCGTCGCAGACGCGCCCGCTCTTTGCCTGTGTGGGTCGGACACTCCTGTCCGACGCTTTTGACTTGTACGAGGCTGCCCCACCCTTTGGGCCTTTCAGAGGGTGGGCCTCCCGCGAACTCCACCCCTACGCGATCGCAGCGGAAACCCACTCAACGCTGTAAAATAGAAAAGAATCGAACCACCCGAAAAGAGTCCCAATCATGTCGAACAACAACGGTAGCCCCACCAGCCTTCGCCTCAAGACCGGCCTCGCCGAAATGCTCAAAGGCGGCGTAATTATGGACGTGACTACCGCCGAACAGGCCGTCATCGCCGAGCAATCCGGCGCCGTCGCCGTCATGGCGCTCGAACGCGTCCCCTCGCAGATTCGTGCCGAGGGCGGAGTCGCCCGCATGGCCTCGCCGAAAAAAATCCGCGAAATCATGGCCGCCGTCTCGATTCCCGTTATGGCCAAGTGCCGCATCGGACACTTCGCCGAAGCCCAAATTCTCGAAGAGCTTGGGGTGGATTACATCGATGAATCGGAAGTGCTGACTCCCGCCGACGAAGCGCACCATGTCGACAAACACGCTTTCAAAGTCCCATTCGTCTGCGGGGCGCGCAATCTTGGGGAAGCGCTGCGGCGAATTGCTGAAGGTGCGGCGATGATTCGCACTAAAGGCGAGGCCGGCACCGGAGACGTTGTCCACGCCGTCAAGCACATCCGCCAGATTGTTCAGGACATGAAAATTCTCACCGTCCTGAGCGAAGGCGAATTATTCGGTAAAGCGAAAGAATTGCAAGCTCCGTATGAACTGGTGACGTCGGTAGCGAAAGCAGGGAAGCTCCCGGTCCCGAACTTCTGCGCCGGAGGCATCGCCACTCCCGCCGACGCAGCACTGGTAATGCAGCTCGGCGCCGAAGCCGTTTTCGTCGGCTCCGGAATCTTCATGAACGATTCCACCACCTTTGCCTCTCCTGAAGAAGCCGAGCGCCGCGCCAAGGCCATTGTCCGCGCCACCACGCATTTCAATGACCCTAAAGTGTTACTTGAAGTCAGTGAAGATGCGGGCAGTGCGATGAAAGGCCTCGCCGTATCTGGGATAGCTGAAGCGCAGATGCTGCAGACCAGGGGCTGGTGAGTACGATTGAGAGAGGGGTGAAATCGTGCTGCACTTCCCCGATAAGGCAGCGCGTTTCTCGAACTCCAAACTTTCAGTAAAGGAGAATCACGATGTCTGACAATGCAAAGGTCGCACTATTCGTCCGGCTTGAGGCAAGAGCTGGAAAAGAAGCAGAAGTTGAAGCGCTCCTCCGTGGAGGTCTAGCGCTAGCGCAGCAGGAACCTGCCACCACGACGTGGTTCGGTATCCGCATGGGCCCGACAACGTTCGGCATCTTTGACACTTTTCCCGACGAGTCCGGCCGCCAGGCCCATCTCGCCGGACCGATTGCGGCGGCACTGATTGCCAAGGCGCCAGAGCTGCTTGCGCAGCCTCCCAAAATCGAGAGAGTCGATGTTCTCGCGGCCAAGCTTCCTAATCAACGCGGGGAAAGAGCCGCGTGAGCCGGCAGGCAAAGACTCACTGCTCAGTGCTATGTGCCGCAGCATCGGGGTGAAAAACCAGGGCGAAGGAATAGCGCCGCTGTAACGGATCCACCTGCGGCACGATCATCGGTATCAGTGACGAGTGTTTGTGCGAAAGATGGCTCATATGGGTGTCATAGACGTAGCGCCCAATGAACCAGCCCATCGCGCCGCCGGCGACGACGTCCGAAGCGAAATGTTGCCGCGCGGCGATTCGTGCCGCGCTCACGATCCCGGCCAGGCTGTATGCAGTAATGCCGACGATTCTCTGGTGCTTATATTCATGATCCAGCAAAGAGGCGATGGCCCACACCTGAATGGCATGACCGGACGGGAACGAAGTTCCTCCGCCCCAAAAGTCGCCGGGGTTTTTCTCGTCGGGACGATTTCGCCGGAACACTTCCTTCAAAACTCCGACCACAATCAGGCTGTCGAGCAGTGACTCGGTTCCAAGCACACCAACTTCTCGTGCCTTCGGACTGTCCCGCCATGCTCCATAAACGTAGGAGCCGGCGACGATAGGGATCAAAGTGTAAGAGGCGCCGATATTGGAAATCCGCCCGCCCCAGCGCACCTGCCCACGGCTGTTTGCAAAAGCATTCGCGATGTCTGTATCGCTGGCAATCAATGCTCCCGTTGCAGCCATCGGCACCAACCATTCCAAAGCATTGTGCGGATTCACATGAAAGGGGCTGGTGAAAATAGCTTCCTGGTCATACATGATGTTCAGGAACAGCTTGCGGAAAAGCGGTTTTGGCCGCTCCGTGTCCCCAGGATAAAAAATGCGATCACGGCGGTCTAAGACCCGCGGCGGCGGGCTCGCGGAGTCATCGGTGCGTTGGTCATTAGTTCTAGGGACATCGCTTCCTGGTTTACCGCTTTGAAGGTCATCGCTTGCGGCGGTGGATACGGTGGTATCGGTGGCTGCGACAACGGGCTGACTGGCGGCCGATTGCGCAGGGCTAAACAGATCATCGCTTGCGCTGGCCGCAGTTGTGAGAGTCCCTGCAATAACAAGTATTTGCAGTAGCCGGATTGTTTTCATCGTCTCCCTTGAGTTACGTCATTTCTTCGATGCGGTTTCGGCTGTAGGCGTTTTCGCTACCCGCGGGGTGTGACAGTCAGCGGAGAGGGGCTGCGATCGAAGCTATGCTACCCGCGGATAAGGGAATCAGCCAGAAATCAGCGGAGCGCACTTGCCTTCCTTGGAGTACACTCTGTCCGTCCGATTTCAGGAGGCTTTCTATGGCGCAGCAAACTCCGTCCGATATCGTGCGACACGCCTCGACTTGGTCAATCTTGTGCGGCGTTTTGCTCATCGTGCTTGGCATGCTGGCGGTCGGATCGCCCGTTCTTGCCGCCGTGGCGGTCAACGCGGTCATTGCCTGGCTGATCGTTTTGGCAGGCGCGGTCCACCTGGCCCTCGCCTTTCACACTCGTGCCGCCGGCAGGGTTGTCTGGAGACTGCTGGTCGGGCTCGCATATGTCTTCTTTGGGGTTTATCTGATCGCGCACCCCGCGCTAGGCGTGGTGTCGCTCACCTTGGTGTTGGCGTCGCTCTTCTTAGTTGAGGGCATCTTTGCCATCGCCCTGTTTTTCCAGATGCGCTCGGTTGGAGGATCCAGTTGGATTTTGGTCGACGGGATCGTTACGTTGCTGTTGGGGCTGATGATCTACCTGCAATGGCCGTCGAGTTCCGCCTGGGCGATCGGCACCCTGGTCGGCGTGAGCCTGATCATCAGCGGCGTTTCCCGGCTGATGCTGTCATTGGCGGTACGCAAGGCCACGGCGGCGTTGGCTTCGGTGACACCGTTCAAAGCAGCGTGATAGGTAAACTGGGCCGTCTTGGACACGTTTAGTCTGCAACGAGGAAAACATGGGAGGTTTGATCCCGTTAAGCGATGCGTCCCGGCGTCCCGCACGCATCCCTGTCGTCACAATCTTCGTCATCCTCGTGAATGCCTTCGTCTTTGTGCTCGAGTTGATGAATGGCGAAAGTTTCGTGACCCAGTGGTCGGCGATCCCCGCGCAAATTGTTTCCGGCCACCATTGGATCACGATTCTAACGGCGATGTTCATGCATGGCAGTTGGTCGCACATCATCGGCAACATGATTTTCCTCTGGGCCTTTGCTCCCGAGATCGAAGATGCCATGGGCCGGGGGCGGTATCTGGTTTTCTATTTGCTCGGCGGGATGGTGGCGATGCTAGCGCAGATCGCGGCCGACCCGCATTCCACCGTCCCAAACCTGGGCGCCAGCGGAGCGATCGCCGCGGTGATGGGCGCGTTTATCGTCACCTATCCTCGGGATCGAATCAAGTCGGTCTTGTTTATCTTCCTGTTTGGGCGGATCACACTCATCCCAGCCGCGCTTTTGATCGGCTTTTGGTTCCTTACGCAGCTCTTTCACGCCGGCGCGGTGGCGCACACGCAAACCGGCGGGGTGGCGTACCTGGCGCACGTCGGCGGATTCATCTTCGGAGCTGCCACCGCACGCTTGTTCGAGCGACCGCGTCAAATTGCTTAACCCGGGGTTGGTAAGGCCCGTGTGAGTTGGACACTCTTGTCCGACGCTTTTGAAGTTCTACTCGCTCGCAAGGAGCCGACACGGTTATCTAATCAGCCGACGTATTCACGAAGCCATCCCTGGCAGGGTGGTCGGCATTGAAAGTGAGCGGCATCGCACAATCCTATCAAACGAGGCGGACTGCCCCACCCCATGCGCGGTTGGCCCACCTTCCGAGCCCATCCGGTGTACGCGAGAAGGCAACTCCTTAGGAGGCCTCCGTTTGTCTCAATCTCGTCAGATTCGCTGACAATTCTTTACTCTTTCCCAACCAACTTCGACGGCGGTGCGGTGTTTGTACAAGCAGGTCGGAGGTGTATTGAACATGAAACTAAGAAACTTGGTTTTGAGGTTGGGAGTAGCGGCTTTGTCCTTGTCTGTGGGCGCTATGGCTTCTGAACAGCCAATTTCTGCGCAGGGGATTGCCAGAGTTCAGAAGCAGGTCAGGCACGAACTGAACATGCTGCCGTACGTGAACGTCTTCGATTACATGACGTTCGCGGTGGATGAGAACGGCAAAGTCACGCTGAACGGCGAAGTCACGAACCCGGTCGTGAAGAGCGACGCGGCGAACGTGGTGAAGAGAGTTGAAGGCGTCGAGCACGTGGACAACAAAATCCAGGTGCTGCCGCTGTCCTTTTTCGATAACGGATTGCGGGCGCGGTTGTATCGCACGATCTATGGTTACGGCCCGCTGCAGCGGTATGCTCTGGGAGTGAACAAGCCGATCCGCATCATCGTCGAGAACGGTCACGTGACGCTGCTGGGCGTGGTGGACAGCGAAATGGACAAGAACCTTGCCGGCATACGCGCCAACACGGTGCCGGGAATTTTCTCGGTAGATAACCAATTGAAAGTCGTGAAGAGCTGAGTGTTTGCGCGAGGCCGAAAGGCCTCGCGCCCGTTCGGGTGCCCCAACCTTTCGCGGTTTTCGAAGGGTTGGCTAACGCGGACCTGCGCTCAGCGTCCTAGGTCAGCGATTCTGCCATGGTTCGCATCTGAATCTGAATGATCCGCGAGCCCGCCGGTTGGGTGCAGGCAAACAGGACGGCCTCGGCGACGTCCTCGGATTCGAGCATTGCCGACTGCGCGACGCCCTCTTCGGTGCGGCCTTTGCCGATTGCGAACTCGGTTTTGACGCCGCCGGGATTGATCGTCCCCACCTTGATTCCGTGCGGCCGGAGTTCCTTGTCCAGTCCCTGGGCAAAGCCGACCTGGGCAAACTTGGTGGCGCAATAGACGGCCTCGCCCGCGAACCCGTACACGCCCGCCATGGACGAGATCATCAGCACCAGCCCGGAGCGCCGCTTGATCATCACGGGCGCCACGTGGCGGGTGAATAAAAAAGTCGAGCGCATGTTAGAGTCCATCATCTCGGCGTATTCGTCGGCGCTGGTATCGACCAGGTTCTTGTAGTTGCCCACGCCGGCGTTGTTGATGAGTATGTCGATGCGCCCAAATGCTCGCACCGCTTCCTCGGCGGTACGGCGCGCGGTTTCTTCTTCACGCGCGTCGCCCACAACAGGCACGGCTTTCAAGCCCAGCTGCATCGTCTCGGCCACCAGTTGTTGCAGACGCTCCGGACGGCGCGCCGTGAGCACCAGGCTGGCGCCCTCGCGCATCAAGCTTCGCGCACACGCCTGCCCAATGCCCGCGCTTGCGCCGGTAATGATAGCTACTTTGTTTTGCAGTCGTCCCGCCATGATTCGTCCTCGCTCGGTGATTCAGTCATTTTGTGGTGGTGAATGCTCCACATTGGGAAGTAGGATACATGAGGCTGCTGCATCGCCCTTAGCGTCTTTCGCAGGGTGGGCTACAAGAGACCCTGGCTCCAATAATCGTTGTACAGACTAACCAAACAAATCCACAATCTTCTGATTTCCAGATTCCTGGGCAAGCAGCTTGAACGGTTTTCCGTGGGTGTCACAGGCGCCACGAAGAGCAGGGAAGCGGCGGAGGAATCGTCTGACCCATTCGACATCGCCTTGGCGGATGGAATGGGCAAAGTCGTCCAGCTCAATGGCCAGGAATCCCCCCAGTTCTCGCAGGTATTCGATCGCCCAGCCGGCGGGAGTGGCGCCGACTTGAGCGTCAGTGGCGTTGATGTCGGCGCCGTGACTGACTAACTCGTGGACCACGGAGCGATGTCCGCCAAACGCCGCGTAGTGAAGCGCAGTGGCGCCGGAGGGATCGCGCTGATTAGGGTTGACGAGCTCGGCGTGGCTGTGGACTGTGATGATGGCTCGGACATCTGCCAGGTCGCCGCGCTTGGCGGCGTCGATTAGCCGTTCGAAGTCGGTCATCGAATACCTCCGCATTCTCCCGAGTGGGTCGGACACTCTGGTTCGACGCTTTTGAATTTGATTTTATTCTTGCTTCACCTCAAGCTACTCAAATCGGCCACCGAAGGGCAAAACCAAGACCAAAGTCAGGGTGTCGGACAAGAGTGTCCGACACGGATGCGGCCCAAATACCTGGGCCGCCGGACAGGTGAGGACATCCTTCGACTTCGCTCAGGACGGGCTCTGTCCCTAGACGGGCATTGCAGCTTATAATTTTTTCCGCGTGGGGGCAACGAAAGGATCTCGCATGGCTAACTTGAGTAAGATGTCGTGGGCCGCCGCAACCTTCCTCCTGGTCACCGGTTGGGTGCAGTTGGCAAGCACGGCCGAACCTCCTAGTGTCAACCCACCGACTGACCTGTGTTCGCTGCTGCCGGCGGCCGTACTGAGCAAGACCTTAGGATCAACCTACGGCGCGCCGAAGGAGAGCGTCGCTCCGCGGCCATTCGCAAACACGGCCCAGGGGACGGATTGTTCCTACGAGTCTCCGCATGACAGGTTTTTGCTCAGAGCCTACGTTGATCCCTCGCCGGCGGCGGCTGCGGAACTATTCGCCAGGTTGAAAGGCTTTTTCGGGAAAGGATCGACGGCGGTGGCCGGCGTTGGAGACGAGGCTTATATGGACACTAGCCACGGACTCCATGTCCGGAAGGGCAAGGTTCGTTTCTTTATCAGCGGGGCAGGAACCGATAAGCAGTTAACGGACCTGGCCAACGGGATTGTGGGACAGCTCTAGGGGCGATCATCTGATGTCCGCAGCAGCGGTAGCCCACCCTTTCCCGCCTCGGCGGGCGAAGGGATGGGCTACCCTCAGCAGTAGTTAGTTTCCGAGGGTCGTCAATAGCAGCCTTCCGCGCTCGTGGTCGCTAGTCGGGATGGACGCTCAGCCGCTTCACCGCTAAGCTGCTTCCAGGACCGACAAAATGTTCCCCGCGGGATCCTTGAACCACGCGATGGTGGGGCCATTGCCGCGAGAAATTCCGCGCGCATCGGTTTTCAAATTTGGTTCGTTGTAGATTTCGAATCGCACGCCGCGTTGGTTGAGTTCATCCACGGCCTTTTCAACGCTCGGCACGGGAAAGTTCAGGACCGTGAAAGTAGCGGGCTGATGATTGGGTTTGGGATACATCAAAGTCTTCGTTCCGCCGGCGAGGTCTAGAACCAACGTGCCTTCGGGGCCGGTGGAAACTTCGAGGCCGAGCGTCTTGCCATAGAATTCCTTGGCCTTCTGAATGTTGTCCACGGAGAAACTGCTGAGGGCCTTACTCTTGTTTAGCATGGCTGCACTCCTAAATGGTTTTGGTGTTTTAACTTCGATGCGAAATCGGCATTCGGGTGGCCCTACCTTTGAAGATGTTTCGTGCCCGGAGTTGAAATCCCAAGGGACTGTCAACTTCGACCCTAACGATTGCCGCAAGACATTGAGATAGCATCCTAGACTCCATGAACGACGATTCTATGAATGACAGCACCACGTGTTGCATTGCCGGAGGCGGCCCGGCCGGCATCATGCTGGCCTTTCTTCTGGCTCGCGCCGGCGTGGACGTCCTTGTTCTAGAAAAGCACAAGGATTTCTTCCGGGACTTTCGTGGCGATACCATTCATCCTTCTACGCTGGAACTTATGTACGAGCTTGGTTTGCTGGAAGACTTTCTTCGCCATCCGCATCAGGAGGTGCGCGAAATTCAAGCCCATTTTGGCGACCAGGTTCGTCATATTGCGGATTTATCGCAACTTCCCACGCACTGTAAATTCATCGCTCTCATGCCGCAATGGGATTTTTTGAATTTTCTTTCCGGCCATGCGCAACGCTTTCCAAACTTCCGCCTGCACATGCAAGCTGAAGCGACTGATCTGCTGTTCACCGATCGCCGGGATGAAGACCGGCTGCGCGAAAACGCCCGGGTCGTCGGAGTGAAGGCGCGCACGCCGGAGGGGCCGCTCGAAGTCCGCGCGGAATTGGTTGTGGCCGCGGATGGACGGAGCTCGACGCTGCGCCAGCGCGCCGGGCTTGAGGTAATTGACTTGGGTGCGCCGATGGATGTTCTGTGGTTTCGTCTCTACAGAAAGTCGGGCGATCCGCCGCAGGCTTTTGGTTTCGTAAGCGCAGGTCAATTCATGGTGCTGATCGATCGTGCCGACTATTGGCAGTGCGCTTACGTCATCCGCAAAGGTTCGTTCGAGGAAAAACAGAAGGCTGGCCTTCAGGCGTTCCGCGAAGATATCGCTGGCTGCGCTCCGTTCCTGGCCGAGCGCACCGGCGAAATCGCGCACTGGGATGATGTGAAGCTGTTAAGCGTGAAAGTCGATCATCTGCGAAAGTGGTATCGCGAGGGCCTGCTTTGCATTGGCGATTCGGCCCACGCCATGTCTCCCGTCGGAGGAGTGGGCATCAATCTCGCGGTTCAAGATGCGGTTGCAACCGCTAACCTGCTGGCGTCAAAACTCCGCAAGCACGCATTGCAGATAAGCGATCTAAAGGCGGTACAAGCTCGTCGGGAACGGCCTGCGCAGTTGACGCAACGGGTACAGGTTTTTCTGCACAAACATTTACTGGAACCGATTTTCAATTCCACGGAGGCGATTTCGCCGCCACTGCTACTGAACCTTACTGAGAAATTTCCCAAGCTGCGGCAAATTCCTGCACGAATGGTCGGTATTGGCTTTCGTCCGGAGCACGTAAGGACGCCTGCGGTTTGACCTCGATCCTGAGCACATCCATTAAAATCAAATCCGATGGTCGAGGTTTCCGGCCAACACCCAACGACCAACGACTGCTCTTATGAAAATCGGTGTTCTCGCTCTGCAAGGGGATTTCGATGCCCACCGCCGCCGGCTCCATGAGCTGGGCGCCGAAGTTGTGCTAGTGAAGAAGCCCGAGCAGTTTGGCGAAATTGATGGCCTAGTCATCCCCGGCGGAGAGTCCAGCACCTTTCTAAAACTTCTTGGCGCAGCAGGATTTCACAAGCTGAAAGACTTCGTTCTTACCAAGCCGAGCTTCGGCACTTGCGCTGGCGCGATCCTACTCGCCAAAGAAGTCGAGAACCCGCCACAGGACGGCTTGGGCGCAATTGACATTGCGATCCGCCGCAACGCCTATGGCCGCCAGATTGACAGCTCCATCCGCGAAGGTCTCTTCCGCGGATCGCCCATCGAAATGGTCTTCATCCGCGCCCCCAAAATCGAGCGCCTCGGCCCGGATGTAGAAGTGCTGGCGACTCAAGGTAACGATCCGGTCGTTGTGCGGCAGAGAAAAACTATGGTCGCAACCTTCCATCCTGAGCTAACAGATGACCGCCGAATCCACCGTTACTTCCTAGAGCTCGTACCCGGCGACGGCCGCTGAAGAATGTCTCCAAATATGAAATTGCATATTACAGATCTTGACACTCATCCCAAAAAGTGTATGCTTCCGCGGGCAAGTCATTGAATCCGCGACGACTGTAAGCTGGCCAGGTTATTGCTCATGACTTGCTGGTGTTGCGGTAATCCAGTCTCAGCAAGGTCGATCGCTTTGACTTGGTCTTGCGCAAAATCACGTTCTGCGGCGCTGCGCGTTGAGAAAACGCGGACAATGCTTCCCTCACGATCCACCCCTGTTCCAGCTCAAACGGAGGCTCATATGCGGAAATCAATCGTTCCTATGCTGTGTGTGTTTGTTTCAACCGCGATTTGCTTAGGCATCGTCCTGCCCGCGTGGGCACAATCCACTAATACGGGCACCGTCGTTGGGGTGGTAAGCGATCAATCGAATGCCGTGGTGTCGGGGGCAAGAGTTACGCTGACTGATCCCTCTACCGGCAGCTCGCAAAGCGCCACCACCAATGACTCTGGGCGATACACTTTTGTGAACATTCAGCCCGGCACTTACAACATCGAGTTCAGCAAGGCCGGTTTTGCAACCGGCAAAGCCTCCCAAGTATCGGTAACGGTCCAACAGACGACTACGCTAAACGCCACCTTGCAGGTTGGTGGCTCCACAGTCGTAGTGGAAGTAACCGCGGGGACCAGCGACCTGCAAACCATGAATTCCACGATTGGCAACACTGTCACTGGCCAGGCCTTGGAGAACTTGCCGAGCCTCGGCCGCGATGCCAGTTCATTCGTCACCATGCAACCTGGCGTGAGCCCTGACGGCAGCGCTGCCGGAACGGTGGTGGATCAAACCGCTTTCATGCTCGACGGTGGCATCAACAGCAACGACATGGACGGCAGTTCGGGCGTTTACAACCCGAATTTTGGTGACGATCCCGCCGGTGGGCTGTTCTCCAACAAAGATAATCAAATCAGCGGAGCAAACAACGGCATCAACGGTGGCCAGCCCTCGGGCGTGATGCCCACCCCGGTGGACAGCGTAGAAGAGTTCAAAGTCTCGACTACGAACCAAACCGCCGACTTTAACAACTCGTCAGGCATGCAGGTGTCGATTGTCACTAAGCGTGGCACCAGCGCCTGGCACGGTACGGGTTACGACTACTATTTAGATAACAATTTTTCGGCTAACACCTGGGACAATAACCAGTCAGGAACGCGGGTTCCGGACTGGCATAGAAGCTGGTTCGGAGGGGCAGTTGGCGGCCCCATCATTCCCAAAGAGGTCCTTGGCGGTAAAACCTACTTCTTTTTCAACTACCAGGGAGCGCGTTGGCCCAACTCGGAAACAATCACCAAGCTTGTCCCGAGCGCTAACATGCGCCTCGGGATCCTGACCGATCCCAAAACTTTGGCCACTTACAACCTGAACACCCTTGATCCCCGGGCAATTGGGATCAACTCCTACGTGCAGCAGTTGTGGAACAAGTATATGCCGCTCTCCAATGTGGGGGGTTGTGGTGCGCTCAGTGGCGACACTTACTGCGATGGGGTAAACAGTCTCGCATTCAAGGGGAACATGGCCATTCCGCAAAACGACAACTTCGCGGTGGTGCGCCTTGACCACGACTTTTCGCAGAAGTGGCACTTGATGTCGAGTTACCGCTACTACCATCTCACTCGTGCCACCGACGATCAGATCGATATTGGAGGATTCTTCCCCGGTGATAAGCTCGGCACCCCAAGTTCCCTGACCAACCGTCCGCAGGTGCCCTGGTTTCTTGTGTTGGGGTTGACTACAAACGTCACTCCGAACGTGACCAATGACTTCCACTACAACTTCCTGCGCAACTGGTGGCAATGGGGATCGCACGGCGATCCGGCGCAGTTTTCGGCCTTAGGCGCCGCGCTCGAACCGTTTGGCGAGAAGAAGAATGACGTAGCCGCTCCCTACAACATCAACACCCAGCAAACACGCACGCGCTTCTGGAATGGGCGGGATCATTTCTTCCGCGACGACGTTTCTATGCTGAAAGGCACTCATTTGTGGCAGCTTGGCGGTCAGTACCAGCGCAACTGGAACTACCACCAGCGCACAGATAATGGCGGGGGTATCAATTATTACCCCGTGTACCAGTTGGGCGACGCTGCTGGCTCCGGCAAGGTTGACCTGACGTCCATGAGTGCCGCTTTCGCAGATCCCATTCTTGCCCGCGAGGCGGCCGCAATCCTGGGTATCGTGACCGACACGCAACAGGCGTACACCCGCTCCGGTTCGAGTTTGACTTTGAATCCGCCGCTCGTACCGGCATTCGATAAAGTCACTATTCCTTACTACAACCTGTACCTCAACGACACGTGGCATATGAAACCGTCCCTCACGGTCACGTACGGGTTAGGGTGGGCGTTGGAGATGCCGCCAAAGGAGGAAAGTGGCAAGCAGGTCATGTTGGTAGGTGCAAATGCCCAGGAGATAAGTACCCAGTCGTACTTGGCGCAACGCAAGGCAGCGGCACTTGCAGGGAACGTTTTCAACCCCGAAATCGGTTTTGCCCTGATCGGCAATGTCGCCGGACACCCGACGTACGAGTATGACCCCTTCTATCACGCGTTTAGTCCACGCATTGCCATAGCTTGGAACCCATCGTTTAACAAGGACACGGTGATCCGTGGCGGCTATGGGCGAATCTATGGGCGTTTGAACGGGGTGGGCCTGGTGCTGGGCCCGCTACTCAGCCCCGGCCTGATCCAGCCGGTAAAGTGCGTGTTTGTTTTTTCCAATGGAACGTGTGGCACATCTGGATCAATCAACGCTTCGAACGCTTTCCGCATTGGAACTGATGGCACAACAGCTCCGCTTCCAGCCGCAAGTAACACGCTGCCGCAACCATTTTTCCCGGGGGTCGGCGGGAACTCTGAAGCCGCCACGGCTTCGCCCACGGACCCGAAGTTCCGGCCGAATTCTGTTGACTCATTTGATTTTACGATTCAGCACCAATTCTCCAGGAAGGTCTCCCTGGAAGTGGGCGGCATCAGTCGTTGGATCCACAACGAGCTTCTGTCGGTCAACCTCAACACAGTGCCTTACATGATGACTTTAGGCGGTCAGCAATTCCAAACCGCCTATGCCAACATCGAAAAGGCAATGGGTTGTACGACCTCGATCGGTGCCTGCAACGCGGCAACTCCAGCGAGTACGCTGGCAAACCTTGCCGCGCAGCCTTTCTTTGAAACTGCACTTGCGGGGACCGGCTTCCCCTGCAGCCCGAACTGCACGACGGGGTTCGTCAATAGCGAATTCGGCTTATTGCAAAGCCAGAGCGTATGGTCGCTGTGGACTTCCCTGGACAACGGAGGAGCCGGGTCGGGATTCAACTTTCCCGTCAGCACGATGACCGGTGCGGGACAAATGTCGAGCAACATCGCCATGACTACAAGTCTGGGGCATGGCAATTACAACGCTGCTTTTGCAACCGTGAAATTCAACGACTGGAAGGGCGTCACTCTGCAGAACAATCTCACTTGGAGCCGAGACCTGGGGACAGGAGGCGTTGTTCAGGCCACTAGCCAGCAAGCTTCCGTGGACTCGTTCAACTCTGACGTCCAGTACGGCACGCAACCATCCGATCGCAAATTCGTGAACACGACGTTCCTGGTTTACCAGCCGCCGTTCTATCGTGGCCAGCAAGGCATGACTGGACACATTCTAGGGGGCTGGACCGCTTCGTTTGTTTTCGCAGCCGGCAGCGGTGCCCCATTGTTCTGCACCACCGCTACAGGCGGCGGCATCAGCGGCAATGGTTATAGCGGCGGACAGGATTTTGGTTCCGCAGATGGCAACGACCTTGCCACAGACGCGAATTGTGTGCAGACGGTCAAGAACACGTCGGCGTCGGTCCACGATGTCAACCGGATTTTCACCATCTTCGGAAATCCAACTTCGGTGTACAACACAATTCGTCCTCTGATCCTGGGCTTTGATAAAAGGAGCGGTGGTTATGGGACGTTCCGCGGCCTGCCGTACTGGAATTTGAATATGGGGTTAAAGAAAAATATACGAGTCACCGAACGATTCAGCGCTGAGGCCTCCCTCAGTGTCAACAACATTCTGAACCACAACCAACTGCTGGATCCCATCCTCTCCGTTACAAGCCCGGCGGCGCAGTTCGGGCTGCTCTCGGAGGAGGGAACTACCCCACGAACGATGGAAATGGGTATCCGCATCAAGTTCTAATTGGACTCGTTGTATGTGGGCGTCCTTCGGGACGCCCCCCTTTTCTCTCTGGTGCTCCGTTTTTGACGCTGTGAAAGCCTTCGTGAATCCCCGCTGCGTCAGGCCGCATATTCCGCTTTCCAGAGAATTGAGGGGAGTAGGTCACTGGTATGCCGTGATTGTCGTCATGCCATGGCTGCTCTTTCTCGTTCAACATAACCGACGACGCTCGCACTCACGCCTTTTCTCGCCCCGCTCCGCAACCCTTCCCCACAATTGTGCGTCTCTCTTATTAGCTGTCGTAGAAAACCATATTTCGATTCTGTGGAAGTACGGAGACCAAAGCATTCCGAACTCTCGGAACCGGCAGGGATAGGCTAAAATGCTAATTCCATTACCTGCCGCTTTCTGAAAAGACGGGTTCTTCGATTGCAGCTTTTCAACACGAAACAAAATAGTTGGTTCGGTCTTTCCGTTTGCACTGCGGGCCGATCAATTCCAGGTGCCAATCCGGTTGGCAGCCGGAGTAATCCCAGGCGAGATCGATGGCGAGTTTTGAAAGGACGGTTCTTCTCCATGAGTGTACGTTTAACTTGCGTCTCGGCATTTTATGTTTTCATTCTCGCTACTTTCTTTGGCGCCCTGTTCTGTTTGACCCTTTCGGCCCAAACCACCATTTCCACCGGCAGTATTCAGGGGACCATTACCGATCAAGCGGGCGCTGTTTTGAGCGGCGCCAAGGTGACAATCACCAATAAAGGCACCGGACAGGCGTCCTCCGTCACCACGACCTCAGCCGGCGCCTACGCTTCCGGCGCGCTCATTCCGGGCGAATACACAGTACGCATTGAAGCCAAAGGATTCAAAGCCACTGAGGCCCAGATCAGGGTTGACGTCAACGTAACTTCTCCCGGTAATTTCAGGCTTCAAGTCGGTCAGGAGACTCAAGTCGTCGAAGTGCAGGGCTCCGCGGTTGCAGTGAATACCGAGCAAGCCACGGTGCAGGGAGTCTTGACCGAGCAACAGATCGAGAACCTTCCCATCAACGGCCGCAATTTTCTGGATCTCGCCCAGTTGGAGCCTGGGGTTCAAATCCAGGATGGGGGCACTTTCGACCCAACCAAGAACGGCTTCTCTTCGGTTTCTTTTGGGGGACGCTTCGGCCGCACCGCCCGGATCGAGCTCGATGGCATCGACATCAGCGATGAGACCGTGGGCACAACCACCTCGAATGTTCCCCTCGACGCGATTGAGGAAGCGTCCCTGCAGCAGTCGTCGCTCGATCTTTCGACGGAATTAACCTCTTCGGGTTCAGTCAGCTTGATCACCAAGTCGGGAACCAACAATCTTCACGGGGATGCGTTTTATGATTTCCGCGACCAGCGTCTGAATGCTGCGCTTCCCGGCGACTCCACCAATCACTTCCAGAGAAACCAGTTTGGTGGCAGCGTCGGCGGCCCTGTCATCAAAGATAAGCTTTTCTTTTTCCTCACCGGCGAGCGCAATAAACAAGACCTGCTCGACCCCGTCATACCCGGCGGTGCCTTCGCCAGCCTTTTTGGAAATTTCAACTCGCCCTACCGCGAGACCCAGGCGGACGGTCGTCTGGACTACGCCACCGGCCGATTCAAGACCTTCTATCGTTTCACTTTTGACCAGAATCGAAGCGTGCTGCCTTTTATCCCTAATTCTTTTCAGCCATTCGCAAATGTGAATCATGATCGCAACCACGTGGTTGGAGTTGATTTCAACACTGGCGGGTTCACTCACAGCATCCGCTTTGGCTACTCGAAATTTCAGAATGGGATCACCGACGCCGTTACCGGTTCCAGCATCTTCAATCCCGCCCCGGGAGTCGAGTTGTCGATCGGTTCCGACGCCAACTGTATCACCGCGGGCTTGGATCCATTTTGCTCGGGACCAAATTTCCTGGCTCCGCAAGCCACCATGCAGTCAGACCGTCAGATCAAGTACGACGGCAGCAGTGCGTACAAGAGCCACATCTTTCGTTATGGCTTCGGCTGGAACCATATTCACGGCGGCGGCTTTGCGGAATTCCTCGGGCTAGCTCCCGCAGTCAATTCGCTCCCGTTGGCATCGGGCGCCACACTCCCTTGCATCGCAGCGGGAAATTGTCCCGATCCCTCGGGGGGAGCCAGCAACCCCCTGAACTATCCTGTTCAGAACGTCAGTATGGGGAATGGTGAAGGCTTCTCGACCACCCAGGCAGCATTCGGATTCCCCGGCGGCGGACAGGGGCCGGACAATCGGATTTCCTGGTATTTCGGAGACTCCTGGAAGTTCAAGCCGAATTTCACCGTGACTTACGGAGTCCGTTACGTGCGCGATACGGGCCGCACCGACAGCAACCTTGGCCCGCTGCCCATTCTTGATCAACTCAGCCCCGGCCTGGGAAAAACCGTCAACCAACCCAATCACGACTTCGCTCCACAAGTGGGTCTGACCTGGGACCCCACCAAGAAGGGCAAGACTGTGGTCCGTGCCGGTATTGGGCTGTATTATGAGAACTCCATCTGGAACAACAACCTGTTTGACCCGCCGGGCCGGCTGCCGAGCGGATTTTTCCTCGCCACTCAGGCCGCTTGTAGCAGCGGCAGCGCCGTTACGTTTACGTTGCCTGGTCAGACGACACCAATCACACCAGGCACCGCCTTTTGCGGCCAGCCCATTGGCAGCGTATTCACTCAGATCGCCCAACTCCAGCAGCAGTATCAGGCTGCTACTGTAGCTGCCGGCCCCGCCAGTAATCCGGTGTACATGGGGACCGCCATGAACGACGGTATCGACATCACCAGTACGCAGCTTTTCGCCCCTAACTACGTCACTCCGCGCTCAGTCCAGATGAACCTTGGCTTGCAGCACGAATTTCGACCGGGCATGGTGCTCACCGTCGACTATCTGAGAAATGTGGCTACTCACAATCTGCTCAGCGTTGACGCAAATCACGTCGGCGACGCGCTGTGCACCAACTGCTTCAGCGTTACAAACGCGAATGCCGCAATCGCCGCCACCAATAGTCAGTTCGGGTGCGCAACCACGACGGCGGGAATTCCATGCGCCATTACTAAGGGGGCCTCCATCGTCGACTACGCCAAGAAGGGTCTCGATTCTGGTTATAACTTCTGTAGCGGAGGTCCTTGTCCGGCAGCCGCGTTCCCCGGAATGAATCCAAATTTCGGCGCGGTGCAGTTGCTCTATCCCATCGGACGTTCGGTCTATAGCGGCCTACAAACTTCGTTGCGGACGAATGTGCACAATCCGTTCCGCGGCGCCACATCGCTGAACTTGCAGGTCTCGTACGCGTTCTCGCGCTATGTGTCCACCGCCCGTGACAACGACTTCATCAACTTCGCTCAGGACAACAATAGTCCCACCAAATACATTGGACCCAATGGTCTTGATCGCAAGCACCAACTCTCCTTCGGGGGATACATGGGTCTGCCTAAGGGGCTGCAGATCAGCTTTGCGTCGCACTTTTCGAGTCCGCTGCCTTCGAACGTTAACCTGCCCACCAGCGGCGCCCCCGGTGGCATTTTCCAAACTGATATCACCGGAGACGGCACAGGCGACGGCAGCTTTGGATCCAACGGCGGCTTGGGAGACTTGCTACCCGGGACCAATGTTGGAGCCTTTGGCAGGAGTTTGACCGTTAGTGGCCTGAACCAGAAGATCACGGCTTTCAACAATAGCTTCCTTGGTCAAGCGACGCCCGCGGGACAGGACCTCATCAACAATGGCCTGTTCACGCTGTCTCAGTTGCAACAACTGGGAGGCGTGATTGGCGGGAACGTAACCGGATGCGGCAACACCTACTGCCCGCTGCAGTTGGCTCCTCCAGGCGCAGTCGGGCAAGCGTGGTTGAAGACGTTCGACTTGGGCCTGAGCTGGGCGTACAAGTTCAGGGAACGAGTTGAACTTCGGCCGGGCGTCACCTTCTTCAATGTATTCAACTTTGCCAACTTTGACGGTCCGGGTGTTCCATTCAGTAGCGTTCTCGATGGCAGCAACGGTTCTCCGAATGGCACCACCAACCCTCAGCCCAATAGTTTGCGTCTTGGGCTCGGCTCCGGCGTGAACGCACAGGGTGCACCTCGCCAAATCGAGTTTGCGATGAAGCTGACCTTCTAGAGCGCCTCGTACCAGCTCAAGCCATCGCTGCAAAAACAGCGATGGCTTTTTTATGTCTGCGGGAAGAACGACAATCTTAGAAAACCCTTGACAAGCCAGTTCCGTAACTGCTAGGTTACGCATTATGCGTCACCGCCCAGTTACATATTCATCGGAAGCCGCCTTCAGCGCCCTGGCCGATCCCACTCGCCGCGCCGTGCTTGATCTGCTGCGCGCAGGCACGCGCCCGGCGGGAGAAATCGCTCGCGCCTTTCCCGTATCGCGCCCCGCCATTTCCAAGCATTTGAAAATTTTGCGGCGCGCCCACTTGGTCGAGGAGCGCAGGGAAGGGCGGCATCGGATGTATCAACTGAACCCCGAACCGCTCAAAGCCGTTGACTCCTGGCTGGAACACTATCGCAGCTTCTGGAGCGCCAGCCTGACGAACCTGAAATCGTTTGTTGAAGCCGAATACGAAAAAGAACTCCGAACCACCAATCCGTCAAGAAAATAAATTCATCAAGGAGAAGTGAAAATGAAGACCAAGCCCTTTGCTCTAGCAGGATTTGTCCTCTTCGCCGCGTTATGCACAGTCGCGCAGACCGGCCAGCAGAAATCATTCGATGCCATAAAATCACTCACCGGCACCTGGACCGGCAAGAACAGCATGGGCGGTCCCATCCAGGTTTCGTATCGCAGCACCGCCGGCGGCTCCGCCGTTCTCGGCGAAATCCAGATGGAGATGCAGGGCCACAGTGAAGACATGATCAGCATGATCCACATGGATGGCGATCGCCTCCTTCTCACCCACTACTGTGAAGCCGGCAATCAGCCGCGCATGTCGGCGACCGCTTCGCCAGACGGCAAGACCATCACCTTCAATTTCCTTGATGCCACCAATCTCTCCAGCCCGGACGCCGGCCACATGAACCGAGTTATCTTCACCTTCGTGGACGCGAATCATCACACCGAAGACTGGCAGTTCCTCGATCATGGCAAAGAGATGGTCGAGCATTTTGATCTGCAAAAAAAGAGTTAGCGGCATACCTGACTGACAACCGGAGGAAGAATGGCAACCGCGCACATCACGCCTGACCACGACGCAGTCGTAACTGAGGTCTTTGTCGCGGCGCCGCCCGAGCGCGTCTTTCAGGCCATCGTCGATCGAGAGCAAGCCCTGCAGTGGGGGACCAATCCAAGCTTCCAGGTCATCGAATGGGAACTGGATCCGAGGCTCGGCGGGGTGTGGACCTCTGTGTCAGTCGAACAAGCCAGCTCACGCAGGTATGAACATCATGGCAAAGTCCTGGAGATTGCTCCGCCGCGATTGCTTGTTTACACCTGGTTCGCCAACTGGCACCAGCTGCCCTCGCATCAGACCATCGTGCGCTGGGATCTCTCGCCCGCGTCAGGTGGAACCAGGCTGAAGGTTACACATAGCGGTCTCGCCCAATTGCCAGACGCGTGCAAAGCGTACAGCCAGGGCTGGCCCGGTTTGGTCGAGAGCATCAAAGCGTTTGTCGAGAAGTGAGTGTTTTGTGAAAACCAAATTTACTTTCTTAAGGAGAAGACTGTGCCAAACCCTTTCTGTCATATAGAGCTCAACACCACAGACGTTAACAAAGCAAAAGCTTTTTACACCAAACTTTTCGATTGGCAACTCGAAGACGTCATGGACGGCGCATATACCATGATCAAGGTCGGGAAGGGAACCGGCGGCGGACTCATGAAAAACCCCATGTCCGGGGTGCCTTCATTCTGGCTCGCTTACATCGAGGTGGACGATATCGAAGCTTCCACCAAGAAGGCGGCATCCCTGGGGGCCAAAGTTGTAAGAGACGTCACTGAGGTTATGGGAGCAGGCTGGTTGAGCATTCTTCAGGATCCAACCGGCGCCGCCCTCGGCCTCTGGAAACCAAAATCGTAGAACGAGTTTCCATGATTGACGATTATGGAGGCTACGGACGTCCCCGCCCGTAGCCTCCATAAATAGCTCCACAGAAAGGAAGCCACAGAAAATGGTATCTGCCAGCACTCATGCCGTGTCCCACATCACTCCCGACAACGACGTTGTCACCGCAGAAATCTTTATTGCCGCCCCCCGTGAGCGCATCTTCCAAGCCCTCACCGATCCCCGCCAAGCTATGCAGTGGTGGGGACAAAACGGCAAGTACCGCCTCGGTGAATTCCGCATGGACGTTCGCGTGGGAGGGAAGTGGTGTTGCTCCGGCCAATCCGTGACCATGGGCGGCACCATCACCATCGGCGGCGAATTCCTGGAAGTGGATCCGCCACGCGAACTCGCTTACACATGGACCTCAAGCTGGATGCCGGTGTCCACCGAAGTCCGGTGGGAACTGGAAGCGCAGGGCAACGGCACCGTGTTGAAACTCACGCACACCGGATTCGCAGGCAACGCGGAACAAGCGAAAAACCACAGCCTTGGCTGGGCGGCGGTCATCACCTGGCTGCAGTCTTTTGTGGAGAAGGGCGAAACCGTGGATACTAGGGTTTGAATTCGCACGATGGCCACCACTCAAATCACGCCCGACAAAAACGCGGTCCTGGCGGAGATTTTCATCGCCGCTCCCCCGGACCGCGTATTTCAGGCCCTGACCGACCCCGCCCAAATGCCACTCTGGTGGGGCGAGAAGGGTATGTATCGCATCACGGAATGCAAAAATGACTTGCGTCCCGGTGGCAAGTGGGTGAGCGTCGGCGTAGGTGCAGACGGCAAGTCATTCCAGGTGGATGGCGAATACATCGAGATCGATCGTCCCCGCCTGCTTGTGTACAGCTGGAACCCAAGCTTCGCTCACCTGCATAATACGACGGTACGCGTCGAGCTTGAGCCGCGCGACGTTCACGGACTGCAATATCGCGGCCCGCAGCGCGTCGGCACCGGCACTCTGGTGAAAATCCGGCACGAAGGTTTTGCCGGCGATCTCGCCCAAGCCAAAGGCCACGGCGAAGGCTGGGCCCGCGTCCTCGGCTGGATGAAAGCTTTCGTCGAAACCGGTGCTACCCTGGATACAAGAAGCGAACAGACTCTCTAGTTGCTAGCGCGAGTCTCAAGCAACCAATTCGCGGATTCCGCGTCCTAGTAGCTAGCCAGCTAGAAGCTAGCGGCCAGCAGGTTTATAATCATCTTTGCCGCTCGTCTGTTCCTTCTCTGGCCTCAGTGAGGATGTATGCCCGATCTCTCCTGGCAAACCTTATACAGTGCAGCTCTTTCCGAATCCGATCCCGTTCGGCTGACTGGACGCATCGAAGCAGCGCGCCACGCGATTCATCAGCGCCTGGATCATGTCGACGATTCCAGTAGCCCACGCGAGCGCCGGCAACTGGAAGATGCTCTCCACGTCCTTTTCACCCTCGCCGCCCGCAAACGCTCCGCGTGAAAGATCAGCGAAGTAGCCGGAGTTAATTAGTGCGCCTCACCTGAGAAACCGTACAGCCTGAACCTGACTGGAGGCATCGAAGTTACGCGTGTCTCCGTCACTCAGAATCTCCGTAACCACTGCTTTCATTGCCTTCGTGATTGTCCTTGCGGGATGCGGGGGCACAGGTTTTAGTAACGGGGGCGGCGGCAGCAACTCGCCTCCAGGCGGCGGTACCTCTCCTCCAGCTTCGCCTCACGTTTTTCTGGTCGTGGAAGAGAATCACAGCTATTCGCAAGTGATTGGCAATTCCTCCATGCCGTATCTGAATGGCCTGGCCGCGAAGTATGGTTTGGCCACCCAGTACTACGCCGATGTTCACCCCTCCCTTGGCAACTACTTCATGCTGACCACGGGTAAGATTGAAACCATCGACGACGCTTTCACCGGGACCATTCCCCTCTCCGATGACACCATCGTGGATGAGCTGGTGAAAGCGAATAAGAGTTGGCGTTGTTATGCCGAGAGCCTGCCCTCTGTCGGCTATTTAGGCGGAGACGTTTACCCATATTTCAAGCATCACAATCCTTTCGCGTACTTCTCCGATGTGATCGGCACCGCCCAGGCCAACAATATCGTTCCCTTCTCAAACTTCTCCTCCGATTTGTCGAGTGGGACCGTCCCCGACTTTTCATTCATTGTCCCCAATGCTCTCAACGACGCACACGACGGTACCCTTGCAACCGCCGACCAATGGCTGAGTTCGAACATTGATCCGCTGATTAAGAGCAACGGCTTCCAGAATGGCGATCTGCTGATCATTGTTTTCGACGAGAGCGTCATCACCGACTTGCAACACGTTGGTGGACGCGTAGCCATGGTGGTAGTTGGCCCGAAGGCAAAGAGCGGATATCAGAGCACCACGTTTTACCAGCATGAGAGCACGCTTCGCCTGGTGCTTTCCACATTAGGCGTCACTGGATTTCCCGGAGCGTCCGCCTCCACCCCCGACATGGGCGAATTTTTCAACTAGACTCGCCTGCGGCGCGAATCGCGAATCTCCCCCGGTCTTGCCACGGCGCTTTGAAAAAGGGCACGGCTTTGAGCCGTGCTGATCGTTAAGCCAAGAACGCTCTGCCATTCCAACCGGAGCAAGATCAGCCGCGATTGCGGACTGATAGCTGACGGCTGAACTCTCCGCTATACTTGACCTTTATGTCAGCGCAAGAGCCCGACAAGACGTTTTACCTCGAGACCTTCGGCTGCCAGATGAACGCCCATGACTCCGAGAAGGTTGTCGGCACGCTGGTCTCGGAAGGATACCGCCAGGTCTCGACGGTTGAAGAAGCCGGGTTGGTGCTTTACAACACTTGTTCCATTCGCGACAAAGCTGAACAGAAAGTCTTTCATCGGCTCGCCGATTACAAGAAGTACGAAAAGCAAGGCAAGAAGTTCGGCGTGCTGGGCTGCGTCGCGCAGCAACAGGGCAAAGAGATTTTTGAGAAAGCGCCGTATGTTTCCTTGGTGTGCGGATCGGCGTCGTATCGCAACCTGCCGCAGATGCTGGTGCAACTTGAAGCAGGGAACCGCCGCGTTACCGGACTGGACGACCGCGAAACCGACGAGTGTTTTGAAACCGAGTTCACCGCCCGCACCAATCCCCATCGCGGATACATCACCATCATTGAAGGCTGCGACAAGTTCTGCGCCTACTGCGTAGTGCCGTTCACCCGCGGCAAAGAGCGCAGCCGGACCTCGGAGTCGGTGCTGGCCGAAGCTCGTCAGATGGCCGCTCTCGACTACAGCGAAATTCAGCTGCTGGGACAAAACGTGAATTCGTATCAAGATCCGGCAGGGAAGAGGAGTTTCGCCGAACTCCTGGCCGCGGTGGGGGAAGTCCCGGGAATCCGCCGCGTGCGTTTCACGACTTCGCACCCGCGGGATTTTGGCAAAGACATCATTGAAGCAATAGACTCGATTCCGACGCTCTGCGATCACGTGCATCTGCCGGTGCAAAGTGGATCCACGCGGGTACTCGACGTCATGCAGCGCCTCTACACCCGCGACCAATACCTGCAACGCATTTCGTGGATGAAGTCCTCGCGTCGCGAGATCTCGATCACCACCGACGTAATTGTAGGTTTCCCCGGCGAGACCGAAGATGACTTCCAGCAAACGCTGTCGTTGCTTGAAGAAGTCGGGTACGACGGAGTGTTTGCGTTCAAATATTCGCCGCGTCCGAACACTCCGGCCATCGCCAGGCACGACGCCATTCTGGACGAAGAGAAATCTCGCCGCCTGGCCGTGTTGCTGGAAAAACAACGAGCAATCCAGCAGATCAGAAATCAGAAACACAAAGGCCAGCAGCTCGAAGTAATGGTTGAAGGGAAGAACGAGGCCCGACAACAGTGGATCGGGCGGACATCGCAGAATAAGACGCTGAATTTCACGGCACCCGAGAGCGTCAATCTAGAGGCCGGGAGTTATGTTCCGGTGCGGGTCACCGTGGCGTTCCCCAACAGCCTGCTAGGTGAGATGGTATGAGTTCCCTGGTGTACCGCTGTGGCCTCTGTGGCTAATGCTTTAAAATCTTTAACCACAGGGGCCACGGCGAATCGCAGAGGGAACTAAGGAGTCGCAATGGAAGTCGAAATGAGAATCCGCGGTTTGTTGCTGGATCCGGTTACCAACACCCCCATTGTGATTCTGAAAGATGCCAATAGCGATACCGTGCTGCCCATCTGGGTGGGCATCTATGAGGCCAATGCCATCGCCCTGGAAATTGAGAAAGTCAGCACCCCACGGCCAATGACCCATGATCTCATCAAGAACGTCCTGACCGGACTCGACGCGCACGTGCACAAAATAGTAGTCACGGAACTGAAGGAAGATACCTTTTACGCTGTAATCTGGATGGAGCGCGACGGCCGCGTCATCAGCGTGGATTCGCGCCCGTCCGACGCCCTGGCGCTTGCCCTGCGCGTGGACTGCCCCATTTTCGTCGACGACGAAGTTCTGAAGATTTCCAAGAAGTCCACTAATGCCTCCGACCCCGCGACCAGCGAAGAACTACGCAAATGGCTGGAAGGCCTGAACGACGAGGATCTGGGCAAGTACCGAATGTGAAGGTTGACTTAGTCTGGTGTTACTAGATGGAAGTCAAGGTCCACGAAGCCAAGGAGCCCTTTGCGCGTCTTCTGCGACGCGTCGAAGCTGGCGAAGAAATCACCATCAGGCGCGGCAATACTCCTGTTGCGCGTCTGATACCAATAGCCTCATCGCGGGTAGCGGCTCAGGGAATGGATCAAGGGCGTGTCTGGATCGCCGAAGATTTTGACGCTCCCGATGCCTCTTTTGAAGCGCTTTTTGAAGGTACGACTCAGAAAAGGACCACTCGTTCGAAGAGATGATCCGTCGAAGTCTCCCCGTCGATACCCAGCATGTGAAGAGAGTCCTCGATCACGAGCTGTAGCGAGTGGCGGGCCTCCGCCACCGATGCCCCCAATAAAGAATTTCAATTGGACGCCTAGGCCCCTCGCCCTCTAGACTCCTATGAGTGCATCACGGACGTGCCAGATCTCGCTCGCTGCGAGTCAAGTCAATCCCTGCGCCATCTCCTTTTCCTCCGCCATTCCTGAATTATCAGTTTGATAACGCGTATGACGAGATGTTCGAGTCTCCGGGCGTGCCCCGCTTACATTATCAAGCGCTGTTTCGCACGTTGCTCGAACTACCCGGCGAAGAACTCAGAAAAAGCCAGCAAGCTGCCGATCTGTCTTTTCTGCATCAGGGCATCACCTTCACGGTTTACGGAAACGAGCAGGGAACTGAACGGGTTTTCCCCAACGACCTTTTGCCACGCATCATCCCTGGACAGGAATGGCAGAGCATCGAGCAGGGCCTGACCCAGCGCATCACGGCGTTAAATCTTTTTCTTCAGGATATTTACTCCGAGGGCCGCATTTTGACGGATGGCATCATCCCCCGAGAACTGATTTACAGTTGCCGTCATTTTCGTCGCGACATGCGCGGACTGCGCGTTCCTCGCGGAATCTACGTCAGTATTTGCGGCACCGATCTGGTGCGCTTGCCCGACGGCAGTTTCGCCGTGCTCGAAGACAACCTGCGCGTGCCCAGCGGCGTCTCCTACATGCTGGCCAATCGCAAAGTTTTGAAACGGGTTTTCCCCAGGTTGTTCAGTGATTACGGCGTCCGCCCGATTGACCACTATTCGCAGTCGCTACTCTCAACGCTGCGCGCCTTGATCCCGGCAAACTACCAAGGACGCCACGAGCCGACGATCGTGCTGCTCACGCCGGGGATTTTCAACTCTGCCTACTTCGAACACACATTCCTGGCGCAGCAAATGGGAATCGAATTGGTCGAAGGCCGCGACTTGTTGGTGCATGACAATGTCGTCTATATGCGCACTACCGCCGGCCTGCGCCGCGTGGACGTCATCTACCGGCGCGTGGACGACGACTTCATCGATCCGCTCGGTTTCCGCACTGACTCCCGCCTCGGCGTTCCGGGCCTCTTCAATGCGTACCGTGCCGGCAACGTTGCTATGGCAAACGCCCCCGGCACTGGAGTCGCCGACGACAAGGCGGTTTACGCCTACGTTCCCGCCATCATTCGTTATTATCTCGATCAGGACCCAATTCTCACCAACGTAGAAACCTTTGTGCTCAGCGACAAAGCCCAGCGCAATCACGTGCTGGCGCACCTCGGGGAGATGGTGGTCAAAGCTGTAGGCGAATCCGGCGGCTATGGAATGCTGATCGGTCCGCACAGCACGGCCGAGCAGCGCGAGAACTTCCGTCACCTGATTGAAGCCGAGCCGCGCAACTACATCGCGCAGCCCACGTTGGCCTTGTCGCGCGGGCCGTGTTTCGTGGATGGCGAAATTGGAGCGCGGCATATTGATCTGCGTCCCTACATTCTTTATGGGGAAAACGTCACTCTGGTTCCCGGAGGTTTAACGCGCGTTGCTCTGCGCCGCGGTTCGCTGGTAGTGAATTCGTCGCAAGGCGGCGGCAGCAAAGACACCTGGGTGCTGCGCGCGTGAGAATGCAGAAGTAAGAAGTTAGAATGAAGAAGTCAGAATCACTCTGGTCTTATCCAGCTTACTTCTGCATTCTTACTTCTTACTTCTGACTTCTAACTTCTAACGTTGTGCTTCTAGCTTTGGATGAGAACTATGCTTTCCCGAGTCGCCGACAGCTTGTATTGGATGAGCCGCTACTTGGAGCGCGCCGAGCATACGGCGCGCCTCATCGATGTGGATTTGCAGTTGCGCCTCGATCAATCCCCGGACGCCGGCTCAAGCCGCTGGCTGCGCCTGCTCGACGCGTTGCAGATTCCGGTCCCGGCGGGAGCAAAAATAGATTCTGCAACCCTCGCCTATACCCTCACTCTCGATCGTTCCAATCCTTCCTCGATTGTATCTTGCATTTCCTCGGCGCGCGAAAATATGCGCCAGGTACGTGAGCAATGCAGTTCCGAAATGTGGGAACAACTCAACCGCCTCTACTTGCAGATTGTCAGCACTCCGACCGGCGAGGCCTGGTTGCTGCATTCGCAACTATTCTTTCGCGGAGCCCTCGACGGAGCGCATCTCTTTCAGGGCGTCACCGACTCGACCATGAGCCATGGCGAGGGCTGGCATTACATTCAGCTTGGCCGTTATGTCGAGCGTACCAACGGACTGGCCAATTTGGTGGGAGCGCATTTCCGCCGCTTTACTCAGCCCTGGGAACTCACCATCGACACCGACGAATACCTGGAGTGGGTCGGCCTCCTGAAATGCTGTACCGCCTTCGAGGCCTATTGCAAAAAATATACGGCGGAGCTGCGCCCCTTGCGCGTAGCCGAATTCCTGCTGCTCAGCCCCGACTTCCCGCATTCCGTCCGCTTTTCCGTGGACAAGATCCACGCCGCCCTGCAAGCCATCGGTGAACTGACCGAGCGAAAAGCGAGCGCCCCAATGCGATTGTCGGGCCGCCTACGCGCCAGCCTCAGCTTCACCCAGATTGACGAAATCATGGCCGAAGGTTTGCAGAATTACTTGAGCAACATCCGCTCGCTTTGCGCGCAAGCCCACAACTCGATCCACCAGATTTATTTTGATTATCCAGTCGAGGCAGCGATGGTGTCGTGAGGCAAGTCAGAAGTTAGAAGTCAGAATGCAGAAGTTAGGGAAGTCAGAGGTCAGAAGTGAGAATGCTTTACTTCTGCATTCTGACTTCTAACTTCTGACTTTAAGGGGGAAGCATTGATCTATTCCGTCCGCCACGTAACCAAATTCCGCTACAAGCCCGCCGTGCGCGAGAGCGTGATGGAAGTGCGCATGCAGCCGCGCAGCGACGAAGGCCAGCGCTGCCTCAGCTTCTCGCTCGACGTGCGCCCCTCCGCCGCCATCATGCAGTACCGCGATTTCACCGGCAACATCGTCCATCATTTTGATATTGCCGGCAGCCACTCCGAGCTCACCGTGAAAGCGCAGTCGCTGGTCGAAGTCCTGCCTGCCTCCAATCCTTTCGCCGAGTCCGAGCGCACCTGGGACGATCTCGACGCCCTCGTCCCATCCGGCGACTACTGGGAGATGATGCTGCCCAGCACCTTCGCCCGTCCCACGCCCTTGCTCGACGGCCTGGCCAGCGAAATCAAACTCGAGCGCCGGGGAACTCCCTTCAATCTTCTCTTGGAAATCAATCAGGCCATCAACGAGAAATTCGCCTACGTCCCCAACAGCACTCTGGTGGATTCGCCCATCGACGACGCGCTGGCCGCGCGCAAGGGCGTCTGCCAGGACTTCTCTCACATCATGATTGCGCTGGCGCGCGAACTTCGCATCCCGTGCCGTTACGTCAGCGGATACCTTTTCCACGCCGACGCCGAGAAAGCCCGCGCCGCAGAAGGCGCGTCCCACGCCTGGGTCGAAGCTCTATTGCCAGGACTGGGCTGGACCGAATTCGATCCCACCAACAACGTGCTCGGCGGCGAAAGCCACATCCGCGTCGCCGTCGGCCGCGACTACGCCGAAGTTCCTCCTACCCGCGGCGTGTTCAAAGGCGGAGCCGAAAGCGAACTCAGCGTCTCCGTGTCCGTCGCCCTCTCCGACGCCCCCTCGAACGAAGAGATGGCCCCCACCATGATCGTGCGCCGCGCCCCCCCGCCGTCGATGGCCAAGAATTTCCAGGCCCAGCAGGAGGAGGAACAGCAGCAACAGTAGGGAAGGATTGGTTCCGTCACGGGAAACTGAGACTACATGATCGGTGCGCGATGCTCGATTCCAAGTTCGCGCTCAAAGCGTTCCACGCTAGCTCGGTCACAGTTGGTCAATAATGTCATCAAGTCGTCGGCCGAGCGCAGAGTCTGAAACACCTTCCTCGGGGCGAGATAAACAACAACTGGCTTTTTCTGACGAACCATGTTGATTACGTTATTCAGCGTGCCCTTGCTCTCACCGTCCCACAGCATCATCCCGTAGGTGGTGTCGTCAACCATGGCCTGATCCTTCATTGTGTAGTACGCGAAGCCACGGACTCCTTTGGGAGCGACGAGTTCACGCATTGGCCAGTCGCCCATGTTGTTCCGGCAGTTGTTCGCCATACAGTAGACGGCGACGTCGGGTACTTTTTTTCGGCCAGATACTTCTGAACAGCCTTGTCCGCACCGTTTGCCTCTCCTACCAAAATCCTGAAGCCTTTGTCAGTCATCGTGTCAATACGACGCCTCACTTCCGCGTTGAGGCGTGAGAGGCGTCGCGATCCGGCGATAAAGACCTTTGTCATGTGCGTGTCCGTGTCTTGGTCATGGCAAGCATATAGACTGCAGTTGCACCGCCCGCGAGGAGGCTCCCCGTTACAACGTTGGCGGTCGCTCCCGAACGATACAAGTCGTCGACAAGCAGGATGCGTTTGTCGGCGACGCATCGCGGTCGACACCGAACGCGTTCTGGAGCAATCTGATGCGCTCGTTGTAGTCGAATACGTTCTTTAGCTCTGGGGTATCCTTGATCTTCGTCAGGGCGGCCACATTCACCGGCATCGGAATCCGTGCACCGATGGCCGTTGCAATCTCGACTACAGGTTGATAGCTGGCGCGCTTTCGAGACGGAGGCACTGGCACAATCAAATCAAATACCACATTCCACTCCCTTATAGTTTACCGCGGTCTCGGCAATCAAATCGAGCGTATTCCTGTCGTTTCGGTTCTTGAGGCGGAAGACGAGTTCGCCCAACTCGCTGTATTTCGTGTCAAACTGCGGATTCCCAAACGAGTCGTGTCCCAAGAATTCGCTGCTCAACGTGTGCCGCCGTTCGAGGACATACCCGTCAGCCCATGGTCCCGGCAGCTTCAGAGGATCGATCCTTACGGCACACATGACCCTCAGATTGTATCGTGGGTTAACGGCTATGGCGAATACAAGGCGAAGATATGTGATTTGCGGAATGGCCAGGGCCGCTAGTCAGCCGCCTTTTGTAGCGCGCCGCAGCTTAGCGAGAGGCTTGCGGGAGGAATTTCGTAGCCGTACTTCTCCGCGATCCGCAGCGCCGATTCATGCGTCTCGATCCCGATGGGCGCCGGGGATGGACAGAGGACTCGAATCGCGGCCAGCGCTTCCGTCACCTCGCTCCACCACATGCGCTGCGCATCGCTGTCAGGGCGAGCCCGTTGACGCTCATCTTCGCCGGGAGTAACTTGGACGCGTCTGCACGTCCCGAAAATCTGGTGAACGGACGATGACCCGAGCCGGAGTTTACCTGTATGCCTTCGCGTCAGCTGCTGCCGGCATAATGGATTTTATCTGGGGCGACTTTGACACCTCCCATCAACCGCTTCTCTAGCAACGCAGAGTCCTGCATGGCCGCGAACGATTCTTATCTCTCGCTGGGTATTTGGAATCTGCTCAATCGCCTTCGGCTCGGGACATCTGTTTTACATTCAGCAAGACACCGTTTACGTACCCAAGTGGATGCCGCTGGGCGGAGAGTTCTGGACGATCTTGACTGGAATTTGTTTCATACTCGCAGGCCTCGCCATACTCTCGGGAATTCAGGACGTCCTGGCTGCGCGGCTGCTTGCGCTGATGTTTTTTGTTTTTAATCTGGTCGCACTGCCGCCTTTCATCTTCGCCAATCCTCACCGCCATGCTGCCTGGGGCGGCAACGCGTACAACCTGGCCGCGGTGGCATCCGCGTGAATATTGGCCGCCGCGCTCGTACCTCGCCATGCGCTGCGGGAACCCACGGTCAGTTCGCCGCTCGCAGAAGTTTCATAGGTAATCTCAAGACACGCGATCCGGTGGAGATGCGAAGCCGCCAAGTCTTTTGCCTATGCCTTGAGAGGAAAGCTCGCTGCGCCGCTGCCGCAGAGGGCGAAGCCTGTCTGAGCGGAGTAGGGCAATTTGCCAATATGTGTATAATCTGATAATATGATTATATGAAAATGACGACGATCAGCGTGACGGAGGCCGCCCGCAACTTTGCCGATTGCGTGAACCGCGCCCACTACCAAGACGTCACCTTTGTCCTTCTTAAAAACGGCTCGCCCGTCGCCCGCCTTGTGCCCGATGCGGAGAAGCTTTGCACTGGCCGCGATTTGGCTGAGGCATTGGCCACAGTCGAATTATCGGAAGAGGAAGCCCGGGCCTGGCATCGCGATCTCCACGCCGCCCGCAAGAAGCTGAAAGCGCCAGCTGATAAATGGCGATAATCATCGATGCCGATATCGTTATTCGAGGAGAGAAGGGAAGCTTCGACTTCCGGGGATGGGTCTCTTCTCATCCCGACCAGCAGTTCGCAATAGCAGCAGTTACAGTGGCCGAACTCTGGCACGGAGTTGAACGCGCCACGGTTGCCCACAGATCAAGACGCGAGGCCTACCTGCGGGCAATCGTTGGCCTGATGCCTGTCTTGCCTTATACCGAGCAAACGGCCTATGAACACGCGCGCATTTGGGCAGCCCTGGACTCGTCTGGGCGAATGATCGGTTTCTATGATCTGATCGTCGCCGCGACGGCAGTCGAACGGAATGGGCAGGTTGCCACTTTCAACAAGCGCCACTTCGCGCGAGTGCCAGGGCTGAAGGTAATCGAGCCAAGTTAAGCCCGACGCCCGATGCTCCTCTGATGAGTCGGCTATGATCATCGGGAGTTTGTGGAGGTGACCATGTCCCTGCAAGGCCAGGCCGCTCTGGTGACCGGGGCCAGCCGCGGAATCGGAAAAGAAATCGCGCTCGAACTGGCGCGCCGCGGATGCCACGTGGCGGTGAATTACTTCAACGATCCGCAGCCCATGGTGGACGCGACCGTCGCCGAAATACGCGCAGCGAGTGGGGAAGAGCTCGCTGGCCAAGTCCTCCCCGTGCAGGCCGACATCCGCTCCAGTGTCCAGGTCGCGGCCATGTTCGAGCAGGTCATCGCCAGCTTCGGACGCCTCGATCTCCTGGTAAACAATGCCGGAGTCCAAACCTGGAAGCCGCTGCTCGACGTCACCGAAGAAGAATGGGACCTGGTGATCGACACCAACCTAAAAGGATGCTTCCTCTGCACCCAGCAGGCCGCCCGCTACATGAAAGACCACGGAGGAGGCGCAATCGTAAACCTCGGCTCCGGATGCAACAAGCTGGCATTTCCGCGGCTGGTGGCTTATACCGCGAGCAAGGGTGGAATCGAGATGTTCACCAAAGAGGCCGCCGTGGAGTTGGGCCCCTACGGCATTCGCGTAAACTGCATCGCCCCCGGATCGATCGAATCCGAGCGCACCCGCACCGAAGATCCTGACTACGCCGGAACCTGGTCCCGCCTGACCCCGTTAGGCCGAGTCGGCACCGCCGCCGACATCGCCCCCACGGTAGCCTTCTTGGCAAGCAAAGACGCCGCCTTCATCAGCGGCCAAACCATCTGGATCGACGGCGCGCTATTCACCCAGGCGCAATGGCCATACAAGAAGTAGGGGCCGGGGTGAGGGGAATTAAGGTCAAAGGCGTCGGACAAGAGTGTCCGACCCACACAGGACAAGGCGTGTCTGTGACTTTACATAATACTTGTTATCGGACATTACTGATAGTGATACGCGGCAGAGTGTGGCCTGGTTCCATTGGCCGTCAAAGGCACGCTTAAGGAGAAACGACCCCTCATGACTTCCCAACCACGCACCCCAGTGATTTCCCTCATGCTGGCGGTTCCCGACGCGCCTGCTGCGGTCGAATCGTACAAGCGAGCCCTCGGCGCAACGGAACTGTGGAGCCTCGGACCAGTCGCCGGTTTGGAGATCGCGGGTGCGCCCTTCTTCCTCCCCCAGCCCGCCAAGAACGCCTGGAATAGCCCGAAGGAAATAGGCACCACGACGGTGAGAGTGGAATTGTTCTGCGATGACCCCGACGCGATAGTCGCTCGCGCATTGGAAGCGGGCGCGACCGGCAGTCTCGAAAACCTCAAGGATCACCGTATGCCATGGGGGATCCATCGCCAAGGCGGGTTCACCTCGTCCATATCTGGCTGGTCGGCGACAGATCTCCGTTGGACCGTTTCCCGCCCTAACCGACCTGGGAAGCCGCTAAGGGCACGATTTTCAGTCGTGCCGCAAAAGACGCAGCGATGTTCGCCTTTTCCGCCGAAGGCAGACCGTGGCTACAGCCCGGAGTTCCCCAGCAATTCCCTTTGCAAATAAATCATTTGCCCCACATGATGATAAGCATGCCCCGCGCACCGCAGGAAGGCGTTGAACCGTGTCTTGGCTTCGCTCTCAAGCTCGCCAAAAAACGGCGCCGCCCAGTCGTCGTCGGACTGCTTGGCGATGGTCGCGAGCACGGTTTTGATCGCGTGGTCGAAGTCGCCGAGCAGCTCGGCTTTAGGTTTGCCGGTGCTGCTAAATTCCAATGGGCGTTGCCGGACGTACCCCGTCCCACCGATCTGGGCTCCAATATAGTAGTTGAGGTTTCCGGTGAGATGAAGAATCAGGTTGCCGATGCTGTTGCCGTAAGGATAGGGCCGCGTCCAGATCTGTTCGAGTGACAACGGATCGGTCAGCTCGTGGACTTTAGCCTGAATCATCCGGTAGTAGTCCGAAAGGCTGGATTGGACCACCGAAAAGTCGGACATCGCTGCTAGTCCGCGCCCTGAGCGGCGTTCAGCTCCTCGCGCCAGTGGCGATCCGGAACGGCGTCCGGAACAGCCCTACCAGGGCCGTGTTTGGTCAAATCGCCGGCCGCGGGCACGAGCGAAGACCTGAGGTTCTCCAGCAATTCCCCAACAGTAAATGCCCGCGAAGCCTTGAGAGCCACGGCCAGCAGCCGACGCGGGTCGCTACCGAATGACAAAGAATATTCGATGCCGCCGAACAGTTTGTCGGAAAACTCCTGGAATCCCTCACTCAGAACATCCCTGGTTGCGGCGGTATTAGGAGCCAGAAGCCGGTCATTCACGAAAATCTCGATATCGTGACCGTTAAAGTATAGCTTTCCATCTAGGCGAGTATCTTGTTGAAGACGCTGAGCTGCACTAAGCGCTGCCAGCGCCGCTTGCGCTAGCCGTTCTTGGTTATCTCCATCCAAAGAAGCCTTCCGGTTGTAGCGAACCCCCAACCGGTTGTCGGTATTGTCGAGACTGTAATCCGCCTCATGTCCAATCAGAAGGATTCCCGGTCCGCCCTGGACGTGCCGGTAATCCGCAACGTCGAGCAGTAATTCGTCGAAGGCCTGCTGCTGAATCCAGCTATGAAACACAGGGATCACCGGATCGAGGTCGCGACCATGATCGAGCGAATCGGAATCCTTCAATACCAGCTTCACATTAATGTGCTGCAAGTTGATCGTGTGCATTAGACGGTCACCAATGTCCCCAGCCGGTTGTAGCAACTATGCGCCGCGTCAATAAAAAGCTGCGCCTCATCCATCAGATAGCGGCTGGATTCTGACGTATGCGCCTGCCCCGCCTTGCGGTGGGCGTCGAAGAGATAATTGGCGAACTTGCCGCCTGCAAAGGGATCAAAGAATTTCTGCGTATCAAAATACCGCGCGCGAAATTCGGAAACGACCTGCTCCGGATCGCTGGAAACATCGGAATACTCAAGCTCGACCAGCGCCTTAGCCGCATTCAGCATTGCCTGATAAGCCTTCTCCCCAGCTTGCCCAGGCTGCCCACTCTCGTGCGCCACTTGCGCCTCGAACAATTCCCTTTCGGCTGACGCCAAACCAAACTCCACCGACGACACAACTTCTCCCGCGCATTCACCGACACCCATATCGCCCAGCGTATATTCGCGCGGATCTCCCCAATCGCTGAAATAAGACCGATCCGCGGTCGGCAGCTTCGTGAGATCTTCCAGCATCTTCTTCAATTCCACTTTACCCAGTCGCTTAATGAAGTTCCTGAAACTCTCCCCAGGATTCCGTCCTGCCACATAGCGGTCCGTCAGCCGCGTCACCACTTGCGGTATGCTCTTCGACGGAATCGCCACCACCGGCAGCCCATAAGACCCAGCGTTATGCTCCCACTCTCCGCCCAGCACAACCTGAAAATGCGGCACCGCGTATCCGGCGATTTTGCGGCTGACACCGTAAAAACCGAGGTCGGCGGTGTGATGCTGTCCGCAACTGTTGAAGCAGCCGCTGATCTTGATGTGCAGATTCTGCACCGCCTCGTCCTGCTGAAAACTTTTCTCGCTGACCCGTTTCCGAAGCTCCGCCGCCAGGCCACGCGAAGAAGATATCCCCAGCTTGCAGGTGTCAGTACCCGGGCACGAGGTGATGTCCACCAAAGCTCCCGCGCCCGGATCGCCCAGCCCCACGGACTGCAACGCACTGAACAACTCGCGCACATCGCTCTTGCTCACCCAGCGGATCACGAAATTCTGCTCGACCGTTGTGCGGATGGTTTCTTTCGTAAACCGCCGGACGATGTCCGCCAGCGACCGCAGTTGGTTCGCCGTGATGTCTCCCAGAGGCAGAGCCACGGTGACGGTCACGTATCCCGGCTGCCTCTGCGGACGGGTATTAAACTTGAGCCACTTCTTGAACTTGTCCGAGTTGCCGTTTAATCCTTCGATCGCGACCAGCGACGGCAATTCCCCGCTCGGCTTCAGCGGCGTCTCGGCAAATTCTGCCTGCGCTTGCTTGATGTATTCCGTCCATCGCGGATCGAACGGCAGAATTTTGCGCTCTTCTAGGACCAACTCCCTGAACTTCTCAATCCCCAGATCCTGAATTAGAAACTTTATGCGTGCCCGATTGCGGTTCTTCTTTTCTCCATGCCGCGCAAACACTCTCGCAATCGCTTGCGCCAGCGGCAGTAACTCTTCCGGCGAGACAAACGAATCGAACAACTTCGCCTGATATGGCACCGCCCCCAGTCCTCCGCCGACATACATCTCGAAACCTATCTCTTCCCTGCCGGTTTCAGCGTCGACGCGTTTCGCCGCCACCAAGCCAAGATCGTGCAGGCTGGTCAGGCCGCAAGCATGGTGGGCGCAGCCGCTGAAAGCCGGCTTGAATTTTCGGCCAAAATTCTGGCAATCCGGATGCCCCAGCAAAAACTTCGCCAGCGCCCGCGAATACGGGGTCACGTCAAACGCTTCGTCCTGGCAAACCCCCGCATACGGACAAGCTGTCACGTTACGCACCGAGTTTCCGCAAGCTTCGCGCGTCGTGATGCTGGCCGCAGCCAGCCGCCGCATTAATGCCGGAGTGTCGTCGATTTGAACGTAATGCAGCTGAAAATCCTGGCGCGTGGTCACGTGCGCTATGCCGTCGGAATATTCCTCGGCCAGCTCCGCCATGGTCTCAAGCTGCGCGGCATTCAAGCCACCCGCAGGAATCTTGATGCGCTGCATCCCTGGCGCGTCCCAGAGCGTGTTGGGACCCTTGGTCAGATCGCCAGAGGGAAAGTTCAGGCGCTGGACTTTTTGGCCGTCGCTGCGCTGGCCATTGTCATAGCGCTGTCCGTAGGCGCCGCGGCGCAGGCGGGTTTCGGCGAAAAGACGCTCGTCCAACTTGTCCTGCTTGCGGAGGGCGATGTCGGTATCAAAGGCGTCAATTTCGCGCGACAGATTCTCCGAGATCTGCCCGGCGAGCTTTTCTTTCCAAAGGGTATTCGAAGCCTTCACGATACGTTCCTTGTTAGCGGATCCGTGGTTACCGAGTCCGTGGAAGAGCGGCCCTTTAGGGCCTGCCGAGCTGAAGCTCGCTCCATCAAAATCTCCCGTCCTACGCGGCCATGATGGCCGCTCTTCCACGACAAAAGCTCCCCAAAAACCAAAACCCACCTGCCAGTTCTTCTGGCGGTGGGCGTGAGCTTTAGAAATTTCGCTTAGAACTTGGTCAGCTCAGCACCCCATCTCCAGAAGAGACACAACAAGTACAACAACAACACATCACCATCTTCTGGACACAGGTATGGAGCATTGCCTAATTAGTATCTACCACAGGGATAGGATGACGCAATTCAAAGTTTCGATTCGGATGTTTCGAAAAAGCGATTCTGCCCGGAGCGACAGTTCGGCCCATTTCTCATAAATATGCCGCAGATATAGCGTACAGGGCAGCCCATCCCCAGCATCTTAACTCACGCCTCAATCTAGGCACGAGGAGCAAGACAATGCAAAACCCTCACATTCGTTTGATCTTCGCGTTCATGGTGATGCTGACGCTATGCCTGCCTGCATCATCGGCAGCCCAAGTCAGCGTAGGCATAGCGGTCGCGTTCGCGCCGCCTGATCTACCTGTGTACGAACAACCTATTTGCCCGGGCGAGGGTTACATCTGGACGCCCGGCTATTGGGCCTACGACGACGACATCAGTGATTACTATTGGGTGCCGGGAACCTGGGTGCTGGCTCCCGAAGTGGGTTTCCTGTGGACTCCGGGATACTGGGCCTGGGGCAGCAGCGGATTCGTCTTTTATGAAGGCTTCTGGGGACCAGGGGTCGGCTTCTATGGCGGAATCAACTATGGCTACGGCTATTTCGGCCACGGCTATGAAGGCGGGCGTTGGGACGGCGGACGCTTTTTCTACAACCGCTCCGTGAACAATGTGAACGTCACCATCATTCACAACGTGTACAACACCACTGTGGTTAATCAGAGTAACGTGACCCGGGTCAGCTATAACGGCGGAAACGGCGGGATCAGCGAGCGTCCCAGACCCGAAGAGGAGGCAGCCGCCCATGCCCGGCACCTTCCTCCTGTACCCGATCAAACGCAGCACGTGCAGGCTGCCCGCTCCAATCAGCAGCTACGCGCTTCCGTAAACCGTGGCAGGCCGCCAATCGCTGCTACTCCGAAGCCTGGAGCATTTAACGAACGCGGAGTCGTGCCTGCCCAAGAAGCGGGTGCGATTCATAATGCTGCGCCCGCAAGTAATTCCAACAACAACCCTCGTCGCACTGCGATTCATCCTAGCGACCTCCCGCCAGCCGAGCGTCCCGGTCCTCCCAACACCGGCAACCCCAAGCTGGACCAGAAATACCAGCAACAGCAGGAAAAACTATACGCGCAGCAAGAAAGAGACCGGCAAAAGCTTCAGCAGCAACAAGACAAGGAACATCAGCAACTCGCAAGGCAAAGTGCGGACGAAGCCCGAAAGCAACAGGTGGAGCAACGGCACCAGCAACAGACCGAACAACTGCAGCAAAGGCACTCCCAGCAACAGCAGAGGTTGCAGGAGAGGATGCCGGCACCGCGTCCCGCTCCGCCGAGAGAAAAGCGTTAGTCGGTTCCCGGTGCTAGTGTCGATTGAAAGTAAGTGTCAGAGCAAGCACATGGTTGGCAGACTGAATCCGCAGCCAGCGTGACTTCGCCACTTGATTGAAAAGTTATCGCACTGCAGACAGTTGTAGACGGAGCTTATGGGTCGCGCGAAAGAGTGTGTTCTTGATAGTGCCTTCGGTGGTCTTGAGAATTCCGGCCACTGTTCTCAGCTGTAAGCCATGATAGTGCTTTAATTCGAAAACCATACGCTCGCGTGGTGAGAGCTGGCTCAGGGCACGAACGATGTATTCCCGAAGTATGCGGTTTGCGAGATTGCGTTCGGGGCTCGCGCCCGCGCTCTGATCAGGTACGAGGTCGAGGATTTCCCGCTCCTCTCCGTCTGCGGCATTTGTAGTGGTCAATTCGCGGCTTCGGGAGCGCATACGCCGAAGATAATCGAGGCAGAGATTCGTGGCGATGCGATAGATCCACGTATAAAACGAGCACTCGAAACGAAACCGAGGCAAATGTACATAGGCGCGCAGGAAAGCTTCCTGATAAATGTCCTGGCCATCCTCCTCAGAGCCGGTTAGATGAACAGTGAGGCGGAGGACGGCCCGGTCATATCGCTGGACGAGTTGCTCGAAAGCTGCGGTGTTGCCCTGTTGCGCTGCCCGAATTAGCTGTGCGTCATCCGCGCGACTGGAGCGGTTCTCTCCGGCCGGAGGTACAGACAACAATACGGCGACGTCATTTACGTGGTCGGGTAGGCGGCGAAGGTGGTTTGCTTCAGGCACGAAAGTGTCCCATCAATCGTTTTTGCAACAGCCAAATCGGTGCAGCACCATTAGTGCAACATCGTCTTCGCGACGCTGGCTTCCAGCGAAGTTCTCGACTGCGGCCAGCACGGAGAACAGCATGACCCTGGGCTTACAACCTGAACATGCTCGGGCGGCGTCCAGCAAACCTTTTGCCTCGAATTCCATACCCATTTCGTTCCTGCACTCGGGAATTCCGTCGGAGTAAGCGAGCAGCGTATGGCCAGGGTACAGTCTGGCCCTGCCATTCGCAAAAGGCGCTCCGACAATCGCTCCTAGAACCGGTCCGCCTTCGCGAAGCTCCTGGACATCGTTATTCTCACGAATCAGCAGAGCGGGAGGATGCCCAGCGTTGCAATATGTAAGGTCGCCGCTTGCCAGATTAAGGCGAGCCACGAACAGCGTGGTCAACGGGACTTCGAGACCGGTCAGCAGCAGATCGCGATTGACAGAAGATATAGCCACTGCGGGGTCGCCGAGTGTAGTCATTTGCCGGCGAATCATTCCGACAAGGTGGGTAAACCACATCGCCGCCATGAGACCTTTGCCCGCGATATCACCGATTGCGAATACAAGGTCGCCGTCGATCTGCAACAGGCTGATGAAATCGCCGGAGAGGTGACGAACTGGGAATATCTCGCTGGCGAACTCATAGGGACCGCTGCGAAGGTGACGCGGACCGCAAAGTTTTCTTTGCACCTGTGCGGCTTCGTACATGGCGCGGCAGAGATCGTCGTGCTCGCGCTTTAGACTCGCGAACTGATCTTGCAGCGCACGGTGGCGAGGTCCGCGGGCCGCTTGAGTAGTTGCCGCGGAGGCAGTCCTCTTTCTGTTCTCGTATCGACTACGAATTTGCGCAACGCTCGCCAAGGTGTGATCTCCAGCCAAAATTGATTAGTCAACTTACAAATTTGTAACCAGTGCCGTGCACTGTGAGAATAAAGCGAGGTTCCTCTGGCTTAGGCTCGATTTTTTGTCGCAAGTGGACGATATGCGCGTCAACCGTGCGGGTAGTAGGAAATCGGTCATAGCCCCAGACTTCCTCAAGCAGACGATCGCGGCTGAGGGTTTCGCCCTGATGGCAAAGAAAGTATTTCAGCAGCTCGAATTCCTTGGAGGAAAAATCAAGCTCTTTGCCGGCGCGCGAAACCTGGCAACTGCGTAGATTTACCTCAACGTCGCCAAACGAGACCCGTTCCTGTTCTTTTGGGACAGTCCGTGCGCGCCGCAGTACTGCGTTGACGCGGGCAAGCAGCTCGCGAATGGAAAACGGCTTTGTGACGTAGTCGTCGGCCCCCAGTTCAAGGCCCACGACCTTATCTACTTCTTGCCCCCGCGCGGTGAGCATGATGATCGGGATGGATGGCCGCTTGCTTTTAAGCTGCCTGCAAACGTCCAGACCGCTCATGCGAGGCATCATGACATCGAGGATCACAAGGTCGGGAGCTTCACTAAGTGCGCGCTCCAAACCAGCGACTCCGTCTGGGGCGGTGATCACTTGATAGCCTTCGAACTCGAAGTTGTCACGCAGGCCCGCCACCATGTTAGGCTCGTCCTCAACAATCAGGATTCTGGCCATATCAGGTTCTCCGAACTTTGTTTTTCTGACCTGAAACTTTACTCCGGTATTGATGGATGCCACTGCGACTCCTTCCACCAGACTTCATGACGAAGCTGCCTTCCCGCTGTTTCCTGTCGGATGCAGCGGAAGTGTGATGGTGAATTTGCTGCCGGCGCCGGGTGCGCTGTCCACGATGACATCACCGCCGTGTGCCCGGGCGATATGCTGCACCAGCGAAAGCCCCAAGCCGCTACCCTTGGTGTTGTGAACTAGCGGATCACCGACGCGATAGAACTTCTCAAAAATCTTGTTCTGCTCGTGGGACGGTATGCCAATGCCGTGATCAATCACTTCCAGCTTCACGCTTCCGTTTTCCCGATATAACCTGACTCCGATGTATTTACGGTCTTGCGAGTACTTGAGAGCGTTGTTCACGAGGTTGACCAATGAGCGCGCCATGGCTTCGCGATCCACCCGCAGCGGTGGTACCTCGGCGATCTTCTCTTCCAACGTGAAGCCGTGCTGCTCGATCTGATATCGGTAGGACTCCAGCGTATTGCACACCAACTCGCGCATGTCGGTCTCGCGAAAGTCATATTCCTTGCGGCCGGCTTCGATACGCGAAAAATCGAGGATGTTATTGATCAGCGCAGTCAGGCGTTCACTCTCTTTGCGGATGATGCAGTAATACTCCTGGTGTTTCTCCGGGCTGGACAGGCGCCCTAACTCCAAGGTTTCGGCGTACAGCCGAATCAGTGAGAGGGGGGTGCGCAATTCGTGCGAGACGTTGGAGACGAAATCGGACTTCAGGCGGGCCAGCGCCATTTCTTTGCTCACGTTGCGATAGGTAAGGAAAATTCCACCGGCCAGAAGGAACGAAAGTCCGCCCAGAATCAGAAAACTGGTATGCACGAAATGCTGTCCCATCGCCGCCAATGTAGTCCCGCGGAGCTTCATGCCGAGCACCAAACCAGGGAACACGCTTTCCAGGTTGCGCTCCACCTCGGCCTGGCCGCCGTCCCAGCCGGTGCCGTAGGCAATTGGAGTGGAGTCGCTCTTGGGCCGAACCATGATCACTGCATTTTTGTCGGTCTGCGCTTCCGCGACATTGCGGCTCATCACTTCATCGAGAGTCTGCGGAAGAAATTGATTTCTCAAGTAATCCCCGTCGAAGGTGACGCTAGCGATGGCAGATTTACCGGTCTCTTTGTCGGTCCTTAGAAAAACCGCGGTGGACAAATAGACAGGCTTGTCGCCTCCTGGTACCCATTCGCCGTCGAAGTAATAAGGAGTCCCCTTGTCTGCCATTTTTGCCAATTTCTTCGAGAACTCGGCGTATTCCAACTTCCACCAACCCTCCATCATCTTGGACATGTGCTCGGCCTGGTCGCGAAATCCGGGATCATTCTTCATTCGGTAAGGCTGGGAGCGCATGACGAATCCTTGCTGGGGATCGTAGAGCATTAAATGAGCAACATAGGGATGGGTGCTTAGGATTCTATCCATGGTCTCCGTGCAGGCTTCGCCTGGAGGGGGAAAATCCGCGCGAACGTCGTCCACCAGTTCATACGCTTTGTGGTTGATCTGCTTCTCGGAAATGGCCAGGACCTGGCTAAAGTCACGCTGGATGGCCGCCTCAACCGCACGGTCTCGCTGAATAGTCTTTAAGTGCCATGCACTCAGGATGACCAGCACGGCCGCGGGCAACATTACAGCCAGTTGCAAGGTCAACATCATCCGGGTCCGCGCGTTTTTTGGTAGTGTCCTAATTTGAACTTCTCACGGTTGGATTGTGGCATGAATCGTGCTCCTAACCCATTCCGAGACGGTCTGATTTTTAGCTTTTGCTGCTGCTTCAATCGCCTTCGTGTCGTCCGGCGTGAAGCGCACCTGTACCGTGCTGCCTTTCGCCTCACCCTTTGGGAGCTTGGGCCTGCCGACTTTTCTAGGCTTCTTCTGCAAGTTTGAACTCCTGTGCGATTGCTGCCCTGACTGCGGTTACTGGTGACACCACGGGCGGAATTTTCAAGACCGTTACGTGGCGAATCGGAAATTCTGGATTGTCCGTCTCGTGCGCCCATGCGTAGGCATGAGTCGCCTTCGGATGGCCGTGCAGTTCAAAGACTTCCACCATTCCAGCCCACACCGTCTTGCCCTGAAACGTCTCGCTTACAGGGACACTCTCAACGTGGGTAGAGTCCGTGCCGTGTAGTTCTCGGATTATTTCCCGCAATTCCTGTATGTATTGTTGCATCATGGCGTCGGCGGCGCGACAACTTGAAGCCGCAGTGAAAACGGTCGCCCCTTCAAATTTTCCGTGGCGTCACGCAAAGCCCCTACTAATAGGCGAATGGACTCTTCCTCACGTGTCTGTGGAAGGAGCCAATCTGAGTGACAGACTGGACATTCCATCATCCTCTTACTATCGCCAAGGGACAGCGTCACCTTCGCGTGGCATTTCTCGTTCTTGCACTCAAATTCGAGCGCAAGAATGTCAGGAAAATCAATCAGGTATTTCGTTTCAAAAGTCACAGCACTGCCTCCACTAGATCGCCCACGCTCCAAAAATCCCGCTCAACCCCCGCCGCCATCGCCGGAGTGCAGCGCAGCGTGTTATGCCGCCGCACAAAGTTGTAGTAAGCGAAGTGCAACGCGACCGCTGCTTGGAAGTTCTCCAGTTTCTTGCTGAATGCCAGCGTCAGGCGGGACAGTCGTTTCACGTGGAGCCGCGTGGTCGCGTTCAGGCGTTCGATGTGGCTGGTGGATACCAGTTCCATATCCGGTTCGCCAGCGATGGGCCTACGCATCGCGGAAGCGAAGGACGGTGCGCTGTATTTCCGCTCTGGATGCTGCGCGGAGTCATGGGTATAGACCTTCACGATCTGCCCGTAATCCACGTCCGCGCCGAATGAACGCTCGACCGCTTCCGCGTATCCGTGAAGGGCATCGGTGGAAATCTGCACCCG
>Ga0185299_10001208_pt1 | contig 53799 bp, 46 predicted proteins | sample PaiPotPPA55metaG_FD_128002 | JGI IMG/M metagenome (GOLD analysis project Ga0185299, IMG submission 128002) | Iron sulfur acid spring bacterial and archeal communities from Banff, Canada, to study Microbial Dark Matter (Phase II) - Paint Pots PPA... ... | reverse complement strand
CAAAGGCGATCAACTCAACGCTCCCGTCACCGTCGGCAACGTCTCGGTTACCATGCTGCAACTTTCCAATATCGCATGGGAAGTCAACCGCGAATTGCGTCTCGACGCGAAAGATGGACGGATCCAGGGTGACTCGGAAGCAATGAAAATGTGGGGACGCGAGTACGAGAAGGGTTGGGCGCCGAATGTCTAGAATGTCTCGCAAGAGCGCTGTTTCTCGTCGCGATTTCATTCGCTCCGGTGCGCTGGTTACGGCGGCCTTGTCTTCACCAAGCGGTGTCTTGGCGTCACCTCAGGTTCAGCCAGCCGCCGAGAAAGCATCGCCGATTCAGTTAGGCCTGGCCAGCTACACGTTTCGTAACTTCGCCCGCGCGCAAATGATCGGCTTCATGAAGCAGGTGAATGTATTCGCGTTAAACGCGAAGGACGTCAAAGACCATCTACCGATGGACCCCCAGCAGGAGGCAGCCGCGCTGGCGGACTATGCTGCCGCAGGCATTAAGCTTCACGCTGCCGGTGCCATCTATTTCGCGAAAGATGAAGATGCGGATATACGGTCCAAGTTCGAATACTGCAAGCGCGCCGGTATTGGCGTTATCGTCGCCGGCGACCCCACACCGGCAACGTTGCCGCGCATCGAAAAATTCGTAAAAGAATACGACATCCGCATCGCGATCCACAATCACGGTCCCGAGGATAAGTTGTGGCATTCGCCGCTGGATGTATTGAAGGCGGTGAAGGGTATGGACCCGCGCATCGGTTGCTGCATCGACGTCGGCCATACGGTTCGCGCCGGCACCGATGTGGTGCAGGCGATCCGCGAAGTCGGTCCAAGGCTATTCAACGTTCACATGAAGGATCTTGCGAATTTCCAGAATAAAGAGAGCCAGGTTGCGGTCGGAGAAGGCATCATGCCAGTCCGGAATATGTTCGAAGCGCTCGTCGCGACGAAATACCGAGGCTTCGTCGATCTGGAATATGAGATTCATCCCGACGATCCCATGCCCGGCGTGATCGCCAGCTTCGCCTATATGCGAGGCGTTCTGGCAGGCATGGGAGTCGCGAGCAAGAGCTGAAGGCAACGCATTTGGATTAATCGCGGACGCTCTTCTGCGTCCTAGAAAGCCAGGCGCCGGTCATTTACTATGGCGACCAGTTCAGAAGTTTCAGGCACGGAGATGGCCGCTACTACCCAAGCCCACCCGGAGAATGACCTCGCAAACGCCGAGAGGGCGGCTGGTCCTTGCGCGTTCGTGCTCTTTGGCGCGGCTGGGGATTTAACCAAGCGCAAGCTAGTGCCAGCGCTTTTCAATTTGGGTAAGGCAAAGCTGCTGCCCGGCAATTTCGCTGTGATCGGAGTTTCCGTCGATGATTTGAGCCTGGATGATTTTCGCAGCCAGGTTACCAGTTTCCTGCCCGCCGGAACCGAGTCGGCTGAGGAATTGGAGTGGTTCCGCAAGCGTTTGTTCTACGAACGCGGCGACTTTGCCGATCCAAACACTTTCACGAAACTGCGGGAGCGGCTCGGTACCATCGACGCCGAGCAACATACCGAAGGGAACTATCTTTTTTATCTGGCGACCGCGCCCAAGTTTTTCTCGACGATTGTGCAGCAGCTGGGAGCCGCCGCACTTGCCCGGTCCGAGAATGGTCATTGGCGCCGGGTGGTAATCGAAAAGCCGTTTGGACAGGATCTGGACTCGGCTAAGGCGCTGAACCGCGAGATCAAAACTGTGTTGCAGGAAAATCAGATTTTTCGCATCGATCATTATCTGGGCAAAGAGACGGTGCAGAACATCATGGTTTTCCGCTTCGACAATGCCATCTTCGAGCCCATCTGGAACCGGCGCTATATCGACCATGTGCAGATCACGAATGCCGAAACCGTGGGCGTGGAGCGGCGCGGCGGCTATTTCGATACGGCAGGCACGTTGCGGGACATGGTCCCCAACCACGTGATGCAGCTGCTTAGCTTGACCGCGATGGAATCTCCGGTGTCTTTCCAGCCAGACGCAGTGCGGAATGAGCAGGCGAAAGTTTTGCATTCGATTCAGCCGTTGAACTCCGACGATGTCTTGCAGCGCAGCGTGCGCGGGCAGTATGGTACGGGATTGCTCGCTGGAGAAAAAGTGTCGGCTTATCGTTCGGAGCAAGGGGTTTCTCCGGAATCGCGCACCGAGACTTTCGTGGCCCTGAAACTGAACATCGATAATTGGCGCTGGGCAGGGGTTCCATTCTATTTTCGTACCGGCAAACGCATGGCGCAGCGCCACACGGAGATTGCCATCCAGTTCAAACGCACGCCTTTTGAGCTGTTTCGTAAGGCCCCATTTCACAAGTTGCATACCAACACGCTCGTGATCCAGATTCAGCCGGTGGAAGCAATCTCGCTAAGCTTTGGGGCCAAGATTCCCGGGCCTCTTTTGCGGGTGGGATCGGTTGATATGAGTTTCGAGTATACGAAGTATTTTGGAGCTGACGCCTATACCGGCTATGAAGTTTTGTTGTATGACTGCATGATCGGCGATGCGACTTTATTCCAGCGGGCGGATATGGTCGAAGCTGGGTGGAAGGTTGTGGATCCGGTGATGGACGTGTGGAGGGCGCTGCCTCCGCGCAAGTTTCCCAATTATGCGTCCGGCAGCTGGGGGCCGGCCGAGGCCGATCAACTGCTCGAACAGGATGGCCGCCAATGGAGGAGAATTGAACCATGATTCTTATTGAGCGATGATTCTTGCCGGTGAGATTGGCGCAACGCGCACCCGCCTGGCTGCATTCGAAACCGAAGGCAGCCGGCTGCAACGCGTGGTGGAAAAAAATTATGTGAGCCAGCAGCATGACGGCTTGTCCGGCATTCTTGCTGACTTCATCAAAACCGAAGGCATCCCTGTCCACAGCGCATGCCTCGGCGTGGCCGGGCCGGTGCGCGGGGGACGCAGCAAGATTTCCAACCTGCCCTGGACCATCGATGCGCGGGAAGTGGCCAAGCAACTCAAGCTGACTTCCGTGGGATTGCTCAACGATCTCGAAGCTTACGCGTATGGAATCGATGGCCTGGAAACAAAAGATTTCATCCCGTTGAGCGAGGGCGCGGAAGAGGCCGAAGGCAACCGGGCCGTCATCTCGGCCAAAACCGGGCTGGGGATGGCGGGGCTTTACTGGGACGGCTTCCGGCATCATCCTTTTGCTTGTGAAGGAGGCCACGCCGACTTCGCGCCCCGGAACGCGCTGCAGACGGAGTTGCTGGTCTACCTGCAAAAGAAGTACGGCCGCATCAGCTGCGAGCGTGTGCTCTCCGGCCCCGGCATCAGGAATATTTACGACTTTATGCGGGATACGCACAAAGAAGAAGAGCCGGAATGGTTGCGAACCGAGATGGCCGCCGCCCCCGATCCTCCGGCGCTGATCTCGAAACTTGCGTTGGAAGGTAAGGCCTCGATCTGCGAGCAGACCTTGTCGATTTTCGTCAGCATCTTCGGCGCGCAGACCGGCAACTGCGCGTTGAACTTCATGTCCACGGGAGGAATTTTCATCGGCGGCGTGATTGCGGCAAAGATCGCACCCAAGATGAAGGACCCCGTGTTCATGGAATCTTTCCTGGATAAAGGCCGCATGGCGGCAATCCTGAAAGATATGCCGGTCAAAATCGTGACCAATGATGACTGCGGCATGATCGGCGCGGCACGTTATACGCTGATCCAGAAAGCATTCCGCAGAGCGAGCTGATCTACGGAATGAGACAGGGCAGGCAGGCTCCGCGCGCCGACTCTGGCCACGACACCTTGTGGGAGCGCACCTCTGGTTCTCCTGTCCTGGGATTCATACCGATCATTTTTTTTTGCGCTAAGTCGGCCAAATTCTTGATTCTGCTGGACTTGTCCGATCTAGATACCCCGTGTTCCCCGTAAAATCTTGCAGATAAACGACTTACAGCTAAAATCTTCCAGAATAAAGAGTTAGCTGGCCGCTGGGATTTCGCCATCGCTGGTACGTCGCCGCTTTTGCCACTGCGCACCGTTCCATTGTGCGCTCTCTGTATTCTCGGTCAAGGTTGTTCGTCACAACCAATGGATTTTTTTCTGTGGAAGGCTGTGGAAAAAGAGCACGACTGTTTACTTCACAAAAGTGGAAAGGGTGTTAAATGAACCTAATCCGCTTCGTGGGGGAAAAAGGAAGAAATTCAGCGGCTTTCAGGCAGGAGGTAGGCGGTGACAGTTTGCGTGGCAGCAATAGCCGAAAAGACGACTGTGATCGGTGCATCTGATCGAATGATTACCGCTGGGGATATAGAGTTCGAGCCGGGACAAGCGAAAATGTGGAATTTCACTCGCTCCATTTGGGCGCTCGTCGCGGGTGACATGGCGATTCAAGCCTCCTTAATGAGGGAGGTTCATAAAGAAGCTCAAGATTGGATTGTGGCTAAGCCAGAAACGTGGCTAAAGGTTAAGGATGTTGCACAACTGTATTGCAAAAAGTATCGGGAATTACTAAGAGAACAAGCGGAAGCCGCAATCCTTCACCCGTTAGGGCTTGATCTTCAATCGTTTCTTGCAAAGCAATCCACCATGCACGCCGATGTTGTAGCCAGCATAGCCCAGAAGCTCTCTGAATTCGATTTCCCTAGCGCACTAGAAGCCATATTCTTGGGAATCGACACAGACGGGCCGGTGAAATTCCCGAAGGGAGAAACCCTCGTTTACTCTCAGATTTATGTCACTGAGGGCGACAAGTTGTCATGGTTGACTGCGGTCGGCTTCGCTGCAATTGGTATTGGAAAGTCACATGCTGAGTCCCAATTCATGTTTTCTGGTCACTGGCCATTGAAACCCTTCGATGAAACCATACTTCTAACTTTCGCGGCTAAGAAGCGAGCGGAAGTAGCTCCCGGCGTTGGCAAAGACACGGACATGGTTGTAATTGGCCCCGGTCTCGGCACGGCATTAAAAGTGGAAGACAAACATGTAAAAGAGTTGGGTCGTATTTACGACCGCAGTCGTAACGCTACTGATAAAGGGGTTAAAAAGGCACAAGCTGAAACGAAGATTTTTGTTGAACAAGTCAAGAAGGAATACAAAGACAAAGCCGACGCCGAGAAACAGACAGCGGGGCCCCTTCAAGATCAATCACCGAAAAGTCAAAACGACGAAAGCCCCAGCTAGGGCCGGGGGCGGGTGGCCCAGGCTTGTGATCTCTTTGGCATCACCACCAAAGTGGGTGCCCCGTCCTTCGCGTTCTTTGCGAAGGGCGGGAGTCGGGGATGCTGGCGCAAGTTTGTTGATCAGGCCGCGGTATATCACAAATCAAGTGGCTCCGGCAGCATCGCCTCCCACCCTTGCAAAGTACGCAAGGATGGGGCACCCACTTTGTTGGGGATGGCAGGAGGATGACAAGCCTGGGCCACCCGCCCCCAACCGTTGTCAAACTGGGATCAGTCCGCTATCGCAGAGGAACTCGGGGAAGAGATCGCGCTCCCGAATACTAACGCAGACTCAAAAGCGGTGCTTTATTTTCCGTGATCTTCGCGACGTAACACTCTCCGTGAATGGCTTGTCCGTACTCATCGGCCTTGCTCTCTTCTAGCCTCACGGATTTTTTACAGATGACACACTCTGGACTCCACTGAGAGTCGGATAGAGGTTGAGCGGGGGAGGGGGACATTGCAACCTCCTGGGAGAGGACAATTCCTACGTTAGTCTTGCATTCCAAAACGGGTCTGAGCAATAGCGCTCACTGCGGTGGAAAACTTCACTGCTGTGGAAAACCTAAGGCGGGTTTGTCAAAGGCATAATTCCCAAGTCGTCAGCCGATTACGCAATACGGAAAATGCTGTAGGACGCTACTCTTTTGTGACCCGGGTTATTTACTTCTTCGAAAGCTCGCCCTCGAAATGACTTTCAACATCTTCACGACTAAGTGGGTTTTGTGCTTTGGTCAACACGACAGAATAGACGACCTCATGACCTGCAAGCTGAGCGGTAATAAATGCCGCATCCTCCGGCAGTTCTTGGTAAATGAATTTCACTTTTCTGCCGTCTTTAAGTGTTTTGATCCACTCTGTGTCTGGCATTTTCGTATCTCTTCAGCGGAAATCAGGGTATGTCGCGAGTATACGTTGTTCGGTGCCAGAAAATCGCGGATGGGGGCATTGTTTCTGGGATTGCGGCGCGGAGGCTAGTCGTGGAGAACGATATTCAGGAGTGAACTGTGAACCTGCAAATCATCGCCGCCGTGATAGTCAATGAACCCCAATTTCCTGAACCTGTTCATGAAAAAGCTCACCCGCGAGCGAGTTGTGCCCACCATCTCTGCTAAGGACTCCTGACTGATCTTGGGGATTACGGTCTCGGGCACGCCCTCCTTGCCGAAATGAGCCAGCAACAGCAATATCCGGGCCAGTCTTTTTTCACTGGAATTGAAAAGCTGGTCAACCAAATCCTCTTCGTATCGGATGTTCCGTGTCAGCAAATATGCCACGAACATATCGGAAAATGCGTGTTCCCGGTGAAGCACTTCATTCATGGACTTCTGGTCAATTTTCATCACGGAGCAATCGGTCATTGCGGTTGCGGAGCACAGGCGGAGCGCCTGCCCTGTAAGGCAACCTTCTCCGAAGAAATCGCCTTTGTTCAGAATGCCGATTGTGGCTTCCTTACCGATCTTCGACACAACGGTGAGTTTTACCTTCCCTTCCTGTATATAAAAAACAGCATCGGACGAATCGCCTTGGGGAAAGATCGTCTGCCTCTTGGAAAAGGCTTCGATCTTTCTACCGCCGTTGATGGTAGAAAGGAAGGTCTTAGTGTCGAATTTCCTGAGTTTCTTAGACGCTGCAACGAGTGTCATGATTGGCCCTTCTAGACTTCCGAGTGCGCAGAAGGCAACTTCCTAGGAATGAAGGATGATGAATGCGGAAGAAGGGCAGGAACAACGGCAAATATCCGGGCAAAAGCTGCGATTCCGCCCGACAGAATAATGATTTCACCGTTGGCGTCGAAAGTCAACGGCCATTCAGAGACACACGGCTGCGCCCTTTTTCAAAGGAACCTCTTCGCCACGGTCATTGATCAAAGTGTTAGCAATACGAATTCTCTGATTCGGATTGCTTCCACTCTGAACGGAAATCTGAACTTTCTCGGCTTCGCCCGGAATCACGGGCTTAATGATGATTTTCCGCACGGCGCCCTGCAAACTACTGGCTGCGCCATGCGGCATGCTGTAGAACCTCTGCAATTCACACTATGCCGTTTTCGGGGGCTGTACTGAGCAATAATGACCAGCCGGCGCTCCAGCAGCCCTGAAAGGCGCGGCTTTGGAACACTGCCGAACTCTATGCAGTCTCTAAAATAAATCTCCAATCTCTTTGGATAGGATACGCCGCTTCGTGCTCACGTTATCAGGCGAGGTTCGTGAAGGAGAGCGACTTTGCCAGTTTGCGCGTAAGCGGAATTGACTGCATCCGCGCAAGACGAAGTCGAAGTCAGTTAAGTATTCGGCTAACGAACGGAATGATTTCGCTGAAAATGTGTTCGATCCAAGTCACTCGGCCAGGGTTTGCAAAGTACCAATACGGTGTGAACCTGACCTGTTTAGTGTCTGGTTTTGATCAGACGACAGCCGGAATCCAGTCCTATTATGTCTGCAGTGGGTAACCTTAATGCCCTATGTGTCCGCTAGGAGGGACTATGTTAGGTATGGGTGGGTGCGGAGGGAAGATCGATGCCACGTAAACTCGCCCTTTGGGTTGTGTTGTTGATTGTTGGATTTCTTACTGGATTCATCCTGCAATATGCCAGACTGCAGCGGGCACAGCAGGAACTGTCTGCCTCGACAAAACAATTGGGCTCCTGTCAGGCCACCGAACAATTGTCGCAGCTTCGCGACACAGCGACCGCGATGTTTCTGGAGGCCGTGCAAAAGAACTACGGAAAGGCCGGGGAGTACTCGAAAGAGTTCTTCGATCAAGCTCAGCGAATTCAGAGCAGCACGGAGGATCCCGCAGTTCGCAACTTGCTTCGTGACACATTGGCAACCCGCGATCAAATCACCGCGGATCTGGCAAAGGGAGACGCCGCACTTTCAGAAATACAGCCACTCGTATCCAAGATCGAGCAGACCGCGAAGCATTAACGAAAGCAGCCTTCGCTATTCTGCGCGTTCGCGATCCCGGCGGCACAGCGGTCATGCCACCTTGCGGGCTTTCGTCGTCGTCTTTCGCGCGGTGCGTGGCTTTTTCCGAGTTGCTGCCGCAGTTTTTCTCGCTTTGGGTGCGGTTTTAACCGCAGATGGCATTTCCAGCTTGGGCTGTTTCGCAGTGCGATGGTGGCCATGGCGTAGCGGCTGGATGCGCGCAGCCTCTTCTTCCGTCCACAGCTGAGTGTCTCTACCTTTTTGGCGCTCGTCCTCAAGATATGCCGCAATCGTTTTAGTTGTCATAGCCAGAGTGTGGCGGAACTGGTTCCTTTCAAGCTGTCCAATTTTGGCCACTCTGCGGACGATTCATGGGCCGCCACGAAGAGGTGGCGGGTTGAGAAGATTTGTCAGCCTCTACCCAACCCGGAGCCGGAGCGAAGTAGGGACCACCAGGAGGCTCACACCAAGTAGAGGTACGGCTTCAATGAGGGTAACTGTTTTCGTCAATTGAGGACCGGGGGCCACTGTGTGTTGAGTCCCTAACTGGCATTGCGAAGCTTGGCAGGACGGTGTTCCTGCTTTACCGACGCCAGCAAGACTTGAGCTTGGAGAATCAGGTTGGACGCTGCCTGATCCTTTGGAACAACCGCGTGTATCCCAGCCGCACGTGCTAGCCGTTCAATTTCACTGCCTTGTTGGACCGTGAACAAAATAATCCGCGTATCGGGCAAAAGTTTTCTGAGCAGCGGTGCTGCATCGAGCCCAGTCATGACGGGCATAGAAAGGTCCAGGATGATTAGGTCAGGTTTGAGATTTTCAGCTTTCTCAACCGCGTCTTGCCCGTTTTCTGCTTCCCCCGCAATTTCATAGTCAGGCTCTAGTTCAAATAGTTGGCGCACCAAGGAACGCACGGCGGAGTTGTCATCCACAAGTAAAACGCGCTTCTTCGCCACGCACTTCTTAGCCATTGGTTTGCCACTGTAGCGGAAATTGGATGCTTAAAACCGGCGGGCTGGCTGCTACTATTTGTTCCAGTCCGGATAGCCTAGCTTTTCCTTCTGGATGGCCCGCAGAGTCCCTATAGCGTCAGAAATGGCTTGCCGCTCGGCGTGTCCCTGAGCGTTCCCGACCAATGCTTGCGACCGCAGAAAAATAGCTGTTTCTGCGGCATCCACGCGCTGCCGCAACGTCTGCGGGTCCCCTTCGAGAAGTGCAGCTTCAAACTCGCGCTGCCAGTGTGGATATTTTATGTTCTGGGATCTTGAAGCATCCTGGTCAGTCATTAGCCTCCCTAACGGTCTCTGAACAAAATCTCGAAGTACGCCCCAGAGTGCCTAAAGAGTGGGTTTCAAGCGCAGTCAGCTGAACGGTTCAGGTTTGAATTACATTGAGCGTTTTGTTTTCGGGTGATCGGCGCAAACATGGGAGGTAAACTCTTTGTCGCGCCGCAACTCGAAGTTCTTCATCATTTCATCGAAAGATTTACCCGTGGGCGCAGCAGAAGGCTCAAACCGCCAGGAGCATTCCGAGCAAGCAAAGCCGTGAAAGCGCCCTTCTTCGACCCATACAAGCTTGCGGGGCATCCCCCTGTTAGAGTTGGTTTGTGACAGTGGTCTTCTTCTGGCCAGAGCTCAGTTGACGGACAATAGGAGTACGCTGCTGTTAAAAGAGTGCAGGCCGAGTGCCAATGGAGAGTGGGCAGAGACGATTCCTCTAATTGCATTTTTCTTAGCAGCTTAACTGGGCACAGGGAAGCTTGGACGAGCCGCGATTCGCGGCGCTCTGGTGGCCAAATTTCACCAGAGTGGTGGTTATAGGCCAAGGGCGGAACGGGATCAGGCACCGGGTTTGAAGTGGTTGCGGAAAAACGCAATTCTCACGAAACGTCGACCACCGGGGCTAAAAGCCCCTCGTATTCCGGGCGCCTTACGCGGCCCTGAAAGGGCCGCTCTTCCACGGTGACGCATGCATTCGTGGTTTTTACGCGGCCCTTCGGCGAGCTCGGGGCAGGCTCTGAAAGGGCCGCTCTTTCACCATCGCCCTTCGCAAATTGGTTAACGATGGGCCATACACGCCTGAGGTTATAATCGGCGGCATGACCCTCGCTCCTGGCACAAGACTTGGGGCGTACGAGATAATCTCGCCGCTTGGCGCTGGTGGCATGGGTGAGGTGTATCGCGCTCGCGACCAGAACCTGGGTCGCGAAGTTGCCATCAAAGTGCTGCCGAAAGAATTGGCCTCCGATCGTGACCGGCTGCGGCGGTTCGAACAGGAGGCGCGGGCAACGGCAGCGCTCAATCACCCCAACATCCTGGCGATCTACGGCTTTAGTATGACCGAAGACCAGGCGCCCTACCTGGTCACCGAGCTGCTTCAAGGGCAGACTCTCCGTGAGCGGTTACAACAAAATGAGATTCCGGTGCGCAAGGCGGTGGAATACGCCTTGCAGACGGCGCGAGGGTTGGCGGCAGCGCACGAGCGCGGCATCGTGCACAGGGATTTGAAGCCGGAAAACCTCTTTCTGACGCGCGATGGCGTAGTCAAGATTCTCGATTTCGGGCTGGCTAAGCTGGTGGGCCCCGAGGTCGCTGGGTCGCCGGCTCCCATGGCGACAGTAAGCGTTACTGAGCTCGGAGTTGTGCTGGGGACGATGGGTTACATGTCACCGGAGCAGGTGCGCGGACTGGTCGCGGACCATCGCTCCGACATCTTCAGCCTGGGCGCGGTCCTTTACGAGATGCTCTCAGGAACGCGAGCGTTTCACGGGAAGACGGCCGCAGACACCATGAGCGCCATCCTGAAGGAGGAGCCTGCCGAGCTTTCGGGCAGCGGGCGCAATCTTCCGCCATCGCTGGGACGCATTGTGCATCGTTGCCTGGAAAAGGACCCGGGGGAACGCTTTCAATCCGCGCGCGACCTGGCTTTCAATCTGGAGTTGCTGAGTCGCGAGGAAAGTACAAGTAGCTTGAGCGCAGCACTCCCGGCGAGGAGGGGTCGAAGATGGGGGATAGCGGCTCTGGTTGCCTTGGCGTTACTGGGAGCGGCGGGCCTCGCGTTCTTATCGCGGGCACTGAGGCCGCGCGCCGAAAGTTCTCTCCCCGTGAAGCTGATGCGGCTGACCGACTTTGTGGGCATGGAAGAGTTTCCGGCGGTGTCTCCCGACGGCAAGTCGGTGGCGTTCACGGCTGACGTGGGCGGACGCAGGCAAGTTTGGGTTCGATTGCTGGCGGGAGGTTCGCCGCTGCAAGTAACCCATGACGATGCCGACCATCAATATCCGCGGTGGTCGCCGGATTCCTCGTCGTTGATCTATTTTTCTCCTTCCCAGGAGCCGGAGGGAGAAGGGAAAATCTGGCAAATCTCCGCACTGGGAGGAACGGCTCGGCCACTCGTCAGCAGCATGGGCAGCGCTGACTTGAGCCACGACGGCAGACACATCGCGTACTTCCATTTCAATCAAGGGGAACTGGAACTCGACATTGCGGATCCGGATGGCTCAAATCCGAGCAAGGTTACAGCGCTTCCGGCGGAATACAACTATTCCGACCTGCGCTGGTCTCCTGACGACCGGAAATTGGGATTCCAGCGAGGCCGAACTTTCGATTACGACGTATTCTATGTGCCGGTAGAAGGTGGCAGCGTACAAGCGATCACGCAAGATGGAAATCCGCTGGAGGGTTTCGCCTGGCTTCCTGACGGGTCCGGGGTGGTCTACAGCTCTTCAAGGGGGGCCACCGTTCTGTACTTGCGGCCGATGAATCTTTGGTCGGTGCAAATCGGGGGAAAGAATCTGCGTCAACTCACTTTTGGGGAGACCTCTTACATCTCGCCGGACTTGGATCGTGACGGCAATGTCGTTGCCACCCGCAGGCAGATCCAGTTCGATATTTGGCGGTACCCGGTGGAGGGCAGCCCTGAGGACAATGTTCGTCGAGGCATCCAGATCACCCGCCAGACTGGCACGGTCGAAACGCCGTCGCCGGGGCCTGGAGATCGCGAGGTTGTGTATCTGAGTGACAGCGGAGGGCATGGCAATCTCTGGGTGCTGAATCTCACAAGCGGACAGAATCGCCAGGTCACCTTTGAACACGACCCGCAAGTCACGATCGGCGTACCGGTGTGGTCTCCGGACGGTAAATACATTGCCTATGTGAAGCGCGGACTGAAGGCGTGGAACGTCGATCTGTGGCTAATGACACCGGATGGCAGCGACGCTCACAAAGTGTCGGACGGCGGCGGTTGGGCTTGCTGGTCTCCCGACAGCCAGTGGCTGTATTTCTCTCCACCCAGCAAAAATGGATTCCGCATAGAGAAAATCCCTGCGGCGGGTGGTGCCAGCCAGTTGGTGCGCGCCGAAGGCCAGAAGCCGGCGGTGGACGCGGCAGGAAGGCTCTTCTTCACGATGAATCTTCCCGAACGGAACGGTTTATCGGACATGCAGATATTAATGGCCAATCCAGAGGGCGGCCCGGTGCAGAAGTTAGCTCTTATTTCGGGATCGCGCTCGTCGGCCTGGGTCCTGATGCAGCCGGTGCTGTCTCCTGACGGCAAGTGGCTGGCTGTGCTGCTCACGGATGGACCCACCACAGATATCTGGGCGCAGCCGACGACAGGGGGGCCGATGCGGCGCATTACAGACTTTGGCCGACAAGCCACGTTCATCACCCGGAGAGTCTCCTGGTCGTCGGATGGGCACTCCATCTACGCCGCAGTGGGCAAAGGCGAGGCCGACATTGTACTGTTAAGCAATTTGAAGCCTTAGGGGCTGGCTGGCCCACCTTTGCGCCACTACGACTTTGGATGCCCCGGGAAGTTCCGCATTTGGGAAATTCCCTTTCAGCACACTGCACTACAAGGTCTTAATTCCACGAAGCTTCCGGGTCCCTTGTCCCATCTCCGAACAGTAACGATCCTTTCGTTCTTCGGCGTGATCCTTTCTGTCTTTCAACAATGCCGGCCCGCACTCACAATGGACATTGAAAGTGGAGTCTCCCCCGAATCATGGATCGAGCTTTCGCCACAGCCTTTGTCCCAGCCCCTGTCGTCCGCAAAGCAGCCGCCCGCACAGCGCTCGTCGGATTGAATGAATCGACTCGGGCATTGCTGGCGGAATGCTTCCGGCAGTGCAACATTGAGACGGTGGTGATGTCGGCCGACGCGGTTGAGCGCCTGAAGCAGGAAAAATTCGAGGCGTGCGTCCTGGGATTAGGCGATGGCGCGGATTCGGTGATGGAGGCGGTGCGCAGCTCAGCGTCGAACAGCCGGTGCGTGATTTACGGGGTAGGCGGCGAAGCGCGAGATGCGATGCGCTACTCCAAGTATGGCATCAACGCGGTGTTCAGAGAACCTCTGGAGCGGCCGGCGGCCCTGAAACTGGTGCGGGCCACGCGGACGCTGGTGCAGCATGAACTGCGGCGTTACGTGCGCATTCCGGTGATGACCGAAGTGTCAATCGTTGGCGATGGCCGGCGCGTGAGTGCGACCAGCATCGAAATGAGCGCTGGAGGATTGTCGGTGCAGAGCGTCGAAGAGTTTTCGTCCGGCACGAACATCGAGGTATCGTTTGCCCTGATGACTCTGCCCCGGGTCAACGTGCGCGGAGCGGTGACCTGGCGCAAGCCGAAGAAATTTGGGGTGCAGTTCGACCCTGCTGACCAGCGGCGGCAGAAAATCAGGGCTTGGATCGATTCCTATCTCGACAACTGAGTACCCGAAGCCACTTGGCGGCACAAAGCTTTTAATCGCTGAGAACGGGCCGCTGAGAACGCAGAGGAGGGCCCGTCGTGCCTTTGAGATTCGCTTCGACTCTTCAGTCTAAAGCATTCCTCATCTCCGCCGATAACCCAAGGAGGAAGACTCATTTTGGCCTTGGCATATGCCGGGTGGGCGGCGGGTGTTTGCGTAGAGAAAGAACTGGAAACTATGGGGAGCAATGTTGTATCTCGCCCGGTCACGGGCAGAGGAGCCGACGCGCCCCTCGAAACGCCGCTGCGGCGCCGGATTGCATTCGCACTCATTGTGGCTCTGATGCTAACCCTGCTGATCGGCGGTTTCTACTGGCGCTGCGCTCGGCAAATAGAAGCCGATACCTCCCGAATCGCACACACCTATGCTGCAATGGACGGCATCGAGATCATTTCAAAAAGCTTTGTCCAGGCGGAAACCAGCGCGCTGGGATTCTCACTCAGCGGGGACGCTGAGTTGCTCACCCAGTACGAGAACGGTCGAGATGTCATCCCGCACGAATTGGATTTGCTACGGCAATGGACGGCTGACAATCCCGGTCAGCAGCGGCGACTGGACGAACTCGAAGCTAAACTCAAGGACGGGCTCGACTTTGCGGCAAACGTCGTGGCTGCGCGCAAGCTGGGTTCCGCCCGCAGCGGGGATGACCTGAAGATCAAGCGGCTGATCGCTGCGTTAGACGGCAGGACTCAAGAAATGCGTGCCGAAGAAACCAGGCTCCTGGCACAGCATAGTGAAACTGCTCGTGAACAATGGCGCTCGACCAGGTGGCTGATCTTGCTGGGAATTTCTCTGGCCGGAGCGCTGTTAGTGCTGTCCTGGTTTGCCGTGAGTCGCGAGATAGACATCAGCGCACAGTCGCGCGCGCAACTCAATGCTTTGAACGCCAACCTGGAGCAGCGCGTCGACCAACGTACCGCAGCGCTGAAGTCTGAAATCACCGAGAGAAGGATCGCGGGAGAAGCACTCAAAGACAGTCTAGCCAGGAGTGAGGAAATTCTAAAGGAGCTAGGCGATCAGAAATTTGCGCTGGACCAGCACGCGCTCGTGGCCACCACCGACGTTCAGGGAACTATCACTTATGTGAACGACAAGTTCTGCACGATCAGCCAATATTCCAGGGAAGAACTGATTGGCAAGAATCACCGGATAATGAACTCCTCGCATCACTCCAGAGAGTTCTTCCAGCAGATGTACCGGACCATTGCCAACGGGCAGGTATGGCGGGCCGAAATCTGCAATCGGGCAAAAGGCGGGTCCATTTATTGGGTGGATACCACTATCGTTCCCTTCCACGAAGCCAACGGAAGACCCCGCCAGTATATGGCGATTCGCACCGACATCACCGAACGGAAGAAAGCCGAGGAGGCACGCAGTTGGTTGGCTGCCGTGGTTGAGTCTTCTGGCGACGCGATTATCAGCAAAACTCTAGACGGGCAAATCACCGCTTGGAGTCGGGGCGCGGAAAAAATATTCGGCTATTCGGAAGTCGAGGTTATAGGACAAGCAGGCCGCATACTGCTGCCGCCGGAGCGCATCAACGAAGAGGCCGAAATTCTGCAGCGCATCGACCGGGGCGAGACTGTCGAACATTTTGAGACCGTCCGCGTGCGGAAGGACGGCACACGGATTAACGTTTCTGCGACGATTTCGCCGATCAAGGACCACAGCGGTGCAATCATTGGCTCTTCAAAGATTGCCCACGACATTACTCAGCGGAAGCATGCCGAGAACCGGCTGGCGGCGCAAGCGGAGGAACTTTCGGTTCAAGCGGGCGAATTGTTACGCTCGCGCCACGCTCTTGAAACCCAGACTCTGACGCTGCGGTCCGTGTTGAATAGCATGGTGGAGGGGTTGGTTGCCGTCGACAGCGAGGGCAAATTCGTCATCTGGAACTCCGCAGCCGAAAGAATCGTTGGTCTCGGCGCCGCCGACCTTTCTGCGAAAGAATGGACTGCGCACTACGGTCTGTATCTCCCCGATACGGTTACTCCTTTTCCCAGTGCGCAAAATCCGTTGCTACGTGCGACTTATGGGGAGGTGAGCACCGCGGAAATGTACATTCGCAACCCGGAACTTGCGGAGGGCGTTTGGATCGAGGCCAGCGCCAGCCCGTTGAAGGACAAGGACGGATTGGTAAATGGCGGGGTGGTGGCTTTCAGAGACATTACGCAGAGAAAAAACGACGAACGGGAAATCCGCAAACTCAACGAGGAGCTTGAGGAACGGGTTTTGCGGCGCACCGCACAACTAAAGGAGGCCAACCAGGAACTGGAGGCCTTTACCTACTCCGTGTCTCATGACTTGCGCGCGCCACTGCGCCACATTGGCGGCTTTTCCCGGATGCTGGCCGAAGATTTTGGTTCCACGATGGCACCCGAGACCCGGCATCATGTGCAGCGCATTGAAGAAGGAGTTCAGCGCATGGGATTGCTTATTGATGAACTCCTGAACCTGGCGCGGGTTGGCCGTCACGACCTTAAACTTCAAACCGTACAGCCGAATTCCATCATTGACGAGGTAGTGATCTTGCTGCAGCACGATTTCGAGGGAAGAACGGTAGTGTGGAAAATTGAGAACCTGCCTCCGGTCGAGTGCGACCCTATCCTGATCAAACAGGTATTTCAAAATTTTATCGCCAACGCTCTAAAGTTCACGCGGCCTCGGGATAACGCAGTCATCGAGATTGGCCATCTACAGCAAAATGACCAGAGCGTTTTCTTCATTCGCGACAATGGCGTTGGCTTCAACATGAAATACAAAGACAAGCTGTTCGGTGTTTTTCAGCGTCTTCATCGCGTTGAGGATTTTGAAGGTACCGGCATTGGATTGGCGACGGTACAGCGCATCGTTCGCAAACATGGTGGTCGAGTCTGGGCGGAGTCCGAACTGGACAAGGGGGCGACATTTTTTTTCACCCTCGCAGCCGAAGGAGCCGCCGACAAAACCGAAAGTCCGGATGAAGCCATTTCTGAGGTCGGGACAACCAAACATGCCTCGGCAGGAGCTTAACGATGAACTCGGATGAAGTCGATATTTTGTTGGTCGATGACAGTCAAGACGATATCGACCTTACTCTTCATGCTTTGCGTGCTGAAAGTTTGGGCAATCACGTTTTTCTCGCGTACGACGGGGAAGAAGCGCTGGACTTCCTTTTCTGTTCTGGAGCCCATTCCCAACGGTCCTTTGAGCACCCGCCCAAATTGGTGCTGCTTGATCTGAAGCTGCCAAAGGTAGACGGAATGCAGGTGCTCGAGCAGGTCAAGACGGATCCGCGGACCAAGACCATCCCCGTGGTTTTAATGACGTCGTCACGAGAAGAACGGGATATGGTGACCGGCTACAAACTGGGGGTCAACAGCTACCTTCAGAAACCGGTTGATTTCGAACAGTTTCGAAAAATGGTGAAGCTTCTGGGTATGTACTGGCTGGTGACCAATCAACCTCCGATTACCACAACGCGTGAAGGCGGATTGAGCAAGTAAGCATACACAAGTTGAGGCCGGTGGCGCGCTCTCGATTGGCGGTGCCTCAACTGCCGGCAGCAGCCGCCCTATGTCCAATCTTTGAGTCGGCGAGTGTTTGTTCCGCAGGTGCAGACGACTCGCAATTCGCGAGCATGCTGTTAACGATCTGACCGAGTTCTTCGACGGTGTTGGGCTTCGGCAGCAAATCGGGTAAACCGAGACTGTGAACTGCTTCGTTGTCTTGCGGAGCCACGTATCCGGAGGTAATCAAGATGGGCATGCCAGGCCGGATCTTCAGAATCTGCCGCGCGAGCTCGACGCCGGACATTTGAGGCATGGAGAGATCGCTCAGCACGATATCAAAATCATGTGGCCGTGAACAGAACACTTCGAGCGCTTTCTGTGGGACGGTGCAGCCGGTTACTTTATAGCCGAGCCTCTCCAGCCAGCGTCCCATCAGAAATACCATCGATTCCTCGTCATCCACGAACAAAATCCGTTCACCGTGACCTCTGGATTTCGCTTGAGCCACCTGCTTTTGAGCTTCCGCATCGGTCTTTTGTGCGGCGGGCAGAAACAGTTGAAAGATGGGAGTCTTTCCGGACTCGCTGTCAGCAGCGATCATAGCCCTTCCGGTTTTTGCGATTCCAAGGATAAAGGACAAGTTCCCTCCGTCGTCTTTTCCTTCTCTCGTTGTGTAGGAGGGTTCAAGCACCTTTGCCATCACAGAATATCCCTCGCCTACTCCTTATCGACGATGTGGGGCGCACTTGCGCGCGCCCACCCCAATCGATTCCACGGGCGAGGCAAGGGAAATGGTTGCCCTACAGTTGGAATCATCGGCTGGAACCGCAACCGCTTTAAAGTTGGAAACATAAGAAAATCTCAAGATTCCCGAAAATGGGAGAGGCCTCGGTGTGAGTCTGAGAAGGGCTTAATGCGATCGAAGAGTAAAGATGTAACCGAGGAACACTAGTTGCTTTTTCGCCGAAAGCGTGAACGAGGGGGCCGTCTAACCAAGTTCGTCGTCCCCGACTGATTCCTCCGAGCAATCGGTTTTTCCGGCGCCAGAGTCAGTATCGAGTTCTGCCGCCAGCTGAGATTTGAAACCGCGGCTCGCTTCTACGAACTTAGCTTTGGCCCGAGCAGCGTCAAGCAGCATGGTCTGAAGTCGCTTCGGCCCCAGCACCAGGAATCCAAGCATCAGCGCGAATAGGATTTCGGTTCCGAGGCCCACGATTTACTCCTTGGTTAAGCCTTTATCGCCGGCAGTTGTTGTAGCTGTGCTGAGAGGTTTCTCCTCCTCCGCTTTCATGGCTGACTTGAAGCCGCGGATGCCTTCTCCAATGCCTTTGCCGAGTTCGGGAAGTTTTTTGGGACCGAAGACCATGAGCGCAATTCCGAAAATCACCAGCAGGTGCATCGGTTGAAAAAGTCCTTCTAACATACAGCCTCCTTTTGAATCGAGAATCTTAGATTCTGTTTCGAAAATGCGGGCGCTGCAACCGGGGGGCAATTGCAGCGCCCGCGTGCGACGGGAACATCTATCCCGCTTAGAATCCGCGTTGGACCGAATCAGCTTCCTGAGCCAGACGGTTCACCAGGGTGAAGAACGACTTCGGTTGACCCTGGAACAAGAGGTCATCCGTGAAAGCCTTGATCGTGGCCACCGCGCCTCCGTTTTGTGTCGAGGTTGGCCGAATCACGGAGCATTGAGGCAGACTCTTGCTAATGAATTCGCAGGGCTCAGGCAGAATCAGATTCGTCTGATCGAGCTCGGAGTTGCGCGCGTTGAGATCCGGGAAGTTGAGACCCGTTACTGGATCGGTTACACCGGCCAGGGGCTGAGAAACGGCGTTCCCCCCTTTGTCGTGCCAGAGACCGAAGTGATCGATCTCGACTCCGCCAATGCTCACCAGGATTCGCAGAACCTCAGCGTCCGTCGCCTTGAATGCCAGCGTCGGATATAGACTCGCACCGCCCTGCTCGATGAAGGCAAAGTGGAATCCCGCCGTGTTTGCAATCGCCTGCATTCGAGATTCAGTCTTACCGACAGGAGGAACCGGTTGATCCTGGTTAGGAGGGGTGTCTGCGTCATTTAAGGGGATGGCGGGCTGATTCTGAATCGTGAAAGGACCGGCGAACTTCGCGCCAAGATCGGGATTCTGCGTGCTGCGGTAGCGGGTATACCAGCTGAGGTCAACGTTAAGGTTCAACAGGTTTGTCAGCCTTCCAATGTTCTTAGCACCGCTCGCTTGACTGCTGGGCAAGTTTCGGAACGCGTCCAGATCGATCGGCTCTTGGCCCTTTGAAATCAAGTAGGCGTTCAGGAATGCCGCGTGGCTAATCTCGTCGTCGGTATTGTCGGCGATGTATTGCGGCATATCGCCATCTAGGTTGCTTAGAGCAGCAATGTAGGCCGGATTGCCGCCTTGCACGCCGCCCAGTTCGTTGTATTGCTGCCACAGATCGGCTTCGATGAGCTCTACTGCCGCCGCGAAGCGCAGGAGGGCAGCGTCGCCTTTGGAGAGTCTGCCCGAGCTCCGCTTATCGTCCGCTTTGGCCTCGGTTCCCAATAATGCGCCGGCCGAAAGCGCTGCGCCGGCGATCCCCAAGCCCTTCAGGAATGAACGTCGCTTGACTACACCCTGCCAGTGACGTTGAACATTTTCTTCGGTCGAAGACTGACCTGCTACCGGTGAGTTTGTCTCAGACACAACCGCAAATGGCGAATTCTTTTCTTTCATGGTTTGCGTTCCAAATTCCTTTTTTATGATTTTGTTCCGGCCGTACTGTGCCTTAGATTGCGGCGACGAACAACGCGATGCGTGAAGCATGTCAAAGGATTGTCAACTCTTTTGAAGTATCGTCTTGCAATCCGAGGTAATGGACATGCTTCTTGTATATACAACCGGGGTAGTTAGGAGTTATTCCTCAATAAAAGTAAATGTTTCTGGCGACACACACGTTCGGCGGGTGAACCGGCGATTGAGACGCTCGGTGAAAGCGGAAAAAGAGGCGGCCCTGATGGCCGCCTCCTTCGATGACATGCTTTCTAGAAGACAAACTTCGCTTGCAATTCGATTACCCTTGGCGACGCGTCCGCGCCTAGACCGGAGCCATAGATGGTTGTCGGCTGACTCACTGTCTGGGTAATTTGTCCGAATTGGTTGCTGTCGACATTAGTGTTTGGGAAGGCAAAGTTCGGATGATTGAAGAGGTTAAAGAACCTTGCGCCGATGGACAGCTGAGCCTTCTCCCACTTCGGGATCGCAAAGGACTTCTCCACGTCGAAGTCAGTGTCGAAATAACCCGGACCGCGAAACTGGTTACGACGCTGGGTCGCGAAATTGTTGGTTGGGTCAGCGAAGTTAGCGGCGTTGTAGCAAGGATTCGGCTGTCCGTTCACCAGCTGCGCAGCCGAGCTGCCGCAGTTGATGTTCGGGGAACCCGCGACGTTAGCGAGCACCGCTGTGGTAGTTGCAGGACTCGTACTGCCGAACAGGCTGCCTTGCAGAGTGGCTGTCGCGTTGCTGCTCCAGATCGAATAGGGGAATCCCGTGTGCTTGAAGATCGTCCCTGAGACCGTCCACCCCTTCACTAGAGCGTTTGGACCGCGGCCCGTTAGATGGCGGATTGCGTCGCTCCACACGTAATTCATGACGAACGAGTGCCGGACATCGTAGTCAGCATTGCCATAGTTTAGCTGCCGGATATTGAGCGGGTTCAAGGGTGTAACGACATCAACGTTACCGTTAGCGTTCAAGCCAAATGGATTTAATGAACTATTCGAGATCTCATCCAGCGCGTGACTATAGGTGTAGGACGCCTGGAACTGGAGTCCCCCATTGAAGGTATGCATGCCCGTGAGCGTGATTCCGTTATAGTTCGAATTGCCGGAGTTCTGGGTTTGAGCAACGACTCCAAATCTCGGATCTGGAATCGTAGTCGGCAACCCACCGAATGGAGCGCCTGTCGGACTGAAAGCGTTCAGAGCTGGATTGGTGATTTCCTCATGCTCGCCGTGATTGCCCACATATTTGGCGGTTACGGTTGTGTGCCAGCCTAACGCCTGCTGTATTTCCAAATCCCACTCGTCATAGCGTGGAATCTGTACTCTGCCCGGGTTGAAGAAGTTGAAGGCAGGAACCGTTCCGCCGTTGGCAAAATTGGCGCGGAAAGCGGCATTGGCAGCGATTGCCTGACCATTCAGGTTTCCCGGCGCGGCGGGGGATAGAGCGCCGTTGAAAATCGCGAACGATGGATCGTTTGGCGCGTTAGTAAGAATGTCGTCAATCCCCCCGGTGGGAATGGCATCACTGAAGATGCCGAATCCGCCGCGGACAACAGTATTCTTGGCGCCGAATGGCGACCACGCGAAGCCGACCTTAGGCTGATATACCACCGCCGTCACCGAAGGAAACGCGGTGTGCAGCCCAGTATTTAAGGCCTGATTCACGGGCGCCGACCGGCTTAAATTCTGAAACGATCCGGACAGACTCTGGAAGCAATTGTTCTGGCACACCGGATTCGACAAGTGGTCAAACCGCATGCTCAAAGTCAGCTTCAGGTTAGAAGTCACCTTGACCTCGTCGGATGCGTACCATCCAAGTTGATAAAGCGCGATCGGTACGTTGGTATTGACAGGAAAATTTTGAGCTACCAAACTCCCCACGCCTGTGTTGGAAGGCGCGACGCCCCCGAACGCGAAATCGTTCAGCGAGACTTCTTCGGCAAAAGGAATCACTCCGGTGAAGTTGTGGTCGCTCACATCATCGCGGCGAAAGTTAACCCCAAACCGGAAGCCGTGCCTTCCGCGATTCCAACTGAAGTCATCGACAATTCCGTACTGAGTTACTGACCGTCCCTGGGGGAAAGCTGTGCCATCGTTGTTCAGAGGGAACAGCGAACCGTCGCCGAGAGCCACCGTCTGTGGAAGAGTTTGGAATTCGGCAGTCGGATTCGCGATCGTGAAGAGGGCACTATACCACTGCAGTGAGGCGATGAAATTGTTTACCTTGTTGTTTCCGAAGGTGTGGGTTTCGCTCAACTGGCTCTGCCATTCCGGCTGAGTACTGTGAGCATCGAAGGCGGGGTTTAGGGGATCAGTGTAAGTGGCCTGGATGCCGCTCTCGTGTTGCACTCGAATGAACAGTTTATCGTTGTTACCAATGATCTGGTCGTAACGGCCGACAATCAGATAATCGTTGGTCGCCTGCGATGTGCCGCCTTGCAGCACGTTGGCACATGGATTGGTTGCTCCAAATGCGATGCCCGCCAGGCTTGTAACGTTTGAACAACCGCCGCCGGGGAGATTGTTCTGAGCACGCGCCGCACCCGGGGTTGCGTTCCAGACACCGAACAGTTGATTGTAAAACGGCACCGAAGCCGGGCTGACCGTGTTTAGATTGGCGATTACGGCATTTTCAAACTGCTGAGTCGGCAAATTAACCGCAAACAGCGACGGAATCAGCAAACGAACGCCTTCGTAGTCGACAAAGAAAAAGGATTTGTCTTTCTTGATCGGTCCGCCAAACGAGGCTGCATACTGGTTGGCATTCACGAAGGGGCGGGAGGTATCTGATTGGTTCCGGAAGTAATTGTTCGAATTCAGAGCGCGGCCGTTCCACCAGTACTCCGCGTTCCCATGAAAAGAATTGGTTCCTGATTTTGAAACATAGTTGATGTTCGCTCCCGCTAGACCTCCAAATTGTCCACTGTAACCGTTGGTTACTACGCTGGTTTCCTGCACGTCGTTCAGTCCCAGAGTCAGGTTGGTCGCGCCACTATTATTGATGTTGAAGTAGGGATCGTTATCATTGGCGCCGTCATAGGTGAACACGTTCGAGTTTGAGGGTAAACCAAAGAATTCATAGTTGCCGCCCCCAAATACAGAACCGCCGGTCGTGTTCATTACCACTCCCGGTGCCGTTAGCGCCACGGCGCTCAGGTCATTGCCCGGGTTGGGCAATACGGCAATTTGCTGAGCATTGAAATTCGTTTCCAGATTGGCATCTTCCGTTTGCACGCCTACTGCCTGATCTGTTACATCAAGGACCTCGTTCTGCGACGACACAGACAGTTGCAAGTTGGCCGTGGTGCTGGACCCGAGCGCTACGGTTACCGTCTTCGCGATTCCTTGAAATCCAGCTGCCTTCGCCGAGATCGAGTAGCGACCAGGTTGCAACAGCGAAAAATTGAATGAGCCCTGGGCGTTGGTGATTGCGGAAGTGGAGCCGCCTGTATCAACGTTCTTCAATGTGACAGAAACACCAGCCACCACCGCCGATGTTTGATCCGTAACAATTCCGGCGATGTCTCCGGTGGTTGCCGTTTGACCGCATAAACTTGCGACAACCATCATCATAAATAGGGTTACCAAGACCAGCGGCGCGAACAAGTAGGCAGTCAACCATGTTTGCCGATCGGCATTTTTCATATTACGCTCCACTTCTTTTTGCTTGGGATTTTGTTTCAACTACAGATAAACCGTTGTGTTCAGGTTTTATTCGCACATTCGATAGGTGTGAGCGCTTGAGTACCACGCGCCAAGTCGGAACGTTTCTTCCGATCGACAGGAATTCGTCATTGAAGGCGGCGCAAAACGCTATAATCAAGACTGTGGCCAGTCCCGTAAGCCCGTACGACGTTAGCTCCATCATTCTTAATTCTCTGGCGCTTGCCTTGTGTAATATTGCAAGCCACTTGTTGCCGGGTTCGAGGTCGTGAATTGCCGGTTGGAGAGAGAGCCCAAGCACATCAATACTCCAGGGATTCTTGAGCTCTCTGTCGCAACTGTTATAACAACTCGTCGTGGAATCCTACTTAGTTAGTTCCAGAAGATGACAGGGTACTGGGACTGTTCGTCTGGGCTAGCGCGATCGCAGCCGGTGGCAGCGGCATTGTGTAGACGCCGTTGAGTGTCTTTACTTTGCTAAGATAGTATCGGCCGCCAATGTGCTCGAAGCTAAGCGTGGGCGCATCGGATGCTCCCTGGTCGAACCCTAAAGGAAGCAGAAACGCGCTTCCCTTGTTGTAACCAGTGATGGCTAACTCGCGATTTACGCTAGGATTAGCTCGGATAACACTATAGTCTCCCGCAGGCAGAGTAGCGCCGCCGGCGACGAAAGCGAATGGGACGGTGACAACTACCCTATCGAGATCCTGAGCATGGGCAGTTAGGCCCAGACCAAGCAGGCAAGTCAGAGTAAGTAGTGCCATTAGGTATGACTTCTTCATAAAAGCTCCTATTCAAATGATTCTGTGTAGTTAGCTGTATTCCCTAGTGATAACCGTGCTCGTAAGCGTTTATTCCACTACGTCACGGAGTACGAATTATCAGGTAACTTGTAGGTTAGACGCAGGTATCAACGACTGGATGCACGGCGAATGTCATCTGATTGTCAAATTGTTTGCCGAAGGGTCCAGGGCTATGGCAGATGAAGTATTCTGGCGTAGTTGGTAGGAGGGTCCCCGCGACGTACACAGCGTGACTGAACGCCCAGTCTATACTGTAGGGGTGCGATCACAGGGACCGGTGACGAAGTACGTGGTCAACTGACCGCCATGAACGGAGCGGGTCCGAGGTATCGAGTTGCGCAGGCACTCGGCGAAGAGGCCGATGATCCGCTGCGTTTTCGCGTCTCCAGGCAATGCGCGTGGACGAGGAGATTCGGTTCGCTCGCTCAAATACTTGTTCAGCCGGTCGCGAAGTTCCAGCCGCACGCGCCACAGGCGCGCTTTCACCGCGGACTGGCTCACTCTCAACACTTTCGCGGTCTGATCGATTGTCAGACCTTCCACGTCCCGTAATATAAATACCGTTCGCAGAATGGGGCGCAGTTCTTCTAACGTTTTTACAAAGATATCGCGTAATTCAGCCGCCCAACAGAGTTGTTCGGGATCCGGACCAGCGTCAGGAACGTCCAGCGGAAGTGCGTCTGAATCCCCTTGAAAGTCCTCGTCCAGAGAAACCTCTTTTATGGTGCGCTGCTTTCGCAGCTTCATCAGCGATTGATTCACAGTGATGCGAATCAGCCAAGTCGAGAATTTCGAGTCTTCCCGGAAGTCGGCCAGTTTTTGATACGCCTTCAGGAACGTTTCTTGAACCGCGTCCTGGGAGTCTTCTTTGTTCCGCGTTACGCCTTGGGCGATCCGAAGGAGCTTGCGGTCATATCGCTTTACGAGCTGCTCGAAAGCGCCGACGTCTCCATTCTTACTGGCGTGGACAAGATCCAGATCGCCGCCCGGGAGTCCCTGCTGCTCGAATTGTGCTGACTCTACGTTCATATCGATTCAGGTTTCTTTGGCGCACCACTCTATGGAAGCAGTGGGTGCTGCCGAGAGTGGAATTTCGCTTCGATTGCGACGCCGTTCAGAAATCCGAGATTCATTGCACGATTACCTGGCCCGTCATCTTCGGATGGATGGTGCAGTAATAGGAATATGTTCCCGCCTTGGTGAACGTGTACGAGAACTTTTCGTCTGTATCGAGCACCTTGGACTTGAACACACCTTCTGTACTGACCGAGGTATGGGGAATGTCGTCATGGTTGGTCCAAGTAACTGTTGCGCCCACCGGTACGGTGATCGTCTGTGGCCCAAAAACGAAATTATCTATTTTTACGTCCGCGTTTGCCGAAGGAGGGTGGTCACTGGCTGTAAGCTTCCGTGATCCCGGAAACAGGAGCAGCATTGCAATCAGTACGGGAGCTGGCAAACTTGCAAGCCACAAAGTCTTTTTCGTCATGGTTAATGTCCTTTCTATTCTTGACGTTCTTGTTTGATTTTCTTTGCTTGGATCGATCTCTTTGACTGTCAGCTGAGGTCAATCTCAACTATGTTCGGGGCTGTCTCCATTCCCTGAAGCCGCTGCGCCGGCGCTCGCGAGGGGCGAATCGACGATCGCCAGGCTGCGACCGCTCACGACATAGTTCACGTCGGTAATGCCCAGCACTTGCTGTAACTTTTCGGCCGGTACCTTCATTGGTCCAGCCGAAGGAGCCGTTCCCGGCGCCGGTTGCGGGAAGGCAGTCGACATGGCTGTATGGAACGAGACTTTGCCCTCAATTTTTTGCATGATCTGGTGAATGTGGCCGTTTAACACGGTTACGGAACCGAAACGCTTGACGTAAGCCAAGGCTTGTTCACTATCGTCCGTTCCCCAGCCCCAATCGGGATAAATGGTCCACAGCGGAATATGCGCGAAGAGCACAATTGGAGTGCTGGCCGAGCGGCCTTTGAGATCGTCTTCAAGCCACTCCAACTGTTCGTGCCCCAGCGATCCCATACCTCCAGCTTTCAGATTGGCGACATTCACGAGTCCCACGAAATGGACGCCCTTTTGATCGAAGCTGTACCACCCACTGCCCTTGGTGCCCTTTCCATAACGCTGGAGAAATTGTTCGCCGTTGTCACTCAACATGTCGTGCTCGCCCGGCACAAAGTAAACCTGTTTCGCGGACGCACCTTTCAATACCTGGTCCAGCGTATCGAACTCACTCGGCTTCGAGAGCTGACTCAGATCGCCGGTGTGAATGATGAAATCCGGCTTCTGGGGCATTGCGTTGATCTTATTGATTGCCGTCTGGAGAGTCGCTGTGACGTCCGGATTGGCCGGCTTGCTGAAGCCGATATGGCTGTCGCTGATCTGCACAAATGTGAAGTCAGAGCCTTTGGCCGCACTGCGATTGGCGCTCTTGGCGAATGCACGGGATACCGGAATGCCTCCGCTCATGGTCCAGACCAGGCCTGTACCTGCCCATGCCATGCACTTCAGGAACCCGCGACGATCAACGCCGTCGTTGTTGAGGTCTTGCAACTTTTGATCGATAAGATCTTGATTTTTGTCCGGCATCTGTCCTCCGTGGTTTGTAACGTTCTGAGCTGATAACTGGCGCTACGGCGTTTTATTCCCTGCAAAAGCTGATTAATAAGAGATTCGGGGCTGCGCTAATGTGTTTGGGAAGGTGAAAATTCTCCTCGTGGAGGGATTAGCGAAGATCGTGGATTCGCAAGGGCCCGGCAGTTGTCAGCATGATCCCGGCATTAACCGGGTCCGTTCACGCCACTGACAAAGCCGCCCAGGTGGCCGGTGAGCGCGACTATACCAACGGCCAGAAATTCGATCAGCAAGCGATAATTCGGCAGAGGTGCAGACCGGCGGCGAGCGCGGAAATGCACGTACCATACCAGCCAGATAAGCATGCTCGAAGCGCACCCGAATGCCAGGTGAAGCAATAGAATCCCCTTCAACTTCTGGCCTTCAAGTTGGAACTGCCATGCGAGTAGCCCAGTGGCGAGAACCGGAACAGTGGAAATCGCTGCCACGAGCAGGTTGTAATAGGCCGCGTCCGCCAGACCGCGCCGCTTTGTCCATTGCGCTATGAGGTCGAATGCCACAGCCGAAATAAACAATGCGATGGGAAAATGAATGAGCACGATGTGTTGGGCGTGCTTAGCCAAGAATGCTGTTTTCAGATCGAAAGGATTTACCATTCATTGTCCTTCTACGACTTGCGCAGATTCTGCAGGGACCATCCCTGTCAGGTAGTGGTGCAGTTGGGCTTACGCGTTAAGCCGGTTCAGCGGGAGATCCTTCGCTACGCCAGAAAAACGGCTACGCTCAGGATGACAAAGTCGTGTAAAAGCCAAACTGCACCACTCCCCGCTCTCCAAATGAGGTCACACCAGGGATAACGGATTCTCTGTCGTTTTATTCCAGCTTGACGGGGTAAATTGCGGAATCGCGGTGGGAAATCGCCTGTGGATTTCGGGATTACGGCGCGGCTTTTAAAGCCGCGCCCTTTGAAAACGCGGGGCTGGATCAAGTCCACCAGGCGGCTGTCGGTTGTTCACGAATCACAATGCTGTTCAGAAAAGTCGCTGCCTTGCTGAGACCCTCTTCCGGCGAGAGCAGGCTGTCCTCGTGCTCGATGGAAAGCACATAGTCGTAGCCCAACATGCGTAGGGTGGAAATCAGCTCGCTCCACCATTCGGCGCCGTGACCGTAGCCGCAGGTGCGGAAGATCCAACTGCGTTCGCGCTCCTGCGTGTATGGCTTGGTATCGAGTACTCCAGTGCGCGGCAGGTTGGCCGTATAGATCTGCGTGTCTTTGGCGTGCACATGAAAGATAGCGCCTTCGAGCACGCGGACGGCGGCGATGGGATCGATGTTTTGCCAGAAGAGATGACTCGGATCGAAGTTGCAGCCTACATTGGCTCCGGCAATGGAGCGCAGGCGGAGCATCGTCTCCGGGTTGTAGACAACGAATCCCGGATGCATTTCGATGGCGATCTTCACGCCGTGGTCGGCGGCGAACTTTGCGTGCTCGATCCAATAAGGCGTGACCACTTCATTCCACTGCCAGTCGAGCACGTTGAGGTAGTCGGGAGGCCAGGGGCAGGTCACCCAGTTGGGGGCGGAGGCATGGGGCGAATCGCCGGGGCATCCCGAGAAGTCGACCACTACAGGAATCCCAAGCTTTTCGGCAAGCAGGATGGTCTTGCGGCTTACCTCACGATCGTGCTGCGCATGGGCTTTGTCTGGGTGCAGCGCGTTGCCGTGGCAACTCAGGGCACTGATACTGACTCCCTGGTCGCCGAGAACCTTCTTGAACTCGGCGAGGACCGCGGCATTCTCCAGCATCGAGAGCTTGCAGTGCGCGTCGCCCGGATAGTTTCCTGTGGCGAGTTCGACGGTATTAATTTGGAGCGCCGCAAGTTTTTTCAGAACCGCGGCGAGCGAAAGTTGCGACAGCAGGGGAGTGAAGACTCCAATGCGCATGGCGGTTTCTGTCTCCTCGGAACTTTGTCCTGAGTACGAAACGAGTCATTCTATCGCAGCTGCTTTATGTTACCTTTATGCCCTTGAGGGAGATCACTTGCGCCACACTCGAACCGGTCTATTTTTCGCTCTGCCCTTTCTGATCCTGCCAGTCTTCGCATTCTCTCAGGATCAGCCCACCGTAAATCCATCGGTCGCACCCCCGCCGCACGCGAAGCAAATTCATCTCAAGCACATTCTGGTGATCGGTCAAACCAAGGGATTCGAGCACGATTCGGTTTCGGATGGCATGGCCGCCATCTACAACATGGGCCACGATAGCGCTCTTTGGGATGCTACGCTGCGCACCGACACCGAGCTACTCACGAAAAAAGACCTGGGAAGAAACGCGAAGAACCTGAACTACTTCGATGCTCTGGTATTCGTCAGCACGACCGGCGAGCTCGATCTGGACGACAGCCAGAAGCAAGATATGATGGCATTTATTAAGGATGACGGAAAGGGATTTGTCGGGGTGCACGCCGCCCTTGATACTAATTATAAATGGCCGGAATACGGCGAGATGATTGGGGGCTGGTTCGACCAGCATCCGTGGTCTACATTCAACGCGCCGATCGTCAATGAAGATCCGAGTTTCCCCGCGGTGCACCACTTTCCCAAAGCGTTCGTGAAGTATGACGAAATCTATCAGCCGAAAGAATGGTCGCGCGACAAGGTCAACGTCCTGCTCAGCCTCGATCCCACGAAACTCAATTATGCGAATAATCCGCGCGTGCACAGAGCGGATCGTGATTTCGCCGTGACCTGGGACAAGATGTACGGCAAAGGGCGGGTTTTTTATTCGACGCTGGGGCACACCGAGGAGGCGTGGAGTGATCCTGACATTCGCACGATGTACTTTGAAGCGATCAAGTGGGTGCTGGGTATGACAGAAGGAAGCACGGCCTCCCATCCGCGGCTGCAGGCCGCGGGCGACGAGCACCGATGAGCACAGAGTAGAGTCCAGAGTAGAGTCCGGAGGAATATTTCACGGGATGAATCTTCTTCGTTCAGCCTTGCATTGCCGTTTATGGTTGGCGGCTCCGCTCATGTTGAGCCTCGCCAATGGCGCGGCACAAACACCACCGCAAAGCGCTCAGGCTGAGACCGGAGTCAAACCGGGCGCGCCAGTTGTGCTCCAATCGTACCCGCCAGAGCTGGTCCGAAGCGGACGTGACCTGTTTCGGCAAGACTGTTCTTTTTGTCATGGCCGGGACGCCGGCGGCGGGGAGAGCGGGCCGGATCTCACCCGATCCAAACTGGTCACCGCGGATGTAGATGGAGACAAGATCGGCGAAGTCGTGCGCAATGGACGCCCCGACAAGGGCATGCCGCGCTTTGACCGCTCGGATCAGCAGATTGCCAGCCTGGTGGCCTTCATCCACACCCAGCAAAACCGCGCGCTCTCTAGAGGAATTGGCGGACGGAAGGGAGTGGATGCCTCGGATCTCCAGACCGGAAATGCCGAGGCCGGCAAACGCTACTTCGACGGCGCGGGGGGATGCTCGACCTGCCACTCGCCAACCGGCGATCTCGCCGGCATCGCATCGCGTTTCCAGGGACTTCAGCTTGAAGAACAGATGTTGTATCCCGAACACGCGAAATCCAAAGTCACGGTGAGGGCTGCCTCCGGTCAAGCGATCACCGGCACACTCGTATATCTGGATGAGTTTACAGTCGGGCTCACGGATTCCACCGGCTGGTATCGATCATGGCGGACCAGCGACGTGCAATATAAAGTGGACGCGCCGGTGAATGCCCATGTTGAGTTATTCAGTAAGTACACAGACGCCGACATCCACAATTTGATGGCGTATCTACAAACTTTGCGCTAGGCGCCGGGCTGCTCCGGCTCCTTAAAGTTTGAGTAGTTTGAGAGGCTCTGAATCGATGAATTTTCTGGGGAAGGCATTTCTTCTTGCCGTGTGTGCACTAATCGCGATTGCACCGTCCGGCGTGGTGCTGGCGCAAGGGGTCGATGAGCAGATGCTTCTGCATCCGCCGCCCGATAGTTGGCCGGGATATCACGGCGACTATTCGGGCCGGCGTCACAGTTTGCTTACTCAGATCACGCCGCAGAACGTGAAGAATCTGGCCCTTGCCTGGGCCTTCCAGACAGGGCAACTCCCTCAAATCAAGTCGTCGCCGTTGTTAGTCGATGGCATTTTGTACTTTACGGTTCCGGACAATATTTGGGCGGTCGATGCGCGCTCCGGACACCAGATCTGGCATTACACCTACCCACCGAACAAAGGAGAGCACATCGGGCATCGCGGGGTGGCGATGTACAAGGGCTACCTCTTTTTTTTGACGCCGGATGCTCACCTGGTGTCCCTCAACGCCAAGGATGGAACCGTTCGCTGGATCGTGGTGGCTGCGGACGCCACGAAGGGTTATTGGACGACCATGGCGCCGCTCGTCGTCAAGGGCCGCGTGCTCATTGGTGTTTCCGGAGACTTTGACAACCTGACGGGCTACATCCGCTCGGTTGATCCGGAGACGGGCGCAACCCAGTGGCAGTGGGATTCCACTCCGCCGGCTGGAACCCCTGGTCAGACTACTGGAGGGATGACGTGGATGACGGGAACCTACGATCCCGACCTCAATCTCGTTTACTGGGGAACCGGCAATCCGACCCCCGTTCTAAAAGGCTCGACCCGGCCGGGCGATAATCTTTACACATGCAGCATCGTCGCACTGAATCCTGATACCGGCAAGTTGGTGTGGTCCTTTCAGGTTTCTCCGCACGATACGCACGACTGGGACGCGGTCGAGACTCCAGTGCTGGTCGACGCAGACTTCCACGGCGCGCCGAAGAAGATGCTGATGCAGACCTCGCGCAACGGGTACTTCTTTGTGCTGGACCGCACCAGCGGCAAAAATCTTCTGACTGCTCCTTTCGGGCCAGTGAACTGGTCGCTTGGAATCGATAAACAAGGACGTCCCATTCCGAATCCCGACAAGGAACCAGCCCCGGACGGACGCCTGATTGCGCCCGACGAGGGCGGCATGACCAACTATCGTTCCCCGAGTTTCGACACCAGGAATGGTTTGTTTATCGTGGATGCCCATCCCAGCTACAGCATCTACTTTGCCAAGCCAGCGGATGGAGAATACGGATGGGCGGGCGCGGATTACGGCGTTTGGGGCAAGGGCGTGATTGAAGCCATCGATTACCAGACTGGCAAACTTCGCTGGAGCCACGAACTCGGGCCCGACGGCTCGGGCGCGGGAGTGCTGACAACGGATTCGGGTCTGACCTTCACCGGGGACGCTCTGGGCAACTTCCTGGCACTGGATTCGCACGATGGCAAGACTCTTTGGCACGCAGGCTCAGGCTCACACAGCCAAAGTTCGCCGATTACTTACCAACTCGACGGTCGCCAGTACGTAGTGACGAGCAGCGGCGGGATACTCTTTGCCTGGTCGCTTCCTCAAGCGGAATAAATCTGCGCCGAAGCTCACGGCACAAACTTATAGCCGATACCGTGCACAGTGAGAAAGTGCGATGGGTTCGAAGGGTCGATCTCCAGTTTCTGCCGTAGCCTTAACATGTGGTTGTCCACCGTTCTCGTGCAGGGATAATTCTCGTACCCCCAAACTTTGTCGAGGAGTTCGTCCCGCGAGATCACGCGTTGGGCGTTCCTGGTCAGGAATTGCAGTGTCTTGAATTCTTTTGGAGTAACCGTAATTTTCTCGCGGCCGCGAGTGATCTCGATTCTGGAAAAATCCACCATCACGTCAGCGAAGACGTACACGTCTTCCGGACTGACGCGGGAGGAGCGCCGGATTAGCGCACGCAAACGCGCAACCAGTTCCCTTGGGCTGAACGGTACGGTGATGTAGTCGTCGGCGCCCATTTCCAGGAGAAGGACCTTGTCTGCGACATCCGAGCTACCGCTGAGAACTAGAAGCGGCAGGCCAGCATTCGACCCGGCAATCTCCTTGCAAAGATCGCACCCGGAAGATCCCGGACGCGGTAGATCGAGGACGACAGCGGCCGGCACTATGCGGCGCAGTCTTTCGAGGCCGGAGGCGGCATCGGGAACGACATCTACCTCATATCCTTCCGAAGAGAAAAGCCGCCGGAGAATCTTCCGCAACGCAACGTCGTCCTCGATCACCAAAATCCGTTCCATCGGGCACGATCGCAGTTGCGAGATTGGAGCGTTCAGGGTTGCTGACAAGGTGGCAGTTGCCATAAGCTTCGCTTCCTTCCGCGGGGATGGCCGCTTGATCAAAATCTCAAAGTGACGCGCGGACCGCCTTTCGGGCTCGGGCCAGGCGCGACATAACGGTTCCTATCGGGATCGACATTATTTCCGCGATCTCCCGGTAAGACGCATCTTCCACGTCACATAGCAAAATGACCTCGCGAAAGATGACTGGCAACTGCTCGATTGCGTCGCGAATCGCATCAATGCCGGAATGCTGAATCAGTTGCGATTCGGGAGTGGCGGAAGTGTCGGGCAACACGGGGAAGTCTTCCTCCGACTCCATCGCCACCGTCATGCGCCGATCTAAAGTCGAGCGTGAGCTTAGAAAGGTGTTTCTAAGGATTTGAAACATCCATGCACGGAAATTGGTGCCCGGCTGAAACGAGGCGAAACTGCGTAAACCCTTAAGATAGGTTTCCTGTACGAGATCCTCGGCGTCGCTTTTGTTGCGCGCCAGCCAGTTCGCGAAGTTATAGAGAGAGTCGAATAGGGGGAGGGCCAAGTCTTCGAACTCCGATGATGGTTGATCGGCAGTTGAATATGAGCTCCAAAGTCCGACCGGTTCTCTTAGTCCGGGCTCAATACTGTTCATTTGCCTTCACCGCGTCGTTGCGTCCGATTTGAAGCCGCGCTTGTGTGACAATCTGACGCGTCCACTCTCAGGCGTCAATTGGCTGCGAATTTTTTCCGTATATCCAATTCGTAGCCTGCTAAATCTTTGTAGTCCAAGGGGTTAGCTGCTGGTATATCCTGGACTCCGAAATTCGGCTCGCGCAATGCTAGACTCGCAGGCAACCTGAAATGGAACAATCACGATTCAGCTCCCTTGTGCGATTCGGAACCTACGAGGTTTCCCTGGAGTCGGGCGAGGTGCGCAAAGCGGGTTTGAAGATCAGAGTCCAGCAGCAGCCGATGAAACTGCTGGAGATATTGCTGGAGCATCCCGGAGAAATCGTGACTCGAGAGGAGTTGCGGAGCCGAGTCTGGCCGAACGAAAATTTCGGTGATTTCGACCAGGCCCTCAATATCGCCATTGGGAAGCTGCGGAATGCCTTCGGGGACTCGGCTGAGAATCCGCGGTTCATCGAGACTCTTCCCAAGCGCGGGTATCGGTTCATCGCGGACGTCTCGGTGGTCGGGGTGGACGGTCCTCTCAGAAAGCCAGCTTCTGCGACAGAAGATCTGTCGCATACAGACCCGGGGACTGCGCCGCAAGTCGCGGGATTGCCGATTGCGGCAGAACCTCGGCTCTGGAGTACTCGCAGAGCAATCGTGGCCGTGGCACTCGTCCTGGGTATCTCGCTTCTCTGGTGGTGGCTTTTGCGGTCACCCGGCCATGCGTCCACGGGTATCCGGTCCCTAGCGGTACTTCCGCTGGAAAATCTTTCTGGCGACGCTTCCCAGAATTACTTCGCTGACGGCATGACCGACGAATTGATCACTGACCTGGCCCAGATCAGCGCTTTGCGGGTAATCTCACGCACCTCGGTAATGGCATACAAAGGAGTGCGCAAGCCTCTGCCGCAGATTGCTCGCGAGCTGAACGTGGACGCCGTAGTCGAAGGCACCGTCCTCCGCTCCGGCGACCAGGTCCGTATCACGGCGCAGTTGATCGAAGCGTCTACGGACAAGCACTTGTGGTCCCATAGTTACGAGGGCGAGCTCCGCGATTCCCTGGCGCTTCAGAATAGAGTGGCTAGCGCCATTGCCGATCAGATTCGGATCAATTTGACTCCGCAAGAACAGGCTGCGCTGAAAAACATTAAGATAGTCAATCCGGAAGCGTATGAGTCTTATCTCAAAGGACGTTACTTCTGGAATAAGCGAACGGCGGATGGGTTGAAGGTTGCTCTGGCTTATTTCAAGCAGGCGATCGAAGAAGATCCGAAATATGCCCAAGCTTATTCCGGTCTAGCCGATACTTACGCCTTGTTGGGCGATTGGCAGTACGCCGTGATGCCGCCCAAGGAAGCGTTTCCGAAAGCGAAAGCCGCGGCGATCAAGGCTTTGGAATTGGACAGTGCGCTTGGCGAAGCCCACAACTCGCTTGCCTTTGTCCTGGATGGATTTGATTGGGATTTGGAGGCTGGCGGAAGGGAATTCCAGCGGGCCATTGAACTGAATCCGGGCTACGCAACCGCTCACCATTGGTATGCCTGGCACTTGAGTTTATTGGGCCGGCACGACGAAGCTATTGGGGAAATGAAAAAGGCGGAAAACCTGGATCCGTTATCTCTTATCATTAACGCCGATTTGGCGGAAATCCTTGTGCTCGCGCATTCCTATGACGAGTCCATACAACAGAGCCGCAAGACGATCGAGTTGGATCCTAATTTTGCTCTCGCGCATAATCAACTCGCCCAGGCATACCTCCAAAAACATATGAATCAGGAAGCGGTTGCAGAACTGCAAAGAGCGGTTCAGCTTTCCGAGGGCAGCCCAACATGCCTGGCTAACCTTGCCCGCGCCTATGTCGTATCGGGCAAGAGGAGCGAAGCAGCGAAGCTGCTGAGCCAGCTGAAGACGCGCTCAACACCAGCTTTTTCCTATGCTGCCGAAATTGCCATGATCTACGCATCCCTGGGAGATACGGATCAAGCCATGGCTTGGCTAGAAAAAGGCTACGATGAGCGATTTAACCCGGGTGTCTTGCTGCGGCCGGGCTTCGATCCTCTCCGCTCCGACCCCCGATTCCAAAACCTGCTGCGGCGCATCGGCCTACCCGGGTAAGGTCAGCCATCTACAAGGAAGAATAGGAAAAGCAGAATTTTCCTATTCGGGAGCAGTTCCAGATGCCGTGGTTCTTTCTTCGCTTGAAAAGCGGGACGGTTGAGGACGGTACCCGTTGCGAGTTCGCACCTTGTATTTCTTCAGTTCGTCGCCGACCAGCCTCACCGTGATCGCACGCCAGCCATTATTGGCGTTGGGCTTCGGGTAGTAACTCAAGGAGTAGAGATGCGCCAGATCGTCGCGGATGGAAGCGAAGGCCCGGTGTTCATCTCGCCAGTTCTTGGCGAAGTAGGCTTTGCCCCCAGTTGCGGCCGTCATGCGATCGAATACCGCGGTAGAAACCGGTTCCAATTTAGCGTCCTGTGTGCTGATCATGTAAATGGAAACTCCGGCGGACTGGGCAAACTCGGCCACGTCCTCCGGCGGTACCACGCTGGAATTATCCGGGCCGTTTGAAAACACCACTACGACCTTCCTACCGGTATTTTGAGCTGCGTCTTTCAGCGTCAGTAAAAGTGCGTTGTAAAGCGCAGCCTGATCTCCGGCCACAGTCGAACGCACGGCCCGTAAGACCTGCGATCGGTCCGAAGTAAGAGCGGCGGCGCGATAAATATCTCGGCTATACGAATAGAAGGCGATCTTATCGGCGCTTCCCAGCGAGCGAATGAACTCAGTAATCGCGTCCTGTGCGAAGACAAAGCCCCGATACATGTAGTCGCTGGTATCAAACAACACGAATACATTGGCTCCGCTCACCAGCGAAGCAAAGCTCTGAGACGAGGCGCCGTCTGAAGGCCGCTTCGCCAAGTTACCCGGAGGTGCTGCGGATCCCTCCTGCTCGGCAAACTCGCTGAGTCTGCGGGCCGGTTCATCGCCTTCCGCAAAGGTAGCCGCCTTCTCCACAATCCCATCCTCAACGATGGCAAAATCTTTGGGGCGAAGTCCTGTAATGTAGTTCCCCTTCTTGTCCGTCACCGCCACATTGAGCTGGACCATGTTCACCACAACCTGAAAGTTCGGGCTTTCCTGAGCTTCGACATTCGTTTCATCGCTCAGCATGCACCACACAGGGATCAGAATCAGAAGAAACAATTTCCTTACCATGCGATCAAGGTTCCTACTCTGCGACCCCACCTGCGTGAGCCCGCTGTATTGTCGGTCTTACCTTCGTTCCCAGAACTTTCAATGCCGAACGGCACTAATCCTGGAAGGCGAACTCAGCTTGCCTTCACGAAATTCCGCGCCTGTTTCATGCATCGCCCGAACCAGAGCTGGCCAATCCTCAAAGTCGGTAGCAAAGATTTTCTCGACCATCATCCGGGTTAGTTCCGGCACGAGATGGTTCAGCATGACGGGCGAGTATCCTGCTTCATCGGCCAGACGAGCCCAATATAGATTGGGCGAATCAAGCGATTCCGCAAAGAAACGGCTCGAATATCCAGAGAACGGGGGCATAGGCGCCATGTTCAGAAGCTCGAGACCGTAATTCTGAGCCATGCTCGGGTGTGGCGTGCCAAAATCGTGCGACAAGCGCTTCCAGTTGACCTGGTCGGGGTGCTGGCGGCATAAGGACTGCAGTTCCTGGCCGGCGCTGCCCCACACTCCAGGTTGTTCGGAGTACTTATCCACAAATTCCGCGGCCAGATAAAAAGTGTCTGCCGGCATCATTTGCGGGAGCATTTCAGCGACCCGGCCGGTGCGCAGAGTTTGCTCGACCTGCGTTAATCGCTGAGGCAGCAACCGATTCGAGAGAACGGTTAGCACCTTATCTCGCAGCTCCTGGTCCTTTTCGGCGGCTAACAGAAGTTCTTCTCCGGTCCGTTGATAAAGGGCGATGGCATGAAGCTCTGATGGGCTGATATCCCACCAGCGGGGCAGGATTGCGGAGGCCAACAGTCCCGGCGTAAGTCCTTTCCAGATCAAGGCCTGCACATTGTCTGGCGAAATAAAATCCTGTTCAAGATCGGCTAAAGCATAGGGCAGATCGGCAAGCGAACCAACGAAATGAGCGCCTCCGCCGGCCGGAGAACCCTCTCCCATCAGCTCCGGCGCCTGCCACAATGTCTTCATGCCTTCAACCGATTCTCCCGCAAAGTCGTGAGAGCGGACGAAGAGTGGATTATTGTGCAGCGCCTGGGCGCCCGGCGGTTCGTAGTAGGCGTAGTTCAAACCGACCAGGGTATCCCGCAGGAAAGAAGCGAGCTGACCACGCGCCTCGTAAATTTGCGCGCGCGAAGCCGTTGGAGACTTTAGGACTTTTGGCAAGTCGGTTCGCATCTGCACGTCGGTGTGATGATTGTTGTAGATTCCGGCGGCCCATTCCGTTCTTTCGCTGCTGGTGAAGATGGGCCGCGGCATCTCGAATTCTCGCGTCTGGCCAGCCAGGTGGATCATGTACTCGGGCGGCTGTTTCCCTCGCGCTTTTTCAGCTAACGCGTCGCCCAAAGTCAGAATTGTGTCGAGCGAGACCAAGCGCTGGTCGTCCAATACAGAGCGGATCCTGGAGGCCAGTTCCCGGTGCATCTGCCTTCCTTCCGGAGTATTCTGCCGGGGTCCTGCCAGCAGGTCGATGATCTCGTCTTGCGAACCTTTCGCGTTGCCGGTCGAAGATCGGAACAGTTCTGCCAGAGAACTTCGCCCCGCGTCAAAGACTTGGGAGGCGGATTGAATCGCGGCGAACGGCTTAATCACGTGCTGCCAGGAGTCGTTCAGGTGCGGGTTCGAAATCTGTCCCTGGCGCGCCAGAATCTGCCAGATTCCGACATTGGCCTGGAAACTGCCGAATGCATTCCCACGCGAAGCTGAGGGCAAGCCATTGAGCCCTTGAGCCACGTTGAGAAACAGCGTGATCGACTCGTCGGTTAATTCGGGAAACTCGGAGAAAATCCGGTACTGATCACTGAACTCCTCGAACTTGCGTGCCAGCAAACGGACCGTCGCCGGCGCCAGCCGATGTTCCGGCGATCGTCTTCCGTCCAACTCACTGGTCGCCATGAATATCTGCAAGGGCCCACTTTCAGTGGACGCGCGCGACAGAGCGAACATGATTTGCATCAGATGATCCGTGCCCGTCAGGCCGGAGGTCTGTTTTCCCCACCGGCGCACGAGAGTAGAGTTGTGCCCGCGGAGCAGAATCTCTTTCCAGACTTCCAGATTCCCGGGGATGAGCGGCTCACCGCCGCTCTCCACCCGAAGTCGAGTGACCAGAAGCAGGAGTGCAGGCGCCGGTCTGTAAAAACCCCTGGTCGCGGGGGTCGAGGGATCGGGCGCGCGCAGTCCTGCATAAAAAAGGCGCAGGCGTTGGGGCTCGGTGAAATATGCTTGCTGCATTCCACTTACCCGCGAGAGCACGTCGAAATAGGCGATCAGCCAGCCTTTATCCTTGGAAAGCAATCTTGGGACAAAAGCGGCCGGGGACGCCGGGCTTGCTCCGGCCAGGTCCTTCCATGCAGCTTCTGCCGCCGCACCTCCCGGGACGTTGACTCGGCCTGCTCTGATGCAGAGGTTCCTGCCGTAGAAATCAAGTACCGCGGCGTAGGGAACCAGCTTGCCCAGCCCAATGGAATGCTGCAAAGACTTGCTGGTTTCAGGCTCGATCCGGGAGAGGGCCCAATACAGGCGCGCGACTGATGAATCGTTCAGGATCGTGTCCAGCAAGTCCCGACTGTTTTCTTTGAAGTTCTTGGGGCTTGCCTTGGTCCAGTCGCTTTCGGAGAAGAGCACTGGCACAGGAGAAGAGGAGTACGGGTATTCAAACGGCTTGCCCCCTTGCAATGTCTGCTCGAGTTCGGGGAGGGGGAAGCCCGAATCAATGGCCAGAAAAGCCCTCTCGGAATCCTCCGTTTGCAGGGACGTTTCGGGCTCCCCGCAGTTCGCTCGGGTTCGATAACCCAGAATGCGCAGAAGCGGTTTTGCGTCGTCACAATTCGAAACACGAATTACCATGCCACTGCCCGCTGCCAACTGTGTCAACTCCCTGGCCTGCACTACGTATCGCCGCAGCAGGATCAGGAACTCAGTGGGCCGGCTTGAGCCCTCGAAACCCTGAGTGAACACATTCCGGCTGAGCAAGGGCAGGACTTCTTCAGCGGAAATCTTTTGACTGATCCCGGCCATTCGCAGAAAAGATCGCTGCGGTCCCGGGATCACGAACTGTGACGCACCCGAGGGAGTTCCGTCCTGAGAAGCGGATACTGCTGCCTGGGACTGTTCAGACTGAGTGGCCGGGGGCAGTTCCCTGCCACTCGCGATCAAATCGCAATTCAAGAGAGAAAACGCGACCAGGACAGAGAGGCAAAGAGAAGATTTCACGGCTGGTTCCTCGCGGAGCTGGCGAGACCTCATTTCACCTGGAATCTATCGCGGAAGGCAGGGGATGTCTTCAGCTCGCGAAATCAAAATGTCCCTAGACCTAGGCTTTGGTGAGAACCGGGCCTTGCTCCAAATTCAACGTGGGCCAAAATACCTCATCCGGGGCGACTATCCAAGCTGTTTTTTTGGGAGTTTTCCTAAAGCCAGGCATTTACGGCAAAAGTGACTGAAACCGGTGGGATTGGTAATGAAATTTCACAAATAGCCAGAATCAAAGGAATGGCGGAGAGGGAGGGATTCGAACCCCCGATACCCTTTCGGGTATGCCGGTTTTCAAGACCGGAGCCATCAACCACTCGGCCACCTCTCCCGGCTGGCGCACACTCGCGGAGGCGACGCGCTATCCGCCGCTGCTCGTTAGTTTACAACAGGTGACATGAATCTTACGGCTTGGGCAGGAGGCTGAATGCTCTGGAATGAAATTCCATGACTTCGGCGAAGTGCGACAAAAAATAGGTTAGGCTGTGGTCGCCCGGGTACGGGTGATATTCGTGCTTCACCCCTTCTTTCTGCAATTCGTCGTGCAGGGCGGCCGCGCCTTTTTCGAAGCCGTAGTTGTCGTCCTGGCCGCAGTTGAAATAGATGGCTAGTCTCTTGAGTCCCGCGGCATTTCTTTTCGCCAGGACAAACGGACTGTTGTCGTTCCAGTGGGACACATTGATCGGTTTGCCGAACACGGCTGCGAGTACTCCTGCCAGAGGAGCTCCGGCCCGGGATGCGGAGTCCAATGTTTGCGGCGATTCGGTTATGAGTGCGGCGCTCTGGGCGCTCACGGCCGAGAAGAGTTCAGGATGAGCGAAGGCGAAGCGCAACGCTCCGTAGCCGCCCATCGATATTCCGCTGATGGCGCGGCCGGCGCGGCCAGCACGTATTCGGTATTTGATTTCGATGTGAGGCAGGAATTCCTGCAGAAAAAAATCGTTGTAACGCACGGAACCATCGGCGGAGTTGATGTAAAAACTGCGTTTGCCCTCGGGGGCGACGATGAGAAAATCGCCCATCTTGCCCTGGTTTCGCAGATCTTCGAGCAGGGTCCAGCCACCGCTGTTGAAGAGGGTTTGCTCGTTATCGCCAAGGCCGTGCAAGAAATAGAGCACCGGATAACGCTTTGGAGGGCGCTTGGCAATGCTCGAATCGTAGTCTGCGGGTAAGTAGACGCAATAATGAATGACCTGTTTCAGGATATGGCTATCTAGAGCGTTGCAGTCGATGCGGCTCTGAGCGGCGGCCGTTGAGGCTGCGATGGAAAACAACAAGCAGCCAAGGCTGAGGGCGCGCATCATGCGAGAGATGTCATTCGTAGCGCAGCGCTTGTACTGGGTCGAGTTTGGCGGCGCGCGCAGCCGGATACAAGCCCGACACGAGGCTGACGAGAAAGGAGAATCCGATCGCTAGCCCAACCAGCCACCACGGCACGGCCCAGAAGTTATCAGGAGTAAGAGACTCGCGCCTGAGGTAGACGTTGGTTGCCAAATTTATAATCCGCCCAATGGCCCAGCCGAGAGCGACCCCGGCTATCCCGCCAAGAATTCCCATAGCCCCGGCCTCGGCGAAGAAGAGCTTTTTTACATCTCCGTCGCTGGCCCCGATAGCCTTCATGATGCCTATCTCGCGGCGTCGTTCGAGAATGGCCATCACCAGGGTATTTACGATTCCGATGGATGCGACTGCCAGCGCGAGGCTGCCGAAAATCAACAGGAACAGATCAAGAACTCTGAAAAATGTCCGCAGACTCTGGCTCGCATCGAGCAGCGAAAATGTCGTAAAGCCCATTTTCTTAATGGCATCTTCTACGACCTGCACTTGCGTTGGATTTTTCACGCGCACGCTAACCGAAGAATAGACGGGTTGACCGCTGGCCGCTTGCGAGATTTCGCGCAGATCGGTAGGCTGCATTACGTGAAGACTTTCCGCCAACCTCAGCGGAAGAAATACTTTGGCGCGGGCTGGACCCCGCATGCTCTCCGGGTCCAGATCGGCGACGCCGACAATTTTTAGCTTCTGTTCCCGTGAAACCACGGAGTAGGCCGCCCCGGCGAGATCGCTATCGTTTGAATTCGTGGCATTGGCGAGCGGAGGCGTCGTCGGAGTAAGGCTAGCCGCACGCTGCGCGTAGCGCATCGTCAATTCCTTGCCCAGAAGAGGCTTCGCAACATCGGCAACGGGAGGTTCAACGCCGCCACGCGCCGGAGTCTTTCCTAACAATTCCTCCGCAAATGTTTTTTGCAGAATTACCTCGGGAGCCGTGTCCGAGGAAAAGAAAGTGCCCTGCATGCCGTCGAAGGCATCGTTGGATTTCGCGGACGACGGGAGCGCCGAGATCATGGTGAGATGAGGCTTGTCCTCGTAGCGCACTTCCGTGATGAAGCGTATATCCGGATAAGCCTCGAGCACGTTGGGCAAGCGCTCAATTTCCTGCCGCGCGGGTTCATCGAGAACGCGGCTCTCGCCGGGTGTGGGCCCGCTGCGTTCCTCGCTGCGCTCGCGGTTGCGCAAATCGCGGCGGGAGGTTACTACAACTGTGTCAAACAATCCCGACTTCCCCAGCCGGCGCGACGCTAATTGTTGCAGGCCTATCCCCAGCGAAAGCATCGCTACCAGCGATGCTACTCCCACCGAAATTCCAATCGTGGTCAACGAGTTTCGCAGCAACGACTCGCGCAGATTCCGCAGGGCGAGTTCGGCCAGATCTGGAGTCTTCATGCCTGTCCTCCCCTACCATCGATGGTGGACGTGTTCAGCCGGTCGTCGTTTAACCGGTCGTCGACCAGTTTCCCGTCCGCCAGGAAGATCATGCGTTGCGCATAACGCTCCGCCAAGGCACGCTCATGCGTCACCATCACAACAGTCATTCCCAGCGCGCGATTGAAATCGCGAACCATGTCCATGATTTCGGTTCCGGTGCGGCTGTCGAGATTCCCGGTAGGCTCATCGGCGAGGAGAAGCTGCGGACGGTTGATTAGCGCTCGCGCCAGAGCGGCTCTCTGCTGTTCGCCGCCGGAGAGCTCACTGGGACGATGGTTCATACGCGCCCGCAAGCCCACTCGGTCCAGAGCTTCGCTGGAAAGAGTCTGACGCCGGCTGCGATCGACCTCCGCGAAACGGAGTGGCAGTTCCACGTTTTCCGCCAACGTCATGCTTGGAATCAGATTGAACGATTGAAAAACCATCCCCACAATGTGCAGCCGATACTTGGCCAGCTCTTCGCGCGAGAGCTTTGCCAGATCACGATCCTGCACGATAACACTTCCCGATGTTGGGCGATCGAGTCCTGCGATCAGATTCAGTACGGAAGACTTGCCCGAGCCGGAACTCCCGAGGAGCGCGACAAATTCTCCGGCACGAACATCGAGCGAGACGCCATCGACCGCGCGGATCAGGGTCTCACCCATGCGGTAATGTCGGCAAAGGTTTTCGCTGCGGATTGCGACGGTCTCGCGTGCAGCAGAAAGTGCGGGGGCTGTCGTCATAAAGGTTAGCGCATCTCCCCGCGTAGCACGCGCAATGCGTCGCCCGCCTTTACATCACCGTTCTTGGCATCTCCGCCAGCGCTGTTTACGGCTACTGCGTCTCCTTCGCCCGGAGCCAGGAATAGATTTTCTTCGACTCCGTGTTGGCGGGTGTAAAGGTCATAGTAGCGTCCATGCGCCGCATAAAGCTGGGCGTGGGTGCCCCGCTCCACGATCTGGCCTTGTTCCATCACCATGATCTGGTCGGCGCGGCGAATCGTCGAAAGCCGGTGGGCAATGACAAAGGTAGTGCGTCCCTGCATCAGATAAGCCAGCCCCTGCTGGATCATCTGTTCCGATTCCGAGTCGAGGCTGGACGTGGCTTCATCCAGAATTAAAATGCGCGGCTCAGCCAGAATGGCGCGGGCAATCGAGATGCGTTGGCGCTGTCCGCCGGAAAGTTTCACGCCCCGCTCCCCCACGATGGTGTCGTACTTATCGGCAAACGATTCGGCGAACTCGTCGACTCGCGCGATCCGGCAGGCGCGCATGATTTCTTCCTCGGTGGATTCAGGACGTGAGAAGGCGACGTTCTGTCGGATGGTTCCATCGAACAGGAACGATTCCTGGAGCACGACTCCCAGCCGCGTGCGGAACGAGTCGAGCCGCACCGTGCTCAGATCCACACCGTCCACCAGGATCGAGCCCTTGGAAGGCACATAGAACGCTGAGATCAAGCCAATCGTGGTCGACTTTCCCGACCCCGACGAACCGACAAGCGCAGTCACCGTTCCCGGCTCGGAACGGAAGGAAATATTGCGTAGAACGTCGTGAGTTCCTTCGTAGCTGAAGGTTACATTGTCGAACTCAACCGTGCCCACAATGTCGCGAAGCTCGACGGAGCGTTTGGGGTCCTGATCTTCCGGACGTTCTCCCATGATCTCCTGGGTTCGCTCCAAACCAGCCAGCGCTTCCGTGAGTTGCGTTCCGATGGACACCACCTGCATGACGGGAGCGATCAAGAAAACAAGCAGGAAGTTGTAGGAAAAATAACTGCCGGGGCTCAGATGATGGGCCACCATCTGGCGCCCGCCGACATACATCGTCGCGGCGCCGACCACACCGAGCAGCACGCTGGCCGAAAGACCCATCAGCGACGTTGCGGTCAACGTGCGCATGACGTTGTCGAGCAGCCGGCGCACACCGACCGCAAAGACTTTTTCCTCGCGCTCTTCCGCGTGATATCCCTTGATGACGCGGACGCCGCCCAGCGATTCCGTCAGGCGTCCGGTGACTTCAGCATTGATCTTGCCGCGTTCGCGGAAGATAGGACGAATCGTCTTAAAGGCTCGGCTCAGGGCAAATGCGAAACACCCGAGAGACCCAAGAGCAATGAGCGTGAGTGGCGCGCTGATGCGCAGCAGGAGTGCCACTGCAATGCCAGCCGCTACTATCCCTCCAGCAAAGTCCACCAGGCCCGTTCCCAGCAGATTGCGAACACCCTCCACGTCACTCATGATGCGTGAAACCAGAGCGCCGGTTTTGTTGGCATCGTAAAAGGCTACGGGCAGGCGTGAGATGTGCGCCTGCACCTGTTGGCGAAGATCGGCAATGAGGCGCTGAGCGGCCTTCGACAGCAACTGGGTCAAGGAAAAGGAAGTCACACCCTGGACGAGGGTAGCGAATAAAACCGATAGAACCAGTGGCCGCAGCAGTCCAGTCTGGTGCTTCGTCACTACGTTGTCGATCAGGAATTTCGAGGAATAAGGCAGCACGAAGCCGGCGACCTTATTGATCACCATCAGCAGGAAGCCGAGAGCCAGCAGTCCGCGCCGCGGACGCATCAACTTCCAGACTTCCGGCCAAACGGCCTTCAGTCGTTGGAGGTTGGGTGGCTTTGGGGCATCTTTGGCTGCAAGACTCAATCTGTTGTTTGACTCCGTGGGGGCCTGATTCGCTTCATTATTACAGATTGTCACACATCCAGCAGTCGAGCGCCGCTTGTGACAGGGCGCTTCCAGACGTTGTATGCTCGGGGCGTGTCCCGCCTTTCCGCCCCGGAGCGATCGCCAACCCTAGGCCTGTTGCTGGGCCTGCTCATTACGCTGTCCGCGGTCGTGGCTTATTCGGGCTACATCACCTGGCAAGTCGCGGGTCTGCGTAAGTTGCAAACCGAACTGGTGGATCGCAACCGCAGGGATTCTCTGCAGTTGTTGAGAATCCAGAACGATCTCAACTTGCTCGCCGTTGCCATGCGCGACATGGTGAGCAGCGACGAGCCTTATCCGCTAACCGCGTGGTCGGCGCAGTTCCAGCGGATTCGGACCGATCTGGATGATGCCATGCGTCTGGAGGGAGGCTTTGCCGCCGCCAGCCGAACGCCGGAGCAGAGCGCTTTTCTCGCTGCATCGTTAACCCAGTTCTGGAATGCCGTCGACCGCATTTTCCAGCTGGCACATGATGGCAAAGAAAAAGAGGCGCGCGAGCAGATCCAACTTTCGCTGCAGGAGCGCCAGGCCGCATTGAGCACGGCAGTAGCTCGATTGTTGGTGCAGAACAGCGAGAATGAGGAGCAGGCCGGCCAGCGCATCGTTCGTATTTACGATCGCGTGCAGCGGCAGGTCTATGTTTTTCTGGCGGCGACATTATTGGCGATCCTGCTCAACGGCCTTTCGCTGATTCGCTGGGCGCGACGATTGTTCGCGCGCCTGGCCGAAATTTCCGAGCGCCGCAGCGAACTTGCTCAAAAGCTGATCGCCACTCAGGAATCGACTCTGCGTTATATCTCGCGAGAATTGCACGATGAATTCGGCCAGATTCTTACGGCTGTTGGGTCCATGTTGCGGCGCGCCGGAACACATGCGCCGGAAGGCTCCTCACTGCGGGCTGATTTGCAGGAAGTTCTCGAGATCGTGCAGACTACGCTGGAGAGCGTTCGCAGCCTCTCCCAGGCTTTGCATCCTGTGATGCTCGACGAGGCCGGATTGGAAAGCACCCTCGACTGGTACATTCCCACCATAGAACGACAAACCGGAATTGCCATATCCTATGAGAAGCAGGGGGTGGCGTTTGCCGTGGATGGCGGCGCCGGCGTGCACGTTTACCGGGTCCTGCAGGAGGCGCTGAACAATGTGGCACGGCACTCCGGGGCCAGGCAAGCGTGGGTGCGTCTGCGCTTCTTGGCGGACACACTGGAGTTGGAAGTGGAAGATCACGGAGTTGGATTCCACGAGCGTCCGAACAAGCGGGGGATTGGTTTAGTAGCGATGCGGGAGCGTTCTGAATTGATGGGCGGTCAGATTATTTTTTCGCGTCCACCGGGAGGTGGAACGCTTGTGCATCTGGACGTTCCCCGGGAGAAAATAGAGTCTTATGGAAAAGAAGATCACAGTGTTGTTGGTGGATGATCACAGCCTGGTGCGGCGTGGCTTCCGCCGCATGCTGGAAGATGAGTCCGACATGGAAGTTGTGGGCGAAGCGGGAGATGGCGAGGAATCGATTAAGCTCGCGAAAAAACTTCGTCCCCAAGTTGTGGTAATGGACTGCGCTCTGCCGGGGTTGAACGGCCTGCAAGCCACCCGGCAGATCATGGAAGACTCTCCGGAGACAGCGGTGCTCATGTTGAGCATGCATACGGAGAGTACCTGGGTGCGCCAGGCTATTGAAGCCGGGGCCAAGGGATACATTCTGAAGAACGCGATGGATCTGGAACTCGGCGCAGCGATCCGCAAAGTGGCCTCCGGAGAAACAGTATTCGATCCCCAGGTCGAGCAGCGATCGGTTCTCAAGGGCGAGCGCAACGCCGCTCTCACGCAACGTGAACTGGAAGTTCTGCAGATGATCGTCGACGGCAAGTCGAATAAGGAGATTGCGACGGCACTCGATCTGAGCGCCAACACCGTTGCCGTCCATCGGGCGAACATTATGAACTCGCTGGGAATTCATAAGACTGCTGAGTTGGTGGTCTATGCCATCCGCACCGGGCTGGTGAACGTTCCGTGAATCGAAGGTCGTTCCTATGGGGAATGGCGGGACTGGCGTCGTGGTCGCAATTGCCACGCTTGCAGGCTCTGGTGGCGCAGACGGAAGCCTCGGCTGCTTTGGGTTTTCGCTTTACGGATATAACCAGTGAGGCCGGAATTCACTTCCAACACAACAGCGGAGCTTTCGGCGGAAAATTCCTTCCCGAAACCCTCGGTTCCGGATGTGCCTTCCTGGACTACGATCGCGATGGCTGGCAAGACATTCTGCTGATCAACGGGACCGATTGGCCGGGCCACAAGAAGCGCCGTACCACGCTGCAGCTCTATCGTAATAACGGCAATGGCACATTTACCGACGTCACGACCCGCGCCGGTCTCGATGTTGAAATGTACGGCATGGGCGTAGCAGTCGGTGATTACAACAACGACGGCTTTCCTGACATTCTGATCACCTGCGTCGGACAGAACCGCCTGTTCCGCAACACCGGCAAAGGCACGTTCGTCGATGTGACCAACAGCAGCGGCCTGGGAAAACGCGAGGGATTCAGCACGTCGGCATTATGGTTGGACTACGACCGCGACGGGCTACTCGATCTTTTTGTCTGCAACTATGTGAAGTGGTCGCCTGAGCACGACGTCTTCTGCAGCCTCGATGGCAAGCATAAATCCTACTGCACTCCCGAAGCGTATCGTGGGGCAACCTGCTGGCTTTTTCATAACCGCGGCAATGGCACCTTCGAGGATGTGACGGCTGCCAGTGGAATTTTCGATAGCAGTTCCAAATCGCTCGGCGTGGCTCTCTTCGAAAACAATCCCGATGGCTGGCCTGACCTGCTCGTGGCCAATGATACTCAGCCCAACAAGCTCTATCGCAATCAACACAATGGCACGTTCAAAGATGCGGCGGTGGAAGCGGGGCTCGCATTCAGCAGCGAAGGGAAAGCCCGCGCGGGCATGGGAGTCGACGTAGCGGACTTCGATAATTCCGGTATACCTGGTGTCGCGATCACGAACTTCGATAACGAGATGATCGGTCTCTACCGTATGAGCGGCAAGAGTTTCGAAGACATCGCGCCGCAGTCGGGAGTAGGCATCGCCTCCCGCAACAGCCTTGGTTTCGGCTGCGCTTTTCTTGATGTCAATTTGGATGGCTGGCTGGACTTCGCCGTGGCCAACGGACACATCGACGAGACCGTCAGAAACATTCGCGGCAACGTGGGATATGCGCAGCCGCCACAGTTATTTCTGAATCGCGGCAAAGGAATGTTTCGCGAGGTCGCGGCGGAGGTGGGGGAAGATTTCGATCAACCGAAAGTCGGCCGCGGACTCGCTTACGCTGACTTCGATCGCGACGGCGATCTCGATCTGCTCATCACTACCAACAATGGGCCAGCCTATCTCTATCGCAACGATCAGCTTGGTGGGAATCGCAGTATCCGTTTTCGTTTAGTCGGAACCAAGTCCAACCGTGATGCGATCGGCGCGAGGGTGCGCGTGTTTGTTGGAAGTACAATTCAGTCGCGACTGGTCAAAGGCGGCTCAAGTTATCTATCGCAGTCCGAGCTTCCGGTAACCTTCGGCGTGGAAAAGCGGGATCGAGTCGATCGCGTCGTAATCGATTGGCCCAGCGGAAGAACCGAAGAATACAAAAATCTTGCGGCGGGCCGCTGCTACGAGTGCACGGAAGGAAAAGGAATCGTCCCGCAGGCTGGTTACTAGCGACTACCGAGCCGAATTAGCAATTGAGGGTCTCCCCACGTTTCCAGCCGCCGTCAAATCAATTTCCACGGAATCGTTGACTTTCAGAAACAGCGTACTAGGATTTTTCATTCCCCACTTCGCATAGGGCACCGTGAAGTGCACGCTCGCGGTCCAATGATCCGCCGACATCTCCACTTCAGCCGGTACCGTGATCTCGCGATCTACTCCGTGAATATTGAACATGCCGTGTACTCGAACGGACGACTTCCCCTGATTTGCAACGGCACCTTCAATCCTGTCGGGATGAAAAGTAATTTCGGGATAGCGGTTGCTCTCCAGAACTTCTTTATTCATCTTGCGGTCGCGCATGCCGCTGCCGCTGTTGCCGCTGCCAGCATCGACCACGATCTCTCCCGATATTTTTCCTGAAGCCGGTTCCAACTCCAGAGAGCCGCGCTTCAGCTGAAACGTTCCCCGAACCGTGTGCAGAACATCGCCTACAGTAAACTTGACGGACGTTTGCGCCGGGTCAAGCTGGAATGCCGTGTCCTGAGCTGCGGCTGAGACGGCAAAAGCGAGCAGCAGACTTGAAAGTGCTGCTCCAAACGTGCGCAAGAGAAAAATGCTGTGAGCTTTACGAGGAAGGTTCATGACGTTACGCGGTCAACAGCCCCCATCCCAGGGTCAGACCATCCACGGCAAGATGCAAGGGCGACAGAACGCCGACGTGCAACTCCAGCAACCGCCGAAAAATGTCGGGACGTTTCTGAAGCGCCTGTAGAGTACGACGCTGCAGCCACGGACGGCCATCGAGCGTGAGCATCAATCTCGTCATTAGAAACGGCCGCAGTGCAAGGCGGCGATGTTCGCGCTCGTAACGTGCCAGATCGCCAGAGCGTAGGCACTCCGCCAATACCATCGCCTGGCTGAATGAAAGGCAAAGCCCTTCGCCGGTGATGGCATCGACTGTGCCGGACGCATCTCCGATCAACGCAATATTTCCGCGGCTCACGCGCTTCAGTTTGCACGTCGCCGTCAGTGCGCCTTTCTCGACTGAGGAAACGTCGGCTCCGTCGAGCCGGGACTTTAACCCTGGGAATCGCTGAAGCGCCTCGGTCAGCCGCAACTTCGGATTGCGGGAAATCAGCGCCACGCACACTTGATCTTGCGCGATTGGTGTGACATAGATTTGTTCGTGCCGCCCCCAGTGGAGTTCCATGCGGTCGGTCCAGGGAGCCACACGATAATGTTGACGAAACGCGTAACGGCAATCTCTTTTTTGAAAAGCGTCGAGCCCGGCCCAGCGCCGCACTCGCGAACTGCCGCCGTCGGCTCCAATAATCCAGCGGGCGCTCACCTTGCGATTTCCCAGGTGAACTTCATTCTCTGAAATACCGGTCACCGGCGTCTGCCACAAAAATTTGATTCCCAGACTGGAGGCGCGCTCGGCAATCAGGCGGTGCAACACAGTTCGCCGCACCCCGATCCCCGACGTCCGACGCGGAAATTCCGCATCGACTGCAAGTCCGGAGCTGAGAAAACGAATACCGCGGAACTGGCAGCCCTCTTCCGCAGCGACGGAGATTCCCAGTTTTTCAAGCGCTGCCAGGCCATCGGGCATCAGGCCTTCGCCGCAGGGCTTGTCAATAGGCATTTGAGCACCGTCGGCCACAGTAACGCGGAATCCCTGCTGCCGAGCCGCAATGGCGGCCGCCAGTCCTGCAGGCCCGCCACCAATCACAAACACGTCTGTAGAATTCACCAACTGCCAGACCTCACCACTTTAGAAGAACAAGTTCTGAACAAAATCCCGGCCCCATGGCCGCCAGCACGCCCAGCGTGCCCGGTTCCGGGCGCCGGTTTCTCATGACATCTTCCAGCACTACCAGGACCGACGCAGACGAAAGGTTCCCGACTTTCCTTAAACAATCCCAGGAAGCGTCGAGTTGCCCATCGTGGAGATCGAGCGCGTCTGCAGTCGCCTCTAACACTTTAGGACCGCCGGTATGCAGCACCCAGCTGCCGATGTCCCCGCGCTCGTGGCCGTGGTCGGCGAGAAATGCATCCACGCCCTGCCCAAGGTGCTCGCGAATCAGCACCGGCACTTCCGGCGAAAGCGTGATGCGGAAGCCCTTCTCGCTCACTTTCCATCCCATCATTTGTTCCGTGTCGTGATAGAAGATGGAGCGGGTCGCCAGAATTTCTGGTCCCGTGGCGTCCAGATCGTCGCCCGTAACAATGACGGCTGCCGAGCCGTCCGCAAACAGTCCCGAGGAAATCAGATTAGCTACTGAAAGATCCTCGCGTTGAATGGTCAAAGAGCAAAGCTCAACTGAAACCAGCGCGGCCGCTTGCGACGGATAAGCCCGAACATAGTCCGCCGCGCGCGCAATTCCCGCTGCACCCGCTACGCATCCCAATCCAAAAATCGGCACACGCCGTATGTTTGCCGGCAGCCCCATGCGGTTGATCAGAAGAGCGTCGATCGACGGACTCGAAATACCGGTAACGGATGTAAAAAAGAGTGCGCCCAATTCGCTCGACTCGCGGCCGGCATGGTGCAAGGCGCGGCACAGGGCCTGCTCTCCCAGTTCCTGAGCCACCTCAATCCAGACATCATTCGCCTGGCCCCAAGTTGTCATTTCGTTGTACTTCTCGGGCGGCATCGCAAGGTGGCGGCCCTCCACGGTAACGTTCCGGTGTAACCGCGCGAGCATTTGCGGATTCTTCAGTTGGTCGCCCCAGTATTCCTGAAGCTTTTCCAGTAAGAATTTCTGAGGATAGTAATGCTTAGGGAAGGCGCTGGCGGCGCTGGCGATTTTCATCTTTTTTGGATCCTGGTCCCGGCACGGAGTCAGCGCCATCAACTGCCGGACATCGAGGCTTGCTAACTTAGATGATCGCTCGCTGCTTGCGGTTGTACCCGCGGCCCTGCGTGCCGTTAAGTGTAGAGTCCTAATGATATTAGGCCAAAATGTCCCCCATTGCTAAATCACGCGCGTTAATCAAATTTGTTAGATCCTGCCACAGTTGGAGTGCGAGGCCTAGCTGCTAAAAGCGCGCCGCGCCAGTCCCAGAGCCTCAGACCAAAAAGCACCGGCCGAATGTGCGAGCTCAACCACGTCTCGGATCGCCACTACAAAGGCATCGAGTTGCGCATCGGTTACCACCAGTGGCGGAGCCACCTTCAGAACCATAAAATTGTTTCCGCAAATTTGCGTCAGAAATCCGGAATCGCGAAACAAACGCATGACTACGATCTGACCGAACATAGCGGGATGGACCGCGCTAAAAGCTTGATAAGGAATTCGCAGGCGAACCTGGCGGGGAGCCTGAAATTCGATGCCCATGAGCAATCCCAAACCGCGGACTTCCTTAACCATTTCAAAGCCGCGAAGCGCTTCACTCAGCCGTGCTTGCAAATAGTTGCCGGCTTCGACCGAACGCCGCCCCAGTTCTTCGTTCTCCAGAACCTCCAGCGTGGCAAGCGCCGCTCGCATCGCAAGGCCGTTCTCGCTGAATGTGGAAGTATGCACGAAGGACCGCGGCAATGACGAATAAACCGAACTGCAGACCGCATTCGACATGAGCACCGCCGCGCAGGGCACCAACCCTCCACTCATGGCCTTGGCCATGACAACCATGTCGGGCTCAACCCCGAAGTGATGTGCGGCCAGAAAAGGTCCAGTGCGGTACATCCCGGTTTGCACTTCATCCAGCACAAACAGCGTACCGTGGCGCCGGCACAGCGATTCTGCATTCCGCAGATAATCTCGATCGGGGACGCAGACTCCAGCTTCCGATTGAATGGGCTCAACAATGAAAGCCGCGAAGCGTTTGCTCTTCAGTTCACGTTCCAGCGCCGCGAGGTCGCCGAACGGGACCGCGGCAGTATCCGCCAGAAGCGGGCCAAATCCTTCGCTCCAGAATTTGTCGCTCATCAGCGACAGCGCTCCGCAGGTCAGGCCGTGGAACGCATGTTCCGCAGAAAGTATGCCAGCGCGCCGGGTGTGCGCCCGCGCGAACTTGATGGCGGCTTCCACGCCTTCGCTTCCAGACGAAGCGAAAAATGCCTTCGCCAAACGCCCCCCGGCACGCTGACACAATTTCTCCGCCAGTTCTCCGGCGAGATCAGCAACGTGGGTCTGGATCATCGCTGGACCGCTCCGGTCCAATTCATGC
>Ga0185299_10001207_pt1 | contig 53807 bp, 44 predicted proteins | sample PaiPotPPA55metaG_FD_128002 | JGI IMG/M metagenome (GOLD analysis project Ga0185299, IMG submission 128002) | Iron sulfur acid spring bacterial and archeal communities from Banff, Canada, to study Microbial Dark Matter (Phase II) - Paint Pots PPA... ... | reverse complement strand
CATAAAGGCTTCGAGGTGATCGAGGCCGCCGACGGCGTCGAGGCCTGCCGCCTCAATGAAGAGCACCGCCCCGACCTCCTCCTCGTCGACCTGATAATGCCGCGCATGGACGGCTACGAGTTGTGCCGCGAATTGCGCGGCCGAACTCGCTCGGTCGATGTGCCGATCGTTGTGACGACGAGTCGCGACGACATCGCGTCGATTGTCCGCGCCTATGATGCCGGTGCGACCGACTTCGTCCCCAAACCGGTCAATTGGCTCGTCCTGAGCAACCGCATCCGCTACATCCTGCGCGCAAGTCGGGCATTCGCCGATCTGCGCCGAACTCAGGAGCGGCTGCCCTCGGCAGAGGAGGCGGCCGAGGCGACCAACGGGTCTGAATCGGAACCTGTGGCTGGCAGCCACGAACCCGGTACACCGCCGAATGCCATGATCGGCGTTTCAGGCATGATCAGCGATCGCGTCTTTGGTTCGCTCGGCGCAAAGGCGGCCTTGTCGTCCGAGTGGGCCGAATTGGACATGATCGCGATGCAAATCAATGACCTGCAGGCTCAACGTTCGGTGGCAAGACTGCGGGGAAACGTCGCACGGCTGAACGCGCTCGCTGAGGAGCTCGACGCCGCAATGATCGCACGAGATCGATTGGTCTCGCAAATCGGCAAGGGTATTGGGGGCTGATCGCTTAGGACGAGGGGCAGGAATCGGCGCGCGCCGTTGCCCTTAGAGGTATGGAGATTGATAGACCGCTGGCCGGCATACGAGGGTTCGGCAAATGGCGGCTCGCCACCTTCTAACTCCTTGCCGCCGATGAAGGCTCGCCCGCACGCGACCCGAAAAGCGACGCCGGCCGGCTGCAGGCGACCCTGAACCGACCTTCGTGGCCTCACCATCGGATGGTTAGCCTGGCACGAAACCAGACATTCGGATATGCCCGTGGAGCCGCTCAAGAAGGAAGGACGTGTCGCGTCTTTGACGAATTCCGCGACTAATCAGCAAATAAGGTCTGACCTGAGGTTTGCGCGCGAGCAGCGGCGCGGGCATGTACCAGCGCCGAAAGCACGAAGGCCGAGGTCACCTCGGGACCACCGATCAAGATTCGTGTAGGCGTCTTCATCTTACTCCATTCGTAAGCGTTGAAAGGCGCGCTCGCGCGGCCTTCGCCGAAGCTGCACACGATGCAGCCAATCGCCGGAGCGAACGTCACTGGGTCGGCATCCAGCTTCGCCAGCGCCAACAAAGCCAGCGCCGCATCGAACGCGTTCATCTCGCCAGCCATCAAATCATCTCGGACATAAGCGAGGACTCGGCCACGCATGGCCTCGAAATGGTGATCGGGGTCAATCGCAGATCGGCAAGCCGAGGGCATCGCCCTAAACGCCGCGTAGCAGCGGCCAAAATAAGCACAAAAGAGCTCGGGCAAGTAGTAGATGTGCGAGCGGGGGTCCGCGAATGCATTGCTGTCTACGAGTCGATGTTCAAATCGGACGATCGCACGCAGCGCAAGTAACCGAAGCGGGTTCTCGATGATCTGCCAGCGCTCGTGATTGCGGAAGCTTGCTTCCAAAACATCGAGGTTTAGCGTCGGATCCAGATCGTTTCCGAATGGTCGGTCGCCGGAGCCGTTCTCGATCCAGGACACAATCCCGCCGTCGTACTCGATGTTGTCGTTGATCGTGACCGTCGGGAAGTGGTTCTGACTCCCGTTCGCTACCTGGTAGTCGGCAAAGAAATCGAGCAGCGGCTGATTGAGAATCGAATCATCCGAGCCGAACTGCGTTGCCGCCGAGAGAGAGCAGACCGTCGTGTCGCAATCCGGCACGTAAAGCCCGAAACCGAGGTCGCTTTTCACCTGCCAGAAGAATTTGCTCATCCGCGAATGCGGCGGTGTCACCAGGGCGGTGATTACATCGATCGGCCGGCCGTCATGCGGCATCCGTACCTCCTCGCGGCTCGTCTCGATGCAAAAACGGATCATGTCCGCGACGGCCTTTCGGGCGGTCGCTGTCTCTCCCGGAGTGGCAAGACCGCTATGCATGAAATCCATAAGCGCCTCGCTGAAGAACGCGTCGTAATACGCCGACCGATGGCGTATCTGGACCGGATCCCACATCGGCTGAGCGAGCCCCTGCCAGGGTGGATCGAGCAGCGCTGCGACGTGCGGGTTCGCAAGGACGAATGGGCGCGCCAGGTTGAACAGCAGCGTGGCGTTCTTGTAGGTACGCGCATTCAGGCCTTCCAGCGCTGTCAATAGCTCCCGGCCATGCAAGTCCGGATCGCCGGCAAGCTTGAACGCGGCGTAGGCCGGAATGAAGCCCCTCTTCGCGAAACATTCGAGCAGGTGGCGAGCGCAGGCCCCGATGATGCGCTCAACCGCCGCGCGCGACGGGGGCGCGCCCGTCGCCGGCACGACGCGTCTCACCGGATGCCGCTGCGGAAACTCGTCGATCAAATCGGCTACCGGCCCGCCGACGGCCATCCAATCGGGCGCATCCCCGCGCGCGGCGCGCAGCGCGGCGCGTAGCGTCTCGAAGCGGGTCGCGTCGCGCAATTGCGGCAGCCCGGCGCGAAATAGCAGCAGCCGCAGCGCGGGATTGGCAATGGCCTTCCGGTAGAACTTGCGGAGATGGGCATCGCATTCGCTGCCTCGCGCCAGCAGCGGATCGCACAATTCGTGGAGCGTCGGTCCGTCCTTCGCCGCCGTCAATGCACGGTAGACGGCGCGCGAGACCTGCCGCAATCTCACGGATCTGCGGGAGGTGGCGGCGGACGATTGGGCGTTAGGCGGGGCACCGGATGTCCCCGTCCATCGACCTGTCGACGCCCACGATCACCTCACTCCGCCGCAGCAATCAATTCCTCCGCCGGCCTCAGCGAATAGTGAGAGGCCAACTGCCGCCCCGCTGCGGCGTCTCGCGCGGAGAGGATTGTGTGATGAGCCATCAGCCCAACACGGATCACGGTCTGGATGTCGCCGCGAATGAGGCGAGGCCAAGCGAAGCTCCAGAACTGCCGTCGGTAGTCGCTGCGCACACCCGCTTTCCACAAGATCCGACGCAGCATGTGCAATCCGCGCCGAATGTTGCGCCAGGACGCTCGCTGCCGGCTGTTCGGCGGCCGCAGGCGGTTGGGATAGGTGTGAGTCACCTGGTGCCGAAAGCGGGTATAGACCGCTGACGGCTGGTAGATGCGCGCCATGCAGTCCCGCCAAGTTTCGATGACCTGCTCGTAAGGCACAAGGAAGTCGACATTCGATTCGCGCTCGCGGTCGTCGATCAGCCTGCGTTCGCGCTGTAGCCGGTCCCATAGTGGGGTGCGCGGCAGCGCCTGCAGCAGGTTGATCGTCACAATCGGGATGTGGGATTGGGCGATGAACTCGATGATGCGCTCCGCGCTATCGGCCGTATCGGTATCGAGGCCATAGATGATGCCGGATGCAACCTCGATCCCGTGGCGGTTGAGGGTGTCGACCGCTTCGAGGAGCGGCACCATCATGTTGTGATCTTTAGACATGGCCCGCAGCGCTGCGGGCTCGGGCGTCTCGATCCCGCAGAACACCGTTTCGAAGAAGGCCTCGCACATCAGCGCGAGGATCTCCGGCCTTTTGGCGATGTTGAGTGTCGCCTCGCAGCTAAAACCGAAGATATAGCCGTTCCGTTTCTGCCAGTCGATGAGATGCGGTAGCAGTTCAATGACCGCCCGCCGGTGGGCGATGAAATTGTCGTCGACGAAATAGACGGCACCCGACAGGCCACAGGCAACCATCTTGTCGAGCTCGGCGGTGACCTGGGCAGGTGTTTTGAGGCGCGGCATGCGCCCATAAAGAGCGGGGATGTCGCAGAATTCGCATTGATAGGGACAACCGCTCGAATACTGAATGCTGCCCGTCAGATAGCGGTCGAGCTGCGCCAGCTCATATGCCGGAATTGGAAAGTCCGACAATTCGCGGCGCGTCCGTGTGGTCAGGACGACCTGGCGGTCGGGCCGTGACGGATCGCGGGCCAGACGCGCAACCAGTTCTTCAGTCGCGTCACCGAGTTCTCCGACGTGCAAATAGTCAAACCCCGGATAAAACTCGGGGCAGGCCGAAACCGAGGGCCCGCCGAGCACCGCCGTCTTGCCGGCGGCATGAATGCGATGTTGAATTTCCTCGATCTGTCGCCGCTGGGCATGCATTCCGCTGATAAAGACAGCGTCGGCCCACTCCAGATCCTCCAGCCTCGCCGGCTCGATGTTCTCATCAACAAAACGGACCTTCCACGACGCGGGAAGCGCGGCGGCTATGACCAGCAGGCCCTGCGGCGGCATCAACGCGCGCACGCCGTCAGTCAGCGGGTAGGCATATTCGAACATGCCGAAAGAAGATTTGTAGCGCGGGGAAATGCATAGGATGCGCCGCCCGATGGAGTCGTCCTCACCTATCATCAGATGTCCCTCGGGTTGAGCCAACATCCCCCGGAGGCCCGCCCCTTACCGCATTGACCTCGATCGACGCAAGGATGAATTCTCCGACTTCTATACGAATGGTAAATGTCCGCTCCTGGCGTAGAGCAGTGTATAGCTTCACAGATCGGGAATGGCGGATGTCCACCTGACTCAGCCGATTTGGCACTGGTCTATATAGTTCCGTTGAGAGGGCACACCCGGTCAAAGGCGTTGGGCGCGACGAGCGGCCGTTGTGACTGGATGCGCCTTTTGCGTGGGCATCGGCGGTGCCCAACCATCTGTAGTTAACGTCACAAATTAACCAATCATTTTATGGAAATCCCCGGGGCTTTGGCGGACAAGGGCGTTCCCGTGGTGCTGCCTCACCCTCACGATGCGCAGATTTCGTTCGACCAAACAGCCCCCCATCGACCTCGCCGGAATTCTCCCGCGGGCTGGTTTGACACGGTGGAGCGCATGGGAAAAGGCCGCGGTCGTGCTCGCGGTTCGCAGTGGGACGCTTCGCCTGAGCGAAGCCTACAGCCGCTACATGCTCTCCGAGGAAGAACTTTCCCGCTGGGAGGCAGCCTTTGACCGGGATGGCATTGCAGGTCTTCAGGCTAAGGGCTTTTTGAGCCGCTCTCCGAGTTAAGACAGATCCGCCAGGAGTGAGGCGCGCAATGGAAAATTGCGCCCACGGAGCCAGGGCTAGAGGTCGTAAAACGAACGGACGGAACCGGCGAGCTCCGCCCGTCCTGTCAGCTCGAGTCACCTGATCAGCCCCAAGAGGCTACGACACAAGCCAAGAGGCTGTTCTTTATCAAGCTGTAACGTTTACGACCAACGCGTTGCGGATCGTTAAAGCTTCGAGGCGACGGTGTTGAACACGCTGGTCAGGTTGGTGCCGACCAGCTGTAAGGCGGCGATCGCGGCAACGGCGATCAGGGCGGCGATCAGACCATATTCGATCGCGGTTGCTCCATCCTCGTTTTTCCATAACGTTGTCAGTGTGGCAAACATCCAAGTCCTCCTATAGCGGCTGATCCATCTACCATGCAGTCCAGCGTTGCCAAAGCCTTAAACTCGGGTCGCCCGGCTCCGCTCCCAAAATCCGCAGGAATCGACGCGCGGCTCGGCCTTTGACCGCTATGCCAGCCGGCGCGATCTTCACCGCATCGCCGTTATCCGTGCCGACGACGACCGGGCTGCGCTCGTTGCGTTGCTGAAAGAGACGATTCGCACCGACTGTCTCCGCTATGGCCGCGCATCCATGCGCACAACCTCTTTTCTCGACAAGCTTGACCCGCCGCCGCCGGCCCCGGCGAGACAGCGAAAAAAGGCGATCTAAGGCGGCATCTTGAGCAGAAGCAAAAGGCATGATCGAGTGCTGTCTTGCTCCACATCTCGTCAGGGTCTACGGCAATGTTCGAGGTGAGCAGCCTCGTGACTGGCCACCAGCTCGACGACGCTGGATCATAGCCATATAGGAGCCTCCAGGTTGGTCGAGCGTTGGCGCCTCAATACGTCGCGCCATTTTTGCCGGGTCGACGCATCCATCTGCCGCGCGTGCGCTTTTTAGGCTGGCTGGGGGACTAGGATTCGAACCTAGACTGGCGGAGTCAGAGTCCGCTGTCCTACCGTTAGACGATCCCCCACCGGCGTGGCCGCGAGCACCCACCCGGGCGGCGCGGTTGACTAGCACACCTCGCGGGGATTGGGTAGGCCCCCGGTCGGCAGGCGCGCTAGTTCGGGACGGCTGTCCAATCGCTGAGAAACCAGCCCTGGGCGTCCGAGAGGCTGAGGCGCCCGGCACACACCTCCCGGCAGGCATGCACCTCAAGCCGATCCTTGGCGCGGTAGGTGGCCTCGTTTTGCGGCCACAAATTGGCCGCCTCATCGGCGCCGCCAAGGCACAGCGGTATGAGGTGGTCGATCTCCCATTCACCGCGGGTGGCCCCCTGCGGCGGCGCGATCCCATATTCGCGGAAGACCCAGGATTTCAACTCATGGGGCGTCACGCGATGGCGCTGGCTGTAGCTCAAATCCCCGTTCATCGCGCAGACCTCCCGAACATCGGTCGTCGCGAGCTTGCCGGGGGTCAGCGCGAGGTTGGGGTGGGTCGGCCATGCCAAATCGGCCGCGGCCGCGAAGATGCTGACCAGGCAGATCCCAAGGAATACGCCCGCCGCGATGATGAGACGCATCGCCCAATCCCGCGTGGGCGGTGCCTCCCAATCCTCCCTCCCGCCGTCGAAAGCGCTCATCGCCGATCAGTGGGACGCGCGGGGGCGGCCGACGGCACCGATCGCAACGCCGGGCTGATTGCGGCGCCGGCTATCGGGCCGAGCACGGCTACTTCGCCGCGCGCTCCTCGTCGGTGTCGCGATAGATCTGCAGCCGGGTCACGCGCAACCCGGGAATGCCGTACCGTTCGATCGCGCGCTGCCAGGCAAGGAATTCCTCGACCGACAGCCGATAGCGGCGGCACGCCTCCTGCAAGGTGATCGCACCGCTGCGCACGGCATGCACAACGACCGCCTTGCGCCGGACCACCCATCGCTTGGTGTCGGGCGACGGCAGGTCGGGGAAAGAGCGCGCGTGATCGGCGGGCGCGCCGCCATTGGCAACCGCGTCGGGTGTCATCATCGGGGTTGGGGAAAGGTTGTCGTCCATAGCGGTGAGCGTAGTGCTCACTGTTTAATGAACCGCTAAATGGTCCCGGACGATCCGTAAAATTTGAGGTTTTACCGATCGCTAGCGCGTCCCGCGGGGGACGAGCGCACAGCCCGCGACCTCCCGGCCCCCGCCCGGCGCCGCTCGCGCCGTCAGCGACGGCCTTCGCAAAACGCCTGCTGAATCAACGTGGTGAATTGCTGTTCTGATGGTTGAAATGGGCCGACCCGATTCATATACTCCGCGCCCGTCGTAGACGGGGTTTTGAGGAAAGTGATGCATCCAGCGTTGCCGCCAGATTATCGTCCCTCCGACGACGAAGAGTTCATGAACCCCCTACAGGCCGAGTATTTCCGGCAAAAGCTGCTGCGTTGGCGCGACGAACTCCTTGCCGATTCGTCAGGCACCTTGCGGCACCTCAAGGAGGAAAGCCTATTGAAGCCCGATTTGACCGACCGGGCTTCGCTGGAGACCGAACGGGCGATCGAGCTGCGCACCCGCGATCGCGAGCGCAAGCTGATCTCGAAGATCGATGCCGCGCTGGCCCGGCTCGACAGCGGCACCTTCGGGTATTGCGAGGAAACCGATCAGCCGATCGGCATCCGCCGGCTCGAGGCGCGGCCGATCGCCACCCTGTCGATCGAGGCGCAGGAACGGCACGAACGCATGGAGCGCACCTATCGCGACGAGTAGCGAGGCCGCGCCGTCGCGACGCGCCAGGTTCGACAGCCTCTCGGTAACCGCAGCAGCGCCGGGCTGATCTCCGGGGACAAATTTAAGCAATCGTTAACGCGCGCCCCCGAACAATCCGCGGCCGATCCTGCCCCGATCGCCGCCCTTTTCGATCTCTGCCGCCGCGGCCCGATCGGAAGCAAGACCGGCGGCACGCGATCATGGTATTTATGAACGGATTGGAACCAGGCGGGGCAGAGATCATGGTGGCCGCAGCCGATGGCGCCCGCGGCTGGGCGCGTTGGGCCGCTGAGCGCCATCAGCCCGGTTTGTGGGGGCTGCTGGGCAATAGCGCGGTGATCCTCGCGGCGGCTGGGATCGCGGTCGGCGTTCTCTATGTTGCCGATGCGATTTCCCTCGCTCATGTCGCGCCGGCGGCGATCACGATCGTCGCCATGGCCGCCGTGATCGGAGTTGCCGCCGGGAGCGCGGCGCGCTGGGTGCATGCCGCGCTGGCCCGCCGGGTGGACATTTTGAGCCAGGCGCTCGACACCTCACCCGACGCCCAATTGATCCTCGGCCCCGATGGCCGGATCGCGTATGCCAATACGGCTTTCAACGACCTGTTCCCGCAATCGGGCGAACCCGCGCTGGCGCGCATCGCCGCCGCGCTGGCGGATGGAGAATCGATCGCGGATTTCGAGCGGCTGCGCAGCCAGTCGGCGGCCGGGACGCGCGCGATCGCAGCGCTGCCGTTGAAGGATGCCCGCGGCCGGGCAGCGGGTTGGTTCACCATCGCGGTCAACCCGATCGCCGGCCGGCCGGGATACAGCTTCTGGAACCTGCAGGATGTCACCGCGCGCCATGAGATGGAGGCGGTGATCCGCGACGAGCGCAACAAGCTCGTCGATTTCATCGACGACGCGCCGATCGGCTTTTACTCGGTCGACGGCACCGGCCGTTTTCTGTTTGTCAACCGCACCCTGGCCAAGTTGCTCGGCGGTACACCCGCCGAGTTCGTCGGTGGTGAGGCGCGGCTGCACGATTTCCTCGCCCTGCCTCCGCCGGCAGAGACCCTTCCCTGCGATCCGTTCGGCGGCCGCGGCGAGGGTGGGCAGCGCGGCGAAGTGGTTCTGAAGAGCCGCGACGGGCGCACGATCCACGCCTGGATCGGCCAAAGCGTCATCGGTGCCGGCGATGAGCTGCGCACCCGCTCGGTGGTGCGCGACCTCACCCCCGAGCGCGAATGGGAAGCCGCGCTCAGGCTGTCGCGCGAGCGGTTCCAGCGCTTCTTTGCCAACGCGCCGGTCGGCATCGCGCTGATCGACCGGTTCGGCCGCCTGGAGGAGGCGAACCACGCGCTTGGCGAATTGTTCAGCGCCCGGCCGCAAGATCTGATTGGCGAGCCGCTGATCGGTTTCATCAACGAGGATGACCGCCGCGAGGTCGCGGTCAAGCTCGCCGTCGCCGCCGATGGGCCGGCCCATCCGGGGCCCGTCGAGGTGCGGCTCAAGGGCGCGCGCGACAAGACCAGTGTCGTCTTCCTCTCCCGGCTCGACGGGCTGGAGGGCGGCGATGGCGATTTGATGCTGCATTTCATCGACGTCACCGAGCAGCGCAATTTGGAGGTGCAGTTCGCGCAGTCGCAGAAGATGCAGGCGGTCGGTCAGCTCGCCGGCGGCGTCGCGCATGACTTCAACAATCTGCTGACCGCGATGATCGGGTTCTGCGACCTCTTGCTGATGCGTTTCCGGCCCGGCGACCCATCCTTCGCCGACATCATGCAGGTCAAGCAGAACGCCAACCGCGCCGCCAACCTGGTGCGCCAGCTCCTGGCCTTCTCGCGCCAGCAGACCCTGCAGCCGCGCATCATCGACATCACCGATGTCCTGGTCGAGCTGTCGCACCTGTTGCGCCGGCTGATCGGTGAGAGCATCGAATTGAGGGTCGTCCACGGGCGCGACCTCGGCCTCGCCAAGGTCGATCAGGGCCAGATCGAGCAGGTCATCATCAACCTGGCCGTCAATGCGCGGGACGCGATGGCGGGCGGCGGCACCCTGACGATCCGCACCGCCAACGCGACGCAGACCAGCGCGCTCAGCCACGGGCACGAAATCATGCCGGCCGGCAATTATGTGCTGATCGAGATCGCCGACACCGGGGTTGGCATCCCCCGGGAGAACCTGGCGCGCATCTTCGAGCCGTTCTTTTCGACGAAGGAGGTCGGTTCGGGGACCGGGCTCGGCCTGTCGACGGTCTATGGCATCGTCAAGCAGACCGGCGGCTTCATCTTTGTCGACAGCGCCCCGGGTCGCGGTGCCGTGTTCCAGATCTATCTGCCGCGCCACCAGACGGCCGAGGCTGCCCTTGCCGCGCGCCCCGAGGCGGCCGAGCCGCCGGCCATCCGGGACCTGACCGGGGCCGGCACGGTGATGCTGGTCGAGGACGAGGACCCGGTGCGGATCTTCGCGGCGCGCGCCCTGCGCAACAAGGGTTACACGGTGATCGAGGCGAAAAGCGGCGAAAGCGCGCTCGAGGCGATGGACGGCGCCGCGGAAAAGATCGACCTGTTGATCACCGACGTGGTGATGCCGCGCATGGACGGACCTGACCTCGTCCGCCACGTCCGCGAGAGCCATCCCGAGATGAAGGTCATCTTCATCTCGGGATACACCGAGGACTCCTTCCGCCAGCGCCTCGACAGCGACAGCGACATCCATTTCCTGCCAAAGCCGTTCAGCCTGAAGCAGCTCGCCAGCAAGGTCAAAGAAGTGATCAGCGGCGAGGCGGCGTAATACCCTTGGCTCAGGTTTCGTAGTTCGAGAAGCGCACGGTGGTGGCGCGGGCGCGGTAGTCGGTCTTGACGTTGACCAGCGCCACCATGCCCTCGTCGACCTTTTTCTGGGCGCGTTCGAGCGCCGGGCGGATCTCCTCCGGCCTCTCGACATACTCGCCGTGCGCGCCGAGACCCTGGGCCATGATGTCGTAGCGCGTGTACCCCAGGTCGCGGCCGGGCTTACTGTGGTCCGGGTCGGCGGTCCAGCCGCCGTTGAGGCTGATGACGCAGAGGAGCGGCAATTTGTGCCGCACCGCGGTGTCGAGCTCCATCGCGTTCTGGCCGAACGAGCCGTCGCCATGCAGGCAGATGACCTGCTTGTCGGGCTTGGCGGCCTTGGCGCCGACGGCAAACGGCATCCCGACGCCCATCGTGCCGAACGGCCCCGAATTGAGACGATGGCCGGGGCTGAAGGTCGGGATCGACTGGCGCCCGAAATTGAGGATCTCCTGCCCGTCGACGCAGAGGATCGCGTCGCGCTTCTGGAAGTTCTTGATCTCCTCGCACAGCCTCAAGGGGTGGATGTCGCCGTCGGTCGGATAGTTGCCGCCGGGCCCGGTGCGCTTGGCGGCTTCGCCGTCGGCGAGCTTCTGGCGCCACGGGGCAAAGCGCTCGGCGGTCTTGACGTCGACCGCGTCGATCAGCTGCTGCAGCACGGATTTGCAGTCGCCAACCACCGGGATGTCGACATTGCGCGCCGACATGCCGAGCTGTTCGGCGTCGATCTCGATCCGCGCGATCTTGGCGTCCTTGTTGAAGCGCGGCGGCGCGGCATGGGCGATGACATAGTTCATCCGGGTGCCGAGCACGATGATCAGATCAGCGTCGCGGAAGGCCGAGGAGCGCATCGTCAGATAGGAATAGGGGTGGTCGTCGGGCACGACGCCGCGACCTTGCGGGGTCGTGTAGAACGGGATCCCGGCCTTTTCGACAAAGGCCCGCATCTCGTCCCAGGCGTGCGACCACAAGACGCCGCTGCCCGAGCAGATGATCGGCTGCTTTGCCTTGTTGATCGCGTCGACGAGGGCGTTGATCGCGGCCGGCTCGGCATAGGGGCGCGGATTCAGGATCGGGCGCCCCATATAGCTCCAATCGACCTCGCTCTCGGGGACCTTGGCGTAGAGCACATCGCCCGGGAAATCGAGGTAGACCGGGCCGGGCTTGCCGTTCAGCGCCTTCTGGAAGGCAAAATTGATCTGCTGCGGCATGCGCTTCACATTGTGCACGCGGTCGGCGTATTTGACCCAGCCGTCGAGCGCCTTGACCTGGTCGATCTCCTGGAAGACCTGGCGGCCGAACTGGCCGATCGGGGAGGAGCCGCCGAGCGCGACGACCGGGCAGCAATCGATCAGCGCGTTGGCGAGCCCCGTGCCAAAATTCAAGGTCGCGGGTCCCAAGGCCGCCATGCACACCCCCGGCCCCTGCGTCACCCGCGAATAGGCCTGCGCCATGTAGGCCGCGCCCTGCTCGTGGCGCGTGTCGATGAGGCGGATGCCCTCCTTGATGCAGCACATCTCGGCATCGAGCATCGGCCCGCCCATGATGAAGAACGCGTCCTTGACGCCCTGCGCCTTCAGACACCGCGCGAGGATTTCGTTGCCGGTCAGGTCTGCCATGGGGGTCTCCTCCTCTTCAAAGACGGTTTGCGGCCGATTGGCCGACCCGGTCATTTCGTCACAACCGGCAATTGCCCTGCTCGCTATAGGCTGCCTGAAAGTTCAGGGATTTTTCAGGCGCGCTCAAGCCACGGTTGCATGGCCGCACTCTCCGGCAAGAGGCTCGCCGGCAGCAGCCCGCGTTCCGCTGCGGGCACGTCGCGGCGAGCGAGGAAGCGGGCACCGCAGGAGTGTGTCCCTCCTGCACCGGCTCGCCCGGAATTTTCCTCGATTTCCATTGTGCCTCGCAAGTCTTTGCAATCACGCACTTTTCTGGTCAATAACAGCGGCCCCTAACAGCAAAAAACAGCGGCGGAACAGCGGGAAACTGCGCCGGCAACAGCGACAAATGCGCAACATTATCAGCGACAAAATCGCAATATTACGTCAAATTATCCGTTCAACGCGGTTTCCCGACCGATTGCGATGCATATTGGAGCGATTTGCGTGTCCATCAAGAATGAATCGGGAACAAAGTTTCTTAAAGGCCGTGCGAGGCAGCCGCTGATGCGCTCGATAGCTCGCTGCTATAGCGCGGCAGTGACCACCGGCGCTCCAGCGAGGCAGGAACCCTCTCCCGCAGTGCGGGAGAGGGGCTTGGATCGCGTCAGCCGAGGACCTTTTCCGCGCACAGTTTCTCGATGTCGCCGCTGCTCATCCCCAGCCAGCTCGAAAACACCTCGGCGGTGTGCTGGCCGAGCTTGGGCGACGGCAGGAGTTCGGGCGGCTTGCCGTCAAAGCGCACCGGCCAGGCCTCGCATACCCAGTCGCCATCGGGGTGGTGCATCGTCTGCATGATGCCGCGCTTCTGAAAGCTCTCGTCTTTCTGCAGCTCGAGGGTATCGTGCACCGCTCCGGCCGGGACCCCGGCGGCGCCGATGATCTTCATCGCCTCTTCCTTGGTGTGCGCCTTTGTCCACTCGGCGATGATCTCGTTGATAAAGCCCTCGTTCTTGTTGCGCTCTTCGTTGGTGGCAAAGCGCGGGTCGTCGATCAGCTCCTCGCGACCGATGACCTTTAACAATCGGGTCCAATGCTCGGGGTTGGCGCGGCTGCAGAAGACATAGACATAATCGTTATAGCCGCCCGGCTTGCATGGGTAGATGCCGCAGGGCGCCGGCGCGCCCGAGGTCGATTGCGCGCCCATCCGCGGCGCCGCCTTTTGGTTGCCCTGCTGGTTCATCACCGCAAACGAGGTGCGGATGTAGTGCATTACCGCATCCTGCATCGCCAATTGCAGGCGGCGGCCCTTGCCGGTCTCCCTCTTCTCGTAGAGCGCGCCCAAGATGCTGATCGCCATCAGCATGCCGGTGCCGGTGTCGCCGATCGTGCAGCCGGGCTTGACCGGTGGCTGGCCGGGCTCGCCGGTGACGCTCATCGTGCCGCCGGAGGCCTGCGCGATCATGTCGAAGGCGAGCGATTTCTCGTACGGGCTGCCTTCGCCAAAGCCCTTGGTCTGACAATAGATGATGCCGGGGTTGATCGCCTTCAGCACGTCATAGCCGAGTCCGAGGCGCTCGATCGTGCCGGGCGCCATGTTTTCGCAGAAGACATCGGCCTTCTTGACCAAATCCTTGACGAGCTGGATACCCCGCTCGGTCTTGAGATCGACCGTCGCCGACTTTTTGTTGGCGTTGAGGATCTTGAAATAGAACGAGTCGGGCCGGTTGGGATCGGCCGCGGCGATGCGACGTCCGGGATCACCGCTCTTTGGGTTTTCGATCTTGACGACCTCCGCGCCGAGCCAGGCGAGTGCCTCGGTGCAGGTCGGCCCGGCCTCGAACTGGGTCAGATCGACAACCCGAACACCCTTGAGGCAGTTGAGAGGCGCAAAGTTTCCACTCATCGTCTGGTCTCCTCCGGCGCAGCGCACTGCTGTGATGGTTGCGGCGACGATAGCGCAGAACTCCGCTCGACGGAAATCGCTGATTTGCGCGAACAGCCCTGCATTGCGCTCGGCGAATTACGCGCGATTGCTGGCGGCTCTCCCGGCGGCGGTATATCGTCGGCGGCGGGAGAATCTCGCCGGCGGCTCCGGGCATTGGGAGCCTGGCACGGGGGAATGAAGAGATGACCGCGAAGCGCGACGGGGCGCTGGCCGATCTTCGCCGGGCCAACGTCGAACTCCAACGCCAGCTCGACGCGTGCCGCGCCGAACTGGCGGCGCGCAACAGCGAATATGGCGAGCGCATCGGACATCAGTCCGCCACGATCGACGTGCTGAAGGCGATGTCCGCCTCACCGGACGACCCGCAGCCGGTGTTCGACTTGATTACCCGCCGGGCGCGGCAGCTGTGCAATGCTTTCGCGGCGACATTGTATGGATTCGACGGCGACCTGATCGATCTCCTGTCGTCGACGGCGTTCCCGACGCCAGAAGCGGAAGCCGGCTTCCGGCGCCAGTTCCCCACGGTGCCGACCCGCGGAGGCGCGTTCAGCCGCGCAATTCTCGACCGGCAGATCGTCCACATCCGCGATGTCGATGCCGATCCGGAACTCTCGCAGCCCGTGCGAAACCTGGGTGTGAAGTCAATGCTCGCCGCGCCGCTGGTGCGCGACGGCGCGGTGATCGGCGCTGTCTCCATCAACGCCCAGGAGCCCGGCGGCTTCTCCCACAGCCAGATCGCGCTTCTGCAAACCTTTGCCGAGCAGGCGGTGATCGCCATTACCAGCGCCGAGACCTATCGCGCATTGCAGGAGCGCACCGGGGACTTGCAGGAATCGCTTGAATACCAGACCGCGACCAGCGACGTGCTCAAGGTTATCAGCCGCTCGACCTTCGACCTGCAGCCGGTGCTCGACACGCTGCTCGATGCCGCTGCGCGACTGTGCGACGCAGATTTGGCGTATATCTACCGGCGTGACGGCGAGCTTTACGAGCTGGCGGCTTTCCATGGCTTTTCTCCCGAGTTTGCGTCGCTGATCAGAGGAATAGGTCCCTTTCGGCCTGATCGAGGGACGACCACCGGACGCGCCGCGCTCGAACGCGTCGTTGTCCACATAGAGGATATTGCCGCCGATCCGGAATTCGACTTCCGGCCGTCGATTTCAATGGAAGGGTTGCGCACGGTGCTTGCCGTGCCGCTCCTGCGCGAGGGCGAGCCGATCGGCATCATGACGCTGGCCCGGCAGCGGGTCGCATCGTTCAGCGAGCGGCAGATCGAGCTCGTGCGCACCTTCGCCGACCAGGCCGTCATCGCGATCGAAAACACGCGACTGATCGCCGAGACGCAGGAGGCGCTCGAGCAGCAGACCGCGACGGCCGAGGTGTTGCAGGTCATCAACGCTTCGCCGGGCGACCTCGCCCCGGTTTTCGAGGCGCTGTTGGAGAAGGCGACGCAGGTTTGCGACGCCGCCTATGGCATCATGAACACCTACGATGGCGAGCGTTTCCACACCGCGGCAGTGCACCGCTTCCCGCCTGCGATGGCCGAAGTGTTCTGGAAGGACACGCCGCAGCCCGGTCCTCACAGCAGTCTCACTTTGATGGTGCAGGGCAAGGACGTTGTCCGCGTCGATGATCTGACAGCCGGCGCCGGGGCCAGCGATCCCCGGCGTCGCGCGCTGATCGAACTCGGTGGCGCTCGCAGCTACGTCTCGGTCGCGTTGCGGAAGGACGGGGTGCTGTTGGGTACCATCGCCGCCTACCGGCAGGAAGTGCGACCTTTCTCCGACAAGCAGGTCGCGCTGCTGGAAAGCTTCGCGGCGCAGGCGGTGATCGCGATGGAGAACGCGCGGCTGATCACCGAGACGCGCGAGGCCCTGGAGCAGCAGACCGCGACCGCCGAGGTCTTGCAGGTGATCAATTCGTCGCCAGGCGAGCTTGCCCCGGTGTTCGAGGTGATCCTGGAGAAGGCGCACGCGCTTTGCGGCATCGCGACCGGCAGCTTGCAACTCTATGACGGCGAAAAGTTTCATGCGGTCGCCGTGCATGGCATGCCGCAGGCGATGGCGGAGGTCTTGCGGCAGGGTTACATCCCCGTACCGGAGATCCCGAATTACCGGCTGCTCCTCGGCGAGCGCTCGGTCCACATCCCGGATATGGCGGAGTTCGAGCATCCGGTGGCGCGTGCCGTGGTCGAGGCCGGCTATCGCACCTTGGTGTGCGTCGCGCTGCGCAATGACGACAGGCTGCTCGGGCAGATCGTCGGCGCCTGGCCGGAAGTCCGTACGGTCATCGACAAGGAGATCGCGCTCCTCGAAAGCTTCGCCGCGCAGGCGGTGATCGCGATGGAGAACGCGCGGCTGCTCGGTGAATTGCAGCAGCGCACCGGCGACCTTCAGGAATCGCTCGAATACCAGACCGCGACCAGCGACGTGCTCCAGGTCATCAGCCGCTCGACCTTTGATCTCCAACCGGTGCTGGATGCTCTGCTGCAGGCGGCATCCCGGCTTTGCGGCACTGCGGAGGGGGCGCTCGCGCTGCGGGACGGCGACGTATTTCGCTGTGTGGCGGTGGTCGGAATCACTCCGGAGTTCGAGGCCGCCCTGCGCGAACGGGAATTCGGTCTGGACCGCGGCACCACCGCCGGGCGCGTCGCGCTTGAAGGGCGTGTCGTGCAGATCGCCGATGTCGCCGCCGACCCCGAGTACGAGCTGCAGGAGACCGCTGCCGTCGGTGGGATCCGCACGACCCTCGGTGTGCCGCTGTTGCGACGGGACGAGACGATCGGGATGATTGTTCTGTTCCATCGCTCCGTCGAGCCGTTCACCGAGCGGCAGATCGAACTGGTCCGCACCTTTGCCGACCAGGCGGTCATCGCGATCGAAAACACGCGCCTCCTTACCGAGACGCGCGAGGCGTTGGAACAGCAGACCGCGACCGCCGAAGTGCTCAAGGTCATCAATTCGTCGCCGGGCGATCTTCAGCCGGTGTTCGATGCGATCCTGGAAAAAGCACATAACCTCTGCGGGGTTACCTTCGGCAGCATGACGACCTTCGACGGCGAATGGTTCCGGGGGGTCGCGGCGCACAATTATCCGGAGGAGTTCGTCAGCCTGCTGCGGCAGGGGTTCCGCGGTGCCGACAATCCGGTGACTCGGCCGCTGCTCGCCGGGGAACGCTTCGTCCACCTCCCGGACCTCGGGGCGATCGACCATCCGATCCCGCAGGCCGGGGCAAGGCTGGGGGGGTTCCGCACCTCGCTGTTTGTGCCGCTGCGCCGAGACAATGTGCTCCTCGGCATGATTTCCGCCGGTCGCCAGGAGGTTCGGCCGTTTTCCGATAAGGAAATCGCCCTGCTGGAGAACTTCGCAGCCCAGGCGGTGATCGCGATGGAGAACGCGCGCCTCCTCGGCGAGTTGCAAGAGCGCACCGCCGACCTCCAGGAATCATTGGAATACCAGACCGCGACCAGCGACGTGCTCAAGGTCATCAGCGCCTCGACTTTCGACCTGCAGCCGGTGCTCGACACTCTGGTCGAAACTGCGGCGCGGCTGTGCACTGCCGAGATGGCGGTCATCCACCGGCGCGACGGCGAGGCCTATCGGCCGGCGGCATCGCTCGGTTTTCCGCCCGCGTTCATCGCGTTCCTCGACAGCCATCCGATGCACCCGGGTCGAGGGTCGATCGCCGGCCGGGTCGCGCTGGAGTGTCGCACCGTCCATATCGCCGACGTGACCGCCGACCCGGAATACACGCTCACCGAATCGACCGCGCTTGCGGAGCAGCGCACCGCCCTTGGCGTGCCGTTGTTGCGCGAGGGGGAACTGATCGGCGTCATCGTGCTCGCGCGCCAACGGGTCGAGCCGTTCAGCGAGCGGCAGATCGAACTGGTGCGCACCTTTGCCGACCAGGCGGTGATCGCGATCGAAAACACGCGGCTCATCACCGAGACCCAGGAGGCATTGGAGCAGCAGACCGCGACCGCCGAAGTGTTGCAGGTCATCAATTCCTCGCCCGGCGACCTCGCCCCGGTGTTCGATGCGATGCTGGATAAGGCAACGCGATTGAGCGAAGCCGCGTTCGGGGTTCTGTGGACCTACGATGGCGAGCGTTTCCAAGCCGTCGCCTTTCATGATGTTCCAGCCGCATACGTCGAATTCCTGCGGGAACCGCAGTTAGCCAGCCCAGTGGCTCCGCTCGGCCGTGTGGCGCGAGGTGAGGCATTCGCGCACGTCCCGGACCTTGCGGCGGAGGAATACCAGGAGCGGGCCGGCTTCCTGGTTCGACAAGGGCTGTCGTTGGGCGGCTTCCGGACCGTTCTTGCCGTGCCGATGCGCAAGGATGCGTCATTGCTCGGCGCTATCACAATTTATCGGCGGGAAGTCCAGCCCTTCTCCGACAAGCAGATCGCGCTGCTGCAGAGCTTCGCCGCCCAGGCGGTGATCGCGATGGAAAACGCGCGGCTCCTCGGCGAATTGCAGCAGCGCACCGGCGACCTCCAGGAATCGCTCGAATACCAGACCGCGACCAGCGACGTGCTCAAGGTCATCAGCCGCTCGACCTTCGACCTTGAACCGGTGTTGCAAACCGTGCTCGACACGGCGATGCGGCTCTGCGGCAACACCCAAGGGTCGATTTTCCGGCTCGGCGATGACGGCCTCTACCGGCAGGCAGTCGGTTCCGGGATGCAGCCCGAATATTATGAGATCGAGGCGCGACAAGAGATCAGTCCCGGCTCCGCGACGCTGGTCGGGCGGACTGCGGCCGCTGCCCGGCCGATCGATATTACCGACGCTTGGGCCGATCCCGACTACGCCCCGAAGGAGGACGCGCGCGTGGGCCAGCTGCGAAGCATGCTTGGTGTCCCGCTGCTGCGGGAAGGGACGCCAATTGGCGTCATCTGCACTGCGCGCACAATCATCAAGCCGTTCACCGAGAAGGAAATCGAACTCGTCGCCACTTTTGCAGACCAGGCCGTCATAGCGATCGAAAATGCGCGGCTGCTGGGCGAGTTGCGTCAGCGGGAGGCCGAGTTACGTGTCACATTTGACAACATGGCGGATGGCGTCGCGATGTTCGATCAGGCGCTGCATTTGGCGGCCTGGAACCGGAACTTCCAGGAACTGCTTCAGCTGCCCGACGGCCTTCTCGCGGGGCGTCTCGGGTTTGATGACTACATCCGCTACCTCGCCAATAGAGGGCAGTTCGGCGAGACCGACCCCAGTGCCGAAATCGCTCGACTGCGTGCGCGGCTGTCGGAGCATTACAGCTTTGAGCGCACCCGACCGGACAGCACAGTCATCGAGGTTCGCCACAATCCGATGCCGGATGGCGGCTTTGTCCTCATCTACAGCGACATCACCGAACGCAAGCGCTCCGAAGCGGAGATCCGCGCGGCGCGGGACGCCGCCGAGGCGGCGCTGCGCGACCTGAAGACGGCGCAGGCCAATCTGGTCCAGGCCGAGAAGATGGCCTCCTTGGGCCAATTGACTGCCGGGATCGCCCACGAGATCAAGAACCCGCTCAACTTCGTCAACAACTTCGCCGGGCTCTCTGTGGAGTTGTTGGACGAGCTGAAGGCGGCGGCGGGACCCGCCCTCGCCGGGCTGGACGAGGGCACCCGCGCCGAGATCGACGAAACCGTCGAGATGCTGACCGGCAACCTCGAAAAGATCGCCGAGCACGGCCGCCGCGCCGACGGCATCGTCCGCAGCATGCTGGAGCATTCGCGCGGCGCCAGCGGCGACCGCCGCGCGGTCGACCTCAATGCGCTGATCGAGGAGGCCCTCAACCTCGCCTATCACGGCGCCCGCGCCCAGGACCAGAATTTCAACATCACCCTGGAGCGCGATTTCGCCGCGGCGATCGCGCCCGTCGAGCTGGTGCCGCAGGATGTGACGCGGGTCTTTCTCAACCTGATCGGCAACGGCTTCTATGCCGCCAACAAGCGCCGGCTCGCGGCGGGCAACGGGAAGTTCAAGCCGATCCTCAAGGTGACGACGCGCGATCTCGGCGATGCCGTCGAGATCGCGGTGCGCGACAACGGCACCGGCATCCCGGCCGAGATCAAGGACAAGCTGTTTCAGCCGTTTTTCACCACCAAGCCGACCGGCGAGGGCACCGGGCTCGGCCTCTCGATCAGCTACGACATCGTAACCCAACAGCATGGCGGGACGATCGCGGTCGACAGCCGGGCCGGCGAGTTCACCGAGTTCACCGTGCGCCTGCCGCGCGACCGCGCCTAGTGCGGCGGCAGCCAAGAGTGCAGCAGCAAGCGGGGGATCATGACCGTCAGCATTCTCATCGTCGATGACGAGACCGATGTCGCCGACCTGTTCCGTCAACGCTTTCGCCGCGAGTCCCGCGACGGCACCTATGTGCTGCATTTCGCCTTTTCCGGCGAGGAGGCACTCGAAAAACTCGCCGGCGAGATCGAGCCGCAGTTGATCGTCATCCTCTCCGACATCAACATGCCGGGCATGGACGGGCTGGCGCTGCTGCGCGAAATCAAAGCCCGGTGGCCCGATCTGCCGGTGATGATGGTGACGGCCTATGGCGACGACGAGCGGCGCCGGCGGGCAGGCGAATACGGCGCGGCCGAGTTTCTTACCAAGCCGGTCGATTTCGATTTTTTGAAAGAGCAGCTGCGGCAGTTGCCCACGGCCATGGACTGAGCCGGTGATCCTGCCTTACCGCAACATTCTGCCGCGGATCGATCCGAGCGCCTTCATCGCGCCGGGGACGATCGTGATCGGCGATGTCGAGATCGGGCCGTACGCGAATATCTGGTTCAACTGTGTCATCCGCGGCGACGACGCGCCGATCCGCATCGGCGCCGGCGCCAATATCCAGGACGGGACGATCGTGCATGTCACGTTTGAAGCCGGCGAACACATCGAGTGCGTCATCGGCGAGGAGGCCGCGATCGGCCACATGGCGCTGCTGCACGCCTGCCGGCTCGAACCCGGCGCCTTTGTAGGGATGAAGGCCTGCGTGATGGATCGCGCAATCGTCGAATCGGGCGCGATGGTCGCGGCCGGCGCGGTCGTGACGCCGCGCAAGCGGGTCAAGTCCGGCGAATTGTGGGCTGGTACCCCGGCCCGCTTTGCCCGCGCGCTGAAGCCCGAGGAACAGGAATACATGCGCTGGGTGACGGCGCACTATCGCGAGCTGGCGGAGGAATATCGGGCGCGGGGGTAGACGGGCGCGGCCGCAGCGACGACCCCATATCGGCCCAGTTTAGCCCAGACCTCGCCGCGCGTCCCCTCGCCCCGCTGGCGGGGAGAGGGACGGAGTGAGGGGCGGGTTACGGCTCAATCCTGCGCCCTTGTCTTGACATAGGAGCCCGGAGCGTCCTCGATCGGCGTTAATTTGCCGTCGCCGGGCTGGCGCGCCGGTACGTCGCCGCCGGCGAATTTGGCGACCCAGCGCTCCCACACCGGCCACCACGAACCCGGGTGTTCTGTCGCACTAGCGAGCCATTCCTCCGCGGTCGGCGGGTTTTCGTCGTTTTCATAGTGGCCGTATTTGCTGCCGGGCGGGTTCACCACCCCGGCGACATGGCCCGAGGCCGACAGCACGAAGTTGACCGGGCCCGAATAGATCTGCGTCGCCCGATAGGTCGAGCGCCATGGCGCGATATGGTCCTCGCGGGTCGACAACAGAAACGCCGGAACCTTGACTTTGCGCAGATCGATCGGCACCCCGAGCAATGTGATGCCGCCCGGCTTTACCAGCAGGTTCTCTTGATACATCCGGCGCAGGTAAAAGCTGTGCATCGCCGCCGGCATGCGCGTCGAATCAGCGTTCCAATACAATAGATCGAACGGCAACGGCGATTTGCCGAGCAGGTAATTGTTGACGACGAACGACCAGATCAAATCGTTGGCGCGCAGCATGTTGAAAGTCGTGTGCATGTCGCGGGCGTCGAGATAGCCCTTTTTATTCATGCGCTGTTCGAGCGCCTGCAGCTGCTCTTCATCGATGAAGACACTGAGCTCGCCAGCCTCGGCGAAATCGACCATCGTGACGAAATAGGTCGCGCTCTTGACCCTGGTGTCGCGCTTGGCGGCCATATAGGCGAGCGTCGCGGCGAGCAGCGTGCCGCCGAGGCAATAGCCGATGACATTGGCGGCGCGCTCGCCGGTGGCCTCTTCCATCGCATCAAGCGCGGCGAGCGGCCCCTCGCGCACGTAATCCTCAAAGGTCTTAGCCGCGAGCTTCTCGTCGGGGTTGACCCAGGAGATCACAAACACCGTGTGCCCCTGGCCAACCGCCCAGCGGATGAACGAATTCGAGGGGCGCAAGTCGAGAATGTAGAATTTGTTGATCCAGGGCGGGATGATCAGGAGTGGCCGCCGCTTAACCGTCTGCGTCGTCGGCGCGTACTGGATCAATTGCATCAGCGCGTTCTGATAGACGACCTTGCCAGGTGTCGTAGCGATATTCTCGCCGATCTTGAACGCCGTGCTGTCGGTCATGCTGATCTGGAGGCGGCCCTTGCCGCGCTCCAGATCATCGAGCAGGTTTTTCAGGCCGTTCGCCAAGTTCTCGCCGCGGCTTTCGATCGTCGCCCGCAGCACTTCGGGGTTGGTCAAGACGAAATTCGACGGCGCGATCGCGTCGACGAATTGCCTGGTATAGAAATCGACCTTGCGGGCGGTGTGCTCGTCGAGCCCCTCGACATTCTTCACTGCGCCCTGCAGCCAGCGGGCGGTCAACAGATAGCTCTGCTTGATAAAGTCGAAGAGCGCGTTGTCGCTCCACGCCTGGTCGCGGAAGCGGCGGTCTTCGGGCGGGGTCTCGATGACCGGCTCGGCAGCGCCACCGCGAAAACGCTGAGCGGTGCTCTGCCACAGCCGCAAATAGTCATGCCACAGCGAGGCTTGCGCCTCTGCCAGCCGGGCCGGGTCCGACATCATGCGCACGGTCATCTCGAGAAAGGCGACGCCGATCGCCATCGGGCTCGCGAGGCCGATGCCTTCCTCCGCACCCGCCTGCCCTCCCTGGCGGGACAGAAAATCGGCGACCAAGCGCTGGCTTTTTTCAGCGAGCGCGGCCATGTGGCGCGACAGCTCGGCCGGGTCGGGCGCGGCGTCCGCTTGCCGGGCCGGGCCGGTGTCGGAAGCCCTCGCCCGGCCTTTGCCGCCGGCGGCGCGCGTGCCGCTCTCCCTCTGGCTCATTCTCGGTGTCCTCGTCTCTGGCGCGCGGATCAAATGTAGTGACGCGCGGGCGCGGATCTAATACACAGCCATCCGATTGTGCCGCCGCTTCCTGTCGCCTGGGTCCGCCATTGGCGCTTTGACCGGACAGCGGCAAGCGGCGAGAGTGGCGGGATCTGGGGCATGGCGTTGCGCACAGCCCGGTTTCGGCCTGAGGGCCGGCCCGATCGGCGGCGTGTTCGGCAAACCGGGAGGGTCGCCAGGCTCCTGGTGCTGGCCGCGCTCGGCATCGCCCTCGGGGGCTGCGGCGCCGTCGAAACCTATCGTTCGCTGGCCGGGGTCGACAGGAACGATCCCGACCCGCAGACCGCGCCGTTCAGCGGCAATCTTGCCGAAGGCGAGGCCCGCCCCTATCCGAACCTTGCCAGCGTTCCGCCGCCGCCGGTTCGCGCAACGAGCACGACCGAGCGGCAGAAGCTCGCGCAAAGCCTGGTCGCCGATCGCGCCGCGACCGCCGCTTCTGCCGGGCCGCCGCCGCTTCGCCCGGCAGCCGGAGCGACAGCGGCCGCGGGTTTGCCGGGGGCACCTCCGGCAACGCCGGCTGCGACTCCGCCCGATGCCCTGGCACCGAGCTCTGGCGCCGGCTCGCCGGCAGCGCCGACGGCCGCGCCCCTGCCCTCGAAAACAGCGCTGAATTCAGCTCAATCCGGTCGCCGCGCTGCCGGCGAGCCGCCCCAGCCCGGGCCGCTCAATTCGGACCTGCAAATGCCCGATGTGCGCTCGGTTCCCGAGCCCGAGGCGACGCGCCCGCCGCCGCCCGCGCCAGCCTTGGCGGCTGTCCCGCGACCGGCGGTGGTGGCCGAGCCGCCGCCTGCCGCCGTCGCCAGCGCGGTGCCGCAACCGGCACCGCCGCCGCCGGTATTGCCCCCAATCGGGCCACCGCCAGCTCCGGTGAAAGCCGTGCCACGCAGCGCATCCGCCGCAACCACGGTCGCGACGCTCGCCATCGCCGGCGCCACGGAGCCGGGCGACCAGGATCGTGCGCAGATCGAGCGCGTGGCGGCGCTCTACAAGGACAATCCAAGGGCGGTGCGGGTGCTCGCCTATGCCGCGCCACCGACCGGCAGCGGCGACCCGCTCGACAGCTACCACGCCGCCCTCGAGCGCGCGGCGGCGGTCGCCAAGGCGCTCGTCGAGGCCGGAATTCCCGCCAGCAAGATCCACACCGAGGCGGCCCCCGCCGCCGGCGCGCGCGCGGCCGGTCGGGTCGAGATACAATTCACCCAATGAACAGCACTCCGACGGCCGGACCCCCGATGGAAACCTGCTTGTGAAGCCAGTCCTGAAAATTGCTATCGCCGGGCTGGGTACGGTTGGCGCCGGAACCTTGGCGCTGTTGGAGCGCCAGGCCGAGCTGGTCGCGGTACGGGCCGGCCGTCGCATCGTGGTCGCGGCTGTGTCGGCGCGCGACCGAAGCCGCGACCGCGGCGTCGATCTGTCGGCGGCGCGCTGGTACGAAGACGCGGTCGCGATGGCCGCCGACCCTGAAATCGACGTCGTGGTCGAGTTGATCGGCGGCGTCGATGGAGTGGCGCTCGCAATCATCGAGACCGCGCTCGCCCACAAGAAGCACGTCGTCACCGCCAACAAGGCGCTGATGGCCGAGCATGGCAGCCGCCTCGCCGCCCAGGCCGAGGCGGCGGGGGTGGCGCTCGCCTTCGAGGCTGCAGTTGCCGGCGGCATCCCGGTGATCAAGACCTTGCGCGAGAGCCTCGCCGGCAATCGGCTGACCCGCGTCTACGGCATCCTCAATGGCACCTCGAACTACATCCTGACGACGATGCGCGAGAGCGGGCGCGAATTTGCCGAGGTGCTGGCGGAGGCGCAAAAGCTCGGCTACGCCGAGGCCGATCCGAGCTTCGACATCGACGGCGTCGATGCCGCGCACAAGCTGGCGATCCTGGCCAGCGTGGCGTTCGGCCGCCCGGTCGATCTCGCCGGCGTCTACACAGAGGGCATCCGCCACATCTCACGGCTCGACATCGATTTTGCCGAGGAGCTCGGCTATCGCATCAAGCTGCTCGGCATCGCCCGGCTGACCGAGGACGGGCTCGAACAACGCGTCCACCCCTGCATGGTGCCGCGCGCAACGCCGATCGCCGCGGTCGAGGGGGTCTTCAACGCGGTCGTCGCCGAAGGCGATTTCGTCGGCCGGGTGGTGCTGGAAGGGCGCGGCGCCGGGGCCTTCCCGACCGCCTCCTCGGTCGCTGCCGACCTTGTCGACATCGCCGCCGGGCGCCAGGTCGCGCCGTTCGGCGTGCCGGCTGCGGCACTTGCCGCACTGCCCGGTGCGCCGATGGAGCAACACCAGGGCGCCTATTACATCAGATTGATGGTCGTCGATCAGCCCGGGGTCATCGCCGATGTCGCGGCGGCGCTGCGCGACGAGCACGTCTCGATGGCATCGATGATCCAGCGCGGCCGCGCGCCGGGCGAGGCGGTGCCAGTGGTGCTGACGACGCACGCCACCGTCGAGGCGGCGATGCGCCGCTCGCTCGACCGGATCGCCGCACTCGACACCGTGCTCGAGCCGCCGCGCATGATCCGCATCGAAGATTTTTAACCGTTTAAGACTTTCTAATCTGTCGACAGCGAGGGAGGAGAGCGTGGCCGACAACTCGAAGATGGATCGCAATCTCGCGCTCGAAGCGGTGCGGGTGACCGAAGTGGCGGCGCTCTCCGCCTCGCGGCTGATGGGACGCGGCGACGAGAAGGCGGCCGACCAGGCCGCGGTCGACGCGATGCGCCAGGCACTCAACAGCCTCAATATCGACGGCACGGTGGTGATCGGCGAAGGCGAGCGCGACGAGGCGCCGATGCTCTTCATCGGCGAAAAGGTCGGCACCGGGCAGGGGCCCAAGATCGACATCGCCCTCGACCCGCTTGAGGGCACCACGATCACCGCCAAGGGCGCCGCCAACGCGCTCGCGGTATTGGCGATGGCCGACGACGGCGGGTTCCTCAATGCGCCCGATGTCTACATGGACAAGATCGCGGTCGGCGGCGGATTGCCTGACGGCGTCGTCGACCTCGACGGGGCGCCGGCGACCAACCTCAAGAACCTGGCGAGCGCCAAAAAGGCGCAGATTGCCGATCTTGTTGTCTGCATCCTCGATCGGCCGCGCCATGCCGAGCTGATTGCCAAGGTGCGCGAAGCCGGCGCGCGCATCATGCTGATCGGCGACGGCGATGTCAGCGGTGTGATGGCGACTTCGGACCCCGAGACCGGCATCGACATCTACATGGGCTCGGGCGGCGCCCCCGAGGGTGTCCTGGCGGCCGCCGCGTTGCGCTGCATCGGCGGCCAGATGCAGGGCCGCCTCCTGTTCCGCAACGATGACGAGCGGGGCCGCGCGCACCGGCTCGGCATCACCGATCTCAACCGCAAGTACGGGCTCCTCGACCTCGCCCACGGCGATGTGATGTTCGCCGCCACCGGCGTCACCAACGGCAGCATGCTGAAGGGCGTGCGCCGGGTTCCTGGCGGTGCCTTCACCCATTCGGTGGTGATGCGCTCGAAGACCGGCACGGTCCGCTATGTCGAGGCGACGCACGACTTCACCCGCAAGCCAGCCTTCGCCGCGCTCGGCCGCTGAACGCCCGACGTAGACCCCCGGGACAAGCGCGGGGGAAGGGATTCTTTTGATACTCGGATCTGATCGGGTTCCGCTCTAACTCGCCCGATTCTCCGGATAGGTTAGATCTGGCCATCGCGCGGGAGTAGGAAGCCAGGGATAAGAAGGCCGTGATCTTTGCCCTGGACCCGCGCTGGCGCCGGGCTAACGATGTGCATCGTGGATGATCGTCCGATTTCCGGGTTCTTGGGCGTCGAGCGGTCGGTGTGCGGCCGGCGCTGGCGGTTGCGCGCCGCCGATGGCGGCGACGCGGCGGTGATCGCCGAGCGGCTGGCGTTGCCCGAGATCGTCGGCCGGCTTTTGGCGCAACGCAGCATCGGTCTCGCCGAGGCGCCCGGCTTCCTCGCTCCGCGCTTACGCGAGTCTCTGCCCGACCCGGCGCATCTGCGCGACATGAGCACCGCGGTCGAGCGCCTCGTGTGCGCGGTCCAGCGTAGCGAGAGGATCGTCGTGTTCGGCGATTACGATGTGGACGGCGCGACCTCGGCGGCCTTGCTGCTGCGCTTTTTCGAAGCGGTTGGCGGCGATGCCTCGGTCTATGTCCCCGACCGGCTGCGCGAAGGCTATGGGCCGAACGCCCCGGCGCTGCTGCGCCTGAAGGCCGAGGGGGCTGGGGTCGTCGTGACGGTGGATTGCGGCGCGACCGCGCATGACGCGCTCGCGGTTGCGGCCGAAGCCGGGCTCGACGTGATCGTCGTCGACCATCACATAACCGAGCCGCTGTTGCCGCGCGCACACGCCCTCATCAACCCGAACCGGCTCGACGACGACAGCCCGCATGGCGTGCTGGCCGCGGTCGGGGTCGCCTTTCTCTTGGTCGTCGCGCTCAACCGCGCGCTCCGCGAGGCCGGCTGGTATAGCGGCAGGGCCGAGCCCGACCTGTTGCAATGGCTCGATCTGGTCGCGCTCGGCACGGTGTGCGATGTTGTCCCGCTGACCGGGATCAACCGGGCATTGGTCGCGCAGGGCATCAAGGTTGCGCGTCGCGGGGAAAATCCGGGCCTGCGGGCGCTTGCCGCGGTGGGCCGGGTGACTTCGCCGATCGACGCCTATCACCTGGGCTTTGTGCTGGGACCGCGGGTCAATGCGGGTGGCCGCGTCGGCGCCGCGGATTTGGGCGCCCGGCTGCTCGCCACCGACGACCCGGTGTTGGCCTCCGAGCTGGCAACCCGGCTCGACGGCTACAACCGCGAGCGCCGCGAGATCGAGGCGCAGACGCTGGCAGCAGCGATCGACATGGTCGAGGCGGCCCCGCAATCGCCGGCACTGGTGTTTGTCGCGGCCGAAGGCTGGCATCCCGGGGTCATCGGCATCGTCGCAGCGCGGCTCAAGGAACGCTACGAGCGGCCGGCCTGCGTCGTCGCGCTCGATGGCGTGAGTGCCGGCGCGATCGGCAAGGGCTCCGGCCGGTCGGTGCCCGGAGTGGCGCTCGGCTCGGCGGTCATCGCGGCGCGCCAGGCCGGGCTCCTGGTTAATGGCGGCGGGCACGCGATGGCGGCCGGCTTCACGGTCGCCGCCGACCGGCTCAATGCGTTGCGCGACTTTCTGACCGAGCGTTTGGGCGACGGGCGCGGCGGCGAGCGCCTCACACCCGAACTGGCGATCGACGGCGCGCTGTCTGCGGCCGGCGCGGTCGCCGGGCTGATCGACCATCTCGACACGCTGGCGCCGTTTGGCGCCGCCAATCCCGAGCCGCGCTTTGCCTTTCCCGGCCTCGTCCTCGCTCATGTCGAGCCAGTCGGAACAAGGCATCTGCGCTGCACGCTGGCCGATCCGCTGGGATCAAGCCATGGCAGCCCAGCGCGCTTGGCGGCGATTGCCTTTCGCGTCGCCGAGACCCCGCTCGGTGCGTTTCTCGCCGCGGCCCGCGGCCGGGCAATCCATGTCGCCGGCCATCTCCGGCGCGACGACTACCGCGGCGGCGACGCGGTCCAGCTGATAATCGACGACGCCGCGCCCGTGGATTGATGATCCCGGAAGGCTGGCGCCGCTAGAGAAAGCCGCGGATGCGCTCGGCGATTTCGGCGATATGGGCGCGTTCGCCCGGTTTCGGGTCCCAATTGAACAGCAGCCCGTCATTGGCGCGACGCGGCACGATATGCAGATGAAAATGCCCGACCGACTGGCCGGCGCCTTCGCCGTTCGCCTGCATCAGGTTGATCCCCTCGGGCTTCACCGCGGCGTTGACCGCCTTCGCCACCCTGGCCGTGGTGCGCGCGGCGGCGACCATTGCCTCCGGTACAATGTCAAAGACGGTCGGGTAATGCGCCTTTGGGATTACCAGGCAATGCCCGTCATGGACCGGATTGATGTCCATAAAGGCGAGCGTGTCGCTGTCCTCGAACAGTTTGAAGCACGGCACGGCGCCGGCGACGATCTTGCAGAAGATGCAATCAGGGTCCGTAGCCATCCCCTATCCCTCCAATAACAGAAAATGGGGAATTCCGGGGCGCCGCGCGGCGGCGAACCCGGAATCCATGAATACCGGCCTCTGGAATACGGATTCCGGGTTCCGCCCTTCGGGCCACCCCGGAATGACGCCGTTTCCGATTGGAGCCCCTAGCCTGCCAGGGTTGCACATCCGATATTCGTGGCAACCATTACACAGTGACGGAACGGCGGGCATGAACAGCTCCTTTGATGATCGCGATGTCCTGATCGTCGTCGATCCGCAGCTCGATTTCTGCCCGGGCGGCGCGCTCGCCGTGCCGCAGGGCGACGAGATCGTGCCGGCGGTCAACCGCCTGGCGCGCGATTTCGCCCATGTGATCCTGACCCAGGACTGGCATCCCGCGGGGCACGCCTCCTTCGCCAGCGCGCATCCCGGCAGGACGCCGTTCGAGACGATCGAGGTCCCCTACGGCCCGCAGACGCTGTGGCCCGACCACTGCGTGCAAGGCACCAAAGGCGCGGCGTTCCATCCCGGTCTCGAGATCCCGCAGGTCGAGTTGGTGATCCGCAAGGGTTACCGCGCGAGCATCGATTCCTATTCGGCGTTTCGCGAGAACGATCGGACGACGCCGACCGGGCTCGCCGGCTACCTGCGCGAACGCGGCTTCGAGCGGGTGACGGTGTGCGGCCTGGCCACCGATGTCTGCGTGTTCTTTTCGGCGATCGACGCGCGCGCCGCCGGTTTTGCGACCGCGGTCGCGCTCGACGCCAGCCGCGGGATTGACATCGACGGCTCGCTCGCGCGAGCGCTCGCGGCGATGCGCGAGGCCGGGATCGCTTTGCTCGAGTAAGTTACACTCGGCGCGGCAGCGGGCGGCGCTCGACCTGGAAGCTCGGTGTACCGCGCCGCAGCGGGCGACGCACGACCTCGAAATCGTGGCGCGGCGGCCGCTCGATTTCGGGTAGGCCCTCGAGCGCCCGCTGGCTTTGTGCCACATGGCTTAGTGCGATTTGGCTTTGTGACGGGCGGGACGGAACGTCGGCCGCCAACGCCGGCATGCCGCGCGGCGGCGCGGCGACGGTCTGCGACATCCCGTTCGGCGGGGCGACGCGCAGCGCCGGGCGGCGCGGCCGCCCACCGGGCGCCTTCTTGGCAGCGTCTCTCGGCTTCACATTGAGCTTGCAGCCGTCGATCTCGCTGCCGTCGAGCGCGGCGATCGCCTGGGTGGCGGCGCGCTCGGTGGCGATATCGACAAAGCCGTAGCGTAACCGCGCCCCGGTTGACGGGTCCCGGGCGACCGCGGCGGTCAGCACGATGCCGAACGGGTCGAACGTCTCGGCCAGCCGATCATCGGTGAAATCGGGCGGCAAATTGCCGACGAACACATTGCCCTTATTGTTGCGTGTCCACATGCCATCCGCCTGTTGCGCCAGCCAAGCCGGTTTTGGGGCAAATTGCGACGCCGGTTTCGGCGCGTCAACTCGCCGCCCCGATATGGCACCGCATTGCTGCAATGCAATGACAGCGGCGCAGGCATTGCGTTCGGGCCGCCCCGCGAGTCAGCATCACCGAGTCAACACCGGAGAGAGACAATGATCCCGCGCGAACGCGCCCCCTTTTCCGCGATCGTCGATCGGCCGCCGCTGAAGTTGCCGGGCGGCGCGCGGCTCGCCGTGTGGACCATCGTCAATCTCGAATTCTGGGACATTTCGCGGCCGATGGCGCGCCAGGTCCTCCCGGCACCGACCGGCCAAGTCCTGCTGCCGGACGTGCCGAACTGGGCGTGGCACGAATACGGCATGCGGGTCGGGGTATGGCGCTTCTTCGAGTTGTTCCGCCGCCTAGGGATAGCCCCGACATTGTCGATCAACGCGCGGGTCTGCGAGGCTTATGAGCGCGTCGCGCGCGCCGCGCGGGAGGCGGGCTGGGAATTCATGGGCCACGCCTGGGAGCAGATGCCGATCCATCGGGTCGACGACCAGAAGGCGATGATCGAGCGCTCGCTCGCCGTGATCGAGCGCTTCACCGGCGAGAAGGCGGTCGGCTGGCTCGGCCCGGGTCTGACCCAGACCGAAGACACCCCCGAGCTGTTGGCCGCCGCCGGAATCAAATACATCGGCGATTGGGTCTATGACGACGAGCCGACCGAGATCCAAACCGCCAACGGGCCGCTCGTCACCCTGCCCTACACGGTCGAATTGAACGACATCCCGATGATGCTCGTGCAGCACCACGAATCCGCCTATTTCACGACCCGCTGCATCGACAGCTTCGACCGGCTCTACCGCGAGGGCGCCGACCGCGCCAAAGTGATGGCGATCGCGATCCACCCCTATATCAGCGGACAGCCGCACCGCATCAAATACCTCGAAGCGGTCTACGACCACATCGCCCGCCATGCCGGAATCATTCACTGGCAGGGCCGCGAGATCCTGGAGTGGTATCGGTCGACTTAGCCGGTCGCTTGATGAGTGACGCGGAACGAATACAGCCGCATTCCCGGCGAACGCCGGGATCCATCGCCCAACCGCTCGGACGTTGGATCGGTTGGTCCCGGCGTTCGCTGGGACTGCGAGGTAAATGGTTTTAGGAGGACCACCCATTGCTGCCAACCGAGCGCCTCGATTATTCCGCGATCAGCGAGCGGCGGCCGCTCGTTTTGCCCGATGGGGCACGGCTCGCGGTCTGGGTCATCGTCAATGTTGAGGAATGGGACCCCAAGGAGACGATGCCGCGCACCGTCCTGACCCCGCCCGCCGGTGGCGCGCCGATGGCCGACGTCCCGAACTGGGCGTGGCACGAATACGGCAACCGGGTCGGCTTCTGGCGCATGCTCGAATTGTTCGACGATTTGCGCATCCCGGCGGTGCTCGCGATCAACGGCTCGGCGATCGCGCGCTACGGCGCGATCGTCCGCGCCGCAAGCGAGCGCAAGTGGGAATTCATCACCCAGAAAAGCATGCAGAAGGTCGCCGACGAGCGCGCCGACATCCGCAAAACCTCGGCCGCGATCCGCGAGGCGACCGGCAAGAACCCGCGCGGCTGGCTCGGCCCGGGCCTCACCGAGACCTGGGAGACCCCCGACCTCCTCGCCGAGGAAGGCTATGATTATGTGTGCGACTGGGTGCTCGACGACGAGCCGGTCGTGCTGAAGACGCGGGGCAAGCCGATCGTCAACCTGCCCTATACGCAGGAATGCAACGATGTCGCGATGATGCTGATCCAGCATCACAAGGCGAGCGAGTATTACGACCGCGCCGTCGACCAGTTCGAGCAGCTCTATGCTGACGCTCGGCAATCGGCGCGGGTGATGGCGCTCGTCGTCCACCCCTACATCATGGGGGCGCCGCACCGGCTCAAGTATTTCGGCGACGCGCTCGCCCACATCAGCGGGCACCGGGACGTGGTCTTCTGGACCGGCGAGCAGATCCTCGACTGGTATCTGGCGCAGCGCGAGAGGTGAATCGTCAAGAAGACAGGGGCACGGCGGGCTCAGTCTTTGGCCGGCGGCTCCGATCCGACGGCCGGAATGACCAGGCCCGACACCGGCTCGATCCAGACGAGGTGGTCGCGCACCGCCGTGACGCCGGGGGTGTTTTCGGCGAGGACCCGCAGCGCGGTGCGTTCGCGCTCGTCGGTGATGGCGCCGTGGAGCTCGGCGACCCCGGCCTCGACCCTGACATCGACACTGGCGCGCGGCCCCCAGGGCTGCTTGGCGATCTCGGCCAGGATGTGCTCCCGGATTTCGGCATCGGCAGCCGCCTTCCCGGTCGCCGCCTTCGGTAGGTTCTGCACCAGCGCCTGCACCAGATTGGCGCGGCTGACAATGCCGACGAGCCGCCCCGCCTCGATCACCGGCACGCGTTTGATATTGCGGCGCTCCATCAGCCGAACCACTTCGGCGAGCGACTCGTTCGGCGCCACCGCGACGACCTCCGCGCTCATCACCTCGCCGACCCGGCGCGCGTTGGCGTTTGCGTATTCGCCGGCGAGGCGGCCCGGTGCGATCAGAAATTCGAGCCAGTGCCCGTGGCGGCGCTCGGTGCCGGTCTCGACCCGGTGCAACAGGTCGCCTTCGGTAACCATGCCGACCACCGTTCCGTCCGCATCGACGACCGGCAAGCCGCTGATTCGGTGCTGCAGCATCAGCCCGGCCGCCTCCGCGATCGTCGTTTCCGGCGTCACGCTGATCACCGGCTGGGTCATGACATCGGCCGCGTTCATCGCCAATCTCCTGCCTTGCTCAGGCTAGCCACATGGGATCGCGATCGCCTCGATCCTAGTCAATTCATCCCGGTTCTACCGCACCAAGGCGCCAGTGAGGTTGGCGTAGAACGCGGCGAGGTCTTCCGGGGCGAAATAATTGATGTCGCCCGGCGTCGCCAAACCGACCGCCGCCGCATAGGCGGCGAGCCGAATTGCAAGGTCGAGGTCGCCGTCAATGAGACCGTGGATCAGCCCCGCGACGAACGAGTCGCCAGCGCCGATGCGGTCGACGATCTCGACCGGATAGCGCGGCGCATAGCGGATCGTGCCGCGCGCCAACAGCAGGTCGCCTGGCTCCGCCCCCGGCGCTCCCGGATCGAGTCCGGGGGCTGAAGGCCCACGCGTCAGCGCGACGAGCGACATGCCGTAGCGCGCCGCGATCGCCTCTGCCAGGCGCTCGGCCTCCTCCTCGAAGCCGAGGACGGCGCGCGCATCGCGCTCGGCAACGACGAACAGCTCAAGGTGCGGCGCGACCGCGGCCAGCATCGCGCGCGCATCGGCAGCGCTGACCAGCGTGGCGCGGTAATTGAGATCGTAGGAAACCGGCTTGCCGGCGGTGGCGGCAAGCTGGGCGACATGGGCGACCAGCGCCCGGCAGCTCGGCCCTAGCGCCGGAGTGATGCCCGACAGATGGAGCCGCGCGCTGGCGCCGATCAGCGCCTCCCACGGCGCGTCCTCGAAACCCATCCCGGCTGCCGCGGAATGCTTGCGGTCATAGATCACCCTTGTGTTGCGCGGTGCTGGGCCGGGCTCGAAAAACATCAGCCCGAGCCGAGCGTCAGGGATCCAGCGCACAAAGCGCGTGTCGACGCCGTGACGCCGCGCCTCGCCATCGACGATGCGCCCGAGCGGCCCCTCCGGCAGGCGCGATACCCAGGCGGTGCGGCGTCCGAGCCGCGCCAGCATGCAGGCGACGTTGAGCTCGCTGCCGCCGATCCCGATCTCCAACATCCTGGCCTGGTCGAGCCGCTGCATCCCCGGCGGCGACAGCCGCAGCAAGGTCTCGCCGAAGGTCAGGAAATCATAGCCGGGGATCGCTGGTGCAGTATCGGTCATGGCGGCCCGGTCCGGTCGCGGGCATCAACCGCGCGGACCGCCGGCGACATAGATCACCTGGCCCGAGACAAACGAGGCGTCCTCGCTGCACAGAAAGGCGATGAGATTGGCGACGTCGCGCGGCACGCCGGCCCGCCGCACCGGGATCTGCCGGGCGACCTCCTCCTTCCATTCCTCGGGGTCGCGGCCGAGCCGGATCGCGACGGCCCGCGTCATCTCGGTGTCGATAAAACCGGGGGCGACGGCGTTGACAGTGATGCCGTAACGGCCGAGCTCGATCGCCAACGTCTTTGCCATGCCCTGCAACCCGGCCTTCGCAGTCGAGTAGTTGGTCTGGCCGCGATTGCCGAGCGCGGAGGCCGACGACAGATTGACGATGCGGCCCCAATTCCCCTTGACCATCTCGCGCTGCGCCGCGCGCGAGCACAGAAAGGCTCCCTTCAGATGCACTGCCGTCACCGCATCCCAATCCTCGTCGGTCATCTTGTGGATCAGATTGTCGCGGGTGATCCCGGCATTGTTGATCAGGATGTCGAGCCCGCCGAGCCGAAGGGCGACCTCACCGACCATCGCCTCGACCTCGGCGGCGACAGCGACGTTCGCCTTGACGCCGATCGCCTTGACACCGTGCCGCGCGGCGATGCGCGCCGCGGTCGCCGCAGCGCCGGCGCCGTCGAGGTCGCCGATCGCGATCGCAGCGCCGTCCTCGGCCAGGCGCTCGGCGGTCGCCTCGCCGATGCCGCGGGCGCCGCCGGTAATCAGCGCGACGCGTCCCTCCGACCGCTTGGCCATGCGCATGTCCTTCTGCTAATGCCCGTTGGCGAGGCTGTGGCACAGCCGCGCATTGCGCGCAACTCGAATTGCTTCGATCTAAGGGGTCCACAGTTTCAGCGGACAATGGCCGGCCATGTTGTGAAAGTCGCGGTCGGTCGCCAGCATTGTGAGGTCGTGACGGATACAGAGTTGCGCTAACAGCGCGTCGATCGTTCCAATCTGTATACCGCTGCGGCGGCATCTATTTCTCAGCTCTGCGGCGTCGACATGGTCCGCCCGGTTGGGAACCAGCAGTGGTAATGCGCCAAACCGATCCATTATTTGCCGGCGGTCCCGAGGTCCGGAAAAGCCTTGCAGAAGCTCTTGCAGCACCAAACCGGTCGTGAGGATTGTCTCGCCGGCTTCGATGGCGCGAACCAGCGTGTCAACCTCGGGCGCCGGGGCGGGTGTATCGCGGCGCAGCGCCACAGACCACACGCTGGTATCGACAAACAGGTTCAATTGCGGGTGCGCTCCGCCTTGTATTCGAAGCCCTCCTCCCACTCCAGCTTGCCAATGAGTTCAAGCAGGCGCTTCTGTTGCCGTCGCGCGATGAACTCCTCGAGCGCCTTGGTAACAGCAGCCTTCTTGGTGCGCTCGCCGCTCACCTCCAGGGCACGATCCAGCAGCTCAGGGTCAATCGACAGGTTCGTCGCCATGTGCAAACCCCCACACACTATTATACACACGCTCTACACCGCCATCCACCCGCCATCGACATTATAGGCGGCGCCGGTGACATAACTTGCCCGCTCCGACAAGAGCCACACCACCATCTCGGCGATCTCGCCCGGCTGGCCCATCCGACCGAACGGGATCTGGGCAAGGATCGCCGTCCCGCGCGCCGAGGCTCGGGCGGGCTCGGTCATGCGGGTCTCGATAAAGCCGGGGCAGACCGCGTTGACCCGGATCGTGGCCTCGGCATATTCGAGCGCCGCCGTTTTGGTCAGCCCGATGACGCCGTGCTTGGCCGCGACATAGGCCGATGAGGTCTGCAGGCCGATCAAGCCGGCGATCGAGGCGGTATTGACGATCGCGCCGCCGCCCTCTTTCAGCATGAGCGGGATCTCCTCCTTCATGCAGAGCCACACGCCTTTGAGGTTGACCGCGATCATGCGATCGAAGGATTGCTCCGACCATTCGGCGGTCTTTTTGCCCGCCGCATCGACCTGATGGCCGGCGATCCCGGCGTTGTTGAAGGCACAATCGAGCCTGCCATAGGCGGTGACCGTGTCCGCGACCATCGCGCGCACGTCGCGGGCGCGGGTGACATCGCCAGTCAGCGTGATCGCCTGGCCGCCCTGCGCGTTGATCTCTGCCACCGTGTCGCGCGCCGCCGCGGCATCGGAATCGGCGACCGCGACGCGGGCCCCCTCGCGGACCATGGCCAGCGCGGTGGCGCGGCCGATGCCGCCCCCGCCGCCGGTCACCAGCGCGACCTTGTCCTCTAGCATCCTGGCGAGCATTCCGGCCATGCGTCCCTCCCGTTCAAGAGATTGGATGCCAGGATAGCGCGGCGCGGGGTTTGACGACACAATGGCCGCATGCCCTGGCAGCCCAAGAGATGATCCGATGAGCGAAGATTGGACGAAAATCAGCGGCGATCTCGAGCGCCTGTTGAAACTGCGCTCGTTCGTCTTCGGCATGAAGCTCTACGAGGACCGCGCTGAGATGGAGGCGATCCCGCGCATCCGCCGCCCGAAATCGGTGCACACGCTCGACCAGGTGGTCGGGCAAGCATCGCGGCTCGGCTGGACGATCGGCATCACCGCCGAGGATCTGGTCGGCGCGCAATGCCGCGCCGTCGTCGGCCTCGGCAACGCCAAGGACGCGGCGTGGCGCTCGGGCAAGCACATGGTCGGCGTGTGGTACAGCACCGACGAGGACGCAAGCGCCCACCAGGCGGCGATGGAATGCGTGCCCGATGGCCGCTTCGCGGCGCTCGCGCTGTCGCCCTTGTCGAGCGGCCGGCTCGACCCGCCCGACATCGCGCTGTTCTACGCAACGCCGGGGGCGATGATCTATTTCATCAACGGGCTGCAATGGTCGGGCTACAAGCGCTTCGACTGGAGCATCGTCGGCGAGTCGGCCTGCGCCGATTCCTGGGGCCGCGCCTTGAAGACGCGCGATCCGAGCCTCTCGATCCCGTGCTTTGCCGAGCGCCGCTATGGCGGGGTGCTCGACGACGAGATGCTGATGGCGTTGCCGCCCGAATATTTGCCGAAGGCGATCGCCGGCATGGAGGCGCTCGCGAAGAACGGGCTGCGCTACCCGTTTCCGCAATACGGCATCCAGCAGGATGTCCGCGCCGGGATGGCGGTCAGCTACCCGGGCCGGGGATAAATCAGCGCGGCGCGGCGGCGATGTTGCCGCCGTCGACCGTGACGAACGCGGCCGAGGTGTTGCGCGCCAGCGCCAGGTCGAGGAACGCCTGCGCGACGTCCTCGGCGGTCACCTCCCTGCCGAGCAGGTTGCGCGCCATGTAGTCGGCTTCGCTGATACTGTAGGCGGCGGCGCGCGATTTGATGTATTCGGGGGTCATGATCCCGCTGCGGATGCCGTCGGCATTGACCGCGTTGGCCCGGATGCCGTCGGCGCCGTACTCGAGCGCGTATTGCCGCATCAGGAACAGGGTCGCCGCCTTGGGGAGGCCGTAAGGCCCGGCATTCGGCCCCTGGCTGATCGCCTGCCGCGAGACATTGAACAATAGGACGCCGCCGGTGCCCTGCGCCCGCATGATGCGCACCGCGTTCTGCGCGACCGATTGATGGGCGAAGAAATTCACTTCGAAACTCTGCCGCAGCACCGCATCCTCGACCTCGCCGATCCTGCCCTGCCAGGCGGCGCCGGCGTTGGAGACGACGATGTCGACCCCGCCGAAGCGCTCGACGATGAGATCGAAGGCGGCACGCACCGCCGCCGGGTCGGTCACGTCGGCGGCGAGGCCGAGCCCGCCGAGCTTTTTCGCGGCGTCCTCAGCCCCGGCGCCATCGCGGTCGATCAGTGCGATCTCGGCGCCGGCATTCCTCAGCGCGCGCGCCGTGGCGAGACCGATCGTCCCGGCGCCGCCGGTGACCAGCGCGACTTGCCCGAGAAGCGGCTTTTCAGCGGCGGTGCCGAGCTTGGCCTGTTCGAGCGACCAGTATTCCATCTCGAACAGCTCGGCCTCGGAGAGCGATTGGAAGCTGCCGACCGCCTCGGCGCCGGTCACCGTCTCGACCCAGCTTTCGGCCAGATCGGCGGCGATCGCCGCATCCCGGGCGCTGCGGCCGAGTCCGTAAAGGCCGAGCCCCGGCACTAGGATCACCCGCGGAACGGGATCGAGCTCGCGCCTCTTCACTGTCGCTGCAGCATTATGGCGGGAGAAATAGGCGTGGTAGTCGGCGACGAACTGCCCGACCGCCTCTCGCGCGGCACCCGCGAATTCGTCGAGCCGGCCCCTCTCCGGCACCGGAACGATCAGCGGATAATTCTTGGTGCGGATCGTGTGGTCGGGGGTGGCGACCCCGGCCATCGCATAACGCGGCAATTCGGCGCCGTTGACAAAATTGAGCACCTCGGGCCCGCCGCGGAAATCGAGCACGAAGCGCTTGTAGCTTCCCGGAAGCGCCGGGTCGGGAAGCGCGCAGATGCCGCGCAGCCGCGGCGCAACCTCGCCCACCCCAGCCAGGGCCGCGGGAAGGGCCGCCGGGACGAAAACGCTGCTGCGGCCCTGCGCGAGGCGCGCTTCGGCGAGGCTCACGATCGCGATCATCCGCTCATAGGCTTGGCGCGCATCTTCGCCAAAGCTGAAGACGCCATGCTTCACCAATACCAGGCCCTCGACCGCGGGATCGGCCTCGAAAACCTCGGCCGCCGCTTTGGCGAGGAGGAAGCCGGGCATGATGTAGGGCACGATCCCGACCCGCGGCCCGTAGAGATCGGCGAGGCGTTCGGCGGCGTCGGACTGATCGGCCAGGCTCAACACCGCCGTGGCGTGGGTATGGTCGATAAATTTCTGTGGCAGAAAAGCGTGCAGGAGCGTCTCGACCGACGGGTTTGGGGCGCCCGGATCGATCAGGTTGCCGCGCTGGATCTTCACCATGTCCTCGTCCGACAGCGCATCGTGGATGCGCAGTTTCTGGATCGGCGCGAGGCGCACTGCGGGAAGGCCGGGCGGTTCGATCTGCGCCATGTCCCAGCCGCTGCCCTTGACGCACAAGACCGCGACGGGGTCGCCAAGCAGATCGGGCAGCACGGTCTTGACCGAGGTGTTGCCGCCGCCATGCAGCACCAGGCGCGGATCGCCGCCCAGGAGGCGCGAGGTATAGACCCGCAACGCCACATCGCGCCCGGCGCCTTCGCCATAGCGCGCGACCATCGCCTCGGCATCGCCATCCGACCACAGGCTGCGCATGGTCAGGTCTCCTTTGGGGATTGCGCCCGTCGTCGGCCCAGTTGCCGGCGCGGCGCGGCCTAATAGACGCCCTTGAGAGGGGTGGTTTCGCGCTGCTCACCGCCTGATGCAGTGTCATTGGCGCCAAGCAGCTTGCTGGCGAGGCTTTGGTCGCCAACCTGCTCGCTGGCATCGGGCTGCGCGCCGCCGCGAGTGCCGATCGCCGGAACTTTCAAGCTCGCCGCCTGCTTGCCCGGCTCGCCGGGTCCGGCCGTGTCGATGACCTTGCGCGCCTGGTCGGCCGCCGTAGCCTCCTGGGGCCGTGGCGCGCCCGGCTGCGGCGGGCGCAGTTCGAACTCGGGCGGGATGGTCAATGGCGCCCGCGACTCGACCGCGAATTCGTCGGGTGAGACCCTTTCCATGCCGATGGCTCGCGAGAGACCAGTACAGCCCGGCAGCAGCAGGCTCGCTGAGAGACAAGCAACCGCAAGTAGAGAGATGCGATCCCGTCCAGCAACAACCCGATCATGACGGATCATGGTGAAAGATCTTCCCTCCCCTTTCCTTGCGACGTCGCGCGCCGCGACAGCATGCCGTCCAGCAACATTGCCGCCACTCCGAGGCAAATGGCGCTATCGGCAAGATTGAACGCCGGCCAATACCATGCGCCGGCGTGAAAATAAAGGAAGTCGATGACCGCGCCAAAGCGCAGCCGATCGGCGACATTGCCGACCGCGCCGCCGATGATGAGGCCGATCGCGACAGCGAGAAAGGTCGCGCGAACCCGGCTGAGCCAAAGGACCAGCACAAGAATGATCAGCAGTGCGGCAACCGAGAAAATCAGCGAACTAACGCCGGTACGGTTGAACATGCCAAAGCTGACCCCGGGATTGCACGTCAGGACGAGGTCGAGAAACGAGCCGACCGCGACGCGATGGACGGCGCAGCCGGGCTCCCCAAAGAACGCCAGCACCATCGCCTTGCTGAGCTGATCGAGCGCCGCGACGACCGCCGCCACGACGAGCCCGCGCCCGAGCATCAACCGTCAGCCAGCAGCGGCTGCCGCCGGGATCGCGCCGCGGTCGAGGACCTCGGCACAGCGCCGGCAGAGATCGTCGTGACCGGGGACATGGCCGACTTCCGGCAGCACCCGCCAGCAGCGCTCGCAGCGCATCCCCGCCAGCGGCGCCACGACAACCCCGATCTCGGCGACATCGGGCAGCGTGAACGCACCTTCGGGCGGAGCCCCGGTCGCCAAAGTTCCGGCCGAGACGATGCACAGCTCGGCGAGGTCAACCTCCCGCAGCAGCGGAAGGAGGCGTTCCGGCACGTACAATTCGACCGCGGCCTGCAGGCTGGAACCGATGCGCTTGGCCGCGCGCTCGACCTCGAGCGCGCCGGTCACGACCCGGCGCAGATCGCGCAGTTCGGCCCAGCGCGCCCCGAGCGCCGGGTCATGCCAGTCGCCTGGTACCTCGGCAAACAATTCGAGATGGACGCTGCGCCCGGGCCGGTCGCCATGCCGGGCGAGCCAGGCTTCCTCCGAGGTGAAGCACAGGATCGGCGCGAGCCAGCGCACCAGGCAATCGAAGGTCCGGTCCATGACCGTGCGGGTCGCGCGGCGCATCGTGTCGTCGCTGCCGTCGCAATACAGCCGGTCCTTGCGGATGTCGAAATAGAATGCCGACAGATCGACCGCGCAGAAATTATGCAGCGCAGTGAACATTGTGTGAAAGTCGTAGGCGTCGATCGCGCGCCGCACCATCTGGTCGAGTTCGCAGAGGCGATGCAAGACCCAGCGTTCCAGCTCAGGCATCTCCGCCGGCGCGACCGCTTCGGCCGGCGCGAACCCGTCCAGCGCGCCCAGAAGATAGCGCAGCGTGTTGCGAAGCCGGCGATAGCTGTCGCCCATATGCTTCAAGATCTCGGGGCCGATCCGCAAATCCTCGGCATAATCCGAGGCGACCACCCACAGCCGCAGGATGTCGGCGCCGCTCTGCTTCATCACGTCCTGCGGCGCGATCACGTTGCCTAATGATTTCGACATCTTGCGCCCCTCCTCGTCCAGCACGAAACCATGCGTCAGCACGGCCTCGTAGGGCGCGCGCCCGCGCGTGCCGCAGGCTTCGAGGAGCGAGGAATTGAACCAGCCGCGGTGCTGGTCGGAGCCTTCGAGATAGAGCGAGGCCGGCCATTTGAGCTCGGGCCGCTTTTCCAGGACAAACGCGTGGGTCGAACCGGAATCGAACCACACCTCGATGATGTCGGTGACCTTTTCCCATTCTGTGGCGTCGTAGGCGTTGCCGAGGAAGACCGACGCCTCTGTCGTGTACCAGGCGTCCGCGCCCCCGCGCTCGACCGCCGCGGCGACCCGCTCGACGACGGCGCCGTCGCGCAATGGCTCGCCGGTCACGCGGTTGACGAACACCGGGATCGGCACCCCCCAGCTGCGCTGGCGCGAGACGCACCAATCGGGCTTGCTTTCGATCATCGCGGCGATGCGGTTCTTGCCCTGCGCCGGGATCCAGCGCGTTTCTTCGATCGCCGCGAGCGCTTTCTGCCGCAAATCATTCGCCGCCATGCTGATGAACCATTGCGGCGTGTTGCGGAAAATGAGCGGGGCCTTCGAGCGCCAGGAATGCGGGTAGGAATGCACCAGCGTGCCGCGCGCCAAGAGGCCGCCGGCTTCCTCGACCGCCGCGATGACCGCGGCATCCGCATCGCCCGGCTTGCCGTCCAGGCGATAGACCGCGCGGCCGGCGAAGAGCGGCACCCCCGGAAGATAGACCCCGTCCGGCCCGACCGTCTCGGGCACGGGCAGGCCGTTCGCCTGGCCGAGCTCCCAATCGTCTGCGCCGTGGCCGGGCGCGATGTGGACGAGGCCGGTGCCCTGATCGGCCTCGACGAAACCGGCCGCCAGCAGCGACACCGCGAAATCATAGCCTTGGCCGGCAAGCGGGTGACGGCAGATTGTGCCAGCCAGCGCTCCGCCCGGCAGGAGATGAAGCACGGTGTGCCGTTCGATCGACGCGCGCTGACACAGATCGTCGATCAACGGCAGCGCCACCAGCAACTTCTCACCGAGATTGTCGGCGCCTCGATAGGGGATCGCGCGGCTCTTCTCGGCGACCGCGTCAACCTGGATGACCGCATATTCAAGCTCGGCGCTGTAGGCGATCGCGCGATTGCCAGGCAGCGTCCACGGCGTCGTCGTCCAGATCACCGCCGCCGCGCCGGCGAGCGCGGGCAGGCTCGGCTGCACGATTGGAAAGCGCACCCAGACCGTGTTCGAGCGATGGTCGTGATACTCGACTTCCGCCTCGGCGAGCGCGGTCTGCTCGACGATCGACCACAAGACCGGCTTGGCGCCCTTGTAGAGCCCGCCATTGACGAGAAATTTGCCGATTTCCCGCACGATCTGCGCCTCGGCGTCGAAGCTCATCGTCAGGTACGGGTGGTCCCAGTCGCCGATGACGCCGAGCCGCTCGAACTGCGCCTTCTGCTGCTCCACCCAATAGGCCGCGAAATCGCGGCATTCCTGGCGGAACTGGGCGATCGGCACGCTGTCCTTCGACTGCTTCTTGGCGCGGTATTTTTCCTCGACGATCCACTCGATCGGCAGGCCGTGGCAATCCCAGCCCGGCACATAGGGCGCGTCCTTGCCCTGCATCTGCTGGGCGCGGTTGACGACGTCCTTCAAGATCTTGTTCAGCGCATGACCGAGATGGAGGTCGCCGTTGGCGTAGGGCGGCCCGTCATGGAGCACGAATTTTTCTCTCCCCCGGGCACCGTCGCGCAGCTTCTGGTAGAGGCCCATCGCCTGCCAGCGCTGGACGAGCGTTGGCTCGAGCGCGGGCAGGCCGCCGCGCATCGGAAACTCGGTCTTGGGCAGGAAAACGGTCGGACGATAATCCGTCGGCATGGCAAGCCCCGGAATGAATGCAGCAGAAGACGAAAGCGCCCCGATCCTCAGTCGAGGATCGGGCTCCTAATTCGCAGCATCATCAAGCGGCTTGCCGACATGGGGCAGATATAGCAGCGGTGCGGGCCGAATTCGAGGGGCGATGTGCGGCAGGCCAGTCATCGACGGCGCCAGCCGGGACAAATAAGCCTCAGTTCTTGCTCCAGTTCAATCGACGCACTGCGGCCATTGAGAAAGGCGCCGGTCGCGTCGAGCTTGCCGTCGCGCAGCGTCCCGCTGAAATCGAACGCCGCGAAGTGCGAGCCGTCCGATTTTTTGCCGTGCAGGCGCAGCGTCGCGTGGCCGGAGGCCGAGACATCGCCCTCGATATGCATCGTGGTGTTCGGGTCGCGTCCCGGCCATTCACCCGCGATCCGGCCCTGTCGCAGCGTGGCTTCTGCCGGGAAGCAGATCGCCGGAAAGGTCTGTATCGCGCCAAAGCAGATTGGCCCCCCATAGACGCCGTCGCCCGCAGCAGGCGGGGTTGCGGCAGCCGCGGACGGGCTCCGCGGCGGTGCGACGGGTGCGGCGGCAACCGACTGGTCCGTCTGCGGTTTGCTGTGGTCGGCGTCGGCGCGAGCGGGCGCCCGATCGGCGGGCGGCTTTGCAGCCTGCGATCGCACCATTCGTCAGGATATAAACACAATATACCTTTTCCATTCTCTAGGTCCGTCATTGCGAGCGCAATGACAATGAGGTGCCGGCTACAATTTCGGTACGTAGCCCTTGCGCGGATATTCCTCCCAATACTGGCGGAAGCCGTGCTTTGTGGCCTCCTGATGCGGGTGGGCGCGCAGCCGCTCGACGTCAATGTCGATGCCGAGCCCGGGGGCGGTCGGCAGATCGATCCAGCCGTCCTTGACCGTTAATCCCTGGGTCGCCACCTCGCTGCAGACCGCCTCCAGATTGACGAAGTACTCGGTAATGCGGAAGTTCGGGATCACCGCCGAGACATGCACCGTCGCTGCCATGCCGATCAGCGGGCTGTTGTAGTTGTGCGGCGACATGACGACGGCGTGCGGCTGCGCCATGACCGATATGTCGATCAGCGCCGAGATCCCGCCGATCGCGCAGATGTCGGGGTTGAGGATGTCGGCGGCGCGCAGCGTGAGGCATTGGGCGAACTGCTCTTTGGTATAGAGCGCTTCGCCGGTGACGATCGGGATTGCGACGCTGCGGCGCACCTCGGCCAGGAGCTGGAGATTATCGGCCAGGCACGGCTCCTCGTACCAGTCGATATCGAATTCCTCGAGCCGGCGGCCGATGCGGATCGCGTGCTGCGGCGCAAACCGGCGATGCGCCTCGACCAGGATCTCAAAATCCGGGCCCACCGCCCGGCGGGCCGCCCGCACATAGTCGATCGCAAAATCCTCGTCCTTGCGGTCGATATAACTGCGCCACGGCCCGGGGAATGGATCGAACTTGGCAGCGGTAAACCCCATCGCCTTGACCTTGAGCAGCCGTTCGACACCGTCCTCGATGGTGCCGCGCCCAGCCCAGCCATTGGCATAGATCCGCACCCGCTCGCGCGATGGGCCGCCCAACAAATTGTAGACCGGCAGCCCGGCGCGCTTGCCGATGATGTCCCAGGAGGCGATCTCGATCGCGCTCCACGCCGAGGACAGCTCCATCGAACCGCGGCGGATCGCGAAATCCTCGAACATGATCTGCCCGGTGTGGCGGATGTTGAAGGCGCTGCGCCCGATGACATGCGGCGCCATCGCCTTGACGCATTCGGCGATGACGGTTTCCTTGCCGGCGGTGACATAAGCCTCGCCCCAGCCATGGGTGCCGTCATCGGTCTCTACCCGGCAGAACAAGAGGTCCTTCGAGCTCTTGGTGCCGAAGATGAAGCTCTCGATGCGCGCGATTTTCATGGAGGCTCTCCCGCTAGGGTCCCAAGCAGTATCTTCTCTCCGCAGTCCTGGCGAAAGCCGGGACCCACTCATCCGCCGGCAGAGCGGTCGACCCATGGGTCCCTGCTTTCGCCGGGACTGCATGAAGAGGTTTTTTGAGAGGCTTCTGGCGTGGCATGTGCGCGCGGGCTAGGGTTCGCATCCGCCGTAGAACCATAGGGGAGCAACGCCGATGCTGGTCATGGACGCGATCACCGAGATCCTGAAGCGCGAGGGCGTCAAGACCTTGTTCTGCTTCCCGACGACGCCGATCATCGAGGCGGCGGTGGCCGGCGGGCTGCGCCCGGTCATCTGCCGCCAGGAGCGGGTCGGCGTCCACATGGCCGATGGCTGCGCCCGCGTCGCGAACGGGAAGCCCGCCGGCGTCTTTGCGATGCAGTACGGGCCGGGCGCCGAGAACGCCTTCGCCGGCATCGCCTCGGCCTATTCCGACTCGACCCCGATCCTTCTGTTGCCGCTGGGGCACCCGCGCGAGACCGCGCAGATGTTCCCCTTGTTCAATTCGACCCGCACCTACGCAAGCGTGACCAAGCAGGTCGAGCCGGTGAACATGCCCGAGCACGCCGTTCCGGCGATGCGGCGAGCCTTCAACGCGCTGAAGAACGGCCGCTCCGGCCCGGTGATGGTCGAGGTGCCGGCCGATGTGATGACCGCCGAATTCGCCGGCAACCAGGTCGACTACACGAGCGTGCGGCGGACCTGTTCGGCAGGCGACCCGCGCGATATCGATGATGCCGCGAAGATGCTGCTCGAGGCGAAGGTGCCGATGATCATCGCCGGCCAGGGCGTGCTCTACGCCGAGGCCTGTGACGAGCTTCTCGCGCTCGCCGATCTCCTGGACACCCCGGTCATGACCACGACCGACGGCAAGAGCGCCTTCCCCGAGGACCATGCGCTGGCATTGGGCTCGGGCGGCACGGTCTACACCGGCCATGGCCGCCATTTCCTGCAGGAAACCGACCTGATCTTTGCGGTCGGCACCTCGCTGACCAAGCACAACATCTCGACCCCGATCATCCCGCCGGGCAAGGCGATCATCCACGCCACCAACGACGCCCGCGACCTCTACAAGGCCAACGACACCGTGCTGCCGATCCTCGCCGACGCCAAGCTCGCCCTGGCGCAATTGATCGAGGCGGTGAAGGATCGGCTCGGCGGCAGGGCGCACCAGACCCATGCGCGACCGACGATCGCACGGCTCAAGGCGGAATGGCTGCAGCGCTGGCACGCCAAGCTGCGGTCGCACGAGCGGCCGATCAACCCGTACTTCGTGATGTCGGAATTCATGCGGGTCATCCCCTCGGAAGACGCGATTGTGACGCACGATTCCGGCAGCCCGCGCGACCAGCTCCTGCCGATGTATGTCGCGAAAAAGCCGCGCGGCTATATGGGCTGGGGCAAGTCGCACCAGCTCGGCACCGGCCTCGGCCTGGCGATCGGCGCCAAGGTCGGCGCGCCCGACAAGATGTGCGTCAACTTCATGGGCGACGCCGCCTTTGGCATGACCGGGCTCGATTTCGAGAGCGCGGTGCGCTGCGGCATCCCGATCACCACGATCGTCCTCAACAACTCGACGATGGCGATCGAGACGCAGGCGATGAAGGCTTCGCACGAAAAACACCGGACGCGCGATCTCGGCGGCAATTATGCCGCGATCGGCAAGGACCTCGGCGGCTGGAGCGAGCGGGTCGACGATCCCGCCGAGGTCGGCCACGCGATCCTGCGGGCGCGCAAGGAAAACGAGAACGGCAACGCCTGCCTCCTCGAATTCATCACCAGCGCCGAGACCGAATTCTCGCATCGCCGCGGCGCCGCGTAGCGTCCCGACACTGAAGCGTCACCGATCAGTCACGATCACTCTAATTGTCATCCCGGCGAAAGCCGGGATCCATTTCCGCCGTGGATACCGGCTTTTGCCGGTATGACAAAAAGGAGAAGCGCGTCGAATGAACGTCTTGATCGGGGCACTGGCGCCGCGCCGGGTTCACCCGCTGAGGAGGCGCGATCTGATCACGAGCCTCGCAGCCACGGCGGCGGCGTGGCCGATTGCCGCTCGCGCGCGGCAGAAAGCGATGCCGGTGATCGGCCTCCTCAGCAGCTTTTCGCGCCAGCGGAGTCCCCTGGGCAGTGGCCCGGTGGCCCAGGGTCTGCGCGAAACCGGCTACGTTATGGACAGAACATCGCGATAGAATACCGCTGGGCCGAGGGCCATTATGATCGGCTGCCCGCGTTGGCCACCGACCTCGTCAACCGCAAGATCGACGTGATCGTAACGATCGGGGGCACCAATGCGGCGCTAGCGGCGAAAAGTGCAACCTCGACGATCCCGATCGTCTTCACCTCCGTCAGCGACCCGGTCGGAGCCGGCCTGGTCGCCAATCTCGCCCGGCCGGGCGGCAACATCACGGGCTTCAGCAACATCACCAACGAGCTGATGCCCAAGCGGCTCGAGCTGCTGTCCGAGCTGGTTCCCCAAGCCGGCGCGATCGCCCTGCTGGTAAACCCGGCCAATCCGAATAGCGAGCCCCTAATCCGAGACATGCAGGAAGCGGCCCGCGCCAAGGGGGTACAGCTTCAGATCCTAAAGGCCGGCACCGGAAGCGAGATTGACGCCGCTTTCGCAGCGCTCGTCCAATTGCATGCCGGCGCGCTCCTCGTCCACGAAGATGCGTTCTTGATGAGCCAGCGCGAGCAACTCCTGGCCCTGGCTTCGCGCCATACCGTTCCGGCGATCTACGCGACACGCCAACTCGTCGCTTCCGGCGGCCTGATCAGCTATGGACCCGACGAGAACGATGTCCGTCGCCAGGCCGGCATTTACGCCGGAAAAATCCTCAAGGGCGAGAAGCCGGCCGATCTGCCGGTCCAGCGGCCGACCAAATTCGAGCTGGTGATCAACCTCAAAGCCGCCAAGACGCTCGGCCTCACCGTGCCTCAGTCGATCCTGGCGCGCGCCGACGAGGTGATCGAATGACCGACTTGCCTGGAGGCGGCGGAATGCGCACATTCCCCACATGGCGTCGACTCTCGACACGCTCGAAATCGCGAAGCGCTTGAAGAGCGCCGGGTTCGCAGACGCCCAGGCCGAGGCGCTTACCGGTGTGTTGCGCGAATCGCGCGATGCGGATCTGTCGCGGCTCGCCACGCGAGACGAGATGAACGCGGGTTTTGCAGCGGTCCGCGCGGACATGGAGATTCTGCGCCGAGATCTGACCATCCGCCTCGGCGGAATGATCGTGGTCGCGACGGGTGTGTTGCTCGCGGCGAAGTTCTTCGGCTGATCGCTCGGGCCGTTCGCCGCAAAATAACCTTCCGGTTACGCCCCGCCGCTTCGCGTGATGAAGTCGAGCGTTGCCGCGGCGCTCTGGTCGGAGTGGGTGGCGGCGACGTGGTAGGAGTTGCCGGGTAGCACGACGAGTTCGGAGCCCTTGATCTGCTCCTGCCAGGCGCGCATGTCGGCGACGGACCCCAGCCCGCTATCCTCGGTGGTGATGACGAGCGTCGGGCAGGCGATCTTCGGGATGTCGGGGCGGATATCGGCGCAGGCGATCGTCCCCATAAACCCGAGCTGCGTCGAGACCGCCGTGCGGGCCATGAATTTGCACCAGAACTCGAAGCCCTCAGGCGGAAAGGCGCTGCCCAGCCGGTTGGCCATGTTCTGCCGCGCCCAGTATTCGACGCCATGTTCCTCGAACATCTTGACCAACCCGGGGACGCTCTCCTTGGCGCCGGGGCGCAGCGGCGGCGGGGAGCCGACGACGGTCAGGGTCTTCAGCCGCTCGGGGCGGCGCGCGGCAAAGGCGCGCGCGACCGTGCCGCCGATCTTGGCGCCGACCAGATGAAAGCGGTCGATGCCGAGATGGTCCATCAGGAGGCAGAAATCCTCGACCAGCCGGTCGAGCGTCCACGGGTAGTCGCGCGGCATCGCCGTCGACTGGCCGAAGCCGCGCATGTCCGGCCGCACCACGCGGTAGTGCCGCGCCAGAGCCGGGACCCAGGCCCACCAGGCAAGGCCGCTCTCGGCGTTGCCGTGCAGGAGGAGGATCGTCTCCGGCTTCTTCCAGGGATCGGTGAAATCGTCGACCTCGTAATGCATGTCGAGATCGGGCGACGGGCGGAAATTCGGCATCGCGCGTTACTCCCCGGTTTCCATCGGCAGGCTCGGGTCGGTCGACCATTCCGACATCGAGGCATCATAGAGCCGCACATCGGGATGGCCGAGCATGACGAGCGCCAGCGCATCTGCGCTTGCGGCGATGCCGCCGCCGCAATAGGTGATGACCCGAGCCTTGTCGAAGGCGCCGACCGCGGCGAATTTGGCGCGCAGCTCGGGTGGCGGCAGAAAGGCGCCGGTCGACGGGTCGAGCAAACCGGCGGCCGGCACGTTGACGCTGTTCGCGATGCGGCCAGGCCGCCCGTAAACCGTGCCGCCGGTCCCGGCATGCTGCGCCGCCGACAGCGCGTTGATCGTACAGGTGGCGCCCTCGCCGATTGCGCCCAGGACCGCCTCCTTGCCGACCATCAGCTTGCGGTCTTCGCGCACCGTGAAACGAGCCGGCGGCCTGGGTCGCGCCGGGCCGGTCTCGACCGCGCGCCCCTCCTTCGCCCATTTCTGAAACCCGCCGTCCAGGACGGCGGCGTTGTCGAAGCCGTAATTGCGCAGCATCCACCAGATTCGCGTCGCCCATTGCGGCGTCGTCGTGCTGTAGAGGATGACGCGGCTCTGGTCGCCGACGCCAAAGCGGCCCATCGCCGCGGCAAAATCCGCCGCGCTCGGCAGCATGAAGCGCAGCTTCGGATGCGGCGCCGAGAGGTCGGCCTGAAGGTCGATGAACTGGGCTCCCGGGATGTGGCCCTTCTCGAAATCCTCGCGCCCGGGCTTGATGGTGTAGCCGATATCGGGATTGGGGATCAGATGGATCGTGCAATCGAAGATGCGCAATTCGGGGTCGCCGAGCTGGGCCGCCAGCCCCTCGGTCTCGACCAGAAACTCGGGATGGGCAAAGCCCTTGGTGCCAGCGCTCATGTCCGCCTCCGCCGTTGCTGCCCGATCGTGCCCCCCGCTGGACGCCGGAGGCAAGCCCGCCGTGCCGGCAGGTGCGATCATCCCATCGTCATCCCCGGGCTCGACCCGGGGATCTCGTGCAGTTTCCCAGAGATGCCCACGGATCAAGTCCGTGGGCTGAAGGCCCACGGATCAAGTCCGTGGGCTGAAGGCCCACGGATCAAGTCCGTGGGCTGAAGGCCCACGGGTCAAGCCCGGCCATGACGGGTGAGGAGCGGGCGATTTAACCAGAATGGAAAAAATGCTTTAGGATTGGGCCGGCCCCGAAGTTGTCGGAAGGGAGCCTGCGATGGCCAGCCATATCAACCGCGCGATCGAGCTGTTGGCGCAAGATCAGGCGATCTACTACCTCGGCGCCCATAGCGGGCACGTGCTGAGCCGCGGCCGAGGCCGCGAGGATGCCCTGACCTGGGCCGACTACATCAATGTCGGGATGGAGCATGGCGCCTTCGACATGGCCGGGCTCGCCGAATACCTGGCCGGCCTCGTCGAGGGCGGCCCGACCCGCTCGGGGCACCGCGCCCCGACGATCATCGTCGAGGCGCCGGTCAACGGTACCGACGAAGCCAATGTCCGCTACAACGCCTGGCAATTCCGCCAGATCCTCGGACGCGGCGCGCATGGCGTCCTCTTATGCCAGGCCGAGACCGCCGGCGCGGCGCGCGCTTTTGTCGAAAGCTGCCGCTACCCGCACCACAAGGAGGGCGTCGACCCGGCATTGCCCTCCCCGCTCGCGCGGATGAATGGCGCGGCGGGCGCCCCTCGCCCTCCCGCGCTCGGCACCGGCACCCGCGGGCGCGGCTCGGAATCGACCGCCGCGCCGATCTGGGGGATCTCGGAAGCCGAATACCGCGAGCGCTGCGACCCCTGGCCGCTCAACCCCCGGGGCGAGCTGCTGCTCGGGGTCAAGCTCGAAAGCCCGGAGGGGATCGCGCAGTGCGAAGCAATCCTCGCCACCCCCGGTCTCGGCTTCGCCGAGCTCGGGCCGGGCGATCTCTCGCTCGCGCTCGGCTATCGCGAGATGCCGCGCGACAACTACCCGCCCGAGATGCGGGAAGCGCGCGAGCGCGTCTTCCGCGCCTGCCGCGACAACGGCATCGCCTTTCTCGAAACCGCGACGCCCGCCAACATCGCAGGGAAGCTCGACGAAGGCGTGCGGGTCATCGCCGGCCACAGCGAAGAAGCCGCTCGCCTGGGCCGCGCCCATCAGCGGCGCCAGATGCCGGTGTAGCGCGAAAATCCGGCTTCCCTTGCGAGCCCGGAAAGGTCGTTACGTGGCATCCCCTACCGGATTGCAACCGTGTTGCGGCGCGAGAGAACCGTCCGCGCGAACCAGGCGCAAACAGTCTTGGCATTGCAGAGAGTGTTCCACTCGACATTCCAATTGTAGTGTGATTGGGGACCGCCGCGCACGGGACGACAATCATGGCAGGAAGCTCAAACCGATTGACGCTTGTACTGGCGGCGGTGGTAGCCGGGACCGTGGCGGTCTCCTATTTCGCATTGGAGCGCAACGCGGTGTCCGCGGCGGAGCTGGCTGCAGCGGATTTGCTGGCGCAAAACTTCCAGGCCGAGCACGAGGTCGGCCGGCGTTTTCATCTTGATCCGGCTGAATTGCCGTCCCCCAAGACGGGGCCGATCGTGACCAACCGGTCTCTGACCGTTCCGTTCAGCGGGCAGACGCTACAGGTGCCGAAAGGTTTCGTCGCCACGCCCTTTGCGACAGGGCTGGTCAATCCCCGTCGTCTGCTCGTGCTGGCCAATGGCGACGTGCTGGTCGCCGAGCAGGGACCGGGCTACCTGACCTTGCTGCGGGATGACGGCACCGGCCACGCCGCCTGGATCAATCGCCACGTCGAGGACCTCAACAAGCCCTACGGGCTCGCCTGGCAGGGCGATCACCTTCTCGTCACCGACCAGGACGGCATCTGGCAGGTGCCGCACGTCGTCGGCGCGAACCGCGCCGGGCGGCCCGTTCCGGCGCAACGCGCCGACCAGCTCCCGCCGGAACAGCGCAAGCCGGTGGCCGGCGCCTACGGCGCGGAAATGATCACGAAGAAGGGCGTATTCGGCATCGTCCAAGGCCACCAGAACCGCCATATCGCGATCGAGCCCAAGAGCGGGGCATTGTTCGTCGGCGTCGGCTCGTCCGGCAATCTCGGCGTCGAACCCGAGCCAAAGGCGACAATCCAGCGCTTCGACGCCGATGGCTCCAACCAGACGACCTATGCGTCGGGTACGCGCAACCCGACAGCGCTCGCCTTCCATCCGGACACTGGCGATTTGTGGGCGCTGGTGCAGGAGCGCGATGGGCTCGGCGACGACCTCCCGTCCGACTATCTGATCCGCGTACAGCAGGGTGGATTCTATGGCTGGCCCTACGCCTATATCGGCCAGCATCCGCAACCGGGGTTCGCCCAGCTGGCGCCGGACAAGGTGAAGGCGTCGATCACGCCGGACCTGCTGTTCGAGGCGCATTCGTCGCTGCTCGATCTGGTGTTCTACCAAGCCGAGCAATTCCCGGCCGAGTACAAGGGTCAGCTTTTTGTCGCGCTCAAGGGCTCGTGGAACCGCTCCGTCCCGACCGGATACAAGGTCGTCGTCGTGCCGTTCAAGGACGGCAAGCCGGAAGGCTACTATCAGAACTTCGCCACCGGGTTTTGGGCATCGGGCGAGGCGCGCGCCGAGGTCTGGGGGCGCCCTGCGGCGCTGGCGGTGGCAAAGGACGGCTCTCTGCTGGTCGCCGACGACACCGGCGGGACGATCTGGCGGATCTCCTATACCGGCCCCCGCTAGCCTGGCCGCAGACCGGGCTTGATCCGGCGCCGGTCGGCAGTGTCGCCCAGATCGTAGCCGAGCGCTGCAGCGCGCTCTGAGAGGGCGGCGCGGACCGCGGCCAGCTCGGCCGAGCCCTCTTCCGCCCGCGGCGCGCAGAAATCCCACGGCGCCGGCAGGTCGCCGGGA
>Ga0185299_10001206_pt1 | contig 53807 bp, 44 predicted proteins | sample PaiPotPPA55metaG_FD_128002 | JGI IMG/M metagenome (GOLD analysis project Ga0185299, IMG submission 128002) | Iron sulfur acid spring bacterial and archeal communities from Banff, Canada, to study Microbial Dark Matter (Phase II) - Paint Pots PPA... ... | reverse complement strand
ACCCGCGAAATCCGGCAGGTCCGTGGTGGAAATGATGAGGTCGACGCCATCTTGTTGTTCCAGTTCCGTATCAAGCGCAGAAAGCGATGCGACGCTGGCAATGATTTCAATGTCCGGTCCACGGAGAAGCTGCTCGATTCCCCGTCGTGCGAGCGCCGATTCAGCGGCGATGATGAGCTTGACCATGAGTTGAGATCATGCGGCCTGGGCCTGGGTTGGCCGTCGAACGTCGCCTAGCAACAGCGTTACTCTGCGAATGCGGTCGTAGTTTCCGCGCAAGAATTCCAGACGCAGATGGCGCGTACTCGACCCTTCCAGAAGGCGGCGCAGATCGTCGACGCTCGCGAATTTTTGTTCTTCCGTACCAAGCAGAATATCTCCGGGCAACAGCGAGGCCGAGGCCGCAGGACTTCCCTGCTGAATTCCCATAACCACAAGGCCAAAGAGCTTTTTTCCAAGGGCAGCAATCCGCGTTGGATAAACGCTCGCGCCGAGCCACGCGGCAGACGCGCCGGTGTTTAGAAAACTTTGCACCGCATTGCCGGGAATTGCGAGTGCCAGCCGGCCCGCGACCATGGTGTTGATTCCAATTACTTCGCCGGAGGCGTTTGCCAAGGGCCCGCCGGAATTTCCAGGAGCCAGGCGCAAGTTGGCTTGTATCCAGACGGAGGGGCCCAATCCGCGCACTGGACCCGCGCCGTGGATCACGCCGGTGGAAAGAGCACCCACGAATCCAAGCGGATTCCCTATGGCGAACGCCAATTCACCGGCGCGAACTCGAGAGGAATCTGCAATCGAAACTGAAGGCAGACCCTGCGTCGGGACATGCAGAGCTGCAAGGTCACGCGAGTGATCGCGTTCGGTGACTTGCGCTTCGAATTCGCGGCCGTCCCAAAGCCGCACCCGTGCATGAGAACCAAGCACCACGTGAGCATTGGTAACGATCAGGCCAGTTGCAGACCAAATTACGCCAGAACCACTTCCTCTTGGGCTTCCACCAGAGCCGCTGTGAATCAGAACCGTCGAGCGACGCAAGCGTTCCGCCACTTCGCCGAATGCCGCGAACGCCATTTCATTCCGCTCCATTGAGCCGCTCGGTGATACTGATACGGACTTCGCGAAGCTCACCACCACGCAACAACTGCGCGACAAACGTCTTTCCGATCGAATCGGGGCCGAGAGCCGAATGAACATCACCAGGATGATGCACTTCGTGGCCGTCGAGCGAAAGAAGAAGGTCACCGATCAGGATGCCAGCCTTGTGCGCAGGACTCTCAGGCGCAACATCCAGAACGATGTTGGCAGTTTTTCCTTTTCGTTGCGTTGTCACCGAAGGCTCTGAAGGCAGGCGCACGGGTTGCAAGCCGACTCCGAGGTATCCCCTGGGAATGTGGCCCTTGCTCAACAGTACATCAATGACCCGGTTCACCGTGGTTGCGGGAATGGCGATAGCGCCGAAGCGGGCAAATTTTGGCGTAGCAATTCCGACAATGCTGCCGCGCGCATCGACGACAGCTCCGCCGATCGCGGTTGGCTGCAAGCCAATGTCGAGCCGGAGATAGGGCGAGAGAGCGGTGCCTCCCCAGTGCCGGCGCTCGGCGACGGCGAGGCTGACAGCGCCAAGCGCGGCGACTGGACCGGACGCGCGTGTACGTCCAACAACGATCGTTAAGTGCCCAGCGACGAGCGGGCCGGCGTCACCGAAAGCGGGCGCAGGCGAAGTAGCTTCTGCGCATTTTAAGACTGCCAAGTCGGTGGTGGCGTCTCTTCCCACAAGGCTCGCGGAGACCACTCGTTGATCGGGCAGCGTGATGCGAATTTCCTCGTCGCTTCGCAAAGCGTGTTCCGCTGTGACGATAATTCCGGTGCGCCAGACCACGCCGCTTGAAGAGCCTCGCGGACCGGTGTGAACTGCAACAGTGTGTGCCGCTGCGCGCGCTGTGGCCGCGGCCAACGCGTTCGATAATTCGATGAGTGCTTCAGACATTGCGCACCTCCATGAACAAGATGCGACATGTGCCGGGAGCATTACATCCGCCGTTCGGCTAGGGGGAACCCGCTAATTCGAGCAGGTACCAGCAAAGAACAGAAATTCAGCTGGAGTTAGCTGGGCAGAATTGCGCCCGAAGGGTCGGCGCTCGCCAGCAACCGCACGTTTCTGAGAGCGCGGCAGAATCGCTTGGCTCTTGCCGGGATGAATGCGCCGTAACTCGGTCGCCGGGCGGCGAATCAAGTGTCCAGGGAGCTAGCAGTGAGCGATGAAGAAGAATCAAGGCATCAGGAACAGTGCGACGGGCAAAACCTTGACTATGCTGGGTCAGCGAGGAAGAGAACGGCGGAGCATGCCAGCGCTACGAGGTTTGTCTGCCGCCACAGCGCCGCAGCCCGCCGCTTCACTACCATGTGGACTTCATTGAGACATTCACCGTGAAGCAGGGACGGCTTGACCTCTACGTGGACCGAGAGCAGAAGCATCTGCCGCTTCTGCCAGGAGAAAGTGCGACCGCGCGCATTCGGCAGCCGCACAGATTTGCCAACGATCACGATCAGCCGGTCATTTTCACGGTCGAAACAGACCCTGCTGGCGGCGTTGTAAGGGCATTTCAGTTGGCGTACGGAATTGCCAATGACGGCGCGGCAGGCAAAGACGGATTGCCCAAGAATCCGATCGCGAGGCTGGTATTTGTTAGGGCCACCCAAGGCTACCTGCCGGCTTTCCCGCGAATGCTTCAGAGAATCGCTTTCGCCTGTGCCGCTTTCCTAGCAAGATTGACGGGCCTTGAGAAAAGGTGGCGGGTTTATTTCACATAGCGCGCAGAACACTTGAGGGCTAAGGCTGGTACGGCATGGGGCCGGGGTTTTCTATGAATTTTTTTAGGGCGGCGATTACGGCGGGACGGGTGAAGAGGTCGCAGAAGATGTCGATTTCCTGGCGCAGTTCTTCGCGGGGCATGGGCTTGATGAATTTTTTTGCGGCGACGCGGGTGCTGGCATCGAATTTGGTGATTTGCGCGGCCGTGGACTTCGCTAGTTTTAGGGATTCGCCTTCGGCGGATAGTTGAGCTACCAGGCCGACGGATTGCGCGCGGGTGGCGTTGACGCTGCGGCCGGTTAACAGAAGATCGCGGACGAAGCCGTTGCCTAGATCGCGTTTGAGGCGGGGGATGCCGCCGAAGCCTGGGATTAAACCCAAGCGCAGTTCGGGGAATGCGAAGCGGGCCATTTTGTCGGCGATGATTACGTCGCAGATTAGCGCGAGTTCCAGGCCACCGCCGAAGCAGACCCCGTGAACGGCGGCGATGGTGACGAAGGGGGCTTCATCGAGCCAATTCAGGACAGCGTGGATGCGTTCGAGGAATTCGCGGACGCCTGCGCTGCGATCCTTTTCATTTAGAGAGACGGCGCCGTTGTACAGTTCGCGGAGATCGGCGCCTGCCGAGAAGCCGCTTTTTTGCGCGCTGGAAATGATGCAGGCGGAAGTTTCCGCGGCTAGATTTTTTGCAACGGCGACAAATTGTTCGAGTTCGCCGAGCATGGGCGTGCCGATTTCGTTGGCGGGAGCGCGATCGAGCGTCAATTCCAGCACGCCTTCGCGCCATTCCCAGCGCAACGCTTCGCCTTTGAAAGATTTCATGCGGAAGCCTTTCGCTCATACATCGAATTGATCTCGGCATCATAGCGTTTTGCGATGGCGTCGCGCTTGATTTTGCCCATGGCCGTGAGCAGGCCGCTTTCCGGCGTGAAGGTGTCGGGCAGGATTTTGAAATTGCGAATCTGGCGGTAATGCGGCAGATCGCGATTGATGGTGTCGATGGCTGCTTGCACGGCAGCAGCCTCTACTTTTCCCGTGACCAGTATGCAGACATAGCTACGCGCGTTACCAACCAAAATAATTTGTTGTGCGCCTGGCAAGAATTGCGCGAGTTTGTCTTCGATGGGTTCTGGGGCAAATTTGTGGCCGGTATTGAGAACGAGAAGATTTTTAATGCGGCCGATGATGCGCCAGTTGCCGCGCGCGCTGACTTCGCCTTGATCGCCGGTGTGGAACCAGCCGTCGCGCAGGACTTTTACGGTTTCTTCGGGTCGATTCCAGTAGCCGGAGAAAATATTCGGGCCGCGGACGATGATTTCGTCGTTGTCGGCGAGCTGCATTGCGATTCCGGAAATTGCCGGACCGACGCAGCCGGGCTGGGCGGGCACGCGTGGATCATCGAGCGTGCAGAGTGCCGTAGTTTCGGTTAAACCGTAGGCTTGCAAAACGGGAATGCCTAACATTAAGAAAAATTGCTGGGTTTCGGGAGCGAGTGGAGCGGAACCGCAAATGAGAGCGCGAAGATTTGGGCCGAAGCGGCTTTTTACTTTTGCGAAGATCAATTTGCGGCCGAGGCCGAGCCAGAAATTATCGAACGCTTTGCCGCGGCCGACGTGCTGGCGCTGCCATGCTTCGCGGGCGCGCGCGTAGAGAGCGCGAATCGGTGCGGCCTGCGTGGCGATATTGTCTTCCACGCCGCGCTTGACGCGTTCGAGGACCGTAGGCACGTTCAGGAAGTAGTGCGGCGCGGCGATGCGGATTTCGTCGGCGAGTTTGGCGAGGTCGGTGGAGAGAGTGAGAACGGCTTCGCGCGAGAAGGCGGAGAGCATCAGCATCCAGGACGCCGCGAAATTCATTGGGGCGTAGAGGAAGATGCGGTCCGGCTCAGAAACTTTTCCCATCAGTTGATCGAGGCGCTCCGTGGTGCAGCCGGTCATGTGATTTAGATTTGCGATGGTAAGGCACACGCCTTTGGGTTCGCCGGAGGTTCCCGAAGTGTAGATGATGGTCAGCAATTCTTCGTCGGCGCGTTGGCGAGATGGAGAGAGAGTTTGTGCTTGATCGCTGCAAGAGAACATTTCGCTTAGCATGACGGGCTGTGGCATTTCGGACCAGGCGGCGCTGAGCGCGTCATGCAATTCATCGTCGCCGAAGATCACCAGACGCGGCTGGCAGTCCTTTAGCATCGCGGCGAGTTCGCGGGACGTTTGACGATGATAGAGAGGAACGACAACGAGGCCTTCGGCCATCAGCGCAAGGTCGACGGCGATCCAGTGGATGGAGTTTGCGGCGATGAGGCCGCAGCGTTCGCCGGGTTGAATGCCAGTGGCGCGCAGCCAGTGGCGGGCTTTTTTGACGAGACTGAGCAACTCCACGCCGGTGTTTGAAACGAATTCCTGGCCACGGACTTCACGGAGCACAACACGGTCTGCCGAGCGCTGTAAATTTTCGAAAATGTTCTGCAGAAAATTCGGCATGAGGATTATTTCGATGCGGCCAGGGTGGCTTCAGAGACATCGTACTTTTCGGCGAGGCGCAGGAGATTTTCGCTGAGCGGAGGAAGGTATTCTTCCCAGGAGCGGACGCCGCCGCGCAGAGGGAATTCGGGATACTGGCGGCGCATCAGGTCTTCGAAGATTACGCCCATGCGAGCCATGACTTTGAGATTGCGGACCACAGTATCGCCAATGCCCTGGCGGATGGATTCAGATTCGGCGACGAGCGTTTCCATCATCTGCAACATCTTGGGGCCGAGATCGGGATCGTCGACGCTGACGCAAAGATGATTGTGGCCGCGTTCGCGCATCAAGTTGCGGATGCGTTCGTCCAAGGTGACGCCGGCAGAGGCGACGAGGCTGGGCATGCAGGTGACGATGCCGTGATAGCGCGACGAGACCATGTACGAGGCCTGGCGAAGAATGGAGACGAGCTGGTACATATCGAAATCATCGGACGTGAAAATCGGGAGGCCGGGAATTTGCTCGGTGATGGCGCGGCAGGCGACGGCGTCGAGGCGTTCGGTGGCGGCGAGCACGGTGAACACTTTGTGGTTTTGCTGGAATGCGCGAGTGGAACTGACGAAGGCGTCGATGTAGTGTTTGAACTTGCGATCGTTCTCAGCGCCGGATGCGTGGAAATACACGGTGCGGTACTGGCTGTCTTTGTACGCGCCGGTGGTAACGCGAGCGATATATTTCGCGATCGAAGCCTTGACCGGCCAGACAAACGGATGAATGGGACAGAGGATGAGCACGGGAGTTTTTTCGTCCCAGCCCGCGTCGCGTAAAGCCTTTCGGCCGTAGGCATCGGGATGCGGCTCGAACGTCCACGCGGTATCGGTGCCTAGTTCAGTGGAGATGCCGAGTTTGCCGAGGACGGTTTGCGATTCCGGATTGCGGGTGATGACCAACGAATCGTGAACGAAGCGCGTACACATGTCGGAGATGAGCTTGTCCATGTGGCCGGCTTCGGCGCCGTAGCCGATGGACAATTTATTTTCGGAGGAGGCGAAACCGAGCGAGCCGATCATCATGGTGGTCAGGGCGTTGGCGAATTTGCTTTTGAACATAGAGCCTTCGCAGGCCACCACGCCGTGATTCTTGCGGGTTTCGCTGTAGAGGAACGGCGGAAAAACGTCGGGAAGGAAAACCTGTTTAGTGCCTTGGAAATAGCCTTTGGTACGGTCGAAATTCTGCGTCATGACGCTGAAGTCGACATCTTCCGCGCCGAGCACATGGCGAATCTGACGGAGCATTTCGTTGACGCGGACATCGGAACCGGTGTTGCGGGTGCCGTTGTAGCCAGCGAAGAGAAGCTTAAGTTTTTCGCCGGGTCGCCAGCGGGTGCCGCCACCCATCATCCATTGCAGGCGGGTGATTTCAATGAGCAGGCTGACCCAGACGACGAGAATAAAATCGGTCATGCGCGCGCTGCCCCGCTGGCGGTGCGCACAGTGGCATTTTGCAATGGCCAGGGCTTCGCGGGATAGCGGAATTTATTCCTGCGGCTGAATTGCAAAAGTGGCTGTGCGTAGGAAGAAAATCTGGCGGGAGCTTCGCCGCTGAGTTCTTCGACCACTCGGGAGTTGTCGAAGACGGTGTTCCAGACGAGGTAGGGCCAGAAAACTTTCAGCAGCGAGGCGCCGCGGCCTAGATTATTTTTTTTGTGGGAGAGCCAATTGACGGTGCCGGAAAAAGTTCCACCGAGTGCAGGCAGATACGTTGGGCGAGAGCTGTTGGTGGCTTGGGCCAGGGCGTCGGTGAGTTCGCGGTAGGTTTGCGAGCCGGTACCGGAGGAAAGGTGGTAGCGGGGATATTTTGGCGCGTCGTTTTGGTGAATGCTGACGATGGCTTTGCCGACGTAATCGGCGGGAACGATGTCGATACGATCGCCGGGGCGCAGAGGAAGAACAGGCCAGCTGGCCAGGACGCTGAAGGCCTGGACCATATCAAATTGCGTGGTTTCGGGGCGGCGGCTGTCACCGAGCACGATGGCCGGACGAAAAATGGTGCGCGGGACATCGGGGAGCAACTGGTGGACCATGTGTTCACAGAATTTTTTGGTGCGAGCGTAGGGGTCGTAGTCGGAGCGCGCCCAATCGATGGCGGTGTCTTCGTGGATGACTTCGTCCTGCCGGGTACCGGCCACAGCAACAGTAGATACGTGGGAGAAACGGCGCAGGCCGTGATGATCCTGCGCTCGGCGAGCGAGCTGAATTACTTCGAGCGTGCCGCGCAGATTTACGTTGAGGCACTGCTTTTCTGATTTGCGATTGAGTGAAGCGGCGCAATGAATCAAGGAATCAGTCGATTCCACGAGCGAATGATATTCATCATCGGCGAGAGCGAATTGCTGGGTGGTCAGGTCACCGAGAAAAATTTTCGTGCGGGCGGCGATGTGCTCCTGAAATTCAGGAAACTCCATGTGGAGCTGAAGAGATTGCCACAGGCGTTCGCGGGCTTCCTGTTGGGTTTTTGCGCGTACTAATAAATTAAGAGCGTCACGATGGCCGCGGAATAGTCCGGTGGCGAGATAGCTGCCTAGGTATCCGGTTGAGCCAGTGAGAAAGATCGCCATGGCACCTAGCGGTTGTCCCCGGAAGTGGCGACGGCCGCGGCGGCGGAAGGCTGAGGCCCCCAACCAACATCGCGGGGCGGACGAGATTCGAGCGGTCGGCCTTCCATCAACGGGTAACACCAGCGACGCAATGCGGGAACGTGGACGTTGATCCAGTAATCCCACCAATCGATGGCTTGCGGTTCGAATGCAAAGGCGCTGCGTTCGTCTTCGGGAAGCGCAGCGGAGAGCAAGCGAGCGTTTTCGCATTCGAATACATGTTCGTTGTGCAGAATGAACGGCTCGTAAAGTTCGATCAGTTTTTCGGCACGATTCAGGTCGCGTTCCGCTTTGGCGAGCGGCGATTTTTTGAAGCGAAGTTTTTCAGCGACGCGATTGATTCCACTGACCACGGCTTTCTGCATGGGGATGGAGAGACGTTCGTAACGCTGCTTGGAAACTGGGATGGTCTCGAATTTTACTTTTAGCCAGTGCTCGATTCCCTGCTGGGTACGGTAATGCTTGCGATGAGCCAGGCCGGTAAGCTCGATACTGCGGCCCATATCGCAAGGATTAATGCCGGAGGTTGCGAGCTGATACATGCGGGCATTTTTGCGCTCGATCAAGGCGGCGGCGATAAGAGTCATGCCGCGGCAGACCATGTCCACGGGAATAACATCGAGACATTTTTTTGCATTTGAAGGCAATTGGCGAAAATTTGTGCCAAGCAAATATGAGAGCGGGCCGGAAGTGTTGATACCTTCGTTCCACCCGCTGAATGGCGTGTACTGCGAGCTTTCGACGATGGATGGACGAACGATGGCGACGGGAAGATCGTGGCCATAGCGCGCGAGAATGGATTCGCCAAGGCTTTTTGTAAACGTATAAGTGTTAGGCCATCCGAGGTGCTGCGCGCGGCGCATGCCAACGCGGACTAATTTGTTCCTAACCCAGCGGCTGCGGTTGCGCTTGAGTACGCCATCGAGTTCGCCGGCCGCGACGCGGGTTTCGTCGGCACCACGACCGAGAGCCTGGCGACGGAGGGCGCGAGCAAGTTCGGGACTTTCCGAGCGGTCTGCGATGTGCTGCATGGTTTCGCGCAGCGACGCGATTTCGCGTTCGGCGTCAAAATTTCTTACGTTCGCCGGACTGTAGTTGTCATGCAAATTTTCCGTTACGCGGCCGTCACGCATGCCGACTACATAACAAGTGGAAAGGTGCATCAGCGCGGCGTGGTCGCTGGCGCGAATAAAATTCAAGAGATGTTCGGCGGATTCGACGTTGGAAGAAACGGCATCGCGCAAATCGGGATTGAAGTCAGTCAGGCCGGCGCTGTTCACCACGAGGTCGAGGGACTGCCCCAGCCCGGTGCGAACGCCTGCTTCCAGACCGAGGCCGGAAATGCTGACATCGCCTTCGACCACGTCGATCTTTTGCTGCAGAAATTCGCCCAGGCGCGCACCGTATTGTTTCTGCAAGCCATCTAGTGTCGGGGACTCTTCGACGATTTTTTCAAAGCGGCGTTGCGCGGTGGTGGTGCGATTGCGACGAATCAACAGGGTAATTTTGCCGATGTCCGGAATCTGTTCTAGCAAGTCCACCATCCAGACCTTGCCGATGAATCCGGTGACGCCGATCAACAGGATGTGTTTTCCGGCGAGCGCTCGACGGACGCTGAGGCGATCAACGTGAGGAGCACTGCCAAACGGAACGACCGCTGGCGCGCTTCGTGTGATGCTGCGGCGGGTCTCTTGAAGTCCGTCCAGAATTTGCTGCGGCTCACGCAATCCTAGTTGCGCGACCAGTGCGGCTTCTTGAATGCGGCCGTCGGGATTGCCAGACGTAATCCACGCGAAAGGCCCGCGCGGACGCACTACCGGCGGGAGTAGACGACCGGTAGCAATGCCATCGCGAAACTCCATGCGGTTGGCAACAAAGTGTTGCACGCCCAGATGGCGAGCCAAGGGGCGTAAAACATGATCGAGCGATTGGCCGACGAGTACCATCTGCTGACCGTCAACTTGCGCAAGCCGCAAAGCATCCACGGCTTTTTTTTGCAGCCGCGGCTTCAAAAAATATTCGAAATATTCTTCACCGAGCAGATCGAGACGATCGCGGGTAACGCCACGCAGCAGCATATAGAGCAAGCGAGTGGCGCGGGTTCGTCCCAGAAGGTAAGCGATGGGGCGAAGCAGTGTCATCAGAGCCATACCGGCGCGACGCCGCCAGCGTTCAGCAAAGCTTTGCGCGTTCCAGGTAAAGAATCCGACTTGGCGAAGGGCGCTCAGCTCCAGAAAAGAGCCTTCCACACGCCAATACACCGGCGCGCCTGCAGGATTGCGAGGCTGAACGCTAGTTTGTGTTAGGGCAGTTTCTGACATGGCGGGCCAGTGCCTAACGGCGCGCGACTCGCATGCGTTCACTCGTCTGCAATGCGTATGACAATTTGATTTCTACCGGTCCCGTTGCTGGCCTGGAAACTATAGCCCACAGCTGCGGTATCCCCTGCTATTTGTTGTCTTTGCAGCGGCGCGTGGCAGCGTTTCTTATGAGTTTGCTACGTTAACATCTCATTGGCATGTCCCGCAAGGCGGGAGCAGCTTGAACGATGCGAACATGGCTGGCGGGAGAAATTGAATTCGCCGCGCTCGCAGTGCGACTGCTGAGGCCAATGGCGAGGATAAGCAGGGCGGCGGCGGCGGTGCTGGCCACGATCTCAGTCCATGGAACACCGCTAAATACGGGAGCCGATGACCGGGAATAGATCAATGCGGCAACGATGGCTGCCAGATACAAGGGGATGATTCGAAGCAGCAGGAAGCGCACGTCAAAAAATGGATAAATGAACTTGAACGCCAGCCAAAGTGTGGCCTGTGGCATCACCGCCAACAGACTCAAAAGAGCCAGACGATCGAGAAACTCCAAGCCTCCGGTGAGGCGCAAGATCCGGTGAAGTCCGAGCGCAATCAACCCGAATGCCAGCCCCACAGCGCAAGCGGTAGTCAGCGCTTCGCTGGACGAAGTCAGCGCCAAACTTAAGAAGGGCAGCAATGCGGCTTGTCCCAAAAAAACAATGGCGAGCGCGCCGGTTAAGAACTGGTCGGCCCGCAGGCCAACGATGAGCGCTGAGAAAAACAATGCAAAAAGCAATGCTTCCCAATGAGCAGAAAAGACAGCATGCGGTTGCACCACGGCCATGGCCTGAAGATACGAAATCGAGACGACCTGCAAAGGCTGTCCGAGCCAGAATCCCAGCAGCGTTTCTGGCACAAAAAACAGCAGGAATTGCGCCGTCCAGTAAAGCGGATAGGCGGAGGCCAACCCCAACATTAGCAGGCGGAATAGACGCATTTCTGCCCCTCAGCAGAGCGGAGATTGTGAGCTTCTGGGATGGAATTTGCAACACCTAGTCGCGAGCGCCCGGAGCTGCGGCGGCGGAGACCGCGGTGCCGCTTTGAATCGTAAGAAAAAGAGATTGCTCGCTTCCCTGCCGGGGCAGGCAGGCTCGGAACGACGAATTTTGCGGGTTTTCTACAGACTCTTGATCGGGTCTAGACGCCCCAGCCGTAGCGTTCTGCGTGTTCCAGCGTACGCTGCATTTCGCCGTGCAAGATTTCCATAAACCCTGCAGTTCCAATGGGTTTCGAACCAGGAGCGGACAAGTCCGGGGTCCTATAGCCCGCACTGAGAACGCGAACTACCGATTGTTCGACCCAGTCGGCTTCCAGGTTCAGGCCAAAGGCGTCGCGGAGCATCATGGTGGCGCTCAGAATGGAGGCAATGGGATTTGCCGAGTCTGTGCCTGCCAGCGTCGGAGCAGAGCCATGAATGGGTTCAAATAAAGGCGCGCCCGAGCCGAAGCTGGCCGAGGGAATCAGTCCGATAGAGCCGACCAGCGCGGCGGCAGCATCGCTTAAAATGTCGCCGAACATATTAGTGGTCAGCATCACGTCGAACTGGGATGGCTTGAGGGTTAACTGCATGGCGGCATTGTCCACGTACATGTGCTCGAGTCGCACGTTCGGATAAGCACCGCTCATGTCGGTGACGGTCCGCCGCCACAATTGCGAACTGGTGAGCACGTTGGCTTTGTCTACGGAGCACAGACGGTGAGAACGAGTCTCTGCCCGGGCAAAAGCAAAAGTCGCAATGCGTTCGATTTCCGGCGTGGAGTAGGACTCGGTGTCCCAGGAACGCTCGGTGCCGCCTTCGATGCTGTTTCCGCGTTCGCCAAAATACATACCACCGGCGAGTTCGCGAACCATCTCCAAATCGAGATCGCCGAGGCGCTCTGGCTTCAGAGGAGACATGTCGCGCAGCGGTTCCAGCAATTTCACCGGCCGCACATTGACGTACAGCCCCATACCCTTGCGCAGCGCCAAGAGACCGCTTTCCGGCCGCTTGCCGACGGGCAACGAATCCCACTTGGGGCCGCCTACAGCACCGAGGAAGACCGCGTCGGCATTACGGCAGGCGTCAATCGTGGCGTTGGGAAGCGGCGTGCCGGTCACGTCAATTGCGGTGCCGCCGACCGGGTGTTCTGCAAACTGAAACTCATGATGGAATTCGCGTGCACATTCTTTCAGCACGCTTGCCGCGGCGGCCGTAACTTCCGGACCAATGCCGTCGCCGGGCAGCAACACGATGGACTTTTTTCATGTTTCCCTTACGCGACAACTATGCCCTCACGCAAAAAATATCTAGTGCCGACATTACGCCATCATGCCGCGGAAGTAGCTTCAGCGGGCACGGCTGACGCGCCGCGGCGCAGGACTTCGTGGGCAATGCCCAGAATGTCGCGTGGCCGCACGGATTTTGATTCGTCGGCAAGCGCGGTAACGCGCCGGTAGATTTCCGCGAGTTCAGCGTCGCTGGGGGCAAATCCGAGGTCGCGCAGATTACTGCGCAATGCGTTTCGCCCGGAGTGCTTTCCCATCACCAGCGAGCGCGAAGGCACACCTACCGTTTCCGGCGAAATGATTTCATAGGTCAGGGGGTTCTTGATAATGCCGTCCTGGTGGATTCCAGCTTCGTGAGCGAATGCGTTCGCGCCGACCACTGCTTTATTCGGAGCGACGACAGCGCCAGTGACTTCGGTGAGCAGTCGGCTTGCACGGAAAAGCTGATCGAGTTTGATGTTGGTGGAGACGCCGAAACTGTCTTTGCGAACTGCCAGGGCCACTGCGATTTCTTCGAGCGCCGCGTTGCCGGCGCGCTCGCCGATTCCGTTGACGGTGCACTCGATCTGGCGAACGCCGGCTCGTACGGCGGCCAGCGAATTGGCGACGGCAAGACCGAGATCGTCGTGGCAATGCGCGCTCAGAGTAATTCCCTGCCGGTCGCCCAGGAATTCGCGAACGCGGCGGAACATTTCGCCATATTCTTCCGGCACCGCGTAACCAACGGTGTCCGGCAAATTCAAAATGGTCGCGCCTGCGTCCACCGCGGTTTTGCAAACCTGGCACAGGTAGCCAATCTCGGTGCGACCGGCATCCTCGGCGGAAAATTCGACTTCGGCAACGTGCTGACGGCCATAACGAATCATCGAGCCGATGGCTTCGAGAGCCTGCTCGCGCGTCATGTGCAATTTGACTTGCAGGTGCAGGTCGGATGTCGCAAGAAAGATGTGCAAGCGCGAAGAGGCTGCGGGGGTCAGCGCTTCCACTGCTGCGTCGATGTCGGATTTTTTGGCTCGCGCCAGCGCGGCGATAGGCACGTCGCGGACTTCACGCGCAACTGCCTGTACCGCTTCGAGATCACCACGCGATGAAATGGGAAAGCCTGCTTCGATCGTGTCCACACCCAGCTTGGCGAGCTGCCGCGCCATGCGGATTTTCTCGTCTGTGTTCATCGAGAAGCCGGGCGATTGTTCGCCGTCGCGTAGAGTGGTGTCGAAGATGCGTACTACGTCCATGGGATGGTCCTCGTTAGTAGTAACGCAGAAATTGGGGCTGTTGGTCAAATTTATCTTTATTCTGCAATCGATAATTCTGGCTTATACTGGCGTGCGAGGAATTCATGGATCTGAGCGAATTACAGGTGTTTTTGACGGTCGCGCGTGAAGGCAGCTTTTCTCGAGCCGCTGAACGGCTTTACCGCACACAGCCTGCGGTCAGCTTGACCATTCGGAAGCTTGAGGATGGCCTCGGGCAGCCACTTTTTGTACGCGGCGCGCGTCCCGTGCGCATGACCGACGCCGGCACGCTGTTGCGGGATTACGCCGAACGGCTGATCAATCTTCGCGACGAAGTGAAGAAAGGTTTGTCCGAACTGACTGGCCTGAATCGCGGCGAACTTTCTCTGGGCGTAAACGAAAGCTCGATACATGCCCTGCTGCCGGCGCTTGGGGAGTTCAGAAAACTTCATCCGGGTATACAGATTCGCGTCCATCGTATGTTTTCCCGCGACATTCCCCATGAAGTGCTGAATTACCGGCTGGACTTGGGCGCGGTTTCGTTTGTGCCGCGCGAAGCGCAACTGCAGGCCACGGAAATTTTGAAAGATGAACTCACGCTGGTAGTACCGCCAAAACATCCACTGGCCAAGCGCAAGGAAGTGGACGTGACTGACCTGGGAAACGAAAGCTTCGTCGCTCACAGCGTGGAGTCACCCTTTCGGCGGCGGGTGATCGAGCTATTCGGCCGCAATCGCACCACGTTGAACATGCCCATCGAAATGCCAACCATCGAAAGCATCAAGCGTTTTGTGCAGATGGGCATGGGCGTAGCCATCGTCCCGCGCATGTGTGTAGCCTGGGAAATCGATCGCGGCTGGATGAAAGAAGTGAAAGTGCGGCAACTCAATCTGCCGCGCCACGTGTATCTGGTTTCGCGTCGAGGGGCCCGCCTACCGCACGCCGCGGCGGAACTCATTCGCTTGCTGAAAGCCGAATAGTGCGGGTCGCGCTCCTACATTCTAGATTTTACACGGTTGCGATAAGGGGCACTCCTGCGCGTTTGCCGGCATCGCAGAGTTTGCGATCAGCGCTCGCCGATGGCAAATTCAAGCGAATTGCCAACTCCAAATAGGCAACGTCGTAGACACTCAATTCGGTTTTTTCGGCCAGGGGAAGCGTGCTGGTCCAAGCCCGGGTGTTCATTTCAAGGTCGATGGCGATGGGAAGTCGCGTGAGCCGTTCGATGGCCTGATGTCGAAAGGCGGTGCTAATCCTGGCGCGCCTGAACGCTACCAACAATGCACTGGCCACTTCCAGAGGCCACAACCCCGGGACGGTTGCGCCGGACTCCGCAACGAGGTCGAGAACTGCGTCGAGCGGCCTGGTTCGCTCGTCTTCGAAAAACCAGCTCAGCGAGACAGATTCCCCGCTATCATCACCGGCTGTATTTCGACTAATCTTGGGTGCAGCCATGACTAGCGCGTTGCTGATTCTTGGAATTGGGTTTTTTCTGGGGATGCGGCATGCCACCGATCCGGATCACGTGGTTGCGGTGTCTACCATCGTCAGCCGGGAAAAGTCGATTCCGCGTGCAGGATGGATTGGAATGCTTTGGGGCGTGGGGCACACCATCACCATTCTGGTGGTCGGCGCGGCCATCATTCTGTTTGGATTTGTAATTCCGCCGCGGCTGGGCTTGGCTTTGGAATTTTCCGTTGCGCTGATGTTGATCCTGCTTGGTGTGCTGAACTTGACCGGCGCGATGAAGAGGATCAGCCACAAACTTTCTCCGACGCACCCTGATTTCTCCTCCTCGCGAGCCGAACAACACTCGCACTTACATTTTCACGGCGGGAAAATTCATGTTCATCCGCACTCACACGAGGACAGTGCGCGACACCACGCAAAAGAACTCGATCCGCCGCACTGGCTGGCCGAGCCGTTCGTGAAGCTTGGCTGGTTTCATTCGTTGCGTCCGCTGCTGGTGGGAATCGTGCACGGGCTGGCCGGATCGGCCGCGGTTGCTTTGCTAGTGCTGGGAACGATTCACGAGGCGCGCTGGGCGATTTTCTATTTGCTGCTCTTCGGTATGGGAACGATCGTAGGAATGATGCTGATAACGCTGGCGTTTGCGGTGCCGGTTACGGTAGCCGGAAATCGCTTCGCGTGGATCAGCCGGACCATGGTTACGGGTACGGGGGTGTTGAGCCTGGTGGTCGGACTGGTGCTCGCGTATCAGATTGGGATTGTCGACGGATTGTTTTCGTCGCATCCGTCGTGGACGCCGCGCTGAGTGCGTTACGCTGTTGCCATCCAGGACGCTCCATCTCGAAATCAGAATCCAGATTGTGGACGTTTTTGCGAGCTGGGCTACGCTGCGAAGGCTTCTTCAACCGTGGCGAAGGTTGGCAAGAGCTTCACCAGGCCGGAAACCTGCATTACCGCAACGCCTTGTGGAGTAAGAGCGGCCAGCGCAAACTTCTGCGATTTGCCTTTGCGGTGAACGAAGAGCTGGACCAGTGCGCCAACGCCGGCGGAATCGAGAAAGCTCACCCCGCTCATGTTCAGGACCAGCCTGTCGTCGGCGATGGGCCGCAGCTCCTGCAAAAAGCCACTGACCGTTTCCAGACTCAATTTGCCGGTAAGCTGCGCGACCACTATTCCATTGCTGGAAGAAATCTTTGCGATCTCCAATTTCGCCGGTTGCATAGGGAAAAAGGGTAGCGCGGCAGTCATGTCCCGTCCATAAACAAATTGTTACAACTCGGAGACATGGTCCGGGACTGACAGCAATGGGCTCGAGATCGGCGACATGGAAGACACTCTTCAAAAAAGCGGGAGCAGGGCTCCCGCACTCCATATAATGCTGGGCAAACGCAGCGATTTGGAACAGAACGTCGAAATGCGAATTCTGTTCTAGCGGCTCCGATTAAGTGTCCTGACTGATCGGCCGTAGGCAATGGTTCATGGCAATTTTCAAGCGCGTTGTGAGTGCGCTTTCGCGTATATTTTTCGTTTGCGCAGCACTTGCTGCAGCGTGGTTAGACCTATCGTGCCTTGCCGTTTTCGCACAAACCGCAACGCAACAGCGGGTGTACGCATCAGGATCACTGACCACCAGCACGTCCGCACTTCCTGGATACAGCAAAGACCACACGACTGGCGCTGTTACGCTCCTGCCTGGAGCGCCTTTCGCCGACCGTTTGGAAAGATCAGCGAAGGGCTGAGGAGTATGTTTACGGCTGGGCAGGGGCGCAGCATGCTGCGCCCCTGCTGAAGTTCAGTGACCATAGGTGATGCGGTAGATTACGCCGATGCCGTCGTCGGCAACGAGCAGGGAGCCGTCGGGAGCGGTGGTGACGCCCACCGGCCGACCGTAAACGAGATCACTTTTTGGATCGGGAACAAGTCCGGTCATGAATGGAACTGGATCAGCGGAGGGCTGGCCGTCTTTAAAGGCAACGAATGCTACTTGGTAACCAGCGCGGTTGGCACGATTCCACGAACCGTGCTCGGCAACAAACGCGCCGCCAAAATAGCTGGGCGGAAATTGCTTGCCGCTGTAAAAAGTGAATTGCAGGGGAGCGACGTGCGCGCCGAGCAAAACGTCGGGGATGATGGCTCGAGCGACGAGATCTGGTTGTTGGGGTTTTACGCGAGGGTCCACATTGCTTCCGATGTAGCTGTACGGCCATCCATAAAAACCGCCATCCTGAATGCTGGTGAGATAGTCTGGCGGAAGGTCATCGCCCAGTTCATCGCGTTCGTTGACCGTGACCCACGGCACGCCGGTCACGGGATTGAGCGCCAGGCCGACCGGGTTGCGGAGGCCAGTGGCAAATTGCCGGGCGTTTTTGCCGTCGAGATCGCAAATGGTGACGGCCGCGCGCATCGGAGGTTCGCCGGTATCAATGTTGCTTCCGGAACCGACCGCGATCAGCAAGTGTTGGCCATCTGCGGTGATGGCAAGATTGCGTGTGGAGTGCCCGCCGCCGGGCAAAGTGAGGAGTTTTTCCGCTTCGCCCAGGCGCTGGGAAGTTTTCGGATCGTACTTAAAGCGAACCACGCTGGTCATATTGCCGATATAAACGTAGTCGCCGTGAAAGACGATTCCGAAGGGCCGCCGCACGTCACTTGAGAAGACGACTCGCTCTTGTGCGCCGCCAGTGTGTTTGGGATCACGAAGAATTACGACTTCATCTGCGCCAGTATTCGCGAGGAAGATATCTCCGTTCGGAGCAACAGTGAGTAGGCGAGGATTCCTGAAGTCGTTAGCGAAAATGTTGATGTGAAATCCCGACGGAACGGTGGGCAAAAAGCCTTGCGGAGCTTGCGACTTCTCGGGGCTGTTCGCTGCGGACTTCGTGGCGAACGGTTGCGGAAGGTCGGGCTTCTGCCCGTGAGTTACCTGCGCCGCGCCTGAGAGCGGGATAAATAAAATGGCGGAAATTGCAGCAATCCACTTTGCATATTTTTGCGGAAACATAATTCCTCGCTTGGGGGTTGCTGAATGCCATGCTATCGCGAATCTGTCCTGCCGGTAAACGATTTGAATGGCCCGCCACCTAGACCAGGGGAAACGGCGGGCCTCGATTTCAGTCATTTTGACGTGCCGCGGCGGCATTTGGATACTTTCCACGATGACGGGCGGGACTTTGCACCGGCAGTGTTTAAGTTGAATGATTCCAATCAGATGAAACGTGGAACCACAATCTGGGGCAGCGGCCGACTGACGGTCGCGGAAACCTATACACGGATCCGGCATCGAATGCAGCACGAGGATAACTACGATGAAGTCTCCGTTTGTTGGCCGGGCGATGAGTTGGCTGGTGTTGATGGGGCTCGTGGTTTGGTGGGGTGTGCGCGTTACTTCGGGACATCCCGCCGAGCCGAAGGGATTGTTCCCGCCGCCGGCAATCGATGCGACGCTGGCGCCGCAACCGGATTCCGAAAAAGCGGTATTTGCGGGAGGCTGTTTTTGGGGAGTGCAAGGCGTTTTCCAGCACGTGAAGGGTGTGAAGGCCGCGACCTCTGGGTATTCCGGTGGAACGGTCGAAAATCCATATTATGAGCTGGTTTCCGGGGGAAGCACCGGGCACGCAGAGTCGGTGCAAGTCAGCTATGACCCGTCGCAGATGACGTATGGCAAATTATTGATGATTTTCTTTTCCGTTGCCCATGATCCGACGCAGCGGAATCGACAAGGTCCGGACATCGGCACGCAATATCGCTCGGCGATTTTTTATGCGAATGCCGAGCAAAAGAAAATTGCTGAAGCCTATATCGCGCAAATTAACGCGGCAAAGGTTTATGACCATGCCATCGCAACGCAGGTTGTTCCGTTCTCCGCGTTTTATCAGGCGGAAGACTATCATCAGGATTATTTAGCGAAACACCCGGACGACGCGTATATCCAGTTTAACGATATGCCGAAGGTTGAGCGGTTGAAGCGGATGTACCCGGAGATGTACCGGTAGCCCCGGTTATTCCCGAAAGAATCCGGCTGAAGCGAAGGACATGGCAGTCGCAATAAATGCCCGGGTATGGGGCGCAGCGTGCTGCGTCCCTCCGGCGAATTGTTCACCCAATTGACGGAGTTTAACCTGTTAACCTGGCGGGCAACTGCCTGGCGAAATTCATCCGCGTGCGGCCTGGTGCTGTGTAGATTCTAAGCGGCCGCCATGAAGCATCGATCGCGCCCGGAATCGGCCGACCTTGAAAAGGAGTTACCGTCCAATGAAAGCTTCCCTTCTTCTAGCTGGTTTTCTGGTGGTGTGTGGTGCGACGCGGATTGCAACCGCGGCGGCAAAGCCCGCGCCTAAACCGATAGTCGTAGAAATTAAGAATGCGACGGGACAAAGCGTGGGCACGGCGACTTTGACGGATGCGGCTCCAGGTGTACGAATCAAGCTGGATATTCGTTCACTGCCACCGGGTGAACATTCCATCCACATTCATCAAGTGGCGAAATGCGATCCGCCGGATTTCAAGTCGGCGGGCCCGCACTTTTCCGGCATGCCCGGCGGCCATGAGCATGGACCTGGAGCGGCGGCGGGAGACATTCCGAATTTTTCGCTGGTGGTTGCCGCGGATGGAACCGCGCACGTTACGGTGGTTGCGCCGAACGTCACGCTGGGAACGGACGATCATTCGGTGTTCAGCAATGGCGGGACCGCGATTGTGATCCATGCGGTGAACAACGAGACGACCAGTGGTGCGCCGCCGCGGATTGCCTGCGGGGTTATCGCCAAGCCTGAGTAGAATTTTGCTTCGCTGAAGCAGCGCTAGTTATCCCGGGAATGAGGGCGCTCGGTTACCGGCTTGCCAGCGCTGCCCGGAAGCTCTCGTTTGTTGCCGCCTGATGCTTCATTTTGCAGAAGGGTCTCCAGATCGCTGTAGGCATAAATTGTTGGCGCATGATTCTGCATTAAGCCTCCGGTGTCGGCGGTGGGCCCGTAGTTGCTGTGCAGACTTCTACCGAGCATCCTGAGCATGGCCATTTGTTGCCCGCGGTGATGTGAGGTGTGAGTCAAGCGCCGGGTCACAATCCATGCGCGAGATTTCACCACGTCGAAAAATTTGGCGTTCTCTTCCCACCAAGGCGTTTCTTTTCGCTGCAATTCCGTGAGCCGTTTTCCACTGTCCTGCGCATATTGTTTAATGAACTCGATCCGCGATTCCAGTGGCGGCAGCGGCGGGGCAGCGACGTCAATAGCGAGCATGGTGCGAAACCAAAGATCTTCACTCACGCATTGGTGGATCATCTGTTCGAGCACGCTGCGTGCGCGGGAATCATCGGGACGCGGACGGAACGGAAGATCATCGTCGCGAAATTCGCTCCAAACGCTGAGGACCTTTATGCGTTCCGTGGCGTAAGTCTCTACTAAGAAGTCGTAGGACATTGCCGCCTCCTTAAATGCCGGCAGGCCGCACGGAGGCAGTTTGCCGCGCCGGCTGAACCGGTTTGTGGTAGGCTTCCCCCGTTTGCGCCTCGCCACAGGTTCCGGTGTACATAAGATGATCCGTAATCGTACATCGCTCGGAGGAAAAACCACGAATTCCAAGCGCGTGAGTGTTATCGCCGGGTTGTTTGTCACCGCAATTGGACTGACGTCGTGCCAAACTCCATATCACGATCAGAACGAGCGTTACGTCTTTGTGGCTTCCAACGTGAATCTGCCCTACTGGCAGGAGGCGCAGGCGGGCCTGATGGACGCGGCGCAGCAGATGGGCGTGAAGGCGGAGTTAACTGGCCCGGAGAAATTTGATCCACAGGAACAACTTCGCGATTTTCAAAAAGTGCTGGACAGCAAGCCCGCGGGAATCCTGGTTTCGGTGACACGCCCGGAACTACTGACAGACGCAATTAACAACGCCATCGCACAGGGCATTCCAGTGATTGCGGTGGATTCCGACGCGCCGAATTCGAAACGCGTGATGTTCGTGGGAACCGATAACTATCGCGCGGGCAGCGAGAGCGGCAAGCGGATGGCAGACATTCTGAAGGGGCAAGGGCAGGTGGTGATCATCACCGTTCCCGGGCAGTTCAACATGGACGAGCGGCTGCGCGGTGTGAACGACACGCTGAAAAAATATCCGGCGATTAAGATCGCGCAAACGATTGATGACAAAGGCGACCCGAGAATCGCGAACGACATGGTGTCGACGCTGCTGAAGGGCAAAGCAAAAATTGATGGCATGATCTGCCTGGAAGCGTCAGGAGGCTCTGGCGCCGCGGAGGCGCTGCATCGCCTGGACGCCAAGATCCCAATCGTGGGGTTTGACAAAGATCCGGAGACTCTTGACTGGATCGATCGTGACGGCATCACGGCGACGGTCACGCAAAAACCCTACGTTATGGCGTACTACGCGATTAAGTTTGCAGACGACCTGCACCACAACGCGGTTCACGAGTTTAAGGACTGGCGGATAGCGCCGACCACGCCGATACCCAACTGGGTGGACACAGGAACCGCAATCATCGATAAGAGCAACGTGAAAACGTTCCGCGACACCATGGCGGCTCACCCGAAGCCGCTGTAAGAAAAACCAATGGGCGAGGGCTCTTTAGCCAGAGGTCTGGGCACGTTGTGCCGTGGCTCAGGGCGGCGGGGATGAAGATGCTATTTCCTTAGACTACAGCGGCAGCGCAGGAATCAATTTGAGAGGGAAGAGAGGGAGGAGCTTCACGGTAAAGCTACTCCCTCTTCGTTCGGGGTTCGTCGGAGGAAACTACTTGTGCGGCAGTCCGAAGGAAAGGTGGCTTCGAACCGCTCGCGTGAACTTCAATATGCGTCGCCTGAATGTAGGAAGCCATACCTTGAAAGCTTTAAGCACCTGCGGAAGTTTGTGTAATGGGCGACTTCGTGAACTGCCAGTGGTGGCGGCGGCCTTGCCTGACGCCCTAAATGCAATCTGGCCTGCAAACGCTAGTTGACTTCAACGAGCTCCAAGGGTATGAAAGGCATCTACGCGCCCGACCTTACCGCCCAATCGCAGGGTGCAAACAAAAAGCGCATGGAGGTTACTATGACAGTGCAAGCGATCCCGCAAGGATTCCACAGCCTGACGCCCGGTCTGACATGCAAAGACGCCGCGAAGGCTATCGAGGTGTACAAGAAAGCGTTTGGGGCGACCGAACGAAGCCGGTTCGCCGGGCCGGACGGAAGAATCATGCATGCCGAACTGCAAATCGGCGATTCCATGATATTTCTGGCGGACGAGTTTCCCGGAATGTCTGCAGCGCCAACGCAGGGCGCGCCGCCATCGCAAGCGGTTTACATGTATGTGCCCAATGTTGACGTAACTTACGACCAGGCAGTGGCCGCCGGGTGCCAAGGGGCGATGCCGGTTTCAGACATGTTTTGGGGAGATCGATTCGGCAAGGTGATCGACCCGTTCGGACACCACTGGAATCTGGCTACACATACCGAAGACGTGGCGCCGGCGGAGATGGACCGGCGTGGTAAAGAATGGATGGCCAAGATGGCCAGCATGTCGAAGTCCGCGGGACAAGGCTAAGGTAGCGGAGGAAATCTGGATGGGAGCCGGCTGAAGCGGCTCCCATTGAGTGCGGCGAACACCCGCGAATGACAGGTATTCGTTCCTGCTGGTTGCGGGGTCGGCGGCACTGTGTGCGGGGTGTTAAGCTCTCGCTGTCGGGCAAAGATTGGCCAATAAACGGCATCGAACCTTGCTAGCGGATTATGAGTATTCTCGGGTCCATTCCAATTCTGGCGTTCGCGGCCACGATTCTAGCTTTTGCCAGTTCGCCAAGCGTGCCAGGCCAATCCCCGGGCAGCCAAACCCCTCCTAACAAAGCAAGTAAGAACGCGGCAGTCGCTGGCGCTTCGCAGCGCGGGAAAAAACTGATCTTGAAGGACGGAACCTTTCAGATCGCGCGCGAATACCAGCGGAGCGGAGAACGAGTTCGCTATTTCAGTGCCGAACGTGGAGATTGGGAGGAAATCCCCGCGGCGATGGTGGACTGGGACGCAACGGCAAAGGCCGAGGCAGCCGCGGTGAAGGACGAGGACGCGTTCCTGAAGACGGTCCATCACGAACAAGCAGAGCAGACCGCCGAGATGCCGAAGGACGTCGATGCCAGCCTGCCGGTAGCAGCAGGTATTTTTCTGCCGCCCGGCGAGGGAATGTTCGTGGTGGAAGGAAAATCGGTAACAGCGCTGAACCAGGTGAGCGCGGACATTCGAAACGACCGAAAACAGCGCCTTAAACAGGTTCTGTCGCCGGTGCCGATTATTCCGAGCAAACGAAACATTGAGATTCCCGGCGCCCACGCGGCCAGGCGGATTAATTCCGAGCGGCCGGAATTCTATCTGCGAGAACCAGCGCCCGATCCGGATGCGGTGTCGAAGATCAGAAAGAGCAGCCGCCCCGGCGAGACCGGGCCGGAGATCGAGTTGGTCCGGCTGACGGTGAAAGGCGGCAAGCGGCAAATTGAATCGATCCGCAGCATGTTTGGACAGGATATTTCGGAAGATCGTAATTCCATCTCGATGCAAAGATGGGATGTGGCGAAGGATGTATATCGTTTCACTCTCAGCCAGGAGCTTTCCGGCGGCGAATATGCGTTCGCAGAGATTCTGCCGGATGGCGTGAATCTGTACGTATGGGATTTCGGCGTGGATCGACAAAGCGCTGCGGGTTCGTCAAGCAAACACTGATGCGGTAGGTTGGGTTTCGTGGCGATTGCGTTGCGCACGAAAGCACCGAGAAAAAGTTATTGCTGTGAATCATGCTTGGCCAGGACAAATGCCTCACGCATGATCTCCAGAACGTCCAAAATCCGAAACGGCTTTTGCAGGAATGCCGCGCCGTCGGCTCCGGCCGTCGCCGCCGGATCGACATACTCACCGGTCATATAAATCACCAAGGGCTTGTGGCTGCCTGCAGCCGCCAGGACATGTGCAGCCGCCGAGCGGCCATCACTAAATAAGCCCGACGATTTGAGGCGAAGATCGCAAAGCAGCGCATCATATCGCTGTTTTGCGATCAAGCCTGCAGCCTCCTCAGCAGTGGATGCACAGGAAACCTTCAAGCCATGACCGCTCAGTCCCTCTTCGAGCAGTGATCGAATACTATCTTCATCGTCCAATACCAGAACCCTGATTCCTTTCAATAAAGTGGGTACAGGCCGCGGTGAATTACCGCTGCTGCTATCCGTGTCCCTTTTTTTGCCGCTGAGCTTGGCCGAAGATTGTGGGGAAGGCACCAGCGACGCGGGCAGATAAACACTGAATGCTGAACCACCGCCGGGCAGGGATTCAGCTTGAATGGTGCCGCCATGTTCGCGCGCAATCGAAAGGCAGATGCTGAGGCCGAGACCAGTGCCGCCGCCGGGCCGCTTGGTAGTGTAGAAAGGATCGAAGAGTTTTGGCATGGCTTCGGGCGAGATACCAACGCCATCGTCTTGCACGGTGACGACCACATTGTCGCCTGCCAGAGTCAACCTGATTTGGATTCGTCCGGACTCGCGCACTTCATGGATGGCTTGTTCGGCGTTGGAAATAAGATTAAGGAAGACCTGGATGAGCTGATTGGCATCGCCGACGATCGGCGGAAGATCAGTACGCGGTGTGAAGTCCACTTCCACCTGGTTGCGGCGCAGCGAATGCTCGTGCAGCTGCAGAGTGCGCTCGATAATCGTGCTGAGGTCGATTCCCTTCTTCTGCGGCGAGGCCGGACGGGAAAATTCCAAAAGATTTTGCACGATGCGAGCCGCGCGACGCGCCTGCCGGTGGGTCAGGTCGAGCTGGCGCTTCATGGACTCGTCCAGTCCTTCACGCTCTCTGACCAGTTCGGTGACACCGAGTATGGCGGTCAGCGGATTGTTTAGTTCGTGAGCTACTCCGGCCAGCATCTGGCCCATCGCGGCGAGTTTTTCCGCTTGAATCAGCTGTTCTTCCATCCGCTTCAAGTCGGTTACGTCGCGACCCGAGAGCACCACGCCTTCGATTTTTTCGCTCTCATCAAACAACGGACTAAAATTGAAAAGAATCTTCCGCCATTCGCCCAGCTTGTGGCGTACGCGCATTTCCAGCGAAGCGAAACTTTGCTGTCCACCAATGATGTCCTTGTAAAGAGCCATCAATTTTGGCAAATCTTCCGGATGGGTGCGTGCGCCGAGCTTCATTTCGCTGATTTCGTCGCTGGCATAACCGAGAATTTCATTGCAGCGCGGGCTGACGAAGGTGTAATTGGCCTGGGTGTCCAAAACCAGAATCAGGTCAGGAAAACTGTCAACCAGACGGTGGGCAAATTCCTGCTGCTTATGCAGACGGCGTTCTATTTCGCGGCGCTCGGTAATGTCCATCAACGCGCCTTGATAGCGGATGACATGACCTATGGGGTCGCGAACCGCGGCGGCGGTGTTCAAACAAGTGATGGACACGCCATCCTTGCGGAGCAAAGTGATTTCGCGCCCGGACAATACCGGCTGTTGATCCACTTCCTGTCGAATAATTTTTCGCAGCGAGCGGTCCGGAAAAATAGCCGCAACTTTTTGCGCCATTAATTCGGACTTGGAATCGTAACCGAGAATCCTGACCAGTGCGGGATTAGCGTCGAGAATTTCGCCGTCCGGCGTAACGATATAAATACCTTCCTGCAGCGTTTCGAACAGTTCCGTAAAACGCGCTTCGTTGCGCCGCGAGGCGGTGATATCGCGTGCCAGAACGGTCAGGCCATGGACTTCGTCGTCGCGCATCATGGCGTGAATGACGCATTCGAAATAATGAACGGTGTGCCGCATTTTCAGGCGAATCTGGGCTACGCCATTCCAGTGACGCTTTTCGAGGAATCGCGGCATGGTGCGTTCGATCAGGTTCGGCCCGTCGCCTCCGGCATCCTGCAGGAATTCGGATAGTTGGTGGCCAATGATGTCCTGGAATGTGCCGCCTACGAGGTCGGCAAAACTGCGGTTGGCGGCGCGAATTTCTCCGTCAAGCGTCACCGCCACCAACACGTCATCGAAGGAATCAATGAGATCGCGATAGCCCTGTTGGGAGCGTTCAATTACGGAAAAAAGCTTATCGAGTTGTTGATCGCTGGGAGGCGAAGTGTGGCGCTGCTCAATTCCGCGAACCAGGCCGTGCAGCTCCGCCATCTCTTTATTGCGCTTCCAGACGTACACGATAAAAAGCGCGACCAACAAAATAAGACCGGGCCCCGCGGCAAGCAGATAATCGAATCTCCGTGCAAACGAGCGGACGGTATCCCAGGAAACCATCACATAAGCGATGGTCAGCAGGCTCAGCAGAAAGTACGTCATCCGCCACAACTGGCGCTGGCGCCGTTCGAATTGCGCGAGTCGATCCCCAACTGTGGCACGTGGCGCGTCTTGTGCTCCGCGGCCAGCGGAGTCTTTGCGAAACGGATTGAGCATCAGCTAGGTCGTCCTATGCGGGATACAGAAACCCGCTTCTTCACACTATTCTCTAGCCTGTTGCGGCTCTCAGCAATGCGCGTAATGACAGCGAGTTCGTGACGGATACCTGTCCCCGAGTGCATTGTCGCTTACGCCCCGCGAAACGCCCTTCGTTCGTAAAGATAACGCAGACGTGCCGCTGGCCGGGCGTCGAAAAAGGCTGTAGACTCATCGCCTCGCCTCGAGACTAGTCCTGCGAGCGTATTCCCGTTCATGACCACGCGAGAAGCGGTTAAGCCCTACTTTCCCTCTTCTGATTCCGGAGTGAATCCGTGGCTCATCGCGGTCGTGGTGTCTCTTGCCGCGTTCATGGAAGTGTTGGACACCAGTATCGCCAACGTGGCGTTGCCGCATATTGCCGGCGATCTGGGCGCCAGCAGCGACGAGAGCACCTGGGTGCTGACTTCCTACCTGGTTTCGAACGCCATCATTCTTCCGGTCAGCGGGTGGTTTGTTGGGATCTTTGGCCGCAAGCGATTCTTCATGCTGTGCATCATTATTTTTACATTGAGTTCTCTGCTCTGCGGCGTGGCCTGGAGCCTGGGATTTTTGCTGGTCGCACGCATCGTGCAGGGCGCAGGTGGCGGAGGGTTGCAGCCGATGGCGCAAGCCATCCTGGCCGACACATTTCCGCCGGAAAAACGCGGGCTGGCTTTTTCGCTGTACGGCGTGACGGCCATCGTCGCACCCAGTATCGGGCCCACGTTGGGAGGGTGGATTACGGACAATTATTCGTGGCGCTGGATTTTCTATATTAACCTGCCGGTTGGCCTGATCGCGCTTTTCCTGGTGTATCGCTTGATTGAAGATCCGGCCTACATCAGCCGCAATGTGGGAAGGGCGCTTCGCGTGGACTACATCGGCTTTGGCCTGCTGGCAATTGGCGTCGGCGCTTTGCAGATTCTTCTCGACAAAGGCCAGGAAGACGACTGGTTCGGCTCAAATTTTATTATAGGACTCGCGGCGACCGCCGGCGTGTGCCTGGTAACTCTTGTAATCTACGAATGGCACCATAACGAACCGATCGTGGACGTAAGACTATTCAAGAACGCAAACTTCGCCGCCTCGAATATGGTGATGTTCATGGTCGGCGCAATTTCCTTCGCTTCCACCGTGTTGATGCCGCAATTCCTGCAGACTTTATTGGGCTACACTGCGGAAAAGGCCGGAATCGTCATGTCCGCAGCGGCCATGGTGCTGCTGCTGGAGTTGCCATTCGTCGGTCAACTGACCACGCGCATCCAGGCTCGCTACTTGATCGGTTTCGGCTGGCTGGCCCTTACCTGCACTATGTTTCTTTCCACTAAAGTGATTGATCTGCAGCTTAGCTTCGCCACGGCCACCTGGTTGCGCATTCTGCAATATATTCCGCTGGGCTTCATTTTTATCCCCGCTTCCACGGCCGCCTATATCGGCATCGCCGCGGAAAAGAACAATGCCGTAGCGGGCCTGGTGAATTTCATGCGCAATATCGGAAGCAGCGTGGGCACTTCCGTGGTTACAACACTGCTGGCGCGCCGTTCGCAGTTCCATCAAGGCCGGCTGGTCGAGCGGGCGTCCCCGCTGAATCCCAGTTTCCAGAATTCCATCAACGGCATGGCGCAGCAACTTTCGCGCGCCGGAATGAACCTTGCCGATGCGCAAAGGCACGCGCTGGCACGATTTTATGCGAGCGTGCAGGCACAGGCCGCGGCGCTGGCTTACATCGATATTTATTTCGTGATCGCGGTGGCGGCGGGAATCATGTTTCTTCTGTCTTTCGCGCTGCGCGCGAATAATCCGCGCGCGACTGCAAAGGCTGCTGTTCATTAATCCGGAATAATCACGAGATACGGATAACCGATAAAGCTGCAGAGGAGTTATGATTTTGCCGCGGATCAGGAGTGAGCCGGATGGCCATTGGAGAGCCGCGGATAGATCGGGTTTTCCAGTTCGGACAATATGAATTGTCGGAACGCGAGGGCGAACTGCGCAAAAATGGCGTGCGCATCCGATACAAGAGCAGCCGTTTCAAGTGCTGGTGGAACTGCTGGCCATGCGGGCAGCGTAGTGACGCGGGAACAACTTAAGTGATTGAAAATAGGATAGATAAGGTATACCCTCCGGGGTCAGCGAGGTCGCCTTGGTCCCGATCATGTTGTGAAAAAAAGAGGGACGCGGCAAAGCCTAGTCCCTCTTTTGAAATTACCGGCGGAATTAAATGGCCGGAACGATTGATGTGGTCTTAGCCCTCGGCTGCCGCGTCGGCTTCGCCTTCAAGCTTTCCGTCATCGCTCAGGAAGTCCAGACCCGTGCCATCGTCGGCAAGCAGATCTGCCGTCTCCGGCAGCAGTTCTTCCGCTGGCGCAGGAGGCGGCATTTCCGTCAGCAACTGCAGGCTGCGGTAGTGCTCGAGACCCGTGCCAGCCGGAATCAACCGGCCCATGATGACGTTCTCCTTCAAGCCGCGCAGGTAATCGACTTTCCCGGCCACGGCGGCTTCGGTAAGCACGCGCGTCGTTTCCTGGAAGCTGGCGGCGGAAATAAAGGAGTCAGTCGAGAGCGACGCCTTGGTGATACCGAGGAGCAGCGGACGTCCCGTTGCCGGGCGCTGACCTTCGGCGATAATGCGATCGTTTTCTTCGCGAAAGCGGAACTTATCCACCTGTTCCTCGAGCAGGAACTGGGTGTCGCCAACGTCTTCGACTTTCACCCAGCGCATCATCTGACGAACGATGGTCTCGATGTGCTTGTCGTTGATATTGACGCCCTGCAGGCGGTAAACCTCTTGAATGGCGTTGACGAGGTAGGCCTGGGTGAACTTTTCGCCGAGCACGGCCAGCAAGTCGTGAAGGTTCAGCGGGCCGTCAATCAAAGCCTCACCGGCCTTGACCCGCTCGCCTTCCTGCACGTTGATATGCACGCCGCGCGGCAGCGAATATTCCTTGGTGGTTTTTCCGTCTTCGCTTTCGACGTAAATCTTGCGCAGACCCTTGCTGACTTCTCCGTAGCGCACCAAGCCGTCGACTTCGCTGATAACGGCGGGATCTTTCGGCTTGCGCGTTTCGAAGAGCTCGACCACGCGCGGCAGACCGCCGGTGATGTCCTTGGTCTTGGTGGTTTCCCGCGGAATCTTTGCGAGAATGTCGCCGGGCTGCACGTCGTCGCCGTCCTTGACCATCAAGTGGGCGCGCGAAGGCATTAGGTACTTTTTCTTGACCTTGCCCGCGTTGTCGCGGATCAAGATCGCCGGCTGATGCTTTTCATCGCCCGGAGGCAAAGTCACGACGTCTTGGGAAAGACCAGTGACCTCGTCCACTTGCTCTTCGATCGTGAGGCCGGGGCGCAGATCGTCGAACTTCACCGAGCCGCCGGTTTCCGTGAGGATCGAGAAGGTGAACGGGTCCCATTCGGCCAGTGTCTGGCCGTGAGTTACGCTGTCGCCTTCGGCTACGCGCAAACGCGCGCCGTATACCACGTGATAGCGTTCCTTTTCGCGGCCCTTTTCGTCCACGATGGCGATCAAGCCGGAACGATTCATGGCGATGGCAGCGCCACCGCGGCCCTGAACGTATTTCAGGTCCACGAATTTGATGATACCGGCGTTGCGAACCTCGAGAGTGGAACGTTCGCTGACGCGCGTCGCGGTTCCACCGATGTGGAACGTACGCATCGTCAACTGTGTGCCGGGTTCGCCGATGGACTGCGCGGCGATTACGCCCACTGCTTCCCCGAGTTCGACCATTCGGCCCGATGCCAGGTTGCGGCCATAGCACAGCGCGCAAACTCCACGGCGGGATTCGCAGGTAAGCACGGAACGGATTCGAACGCGCTCAATACCAGCGGCCTGCACGGAGTTGGCAAGCTCTTCGGTAATTTCCTGGGCGATCTCGACGATTACATGACCTTCGAAGTCCTTGATCTTGTCGAGCGAAACACGGCCCACGATGCGGTCGCGCAACGGTTCGACTTCGACGCCAGCTTCGATAATCGGCTCAACGTAAATACCTTCGTTGGTGCCGCAATCGAGTTCGTTGATGATCACATCTTGCGCCACGTCGACGAGGCGGCGGGTCAAGTATCCCGAGTCCGCGGTCTTCAGTGCGGTGTCTGCCAAACCCTTACGGGCGCCGTGCGTGGAAATGAAATACTGCAACACGGTAAGGCCTTCGCGGAAGTTCGAAGTGATCGGAGTTTCCATCACTTCGCCGGACGGCTTGGCCATCAGGCCGCGCATACCGGAAAGCTGCCGAATCTGCTGCTTCGAACCGCGGGCGCCGGAGTCCGCCATCACGTAGACAGGGTTGATGATGCCTTCCTTGTCGTGGTTTTCCAGGGCTTTGAACATTTCGTCCGCGACTTTTTCCGTGACGTCGCCCCAGAGCGAAACGATCTTGTTGTAGCGTTCGCCGTGAGTAATCGCGCCATCGAGGTATTGCTGCTGCACCTTGACGACTTCGCGTTCCGCAGCGTCCACAAGCTTTACCTTGTCGCCGGGGATGAGCATGTCGTCGATGCCGATGGAGATGCCGGACTTTGTGGCGTACGCAAATCCCAATTCCTTCAACTTGTCGAGCAGCACCACCGTGCCTTCGAGACCGTAATTCAAGTACGCGAAGTACACCAGTTGCTGCACGCCCTTTTTCTTGAGCAAACCATTGATGAAGGGCATTTGCTCTGGCAGGTTGGAATTGAAAATCACGCGGCCGACGGTAGTCTGGATGAATTGCCGTTCCATCTTCACCGGTTCGGTGTGCGTGACGTCCTGGTTGTCGTAAGCCGTGTTGAGGTCGATGACTTCGCCCGTGTAGCGCAGCCGAATCGGAGTGAGCAATTCGACTTCGCCGGCTTCGAGGGCCAGAACGACTTCGTCCGAGCCGCCGAATACGCGGCCCTCGCCCTTGGCGCCGGGCTTGGACTTGGTCATGTAGTAGATGCCAAGCACCATGTCCTGCGACGGCACGGCCAGAGGCAGACCGTGCGCGGGAGACAAAATGTTGCGCGAGCTGAGCATCAGCACTGACGCTTCGACTTGCGACTCCGGCGACAGCGGAATGTGCACCGCCATCTGGTCGCCGTCAAAGTCCGCGTTGAACGCGGTGCAAACCAGCGGATGAATGCGGATGGCTTTGCCTTCGACCAATACCGGTTCGAACGCCTGAATACCCAGGCGGTGCAGCGTGGGAGCGCGGTTCAGCATGACCGGATGTTCGCGGATGACATCTTCGAGAATGTCCCACACCACCGGTTCCTGCTGCTCGACCATTTCCTTGGCTTGCTTGATTGTTGTGCAATGACCCTGCGCTTCGAGCTTGTGATAGATAAATGGCTTGAAAAGTTCCAGCGCCATCTTCTTCGGCAAACCGCACTGGTTGAGCTTTAGTTCCGGCCCGACCACGATTACCGAACGGCCTGAATAGTCCACGCGCTTGCCGAGCAAGTTCTGGCGGAAACGGCCCTGCTTGCCCTTGAGCGTATCGCTCAAAGACTTGAGCGGGCGGTTGTTGGTTCCGCGCAGCACACGGCCACGGCGGCCATTGTCAAACAGCGCGTCCACCGCTTCCTGCAGCATGCGCTTTTCGTTGCGCACGATGACGTCCGGCGCGCGCAATTCCATCAACTTTTTCAAGCGGTTGTTGCGGTTGATGACGCGGCGATAGAGATCATTCAAGTCAGAGGTAGCGAAACGTCCACCGTCGAGAGGTACCAGCGGGCGCAATTCCGGCGGAAGAACCGGGATGACATCCAGAATCATCCACTCTGGCTTGTTGCCGCTCTTGCGGAAGGCTTCCAGAACTTTCAAGCGCTTGGCGAACTTGATGCGCTTTTGCAGCGATGGATCTTCCTTCATCTTAACGCGCAGTTCGTCAGACAGTTTTTCTACTTCGACGCGCTTGAGCAGTTCCTTGATAGCTTCCGCGCCCATGCGCGCGGTGAACTGTCCCGGATATTCCTGCTGCAGCTTGCGGTATTCCTCTTCTTGAAGAACTTGCCGGTCTTTCAGGATGGCCACTTCGCCGACATCCACAACCACAAATGCCTCGAAGTACAGAATGCGTTCCAGGTCGCGCATGGAAATGTCCAGCAAATAGCCGATGCGGCTGGGCAGGCCCTTGAAGAACCACACGTGCGAACAGGGCGACGCCAGTTCGATATGGCCGAGGCGCTCACGGCGAACTTTCGACAAGGTGACTTCAACGCCGCACTTGTCGCAAATCACTCCGCGATGCTTCATGCGCTTGTATTTGCCGCACAAACATTCCCAGTCCGTTACCGGACCGAAAATTTTTGCGCAAAATAGTCCGTCACGTTCGGGCTTGAACGTACGGTAGTTGATGGTCTCCGGCTTGGTGACTTCACCGTGCGACCACGAACGGATTTTCTCTGGGCTAGCCAGGCTGATGCGAATGGAATCAAAATCAGCGATCAGACTTGCGCGATCATAGGGGCTGCTGCGATACAAGGTTGTTTCCTCCCTGCTTTCGTCTTGCGGCGAAAGCCGCGGTCCGGAACTCTTTCGAATTACAGACCGGCTGAGAACCCAAACAAAAACTTCTAAAAACTTTTCGGTTTTGCCGAAGGGGCGCTCCGACCAGGTCGGAGTGCCCCCAAGGCAATATTTAGTCGGCTGCTTTTTCCGCCGGCTTTTGCCGCTTCATCAATTCAACGTCCAGGCACAGCGACTGTAACTCGCGCACCAGCACGTTGAAGGATTCCGGCACCCCCGGCTCAATGCCCGGCTCGCCCTTGACAATGGCCTCGTAAATTTTCGCGCGGCCATAAACGTCGTCGGACTTTGCCGTCAACAATTCCTGCAGGATGTGCGCTGCGCCGTAGGCTTCAAGCGCCCACACTTCCATTTCGCCGAAACGCTGTCCGCCGAACTGCGCTTTTCCACCCAGCGGCTGTTGCGTGATGAGCGAGTATGGACCGATGGAGCGAGCGTGAATCTTGTCGTCCACCAGGTGCGACAGCTTCAACATATAGATGTAGCCTACGGTAACCGGTTGGTCGAACATGTCTCCGGTCATGCCGTCATACAAGTTGATTTTTCCGGCATGCGGCAAGCCCGCGACTTCCAACAGGTGGCGAATTTCCGTTTCACGCGCGCCATCGAATACCGGCGTGGCAAACGGAATGCCCTCGCGGAAGCCTTCCGCCATGTCCAGCAATTCATCGTCGTCCAGCTTGGAAAGTGTCTTCCAGATGGTGGTATCCGTGAAGACTTCACGGAACCAGCGGCGCACCGCTTCAGCGCGAACTTCCTTGCTGAGCAAACGCTTCAAGCTGTTGCCCAGTTCCTTGCCGGCCCAGCCCAAGTGCGTTTCGAGGACCTGTCCGACGTTCATACGCGAAGGAACGCCGAGCGGATTCAAAACGATTTCGACTGGCGTGCCATCCGGCATGTACGGCATGTCTTCATCCGGAACGATGCGCGCGATGACGCCCTTGTTACCGTGGCGTCCGGCCATCTTGTCGCCGATGGAGAGTTTACGCTTCATCGCGATATAGACTTTGACCAGCTTGATCACGCCCGGCGGCAATTCGTCGCCCTTTTTGAGCTTTTCCTTGCGCTCCTCAGTAATTTTGCGGAGCACATCGATCTGCCGTGAAGTCATTTCTTCGACTTCTTCGATTTTCTCGATCAGCAGAGGATCTTTCTCGTTGAGCTTCAGACGCTTCAGGTTACGCGTGGAGATTTTCTCGATCAGCTCGCGCGTCAGCTCCGTGCCCTTGACGAGCAGGCGCTTGTTGGTTTTTTCGTCGTGCAGGTCGGCTTGAAGGATCTTTCCACCCAGCAAATCTGAAAGTCGCTTCAGGCGCTCATCGGTGAGGATGCGAATTTCATCGGCCAGGTTCTTTTCCAGCTTGAAGACCTGCGAAGCTTCGATGGCCTTGTGGCGTTCGTCTTTTTCTCCGCCCTTGCGGGTGAAGATCTTGACGTCCACGATGGTGCCTTCGATGCCCGGCGGGCAATAGAGCGAAGCGTCGCGCACGTCGCCGGCTTTTTCGCCGAAAATCGCGCGCAGCAACTTCTCTTCCGGTGTCAACGTAGTTTCGCCCTTAGGCGTAACCTTGCCGACCAGAATGTCGCCGGACTTTACGACAGCGCCGATACGGATCACGCCGCTTTCATCCAGGTTGCGCAGGAACGATTCGCTGATGTTGGGGATGTCGCGCGTAACTTCTTCCGGGCCCAGCTTGGTGTCACGCGCTTCGATTTCATACTCTTCGATGTGAATCGAGGTGTAGTAATCCTCTTTCACCAGCTTTTCGCTGACGAGAATCGCGTCTTCAAAGTTGTATCCGCGCCAGGGCACGAAGGCCACCAGCACGTTACGGCCAAGAGCCAGTTCACCGCGGTCGGTGCAAGGACCGTCGGCAAGAACTTGCTGCTTCTTCACGCGGTCGCCCACGCGAACGATTGGCTTCTGGTTGATGCAAGTGTTCTGGTTGGAACGCTTGAATTTGGTCAAAGTATAGATGTCCGCGCCGACTTCGCGGCTCAAGACGCCGGAGTGGTCGGACTCCACACGAACGATGATGCGCTCAGAGTCAACTTGATCCACGATGCCATCGCGCTTACAAAGCACGACCGCGCCGGAATCGCGCGCCGTAACGCGCTCCATTCCGGTGCCGACCAGCGGAGCTTCTCCGCGAATCAGCGGCACGCCCTGGCGCTGCATGTTCGAACCCATCAACGCGCGGTTAGCGTCGTCGTTTTCCAGAAATGGAATCAAGCTGGCCGCGACGCTGACCAACTGCTTCGGAGAAACGTCTACGTAATCGACTTCTTCGCGGCTCTTCAATACGAAGTTGCCGGCCTGCCGGCAGTTCACCAGTTCGGTGGTAATTTTCAGACGTTCGTCGAGCGCAACGTTGGCCTGCGCGACCACGTACTTGTCCTCTTCCCATGCGGAAAGATAGAAGCAGTACGGCTCGTAGACCACTTTGCGACGTTTCAGTTCGTCGTTAAGCTCTTCGACGCGGTCCTTTTCAATAATTTCGCCAGCCTTGAATTCACTGTCGCCCGCATTCACCACCTGCACATAATCAATGATGCGGCCAGCCTTTACCTTACGGTAAGGCGATTCGATGAAGCCGTAATCATTGATACGCGCAAAACAGCTGAGCGAGCTGATCAAGCCGATGTTCGGACCTTCCGGCGTTTCAATCGGGCAAATACGGCCGTAGTGGGTCGGGTGAACGTCGCGCACTTCGAATCCTGCGCGTTCACGGGAAAGACCGCCAGGTCCAAGAGCCGAAAGACGCCGCTTGTGCGTAATTTCGCTCAAAGGGTTGGTTTGGTCCATAAACTGGCTCAACTGCGAACTGCCGAAGAACTCGCGAATCGCGGCCATAACCGGCTTGGCGTTGACGAGATCATGCGGCATCGCGGTCGACATTTCCTGGTACACGCTCATCTTTTCCTTGATGGCGCGTTCCATGCGGACCAGGCCGATGCGGAACTGGTTTTCCAGTAATTCACCGACTGCACGAACACGGCGGTTGCCCAGGTGGTCGATGTCATCCACTACGCCGATGCTCTTGCGCAGTTTCAGCAAGTACTTGATGGCTGCAACAAAGTCCGGCGAATCCAGGGTGCGATTGTCGAGGGGGGTATCAAGGCCCAGTTTGATGTTGAACTTCAAGCGGCCCACACGGCTGAAATCGTATTTACGCGGATCGAAAAACATTCCGCGGAATAGATTGGTGGCCGTTTCGAGTGTCGGAGGATCGCCTGGACGCAGTTTGCGGTAGATTTCGATCAGCGCTTCCTTGGAAGAGCGAATGGCGTCCTTGTCCAGCGTGCGTGAGAGAACCACACCGATGTCGTCGCGCTCCGGGAAGAACACATCCACTTCCGCAATGCCGCCTTCGGCAAATGCCTGCCAGATTTCCGCGGTCAACGGCTTGTTGGACTCCAACAAGACTTCGCCGGTCTGGCGGTTGACCACGTCGGCCACGGAATAGGCGCCTTCAAGATCCTGTAACGCCGCACGAGCCTGCGTTATGCGTGCTTTGATCATTTCCTTGAAAAGATTTTCGTTGATGCGTTTGTGTGCGCCAACGATCACTTCATCCGATTTGGGATTTCTGATTTCGTGGGTCAGTTTGCGGTCGATCAGTCCTGGAGAAACATTCCAGAACATGTCCTTATCGCGCAGAGAAATCCGCTCCACCTGATAAAAGGTACGCAAAATGTCTTCGTTGGTCTTCATCCCCAGCGCGCGCAAAAAAATCGAGCCCAGGAATTTGCGTTTGCGGTCGATACGCACGTAAAGAATATTCTTGGTGTCGTACTCGAATTCCACCCACGATCCGCGGTAAGGAATGATCTTGCCGAGGAAGTAGCTGCGGTTGTTCGCCGATTCAAAAAACACGCCCGGCGAGCGGTGCAGCTGGCTGACGATGACGCGTTCCGTGCCGTTGATGATGAACGTGCCGTTCTCGGTCATCAGCGGAATATCGCCGTAGAAAACTTCCTGTTCCTTGATGTCGCGAATGGTTTTCGCGCCAGTGTCGGGATCCTTATCGTAAATCGTAAGTCGTATGGTGACTTTCAGCGGCGCGGAATAGGTCATCCCGCGTTCCTGGCATTCGTTCACGTCGTATTTCAACTGCATGGCGACTGGATCGCCGCACTTGTTGCAAAAGGTCGGCGTGTTCTTGTTGAATGTGCCGCACTTGTGGCAAATCACATCGCCAGTTTGATAGGGGTTGGTCACCACGCTGGCGCCGCAATTGCGGCACGTCGCACGCAGGTGATGCAAACCCTTCAAATTTCCGCACTTGCATTCCCAGTTGCCGATCGCGTAATCCACGAATTCCAATTGCGACATCTCGCGGAAGTCCTTGATCGGAAACACCGATGTAAATACCGACTGAAGCCCGCCGTCGTCGCGCTCGCTGGGCAGCAAATCCATCTGCAGAAAGCGCTGATACGACTTCATCTGGACTTCAATCAGGTTGGGAATCTGAATCGCGCTCTGAATTTTTGCAAAATCCAGGCGCTGCCGAACCCGAACATGTTGATTGGTGTTAGACATTACTGGTGTACCTCATTAACTTGGGCCGCTGCTTAAGCAGCCGGAATTTTTTCGGGCGAATAAAGTTGCCGCGCGGAGAGAGAAATAGCTGTCGTGCTTTTCGACTTGCCCGAAGTCAAAGAGCACACGGCTACAGGCTGTCCCTAGGGGACATTTCAGGTTGTAGTACCGAGCCTCGACGTGCGTAAGAGAAGTCCTTTGGCGCGGCACTCTCGCAAATGCTTCGCGATTCCCGCGAACGAGAGCCGCACCGCAATACAATATTTCAGCCCCAACATCTTGAGTTCGGGGTTTGCAAGTACGACTTCTTTTTCCTAAGGGTTTGTAAAACAGCCCTTTAACCCCGAAACCCTGCCGCCGAACGCGGCCACAGATGCTTGATGCCTGCGGCCGCAAACCTACCCGCGCGGCGCGGTTTACTTGACTTCGACCTTGGCGCCCGCGTCTTCGAACTTCTTCTTGATGGTCGCGGCTTCGTCCTTGCTCACGCCGTCTTTCACGGTTTTCGGCGCGCCATCGACGAGGTCCTTGGCTTCCTTCAGTCCGAGGCTGGTAACTTCGCGAACGGCCTTGATGACGTTGATTTTATTGCCGCCCACTTCGGTGAGAACCACGGCGAATTCCGTCTTCTCTTCTGCAGGAGCAGCAGCGGCCGCGCCACCGCCGCCGCCCGCCACAACCGTGGCCGCCGCCGCCGATACGCCGAACGTTTCTTCCATCTTTTTCACCAGGTCCGACGCCTCAAGCAACGTCAGTCCCTTGATTTCTTCCAGAATCGTGTCCACTTTCGCCATGACTTCTTGTTCTCCTCTCAAAGAACGTATTGAAATTTTTCTGAACCGCTGCGGTTACCCGCGCTGCTCAAAATCCGTGATGCACTAAACTTGATTTATCCTTACTGCTGAACTGGCTCGCCTTTGTCGCTGAACTTGTTTGCCTTGATGGCTTCGTTCACTGTTACCGCCAGATTGCGCGGCAACGCATTAAGCGCGCTGGCAATTCGCTGGGCCGGTGCCTGCAACAGGAACATCACCTTGCTGATCAATTCTTCCTTGGACGGCAAATTGGCCAGTTGTTGAATTTCCGAAATGCTGATCACGCGGCCTTCGACCACGCCAGCCTTAAATTGAAACGCCGGAACATCCTTGGCGATCTTAGTCAACGCTTTGGCGAGGGCTACTGCATCGGTTTGCGTGTAGGCAATGGAATTGGTGCCGGTCAGATTCTTGAGTAAGCCTTCGGCGGCCGTTCCTGCTCCCGCGCGTTCGGCCAGTGTATTCTTGACGACTTTATACTTGCCGCCGACTGCTTGCACGGCGCGGCGCAGCTTGGTGTCGTTTTCGACGCTAATACCCTGAAAGGTCGACAAAATCACCGTCGAAACTTTCGCGAGCTCGGTTTTCAGTTTGTCCAGATCCTGCTGCTTTTCACTGCGCTTTTTCATGATCTCATCTTCTCTGCAATCCCGCTTACGCGGCGGCTGCAAGAACCTCCGCCTCGGACAGGTCGATCGAAATTCCCGGACCCATGGTCGAGGTCAAAGTGATTTTCTTTACGTACTTGCCTTTGGCCGCGGCTGGCTTGGCTTTCAACACCGCACCAATCAAGGCATGTGCGTTTTCCGCCAGCTTCGCGGCGTCAAACTGAATTTTGCCAATCGGGCAATGCACGATTCCCGCTTTGTCCACACGGAATTCCACTTTGCCGGCCTTGGTCTCACGAATCGCCTTCGCAACGTCCGCGGTCACCGTTCCGGTTTTCGGGTTGGGCATCAGTCCGCGAGGCCCAAGCACTTTGCCCAAACGTCCGGCGGACTTCATCATGTCCGGCGTGGCAATCACGGCGTCATAATCCGTCCAGCCTTCCACGATTTTCTGCACCATTTCGTCGCCGCCGACGAAATCCGCGCCCGCTTCCTGCGCTTCGCGAACCTTGTCTCCACCGGCCAGCACCAGCACGCGCACCGCTTTGCCCAGTCCATGTGGCAAAACGACGGTGCCGCGAACTACCTGGTCGGAATGTTTCGGATCCACGCCCAAATTAAATGCCAATTCCACGGTCTCGTTAAACTTGGTGTGATGCGTCTTCTTGATCAACTCCGCCGCTTCCGAGAGCTTGTACGGACGCGCTTCCACTTTCTTGCGCGCATTTTCTACGTGTTTTCCAGCCTTCTTCATTGCCATGCTTTCTGCCTCACGCGATCCCGCTGCGCCTCTAAGTTCTTAGGCTTCCACGACGTCCAGACCCATGTTACGGGCCGTACCAGAAACCGTACGGATCGCCGAGTCCAGATTTGTGGTGTTGAGATCGACAAGTTTTATCTTCGCGATTTCCTCGACTTGCTTCTTGGTCACTTTGCCGACTTTATTGCGATTCGGCTCTGGTGAACCCTTGGCAATTCCCGCTGCGCGCAACAGCAACACCGACGCTGGCGGAGTCTTGAGGATGAACGTGAACGTGCGGTCGGTATAAATCGTGACCAGCACCGGGAAAATCATTCCATCCGGTTCTTTCTGCGTTTTTGCATTGAACTGCTTGCAGAAATCCATGATGTTGACGCCATGGGGACCGAGCGCGGTGCCGACGGGCGGCGCTGGAGTAGCCTTGCCCGCAGCTAATTGCAGCTTGATGGTTGTCTGTATCTTCTTTGGCGGCATGTTCCTTTACCCAAAATCCCTTTCTTCATTGCCGGACTACATCCCGGTACAACTTGCGGAGCGACAGTTACCGCGCCGCGAAAGCTTCCTTATCCCAACTTTTCGACGCTGGCAAAATCCAGTTCCACCGGCGTTGCGCGTCCAAAAATCGTTACCGAAACCTTCAGCCGGCTGTGGTCGTTATCGATTTCTTCCACCGTGCCGTTGAAATTCGCAAATGGCCCGTCCACGATGCGCACTTGCTCATTGCGCTCGTAGACCACTTTCGGCTTGGGACGGTCCTGCGGTGTGTGCACGCGATTAATGATCGCGTCCACTTCCGCTTCGGAAAGCGGCGACGGCGAAGTCGCCGAACCCACAAAGCCGGTCACTCGAGGCGTATTCCGCACGATGTGCCAGGTGTTTTCGTCCAAATCCATTTCCACCAGCACGTAACCCGGATAGGACATGCGCGAAGAAACCACTTTTTTCCCGCCGCGCACTTCGACCACGTCTTCCATCGGAATCAGCACGCGGCCGATCTTGTCCTGCAGAGTGAACGCGGCCACACGGCTTTCCAGGCTTTCCTTGACCTTTTTCTCAAAGCCCGAATAGGTGTGAATGATGTACCACTGCATGCTCATGGATCGCTGGTCCTCTACCCTTTTCTACTTTTACGCGCCGAATCTTTTCAGCAAATAGCCTACCGCTCGCGCAGCGCCTTGCTCGATGAAATACAGATAAATCGCAAAAAACGCTACCGTCGCCAGCACCACACCGGTGGTCGAAATCACTTCTTCGCGGCTCGGCCAGGTAACTTTCTTCATCTCCACGCGTGTCTCTTGAATGAAGTCACGCGTGTTTTGAACCGTTCCGGTAATCCTGTGCGTCAGCTCAGAGCCTTTTCCGCCCGGAGTTTCTTCTTTACTCATTTTGGCCGCCTGCGTCGCCATTACTTCCCTTTCCAACTGGCGCGAGAATTTTCTTCGCGCCTCCGTGAAACTCTGGCAGGGGAGGAGGGACTCGAACCCCCATACCCGGTTTTGGAGACCGGAGTCCTAGCCGTTGGACGACTCCCCTAAAAACAAGTCCGGTCCTGCCCTTCAGCCCGCGAAGAAGCTACTTCACTTCCTTGTGCGCAGTCTGCTTGCGACACGTGTTGCAGAACTTCTTGGTCTCCAAGCGTTCGGAGTGCTTCTTTTTGTTTTTTGTCGTTGTGTAGTTGCGGTTCTTACAATCCCCGCACTGCAACGTGATAATTTCCCGCATGTCGGAATTCCTTTTCTAGAATCTTTTTTGTTACCAGGGCCGCAGAACGCGCCAAACTACTCAATAATCTCCGTGACCGCGCCTGCGCCGACTGTATGGCCGCCTTCGCGAATCGCGAAGCGCAACCCCTTCTCCAATGCTACCGGCGTGATCAACGTCACTTCGCAGCTCACGTTATCTCCCGGCATCACCATTTCCACTCCCGCCGCCAGATGCATGTCGCCCGTTACGTCCGTGGTGCGGAAATAAAACTGTGGTCGGTAGCCAGAGAAAAACGGTGTATGCCGTCCGCCTTCTTCCTTGGTCAATACGTACGCTTCCGCCTTGAACTTGGTGTGGGGCGTAATCGAGCCCGGCTTGCAGATCACCTGCCCGCGTTCCACATCTTCTTTTTCCGTGCCGCGCAGCAGCAATCCAACGTTGTCCCCCGCCAGCCCTTCGTCCAACAACTTGCGGAACATTTCGATGCCGGTAACCACCTTCTTCTGGGTTTCCCGGAATCCTACAATTTCAACTTCTTCGCCAACTTTTACTTTGCCGCGTTCCACTCTCCCGGTAACCACCGTGCCGCGTCCGGAAATCGAAAAAATATCCTCAATCGGCATGGCAAACGGCTTGTCTATATCGCGCACCGGCAGCGGCACATTCTTGTCCACCGCTTCCATCAATTCGTCAATCTTGCCTTCCCACTTGGCATCGCCATTCAATGCCTGCAACGCACTGCCACGCACGATGGCAATGGTGTCGCCAGGAAAACCATAGCTCTTCAACAGTTCGCGTACTTCCAATTCCACCAGTTCCAAAAGTTCCGCATCTTCCACCATGTCGCACTTGTTCAAAAACACCACAATCGCCGGCACCCCGACCTGGCGAGCCAAAAGTATATGTTCCCGCGTCTGCGGCATCGGACCATCCGTCGCCGCCACCACCAGAATCGCGCCATCCATCTGCGCCGCTCCGGTAATCATGTTCTTGATGTAGTCGGCATGTCCCGGGCAATCCATGTGCGCGTAGTGCCGGTTGGGCGTTTCATATTCTACGTGCGATACGGCAATGGTGATGCCGCGTTCCCGCTCTTCCGGAGCGTTATCAATGGTATCGAACGCGCGAAACTGCACCTTCGGATTATGCTTCGACAAAACTTTGGTAATCGCCGCCGTCAAGGTCGTCTTGCCATGATCAATGTGACCGATGGTCCCAATGTTCACATGCGGCTTACTGCGCTCGAATTTCTCCTTGGCCATTCCGTACGCTCCTCAAATCAAATTCTTGAAATCGAATTGTCGCCCAAACTGCCCAGACCGTTTTGTTTATTGCCGCTATCTACTTTCCACCGCGCTGTTTCTTGATAACTTCTTCCGCCAAAGCTGGCGGCAATTCCGCATAATGAGAAAAGTGCATGGTAAACGTTGCGCGGCCCTGAGTACGGCTGCGCAGGTCCGTGGCGTATCCGAACATCTGTGCCAGCGGGACTTCCACACGAATCACGTTGCTGCCGGCACGATTTTCCGTACCTTGAATGGCCGAACGCCGCGCATTCAAATCGCCGAAAACCGCGGCCATATATTCTTCCGGGACCACTACTTCCACTTTCATGATCGGTTCGAGCAACACCGGCTTGGCTTTTGCGCAAGCTTCCTTGTAGGCCATCGAACCGGCAATCTTGAACGCCATTTCGTTCGAATCCACATCGTGATAACTGCCGTCAGTCAGCACTACTGCAATGTCCACGGTCGGAAATCCCGCCAGAATGCCGTTGTCCAGCGCTTCACGGATTCCAGCTTCCACTGGCGCGATAAATTCGCGCGGAATCGATCCGCCAACTACTTTGTCGATAAAAAGAAAACGGTGTTCCTTGTCGAACTTCCATTTGCCGGGGTTGCTGCTGCCGGTAACTTTTTTCGCGAGTTCATCCAAATCATCCGTGGACAGCTCTGCCTTGTTGTCGTGCTGAGCGCTCGGCAACGGATACAGCTCGATAACCGCGTGGCCGTACTGGCCCTTACCGCCGGTCTGCTTGATGTATTTGCCTTCGGCTTCGGCCTTCTTGCGAATGGTTTCACGATACGCAACCTGCGGCCGCCCCACATTGGCCTGCACGTTGTACTCGCGCAGCATGCGGTCCACGATAATTTCCAGGTGCAACTCGCCCATGCCGGAAATCAGTGTTTGCCCGGTGTCCGGTTCGGTGGAAACGCGGAAAGTCGGATCTTCTTGCGCCAATCGCTGCATGGCCACAGCCAGCTTGTCCTGATCGGCCTTGGTTTTTGGCTCGATGGCTACGGAAATAACCGGAGCTGGAAATTCGATGGACTCCAGGATCACTTGCTTGTTTTCGTCGCACAGCGTGTCGCCGGTGTTGACGCTTTTCAGTCCCACACACGCGCAAATGTCGCCGGCATAAATCTCTTCAATTTCTTCCCGCTTGTTGGCATGCATTTGCAGCAAGCGGCTGATACGTTCACGGGTGCGCTTGCCGGAATTAAAGACGTAGCTGCCGGAACGCAACACGCCGGAATACACACGAATGTAGGTCAAGTGTCCGACAAACGGGTCGGACATAATCTTGAATGCCAGCGCGGAAAATGGCTGCTCATCGGAAGCGCGGCGCAATTCCACTTCATCGGTGTCCGGGTTGATGCCTTCAACGGGAGGAACATCCGTCGGCGCCGGCAGAAAATCGATCACCGCATCAAGCAGCGGCTGAATGCCCTTATTCTTGAACGCGGAGCCTGCCAGCACCGGCACAATCTTCAACGCCAGCGTGGATTTGCGGATGGACTTGCGCATCTCTTCCAGGCTCAGCGTGCCTTCGGAAAGATACTTGTCCAAAACTTCATCATCGTGCTCGGCGATGTATTCGACAACCTTGTTGCGATGCTCGTCGTAAAACGCTTTATCGATCGCGGAGCCCTTCAACGCTGCTGCGACATCCGCGCGTGAATCGACAAACGCTTTGTCCCACAACTTTTCCACTGGAAAAATCTCGAATTTCGCGCCCAGTGTTTCTTCGAGCCACACCACTACTTTTTGCTCCAGGAAATCGATGATTCCTATGAAATTGTCTTCGCGGCCAAGTGGAAACTGGAGGGGTACAGGGTGAGCGCCGAGGCGTTGGCGAATGGTGCGAACCACGTGATCAAAATCCGCGCCCATGCGGTCCATCTTGTTGACGAAACAGATGCGCGGCACGCGATACTTGTCGGCCTGGCGCCAGACGGTCTCCGATTGTGGCTGCACACCTGCGACGGAATCGAATACGCACACCGCGCCATCCAACACGCGCAAGGAACGTTCGACTTCCACCGTAAAGTCCACGTGCCCTGGAGTATCAATAATATTGACGCGATATTTTTTGTCGTTGCGGTCCCAGGATGCAGTAGTCGCAGCGGAAGTAATCGTAATGCCCCGTTCGCGTTCCTGCTCCATCCAGTCCATGGTGGCTGTGCCTTCATCCACCGAACCGATTTTGTAGGTCACACCCGTATAAAACAGGATGCGCTCCGTTGACGTAGTCTTTCCGGCGTCAATGTGCGCCATAATCCCGATGTTGCGGGTGTCTTCGAGTTTGAATACGCGGCCCATGGTTCTTGGACTAGCTTTCTTTTCTCCCGGTCGAATTACGGCTGTTTCTGCCACAAAAACCTCAAATTCTTTCCAGCGCCCTTTTTACCAACGATAGTGCGCAAACGCCTTGTTGGCTTCCGCCATGCGGTGAACGTCTTCCTTCTTCTTGATCGCTCCGCCACGCGCGTTGGCTGCGTCGATCAGTTCATCGGCGAGCTTGTCCACCATGGTCTTGCCTGCGCGCTCCCGCGAATACTGCAAAATCCAGCGGATTGCCAGCGATTGACGGCGGAAAGGATTCACTTCCACTGGAACCTGATAGTTCGCGCCACCCACCCGCCGGGTTTTTACTTCCAGCAACGGCTTGGCGTTTTCAACCGCCTTCTTGAAAAGCTTCAACGCGTCGTCGTTGGTCTTCTTGGCCATCTGATCCATGGCGCCGTAAAACACGCGCTGCGCCGTGCTCTTCTTGCCGTCCCACATCATCGAGCAGATAAACTTTTCCACCAGGTCATTGGCATAGACCGGATCGACTTCCTGCTTGCGACGGCTGACGAGTCCTTTACGTGGCATTGCTCTTTTGCTCCTTCGAAATTCCTACTTCTTGCCCGCTGCTTACTTCGCTGCGCCGGCTTTCGGACGCTTCGCTCCGTATTTCGAGCGGGCTTGCTTGCGGTTTTCAACACCGGCAGCGTCCAGCGTGCCGCGCACGATGTGATAACGAACTCCCGGCAGATCCTTCACGCGTCCGCCGCGCACCAGCACGATCGAGTGTTCCTGCAGGTTATGTCCGATACCGGGAATGTAGGTCGTGACTTCAATGGAATTCGTCAAACGCACACGAGCGACTTTGCGCAGCGCAGAGTTTGGCTTCTTCGGCGTCTGTGTGTACACGCGAATGCAAACGCCGCGCTTCTCCGGGCAGCCCGCCAATGCAGGCGATTTCGTTTTAGTGCGAATTCCTTCGCGTCCCAATCGGACCAATTGCGAAAATGTCGGCACAGTCTTCCCTCTTTTCGGGTTTCAGGGTTGGTTCTACAAACCCTGACATAAAAATGTCAGCCCGCGTGCGCGCACAAATTTTCACGCCGCTCGCTTCGCGCGCAGACAACTGCAGCGAGCGCACACTACGCTGAAAGGTGAACTGCGAATCCGGAGGTACCAGCAAGAAACTCCGCACGCACCCCAAGAGGCAGAACTCCGCTCTTGGCATCGATTTGGAGAGGCTTACTCGGCTTTGCGGGACTGGCGTCCCATATCCGGCCGCTCCTTACTCCCAATCCGTCTTGCTATGTTCCGGGAGTAAAGATCCTTCCAACTACGTACGGCACAGTTGCGGTACCGTACTACTGCTAGGGTAAATAAACCCTGACGAATCACAAAGTATAGAGAAGAAAATCCGATGTGTCAAATCTCTTTCGAAAGGGCTGAGGAAAAACTCCTGCAGCCACTTTTTAGCAGCAGAACGCTTGCCTGCGCATTCTGCCACGGACTCGCATTAACGCCTTACAGTGGCCTCGACCCTGCCGCCGATGAAAAGTCAAGTTTACAACTAAACCTATATTCGTCAATGCTTTGCAGGGCGTTTCTCATCGGCACCAAGGTCGCCGAATGGCCAAATGTGAAACGCTTTCAGCTCCTCATACTGCCCCTGTGAACGCAACATTCTGGCCGTCCGCTCGGCAGGCCACGGAGCCGCCAATCGCTCCGGACGATCAGCAATCCAGAATGCGGTCAACGCCATGAGCGTAGCATTCTGCGTTAACACGTCGGGCTTCTGCGCCTCCAGCGCATCTGCCGCCGAGTGATGCGTGTACTTATAGTCGGAAGTGTCCTGGTTCATGTTAATTCCCGGGAGTCCCGCAATTGAAAAAGGCAAAGTATCGGTCCCGGACTCGACCTTGTCGTTTACTTTAATCGTTCGAACGTTCGCCAGTGACGTCGCGAACGGCTGAAACGCCGCGACCAAGTCGTCGCGCCCGCCAAGCATAAAATCCGTCACCGGACCTTGTCCTTCATCCAGAATCAAATCGCCCACGTGATTCTGTATTTCCGCGGCGTGCTGCTTCATATAAGCAAACGAACCATCGAGCCCCTGCTCCTCGCCGGTAAACAATACGAAACGAATCGTACGCCGCGGTTTCTGTCCGGAACGCATGATGGCTTCGGCTGCGCCCAGCGCTGTCGCGATTCCGGAACCGTTGTCTGTTGTGCCCTGCGCCAGATCCCACGAATCAAGATGACCGCCAACCACCAGAATCTGTTCCGGATGCTCCCTCCCGCGAATTTCACCTACGACGTTGGCCGCCTCGATCGGCCCGCTGGTCCATGTGTTTTGCACATTGATGCGAACCCGCGGCGTAATTCCACGCGCTATCAGTCTTTCCAACTGGCCTTGATCCTCGGCGGTCATGGACACCACGGGAATCGCGAAGTCGGTGTCGAATCCAAGAATTCCGGTGTGCGTCAAATTCATGCCCTGCGATTTCGAGCCGCCCTGCCCGCCAATCACTGCGATTACGCCCGCATCGTGAGCAACCTTCAGAAAATCCGCAAAACTGGCGAACAACATCATGAAATTCTTTTTCGGCTGGCCTTTCTGCGTCACCAAAACTATTTTGCCTTTCAATTTCGAGACATTCTTGATTTCCTCTTCGATATCGAACATATTGACCGGGACCACGTCGCCTTCCGCTCCGCCCGCTATCGTCGAGCCCGTCCATCCCATCGCATCCACGTGGAGTTTGTGAGCCGTAGGCGACAACAATTGCGCATCCGCGCTTCCGCGCGTCCAGCCTTTCCAAACCGTATATTTTTCCAGGCGCACGTTTTCCAGGCCCATGGCCTTCATCTTCGCCGCACCCCACTCTTCCGCCTTGCGCTCGGCCGGCGTGCCCGTGACACGCGATCCAATATCGTCGCTCAATTCCGTCAAGTACTGGAAGGCGTGCGAGTTCATCATGCCCTCGCCTGCGATCCGCGTAAGCGCCGGCTTGGTTCCGTCTTCGTCCGGACCTTTGGGCACTTCATCCGCCCGCGCAGATCCACCCGCGCTCAGCAGTCCGAGCAAAGCCAGCCCTGCAAAATATTTATTCATCCGTTTTTCTCCTTGCTGGCCTGATAGCCAGCGCGTACGGGGTCACACTTCAATTTTGCCGACGAAAGCCTATCATCTCAGACGGAATTGTGGAGCATTTCGTTTCACTTTTCCGCACCCAGTGAACTCGCCTTTTTCGAAACTCATGGCAACGCAATTCTTTACCGCGTTCTGCACCGCGCCTAGACTTATCAATGAGGATCTCGTGCACAGCTTCTTCTCTTTCGATTCCTGTTCTTCTTCGCTGCGGGTGCGTTTTCGCCGCACCGTACTAGGTTATTACTTGGCCTCCGCCGTCGGCGGGCTCCTCGTCGCCGCTGTCCTTACTGGTTTCGCTAATGCACAAACTGCAGAAAAAACTGCGCCGCAAGACGCTAAGCAGGATGCGAAGCAGTCAGGCTCATCACAGCCGGCAGAAACAGAAAAAAATGCCGCGCAAATTGAACTACTCGAAACCAGATACCGCTTCGCAATAAATGGCGACTCCCGTAAAGAAGTCCACACACGCGTCAGAATCAACAACGAACTCGGTGTGCAGCAGTTCGGCCGCTTGAATTTCGATTTCAACCGCGGCTTCCAAACCGTAGAAATCCCGCTGATCCGCATCACACACGCGAGCGGCGGCATTGCAGACATCCTCCCCGGTGCTATCACCGACAACCCCAATCCCGCGGTAGTTGAGGCCCCCGCCTATCAAGACGTCCGCGTAAAATCTGTCCGCATCCTCGGCCTCCAGCCCGGAGACCTCCTCGAATATCGCGTCATCACCACGACGAGTCATCATCCGCTAGCGCCCGACTTCTGGCTCGATCACACCTTCGACCGCACCGGAATCGTCTCTCAGGAAATTTTTGTTCTGCAGCTTCCGCTCCTTCCTAAAGCCCACGTACGAATCAACCCCGAGACGCCTCCCGGATCAATTGACAAACCAGGAGACGTCGAACCAGGGGTCATATACACCTGGGACGTAAGCGCCCCTAAACCGCTTGGCACGGATGTTCCAGACTTAATGGTTTCCACTTTCGCGGATTGGGGAGACCTATCCGAGCGGATTGGACAAGTGCTCATCCCGTTTGAGGGCCGGCTCGATATTGCGGGGACGCCCGCGGCCCGCAAAAAACGAGCAGAGGACTACGAGAACGCGCAGCGTCCGGATGAAATTGTTACCAAGGCTAAGGATCTGACGAAATCTTGCAAAACGGACACCGGCAGGATGATGGCCATCTACGATTTCGTTTCGCAAAAGATTACAACCGTTGATCTGCAACTCGGTTCGTCCGGATTTGTGCAGCGACGAGCCGCAGCTATTCTGTCCTCGGGATATGCAAATCCCGAGGACAAATATGTCCTTCTAGCTTCCATAGCCGCTGCCGCTAACCTAAAGACATGGCCAGTCCTGATGGGTGCCTGCGAGAAAAGTTCTCTGCCCATGCCGTCGCTCTTCAAGCACGTGGGCGTAATTACGCACATTCTTAACTCCAGAATTTTGCTGGATCCCAGCTTGGAAGTCGCTCCTTTTGGAGTGCTTCGACCCGGAACCGGAAGATGTGGAATCGTGCCATCCAAAATGTATTACGAATCGGAATCCAGGTCAGGGCCGTGGGTGGAAATACCAGCGGTATCTCCGTTTCCTGCAGTTCAAAAAGTCAAAACCGAGGCGAGCATCACTACGGACGGTGGACTGACGGCGAAAGTGCACTACTCGATGCGCGCCCAGAATGAATTATTGTTGCGGGTCGCATTTCACAAGACGCCGAGAGACAAATGGAAAGACGTCGCCCAGTTGCTCGCCATTTCGGACGGCTTTCGTGGACAGATCACGAATGTGACTGCATCCGATCCTTACGCGACCAAGGAACCGTTTACGGTCGAGTACGAAATCACGCAACCAAAATTTGTCGATTGGTCCAAGAAAACGGTGCGCATTCCCGCGTTGTTGCCGATGCCGGGACTTCCTGAAGCGCCATCAGCTGCACCGAGTAACGCTGGGGAAAAATCCCTCGATCTCGGGACGCCGCTGGAAATCGATCTCGATGCAACCGTAACTCTGCCGGAAGGAACGACCGCGCAGGCTCCCAGCGGCACGTCCGTGGAACGCAACTACGCAACGTTCTCTTCCACGTATTCCGCACAAGGAAACACGATTCACGCGACGCGCAAACTCCACTTCATCTTACGGGAAATTCCGGCCACGCGGGCAGGCGACCTGAACGCTTTCCTCCACGCTGTGCAAGCCGATCAGTCACAGCTCTTCACCCTGCAACCAAGTCAGCCGTCCCAGAAGTAAACCTCGCGACGGAAGTTCCCTGCAAAATAAAACCCTCCCGGAAAGGAGGGTTCGTCTGCGAGTCACGAATCACCAGTCACTGATCCCCTACTTAACCTCCATCAATTCCTTTTCCTTCAGCGCACTCAAATCCTCAATTTTCTTAGTCTCCGAGTGCGAAACCTTTTCAAGTTCATCCAGTGAACGCTTCTGCTCGTCCTGGCTGATTTTCTTATCCTTCTCCAGTTTGTCAATGGCTTCCTTGATGTCGCGGCGAATGTTGCGCACCGCCGTCCGGTGATTTTCTAAAACCTTGTGAATATGTTTCACCAATTCTTTTCGCCGCTCTTCCGTAGGCGAAGGAATCGGCACCCGCACCACTTTGCCGTCATTGGTCGGATTCAATCCCAGATCACTCGCGCGGATCGCTTTGTCGATCGCCGCCACCACGCTTGGATCCCACGGCGAAATCACCAGCATCGTCGGCTCCGGCACCGTCACCGTCCCCAGCTGATTGACGGGCGTCAGTGTTCCGTAGAAATCTACGCGGATACTCTCCAGGATCGCCGCGTTGGCGCGGCCGGTGCGCACCGTCGCTAGTTCTTTGCGGAAATCGTCCACCGCTTTCTCCATCCGCGTTCTGGCCGCCGCTATCGCTTCTTTCGTCGTCGCAATCGTCGTCATCTCATCCTCTTCAACTCGATTCAACTGCGCTTCACTTCCCGCACTAAGCCGGTCTAACCAGGGAACCCACACGCTCGCCCATCACCACGCGTTTGATATTTCCGTACTGATTCATGTTGAACACCACAATCGGCATGCCGTTGTCCATGCACAGCGAAATCGCCGTAGAATCCATCACCTTCAAATCCCGGTGCAGCACATCGCGATAGGTAATCTGCGCCATGAACTTCGCGTCCGCGAATTTCTCAGGATCGGAATCGTAAATGCCCTCCACCCGCGTGGCCTTCAAAATCACGTCGGCCTTCATTTCCATCGCGCGCAGCGCCGCTGCGGTGTCCGTGGAAAAATACGGGTTCCCTGTGCCCGCACCGAAAATCACCACGCGGCCTTTTTCCAGATGACGCATGGCACGCCGCCGGATAAACGGCTCGCAAACCTCGTGCATCTCAATCGCGCTCAGCACGCGCGTAAACACGCCCACCTTTTCCAGCGCGTCCTGCAGCGCCAATGCATTGATCACCGTCGCCAGCATGCCCATGTAATCGCCGGTGGAGCGTTCGATCTCGAATCCCTTTTGCCGCCCGCCGCGAAATATATTTCCGCCGCCCACAACAATCGCAATTTCCACGCCTAGTTCGCTCACCTCTTTCAGCTCGCGTGCAATCGATTGCAGCGTTTCACCGTGCACGCCCAGACTCAGCGGTCCCTGCAGCGATTCGCCGGAGAGCTTCAGCAAAATTCTTTTATACGCCGGCTTTTTTCTGGAGCTCTTCTTCACGGTCTTTCCAGCGGCCATATCGCTCCGTTCTACCGACAAATCCTGAGTGGATAACACCCGTTCAAATCCTCGGAATTGTAACAAACTAAGTGCCAACTATCACCGCCGCGAATTCCAATCCTGCTTAGGCTCCCCCATACTTGCGGCCAACAAAAAACGCCCCGGCCAAAACCGGGGCGCTTTAAACGTTTTTGAAAACACGAATCAAGCTTTGACTGGCGCAGGAACCGGCGCCGTATCCGGCCCGCTCGTTCCCGTTACTTCGCCGACCTTGAACCGCGCGAACCGCTTGATGCTGATGTTTTCGCCAAGCTTGGCAACTGCGCTGGCCACCATCTCGCGGATCGTGGTTCCTTCGTCCTTGATATAGTGCTGTTCATAGAGGCAGTTGTCTTCGTAGAATTTTTCCATCTTGCCAGTGACGATTTTCTCCACCACCGGTTCCGGCTTGCCAGTCGCCAGCGCCTGTGCGCGATAAATCTCGCGCTCCGTTTCTAGCATTTCCGGCGTCACTTCCTCGCGCCGCACATACTTCGGGTCCAGCGCGGCGATATGCATCGCGATGTCGTGACACAGATGCTGAAAAGCCTCGGTGCGCGCCACGAAGTCCGATTCGCAGTTCACTTCCACCAACACGCCGATTTTTCCTCCGGCGTGGATGTAGCTACCCACGAGCCCTTCCGTAGCTTCGCGCGTGGCTTTCTTCGCGGCCGCCGCTTGTCCCTTCTTGCGCAGAATGGCGATGGCCTTCTCGATGTCCAGGCCTGCCTCTGCCAAAGCTGCGCGGCAGTCATTGAATCCCGCGTTGGTGCGGTCACGCAATTCCTTTACGAGCTTCGCTGGAACTTCCATGGCTGTATTCGGTGTACTCATCCTTTTTACCTCAGGGTCTGCGAGCCCGCCTGCGGCGGGCAGGGTACAAACCCTGAAACCCTTTCTCTTGTCTGAAATTCGATTTTCGCGGTCTTCCCGCTACTTGCAAAACGGCCCGCTCCAAGTTGCCTTGGAACGGGCCATCTTTCATTCCTGCCCGTAGGCCTACTCTTATGCTTTGACGTCTTCTGCAGGGACTGTGGCTTCCGTCGGTACCGCGGCTTCTTCCGTCGTGGCTTCCACGAAGTCGCCTTCCTGCTTTTCGTATTGTTCGTAGGCGCTGGTGTCCACGTATTCCACGCCGTCCGCCAATGCCTGGTCCGCGGCAGCTTTCTGATCGCCGACTCGCGATTGCTCGTAAGCCGCTTTGCCTTCGGCTACCGATTCCGAAATCTTTGAAGTGAACAAACGAATCGCCCGCAACGCATCATCATTGCCCGGAATAATCCAGTCCACCACGTCCGGATCGCAATTCGTATCCACCACCGAAACCACCGGCACGCCCATGCGGCGCGCTTCTTTCACGGCAATTTCTTCCGCGTTGGAATCGATCACGAACATGGCATCGGGAATCTGCGTCATATTTTCGATGCCTTCCAGGTTCTGGAAGAGGTGTTTCATCTCCCGGTCCAGCCGCGCGCGTTCTTTTTTCGAAAGTTGTTCCATGCGGCCGTCTTCGGTCATTGCTTTCAATAATTTCAGCCGCTTGATGGACTTCTGCAGGGTCGCCCAGTTGGTCAGCGTGCCGCCCAGCCAGCGGTGGTTCACAAAGAACGCTCCGCACTTTTTCGCTTCTTCCGAGACAGCTTCTTGGGCCTGGCGCTTGGTGCCGACGAACAAAACCGTTTTGCCTTGTCCGGAAAGATCGCTCACGAAGCGGCTCGCTTCGCGGAACATC